>Ga0164315_10005376_pt1 | contig 10021 bp, 7 predicted proteins | sample GuaBasSedimGuay6_FD_113737 | JGI IMG/M metagenome (GOLD analysis project Ga0164315, IMG submission 113737) | Subseafloor sediment microbial communities from Guaymas Basin, Gulf of California, Mexico - Guay6, Core 4569-2, 0-3 cm | ecosystem: Environmental > Aquatic > Marine > Hydrothermal vents >... | reverse complement strand
TCTAGTTTATCAGGGTTTGAGGTATAAATATCAAAAACAATTCCATGTCCAGTTCCTGATAATGAATCAATTTCGCCATCTATTTCATGAACTATAAATCCTGGGGAGAGCAAGACTAAGCTAAAGTTATAAGCTTCCGATCTATCCCATGTTCCATAGTTTTCCATAAAACCCTGTGACAAATCATATTCAGTTTCATTATAGGTCATTTGATTTTTGGGTACGTCATCATCTTTTTTACAACCCATAAAAAAGATGCCGAGAATAAAAACAGCAATAATAAACTTAAATACATTTTTCATTTTTTTAAGGTATTTAGTCTGGGCTCTAAAAAATAATATAGGAGTCTTGGAAATGAAAAGAACCCTTTATCCTCTTCCCAAGGATTACAATAACAAGTTTCAACTTACAATATGATAATCACTAACGATTACATTTTTTTGAAATTACCCGAAGGATAAAAAAACTGTTAATTATCGTTGCAACGGTTGATGCATTCCAGAATTTCAGTCAGGGTCATATTACGGAGATTGTAATAAATTTTCTTCCCTTCTCTTTTGGAGAGTAGTACATTTTTGTTTTTCAAAATATTCAAATGATGAGAGGCTGTTGCCTGTTCAATGCCCAATGCTTCGTATATTTCAGTAACACTTAAACGGTTTCCATCCGCTAATAAATCAATAATGGCAATACGCATGGGGTGAGAGATGGCCCTGAGTTTACTTGCAGCCATTTCGAGTTTGTCGATGTTGATTTCTAAGTGTGCCATGTGTGTTATTATTTTGTGCGAAATTAGGAAATATCACACATCGCATCCAACTAAATATGTACATATATTGTTTTTATACATATTTTATATTTAGTCTAAATAGTAAGTACATAAAACGACAGAATAATTGGACATTTTCAGCCTTAAGTAAGGATGTTATATTCTCCCTTTGTCCACTGATGGTACTCCTTAATGCAGAGTAGTTGGTGAGGATACCAACAAAGAAGTTGGGTGAAACACTTTCAATTTTTTCGATTGTTGGTGGGGACACCAACAATGGGCATCTACAAAAAGAGATTTGAAAAACTAAAAGTAGTCCCGTTAAACAAGCCTTTGTCACTTAGTTTTAATTCAGGAATGACAAGGAGTGCCATGAAGGACAACGTCATAAAAGGAGCTCTTAATTTCGATCCCATTTTATGGGAAAGCTTATCAATTTCATGGTAGCTTTCGGCCACACGGTAGCCATTGTTTACCGACATTAAACCTGCAACGGGCAAGGGCAGGACTTTGTTGATTTTTCCATCTACTGCTGCCACTCCGCCCCGCTCAGCAATTACAAGATTAATGGCTCTTACGATGTCTTCATCGCTTACACCTACGGCAACAACATTATGGCTGTCGTGTGCTACACTGGAGGCAATGGCACCATTTTTAAAACCAAATCCCCGAATGAAAGCTACGGCCGGTTTTGCTTTTTTATACCTGTTGACAACTACCAATTTAAGCACGTCATTTTCGGTATTGCTCACCACGTTTCCATCTTCTATTGTTGCCTCAAGCTCTTCAACAGCGGTAATTAACTGTCCATCGAAGGCTTTCATTACTTTTAATTTATTAGCCTTCGCTTGAACATAAATTTCAGATTCTGTAATTTTTTGCGCTTCAAATTTATTGGGCTGTTCTTCCTCGGTTGCATCGATCAGACTAATCCCGTTTTCAGCTACTTTTTCACCATTTACAAAAGTGGATTTTACATTGAAATCATTGAGATTATCTACAACAATCATATCGGCAGGGTCGCCTTCTTGAAGTAGGCCAACTTCAAGGCCATAGTGCCGGATTGGATTCAAAATTGCACTGCGCAATACTTTCATTGGGTCGAAACCTCTTTTAACAGCCCGGACAATTAATTGGTTAATGTGTCCTTTTACCAAATCGTCGGGATGCTTGTCGTCGGAACAAAATAGAACCTGATCTGCATGATCCTCAAGCAAGTCAAGCAGCGCATCAAAATTTTTGGCTGCACTACCTTCCCTGATCTGGATTTTCATTCCGTATTTTACTTTTTCCAATGCTTCCTCCATGGTGAAACATTCGTGGTCGGTTGTGATTCCGGCTTCAATATATTTTCGTGCATCTTCGCCTTTTACTCCCGGTGCGTGGCCATCGATAGGTTTGCCGTATTTTTTGGCCACTGCCAGTTTCTCCATTACAGCAGGATCGCGGTGAATAACACCCGGAAAATTCATCATTTCCGACATATATTTTATTTCGTCCATGCGTAACAATTCGTCCAGTTCTTTTACTCCCAGTTCTGCACCAGCAGTTTCGAAAGGAGTTGCAGGCACGCAAGAAGAAGCACCAAAGAAAAACTTAAAGGGCACTTTTTTTCCGTTCTTGATCATATATTTAATGCCATCAATTCCCAATACATTCCCAATTTCGTGTGGGTCGGAAACAGTGGCTACAGTTCCATGAACAACAGCCAAGCGGGCAAATTCAGAAGGCACCAACATGGAACTTTCAATATGGATATGGGAGTCGATTAAACCCGGTAAGATGAATTGGGTTTCCGTTATCAAATCATCTTTTTCAATGGATTTGATAATGCCGTTTACGACTTGAACAGTTCCTTTAAAGATTTTCCCGGCAATTAAATCGACGATGTTTCCTGACAAGGAATAGGATGTTTTATTTTTCATGATACACTGTATTCACTTTAATAATTCTAATTCTTTTTCTCTGTGTCTCTCTGTGTCTTCTCCGTGTAACTCTGTGAAATAGCGTGATCTTTACAAAGCTATTGTACCACAAAGGGCACAAAGTTTCACAAAGAAATTAACAACCACTACAAAACCAACTCATCATAGGCAAACACAATAGGAAACCCCCGTTTTTTCATGTCGGAACGGAAATCAGAATCGGGCTTATTGCTGGTTACCAAAACAAAATCGCCGCCCCAACCACCAAGCGATTTAACAGTTCCCTGATAATCACTAAATAGCTGTGATTTGACTGTTGGCCGTTTGAGAATAGCTGCCATTACTTTTTCGTGCTCATTCAGCAAATGTTCAAAGTCCTGTAATGATTTTGTGACAACAAGCTGCTCAGAAATGTGGGTGATTGTCTCTACATCTTCCTTTCCAAAAACAGCCGAGCTTTTAAAACTTTTAATACTTTCTGTCGATTTTTGCTTTTTTCCGAGATAAACAAAATAAACCTGATTTCTAAAATCAGGCTTAAAATTTAGCTCTTCAATCCGGGGGCCGTTATCTGTCAATTGATAAAACAATGGAGAATCAATTCGTGCACAGGCAATATCATAACCCGATCCACCAAATGTCAGCCGGAGTAATTCGAAAGGGCTAACATCTGCCCACCAGGCCAAATTTGATATTAAAGTAGAGCTGGAACCAAATCCAAATTCGGGGTTAAAATCAAGATTTGTCTCTACAGAAAAGCCAATTCCATCAGTTAAAAATGATTTTGATAATTGTCGGGCAGCTTGCAAAATCCGGCTTAAATTTCCAGCCAGCTTTTGATTATCAGTCTCGACTACCGCAAATTTTTCTGTCTCAAATACAGCCTTAAACCAGTTTCCATCTCTTTGAAAAGCATTCCACGATAAGCGGCTGGTATCGGCACTTTTTTCCAACAACAAATTTTGTCCTTGTTTTAGGGGCAGTGCAAAGGCTTTCGCCCCTTCCATGACGAGGTATTCACCACTAAGTAATAATTTTCCGTGCGAATACCACATTTTTTGCATTTCTAAAAAATTAGAGGTTAAAACAACTTAAAACATTCAAAGAATCAAATACCAAAATACAAATAATAACCAATGTTCAAAATAACAATAGCCAAACTTTGTTTAAAATTTGATATATGGATATTGAAATTTATTTGCAATTTGTTTATTGTTTTTTTGGTGCTTAAAATAAATTATCTGCTATTTATTAAAAGAGGATTATTAAGCCCGTATTTCTTGCATGAAATTGCTGACATTGGAAAAGGTGACTTTATTCTCGACAAAATACTCAACGGCTTTTTCTTTCTCTGCTTTGTTGGCATCAAAGTGGTTTAAAATATTCATCAGGTGCATTTTCATGTGGCCAATTTGGATGCCTTTTGTAACCAGTGATCGGATGGCAGCAAAATTATTGGCCAGGCCAAGTGATGCGGTAATCATCATCAATTCTTTGGCCGAAGGCTTGCCCAACATCTCAAGTGAATGCTTTGCCAAAGGGTGCAACGAGGTTAACCCACCGACCGTGCCCATGGCCAGGGGAAGGGTTAAATAATATTTGAATTTGTTGTCTGATAATTCAACATGCGAAAGGCTACGGTACTTTCCATCTTTTGCAGCGTAGGCATGTCCGGCAGCTTCAATTGCCCTGAAATCGTTACCGGTAGCAATGGCAACCGCATCCACGCCATTGAAAATTCCTTTGTTGTGGGTAGTGGCACGGTACTTATCCACTTCGGCAATTTTAACCGCCAGTGCAAATTTTTCAGCAAACTGCTGCCCGGTCAAATCTTTATCAACATTTTCCAGATCATCGTAACTGCATTCTACCCATGCCTTAACAAGACAATTGGGTGTGTAGTTTGACAAAATGGACATGATAATCTGGCATTCTTTTTCTTCTTTTGTGAAGGAATCCTGATTCCTGCAATAACTTTGAAGTGCAGAAGCAAACTCTTCCAGACAGGAATTAATAAAATTGGCACCCATCGAATCGACCGTATTGAAAGACACCCTGATTTGGTAGTAGTTTTCGATTTCGTGGGTCATGTCAATCAATTCCATATCCACAATACCGCCGCCACGCGCTTCCATATTTGCGGTAATATCTGAAGTTGCACCCTTTAAATACTGTTTTACCTCTTCAAAAACACCCTGAAACTTTTTCAGTTTACCTTTCCAAAGAAAATGAAGCTGCCCGATTTTAATCTCGTCAATCACTTCGGCATGAAATCCACCACGTTCTGACCAAAAGCGGGCACTGGACGAAGCTGCAGCTACCACCGAGCTTTCTTCAATAACTAAGGGAACCAAATGGTTTCGACCATTAACAATTACATTTGGTGCCACGCCATAAGGAATATAAAAATTGGAAATGGTATTCTCGCTGAATTCATCAAATACCTTTTGCTTAGACTGATCGATATGCCAAAAACTCTTCAACAGATCGACGGCTTCAACCTGATTGTCCATCAATTCGGCAACAATTTTCAGCTTGTCTTCTTTAAGGAGCTTCGAGAAACCCTTTATAATTATGTCTCTTTTTCTTCTTCTTGGCATGGTATTATTTTGCTTCAGATGACTTACCAGTCATCATCCGTCTTTTTCACTTCCGGTTTCATTTTTGCTCTCAGGCTACTGCTCCAATTTTCAAAAAAATCAGCCACTTGTTGTAGGTATTCATCCCAATATGGATTATAATCCGGATCATTTTTATTCAACCATTTTTCAATGGGCATTCTTGTTTGCGTCCTGAGTTTTAAATCGGTGATGGTATAACGATATTTATCAGGTTTTAACTCAATATTAAAAACATAATCAACTGTTCCGGCCTGAGTTTTCACACTATCATCAGCATAGTGGTAAATCCTAATGTTGTGTTTGCCCTCAATTCTTCCAGTATTAATATCCCGAATTGTAGTTACCCTGGTGGAATTTTTGTAATAACTATTCAGCCAATAAATGCAACGGTTAAACAATTCTCCTTGTGTCCCCGGTTCATCAACAACTTCCCTGAATTGAATGATGCCAGTCTCCGGATTAACAGGCACGACAGGCTGTTCTTCCTGGGCAAAAAGATGGAAACCTGCAAAGAAAATAACGAGAGAAACAAAAGCCTTCATGAGTTTTGATTATTTTTTAGAAAGCAAAGTTACACGAAAAAAACAATTCAGCATTTACATCTGATTAGCAATAACGATTGTGTTCTGAAGTTTCCTTATAGGAATTCCCGAATTGCTGCTAATTACGGATTAAGGCTTCTGCCCTTGCTGCAACATTTTCAGGAGTAAACCCAAATTTTTCAAAAAGTATATCTGCCGGTGCAGAAGCACCAAAACTGTCCATCCCGACTACATCGCCATCCAAACCAACATATTTATACCACGATTGCTTTGATCCCGCTTCAACAGCAAGCCTTGCCCTGCTCTCCGGTGGTAATATCATATTCTGGTAATCTTCTGTTTGCTTGCCGAATATTTCCTGCGATGGCATGGATACTACCCTGACTTTTATGCTTTTATCATTTAACAATTTCTTTGCCTCCAGAGCAATTCCCAGCTCTGAGCCGGTAGCAATAATTATTATATCATGTTCGTCATCATCGCACACAATATATGCCCCGGATTCTGCCCCGCCAAAGGCTTGATTTTTCACGGATGAATTTCCAATAGTTTTGAGGTTTTGCCTACTCAAAACCAGTGCTGTCGGGCCATTGTTGTTCAAAGCTATTTTCCAGCCAATAGCTGTTTCATTGGCATCAGCAGGGCGGAAAGTTATCAGGTTTGGAATTACCCTTAATGAAGCAAGGTGCTCCACAGGCTGATGCGTGGGTCCATCTTCACCCAATCCGATTGAATCGTGGGTAAAAACATAAATCACTTTCAATCCCATCAAGGCCGCCATCCTCACGGCTGAGCGCATATAATCGGAAAAAACGAAGAAAGTTCCTCCATAGGGGATAAAACCGCCATAAAGTGCAAGGCCGTTCATGATGGCAGCCATCCCAAATTCTCTTACTCCATAATGAATATAATTGCAATTCATCTCTTTGGCTGAGCACGGTTGCTGGCTTTTGACTTTGGTCAGGTTGCTAGGACTCAGGTCAGCCGACCCGCCAATTAAAGACGGAATATGCATCGCAATTTTTTCGAGTACTTTGCCAGAAGCGGCGCGGCTTGCAATGGCACCGCCAACTTCAAATTCAGGAAGTGTAAATTCAGGAAGCTTTCCGTTCAGGCGGTTTATGAGTTCTTCACCCTTTTCCCGATTGGAAGAAATTAAACTGTCAAAATGATTTTGCCATTCCTTCTCAAGTTTTTCACCCTTCTGCATCATTCCTTCGGTAATTTTATAAACTTCCGGCGATACATAAAACTCGTCACTGGGAATCCCCAGTTGCTTTTTCGTCAGCAGAACCTCTTCTTTGCCAAGTGGTGCCCCATGAGATGCCGCAGTACCGGCTTTATTGGGGCTGCCAAATCCAATGATGGTGCGGCAAATAATCAAAGAAGGTGTGGCAGATTGCTTTGCATTTTCGATGGCATTTTTGATTTCATCATAATCGTGGCCATTTATTTTTTGCACGTCCCATCCGTAGGATTCAAACCTTCCCTGTGTATTTTCTGAAAAAGACAGCTTGGTATTACCATCGATAGTGATGTCGTTTGAATCGTAAAAAACAATGAGTTTGCTCAACTTATTATGGCCCGCAAATGAACTTACTTCATGGCTTACACCCTCCTGAAGATCACCATCTCCGGCCATTGCATAGGTAAAATGGTCGATTACACTATTGCCCGCATTTTTATATTTCGCTGCCAGTAAAGCCTCCCCCAAAGCCATTCCAACGGCATTTGCCAAACCCTGTCCCAAAGGGCCGGTTGTTGTTTCTATACCAGGGGTTTCACGGTATTCGGGATGCCCGGCCGTAATACTGCCCCATTGACGGAACTCTTTAAGATCGTCGATACTTACTTTATAGCCATAAAGATGCAACAGGCTGTATAAAAGCATGCTGCCGTGTCCGCCTGAAAGCACAAACCTGTCGCGATTGAACCAATCCGGATTTGATGGATTGAAACTTAAAAATTCATTGAAAAGGACAGTAGCTACATCAGCCATTCCCAAGGGCAATCCGGGATGCCCCGAGTTTGCTTTCTGAACACCATCAATCGAGAGGCCCCTTATTGTATTCGCAATCTTCTTTAGTTGATCTTTATTCATTTTTACTACTTTAGATATAAACAAATGTTTTCAGTGAATTTTTGTGACTTGTTTGTTCGCAAAGGAATACTGGTATTATATTAAATGTCAATGCCTTGTATAATTCCTGCAAAAACTGTTTCGGTTCACAAAAGTAAAATAAATTGGGAAGTTTTTTCAGGGCTGGCGGATGAGTTTTAATATTTACAGTATGGGGTTATTGTTGGTCTCGCAAGCCCAATAGCTATCGGGGCAGTGGATTTTTGATGTTTTCTTTCAGGAAAGCAATACTGATCCTTTTGTAAGAAAATTAAATCCATAATACGAATTTTACATTAGAATGTGCTAATGATATTTCTAAGCATCATCCTCAGAAAATGCATCATCGAATTGAACTAATTTATCTAATTGGACTTTTCGCCAGCGAAAAGTGTTTAGTGTAATTCGTATAATTAGATGAAAAAGTTTTTAGGATGATGATGAAAAATTCGTTTGGCGCTGATAAAAAATGATTTTCACGCAGCAGATTATTTGAGATTGGCAATTGTAGCTGAACAAAAAAGGCTGCCCCAAACGGAGCAGCCTTTTTATCAATACTATTTTCAAAAATTCTACATCATGCCTGGCATTCCGCCGCCCATAGGAGGCATTGGAGGCATAGCAGCTGCATTTTCGTCTTTGTGCTCGCTCAATACACATTCGGTAATAAGCAGCATTCCGGAAATAGAAGCGGCATTTTCAAGTGCTATGCGTGTAACTTTCGTAGGATCGATTACACCGGCCTTAAACAGATCTTCGTAAATTTCTGTAGCTGCATTGAAACCAAAGGCGTTTTTTCCTTCTTTCACTTTGTTTACAACAACAGAACCTTCCATTCCGGCATTTTCAACAATCATGCGCAATGGCTCTTCCAAAGCCCTTACAATAATTGCAATACCTGTAGTTTGGTCTTCGTTATCGCCTTTGAGTTTAAGAAGGTTCTGGGCTGCACGAATCAGAGCAACACCACCACCAGGAATAATCCCTTCTTCGATGGCTGCACGCGTGGCTGCCAAAGCATCGTCGAAACGGTCTTTCTTTTCCTTCAGTTCTACTTCGCTGGCTGCACCAACATAAATAACGGCAACACCACCAGCCAGTTTGGCCAAACGCTCTTGCAGTTTTTCTTTGTCGTAGTCAGAAGTCGTGGTTTCAATTTGCGCTTTGATTTGTTTAACGCGGGCAGTAATATTATCTTTCTCGCCTTTGCCACTAACAATGGTTGTATTTTCTTTGTCGATAGTAACCTTCTCAGCTTCACCCAACATTTCAAGTGTTGCATCTTCCAGTTTGTATCCTTTTTCTTCAGAAATAACAACGCCTCCGGTGAGGATGGCAATATCTTCAAGCATTTCTTTACGACGATCACCAAATCCAGGTGCTTTTACAGCAGCTACTTTTAATGATCCGCGCAAACGGTTAACAACTAATGTTGCCAGTGCTTCTGATTCTACATCTTCAGAAATAATGATTAATGCCCTACCGGTTTGTGCTGTTTTTTCCAGTACAGGAAGCAAGTCTTTCATCACAGAAATCTTTTTATCATAGATTAGGATGTAAGGACTTTCATAAACAGTTTCCATTTTTTCGGTGTCGGTTACAAAGTAAGGGGAGATGTATCCGCGGTCGAACTGCATTCCTTCTACTACATCAACATAAGTATCAATACCTTTTGCTTCTTCAACAGTAATTACACCTTCTTTCTTTACTTTGGCCATGGCCTGAGCAATCAGGCTTCCAATTGCGTGGTCGTTATTTGCCGAGATTGAAGCCACCTGCTCAATCATGTCGTTGTTGTTTCCAACTTCTTTAGATTGCTTATTCAAGGACTCTACAACACTTGCAACAGCTTTATCAATACCGCGTTTCAAATCCATTGGATTAGCACCGGCAGTTACGTTCTTCAAACCTGTAGCATAAATTGATTGCGCTAAAACAGTTGCTGTAGTTGTTCCGTCACCTGCCAAATCGTTGGTTTTAGAAGCAACTTCTTTCACCATTTGTGCGCCCATATTTTCAACCGGATTACTCAGTTCAATTTCTTT
>Ga0164315_10005375_pt1 | contig 10021 bp, 8 predicted proteins | sample GuaBasSedimGuay6_FD_113737 | JGI IMG/M metagenome (GOLD analysis project Ga0164315, IMG submission 113737) | Subseafloor sediment microbial communities from Guaymas Basin, Gulf of California, Mexico - Guay6, Core 4569-2, 0-3 cm | ecosystem: Environmental > Aquatic > Marine > Hydrothermal vents >... | reverse complement strand
TCCACCTCGACCCCGGCCAGGAAACGTTCCAGCTCCCGGGCAGCATCACCAGCCTGCTCCTGGGCGGCGGTCACCTGGGTCAGTATCTCCTCCAAGCGGGTGCTGGACTCCGCCGGAATGGACAACCGGCCAGCGGCCTGTCCCAGCAGACTCACGGCGCTGGGCTCACCATCAGCCAGTTCCAGGCGGGCGGAGGCCGCCGCTTCCAGCAGCCCCCGGGCATTCCTTCCCAGAGCCAGTTGTTCGCGCAGAAGCGATTCCTCGGTGGGATCAAGAGCCGCTGCCACGAGTTCACGGTACTGGTACTCCCACATTTCCAGTTGTTGACGGGCGAAGTCGGCTTCCTGCCGCCGGTCATCCCGCACCCTCAGGAGTTCACGCCAGGAAGCCAGTGCCCCGGCCAACTCGGCCCGCTGCTCTTTCAGATCCAGCGCCCGGTCCAGGAAATCCACGGCGAAATGGGTGCGTCCCAGTTCCCGCTGCTGGTCCTGGCTTTGGACAACCACGAGCTGCCCACCGAATTCCTGCAACAGGGAAAGTGAGGATACCAAACCATTGATGAGAACCCGCCCCCGGCCCTCACGCCGCAACTCCCGGCGCAACACCAGGATGCAATCTTCTGCCAGACGCAGTCCAGCGCGTCGGACAGCCTCACAAAGCAGGGGACGTTCCGTCAGATCGAAGACACCCTCGACGAAGGCCATTTCCTCGCCCCGCCGGATCTGATCCCGTTCCCCCCGACCGCCGCCCAGCAGGGCCAGGGCACCGGCGATGAGTGATTTGCCGGCGCCGGTCTCACCGGTGAGCATGGTCAGGCCGGGGCCCAACTCCAGATTCACGTCCGCCGCCAGGGCCAGATTGCCCACTCGCAGATGGCGCAGCACCTACTTGCCTCCGCGGCGTGGCGTGCCGCCCCAGTGGAGTTTGTGTCGCATCACACGGTAGAAGTTGCTTTGGGGGAACTTGACGAGATTGACTTCCCGGTTGGCCAATCGGAAGGATATTCGATCTCCATCGCAAAGCTCATTGGTCTTTTGTCCGTCAGCAGTTAGCACGGCCCCCTCGCCTGTTTCATGAAGAACCAATTCCACCAGGGTCTCATTGGAGATGACCAGGGGACGCATTCCCAGGGCATGGGGACAAATCGGCGCTATGAGCAGGCACGGAACGGCGGAATGGCAGATGGGACCACCGGCTGACAGGTTATAGGCAGTGGAGCCCGTAGGCGTGCTGACGACGATACCGTCTCCCAGGAATCGACCCAGCGAGTCGCCGTCGGTCCACAATTCCAGATCCAGGGCCCGGGGCAGCGTGCCCATGTTGACCACCAGGTCGTTCAGGGCACTGGCCTGGGCTATGCGCTCGTCTCCACGCCAGACCGAGCAGTAGACCCGCGACCGCGCCTCCAGGTGATAACCGCCGTCAAGCACGGCATCCAGGGCGGAATCCAGTTCTTCCAGGGGCACATCCGTCAGGTAACCCAGCGACCCCAGGTTCACGCCCAGCAGCGGGACTCCCGTAAGGCCCAGGACCCGCGCGGCGCGTAGCATGGTGCCGTCACCACCCAGGGCAACCACCATGTCCACCGCGGCCACCAGTGCCTCCGGCGCCAGGGACGGGGTGCCGTCCGGGATTACTCCGGCGAGGTCATGGGAAGCGATGGCCGTGACACCTGCGGCGTGGCAATGCCCGACTATCGTGGCAAGGGCTGCCGGCATTTCCGATTTGCTGGCGTTGCCGAAGAGGCCGAGCGCCCTGATGGGTGCCTTGCCGCCGGACGCGGTCATGACGCGCTCTGGGCTCGGGATCCCTCGGCGGGCCGCATGATCTCCGCCACGGTGCGTTCGACCCCGTCGGCATCAAGACCAATCGATGCCAGCAACTCGTCGCGCAGGGCGTGCTCCTGGAATTTATCGGGGATCCCCACCAGATGCACTTTCGGTCCGTCATTCGCTTGCCGGGACGCCCATTCGAGCACTCCGGCGCCGAACCCGCCGACCACGCTGTTCTCCTCGAGGGTCACCACGTGGCGGTGGCGTTCCCATACCGAGGCCAGAAGCTCCTCGTCCAGAGGCTTGATGAAACGCATATCCACGACTTCGACCGCCGTGCCTCGTGCCGCCAGGCGTCGGGCCGCTTCGACAGCCGGCTGAACCAGGGAGCCCACGGCCAGCAGACAGATATCGCCACCGGTCGCCAGGGTCTCGGCCTTGCCCACGGGCAGGGGCCTCGCCTCACCCTTCATTTCCACACCCAGACCGCTGCCCCGCGGATAACGCAGCGCCGCCGGGCCGTTTTCACAGGCCAGGGCCGTAGCCAGCATGTGGCGCAACTGATCCTCGTCGCGAGGCGCCATGACCACCATGCCAGGTACCATGCGCATGAAGGTGTAGTCGAATACTCCGTGGTGGGTGGGCCCGTCCTCACCCACTACTCCGCCCCGGTCCACGGCGAAAACCACCGGCAGATTCTGGAGGGCGACATCGTGGATCACCTGGACGAGCGCCCGCTGCAGGAAGGTGGAGTAGATGGCTACCACAGGTTTGCGACCGTCGCTGGCCAGGCCGGCGGCAAAAGTCACGGCGTGGCCCTCGGCAATACCCACATCGTGGAATCGCCCGGGGTGACGCTCACGCAGCAGGGACAGTCCGGTACCCGAAGGCATGGCTGCCGTGATGCCGTGGATTCTCTCGTCGCCATCGGCCAGGGCACATAGTGTCTCGCCAAAAACAGTGGTATAGGCAGGTACGGATGGCTTGACTACCTGGATGCCTTCGGCGCGATCGAACTTGCCCACGCCGTGGTACTTCTGGCCGTCCTCCTCGGCAAACCGGTAGCCCTTGCCCTTCTGGGTGATGATGTGCACCAGGATGGGCCCCTTGAGTTGCCTGACCGCCCGGAGGGTGCGGATCAACAAGGGCAGGTCGTGACCGTCGATGGGACCATAATAACGAAAGCCCAATTCCTCGAAAATTATGGTCGGCACTACCAGTTGCTTGAGGGCTTCCTTGACGCGACCGGCCAGGATCTGGGCCTTGCTGCCCTTGGGCAATTTCCCCAGCAGGTACCAGATCTCCGCCTCCAGGCGATTGTAGTGTTTGCCGCTGGTGATGCGCGTCAGGTACTTGGCGATGGCTCCCACGTTGGGCGAGATGCTCATCTTGTTGTCGTTGAGGATGACCGTCATGTCGGTCTGGAGCTGGCCCGCGTTGTTCAGCCCTTCATAGGACAGACCGCCGGTCAGGGCACCATCTCCGATCACCGCCAGCACGGAATGATCCTCGCCGCGAGCGTCGCGGGCGGCGGCATAGCCAACGGCTGCGCTGATGGAGGTGCTGGCGTGACCTACCCCGAACATGTCGTGGACACTTTCGGACTGTTTGGGGAAACCGGCCACTCCCCCCCTGCTGCGCAGGGACCGGAACCCGTCACGGCGGCCCGTGAGCAACTTGTGTCCGTAGGCCTGGTGTCCCACATCCCAGATGATCTTGTCGCGAGGGGTGGAGAAAACGCGATGCAGGGCGACCGTCAGTTCCACTACGCCCAGGCTCGCGCCCAGATGTCCGCCACTGCTGGCGACCGTGGCGATTATTTCCTCGCGCAACTCGGCGCAGAGGCTCTCCAACTGTTCCGCGGACAGCTCCTTGAGATCCTGGGGTCCATTTATCCCGGAAAGCAGCGTTTCCATGCACATCCCTTTCGGCGGCCGAGCCGGGGTGGCGCGCCGCCGTAGAAGACTAACGCGGCCCCGCCGCGAACGCCAGCGAGAACAGGCCCCCCAGGACCACCCCCACCGCCACATGCGCAGGGTGGTGGGAGCGCGGATCCAGCAACTCAGCCACCTGCCGTCGGGCAGGTGATGTCTGGGCGATGCTCGTCTGCAGCCTCAGCACCGCCCGTCGCTGCCTTTCGGCCAGACCGCTCAGCTTCACCGTGTCGTGGATCACGATGACTCCCATGACCACGGCGAACGAGGTCTCCGACGATTGCCAACCCGATCTGAGTATCGCCGAACTGAGCAAACAGCCGCACACCACGCCTGGCAGACTGGGTACGCCGCGCCCCTGGAACAGGGCTTCGGGCAGCGGCCTTCTCGCACTCAGGGAATAGACTACTGCCTTGAGTAACTGGGCCAGCAGACCACAGACAAAGACGATGAGCCAAATAGGCCAGGTAGCGTAGCCACTCATGACTTCAATGGTCCCGGTTCCACATCATGCTCCCCAGCGCCAACAACCGATCCCGGTGCGGCCCCGCCGGCAAGGCGGCATCCAGTTTGCGCAGGCCCCGTCGACCGTACCGGCGCGTTCGGTCCCGGGCCTTTTCCAGGCCCTCGACCCGCACCCAGGTCGCCTTGCCGCTGGCCTCGTCCTTGCCCACGCTCTTACCCAGTTGATCCTCGGTGGCGGTGAGATCCAGGATATCGTCGGCGCCCTGGAAAGCCAGGCCGAGATCGATGCCTGCGTCCTCCACGGCTTCCTGGCGGTGTCGCGGCGCTCCCGCCAGCAAGGCCCCCCCGGTCAGGGAAACGGCGATAAGCCGGGCGGTCTTGCGTAGATGGATGCGCCGCACCAGCGCCGCAGTCACCTCAATGCCCTCGGCTTCCAGGTCGTCCTGTTGGCCTCCCACCATACCCGCCGGTCCCACGGCCGCCACCACCCGGGCCACCAGATCACAGCCCAGGCGTCCACCGGCATCCGCCAGCAGACCGAAGGCCAGGGCGTGCAGGGCGTCTCCCGCCAGAATAGCGGTGGCTTCGTCATAGGCCACATGACAGGTGGGGCGCCCCCGTCGCAACACGTCGTCGTCCATGGCCGGCAGGTCGTCGTGGATCAGGGAATAGGTATGAAGCATCTCGAGGCTGCAGGCGGCACGCATTACTGCGGAGCGGTTTACCGGCGCACGCCTGCCACCACCCATTGCTTCGTACGCCCAGAGCATGAGCAGCGGTCGCAGGCGCTTGCCGCCGCCCAGGACACTGTGGGCCATGGCCTGCGCCAGGCGCTTCGGCACACCTTTCTGCGCCCGCAACGTCAGCCTCAGCTCGCGGTCCACCTCCCCCATCCCCTCTGCCATGCTGGATGAGAGTTCAGACGCCTCCATCGAGCCCCTCCCGAGCCACCATGGCTTCCCAGGTGTTCTCCAGCAGCATGGCTATGGTCATGGGACCAACCCCGCCAGGTACGGGTGTCAGAGCCGCCGCCCGACCCTTGACAGCGGCCGCGTCCACGTCCCCCACCAGGCGCGTGCCCTTGGGATGGGTGGGATCCGCGATGCGGTTGATGCCCACGTCCACCACCACCGCCCCGGCGGCGATATGCTCAGCACCCAGGAAGCGCGGTACACCCATGGCCGCGATGACAATATCCGCCCGTGACGTGGTCCCGGCCAGATCCCGGGTCCGCGAATGGCACAAGGTCACCGTCGCATCACCCATCGCCCCCTTGAGGCTCAAAAGCAGCGCCATGGGACGCCCCACGATGACACTGCGGCCCACCACTGCTACGTTCCGGCCCGCGGTGGGCAGATCGTAGTGGGCCAGCATGCGCAGGATGCCCTTGGGTGTGCAGGGTACGAAGCGTGGGTGCCCCGCCACCAGCCGTCCCAGGTTCTCCGGATGGAACCCGTCCACGTCCTTGTGCGGATCCACCGCCAGCAATACCGCTTCCTCGTCCAGACCGGCAGGCAGGGGTAACTGGACCAGGATACCGTCGATGGCGTCGTCGGCATTGAGTGTCTCGATGAGCTCGATCACCCGGAACTGGGGCGTATCCGCCGGCAGTTCGTGGGTGACATGATGGTAGCCCACCGTATCGCAGCCCTTGCCCTTGTGGCGCACATAGACTGCCGACGCGGGATCGTCCCCCACCAGCAGCACCGCGAGTCCGGGGCGCCGCGGTGCTGCGGCTACCTTTTCCTTGAGGTCCGCGAACACGATATCGCGGACGGCAATGCCCTTGAGAAGTCTGGTCTCCAACCCTGTTTCCTCCGTGCTAACGTGCGTAGGCCGTAGCCCGCGTCTCGCGGATCACCATGACCTTTATTTGTCCCGGGTATTCCAGTTCACCTTCGATACGCCGGGATACTTCCTCGGCCAGGACGGCCGCTTCCGCATCCGAGACACGGCCGTGATCAACGAGTACCCGGATCTCGCGTCCGGCCTGGATGGCGTACGACTTCTCTACGCCGTCGAAGGCTTCTGCTATCTGCTCCAGGTTCTCGAGTCGCTGGACATAGGTCTCCAGACTCTCGCGCCGGGCCCCCGGTCGCGATGCCGATATGGCGTCGGCGGCCGCGGTGATGAAGGTATACGGGGTGGTTGGCTCCACATCCTGGTGGTGCCCCTCCACGGCGTTGATCACCGCTTCGTCCTCGCCGAACTTGCGGCACATTCTCGCGCCGATCAGGGCGTGGGGCCCTTCGACCTCGTGGCTGGCGGCCTTGCCTATATCGTGCAGAAAACCGCAGCGCCGGGCCAGGCGTGGATCCAGTCCCAGTTCGCTGGCCACCACCGCCGCCACTGCCGCCACTTCCAGGGAATGCTTCAGCAGGTTTTGTCCGTACGAGGTGCGGTAATTGAGGCGTCCGATGTATGGATACAGATCCGACGCCACATTCTGCAGGCCCAACTCCAAACAGGTCTGCTCACCGATTTCGCGGATCCTGGCGTCCATCTCCCGGGCCGTCTTCTCGACGATCTCCTCGATCCGCGCCGGGTGGATGCGCCCGTCACCGACCAGAATGGCAAGGGATTGGCGGGCTACCTCCCGCCGAACCGGATCGAAGCCGGACACGAGCACTGCCCCGGGGGTATCGTCGATGATGACGTCCACTCCGGTGGCCTGTTCGAAAGCCCGGATGTTCCGACCCTCACGGCCGATGATCCGGCCTTTCATGTCGACGCTGGGCAGATCCACGACCGAAACCGTACTCTCCGCCACATGCTCCGATGCGTAGCGTTGGACGGCCAGGCTGATGATCTTCATGGCTTCGCGCTTGGCTGTTCGCTCGGTTTCCTCACGTATCTGCTGGATGCTCTTGGCTGCGGCCAGGCGGGCATCGCTCACCATTTCCTCCATGAGCTGCCGTCGCGCATTCTCCGCCGACATTCCCGCGACCTCCTCCAGGACCTGTCGCTGCTCCGTGAGCATACCGGCGATCTTGTCCTCGGAGACCGAGATCTCGGCCAGCTTCGAGCGCATATCCTCGTCCTGTCGGTCGAGGCGCTCCTCCTTCTGGTCAATGAAGGCTACCTTCTTGTCCAGATTGCCCTCGCGTACATCCAGATTCTCTACGCGTCGACGATTTTCGCTGCGGATCTGCTCGGTCTCCTTTTCAAAGCGCTGTCGGGCCGTGAAGAATTCCTCCTTGGCCTCCAGCCTGGCGTCCTGTACCAGGCGTATGGCCTTGTCGTGGGCCTCCCGCTCTTCCAATTCCCGGGTCTGGCGTTCCCGACCCGATCGTGCCCGGGCCTGCCATTGTTGTATAAACCAACCCAGGCCAAACAAAAAAACCGCGGCCGGGGCGTAGATGTACGCCTCTAGTTGCGGCATGACGGCTCCCTTCGGTTCTTATATCCGGAGGCTTGGGCAGGCGTGTCGTGGTGGCGGGAGGATGGTTCACCCCGCCCGGTCGTGTGCGTCGGAAGCAACTGAACCGTGTTGCCTCAGGTGGGTCTCCTATTCCGTCCTCCGGTCTTCCCCTGAGGGCGCGACCATTGTCCGGAAACTCCGGAGTCCCTTGCGTGAAGTGTTGGCTCACTTGTACGACACATCACGTGCCGGGCAGGGAATCACCACCGTTTCCACGGGGCACTTCGTCACCGACTTCCTGGGCCAGAAGTCCTGCGATCTGGACTGATCTGTCTTCCAGCGTCGCCACGGCTTCGAGCCGATTCTGCTGTTCACGCAGGAGTTCGTCGGCAATATTGACGGCCGCCAGAATGGCGACCTTGGCGGTTGAGGCAACGGCGGAACTCTTGGCGACCTCGCCCATGCGCTGGTCGACGAATGCCGCTACTCGGCGCACGTAATCCGGGTCGGCATCACCCTTGAGGGTGTATTCCCGTCCGAATATCGTGACTGTTACGCTTTCAGCTTGCACCTCGGACCGCTTTCCGTACCCTGGAGGAGAATCCCGGCTGCCCACGACCTGCGGCCGTGTGCCCCGGTCCCGTTAACCGAGAGCTTCCAGCTGTGCCAGTAGCCCTCCGACCTTGTCCTCGACTTCCTTCCGCTTCGCCTCGTACATCTCGCTGTCAGCGGCCTGCTGGCCGATTTCGGCAAGTTCTTGCTCCAGTCTCTGCTTGCGCTCTTCGAGCTCCTGGACCTGGGCGGCCAGATCGCCGCATCGCTCGTCCAAGCGTTGATTCTCACTGCGTAGACTCTTGATGAGTTCGACTGCTTCGAGAACCTTGGCCTCTAACGCATTGAGGTTGTTGTCCATGGCTTACCGCTCTCTTCCCTGATCCCGGTGCCTGATGCGACGGACCGATGTCAGTCCTGTGTTCGATGCTCGATCTTCAGACGGTCTGTCAACGCCTCTACGCACCGCGCAATGGCCCCGTCCACCGTCCTGCCTTTCAAGTTACCCTTGTCCGAACGGAACTTCAAGCGAATTCCATAGGCCCCCCGGCCCTCCGGAACGCCCTTTCCCCGATAGATATCAAAGAGTTCCACGTTCTCCAGGAGTGCTCCAGCCGTATCCCTGACCACGGCCGAAACCTCACCGAATGTCACTCCTTCCGGCACCAGCAGGGACAGGTCCCGTTTGACGGCGGGGAAGCGGGCAAAGTCCTCGTAGCGAAGCGGTACCGGAGTAAGATCAAGTGCGGTCAGCTCGATTTCGGCCACGGACAAGGGACAATCCAGATCTTTGGCCGCCAGGACCTCGGGGCGTACCCGGCCCGCGGTGCCCACTTGATGACCCTGCCCATCGAGTACACGCCACTGTCCTCCCGGCAGCAACCAGGCCTCGTCTCCGCCTGGCTCGAGGGTCAGCGAAATGCGCAACCGTTCCGAGAGGGCTTCCAGCGTCCCCTTGATCTGGAGCAGGTCCAGGGGTACCTCGTCGTATCCGTAGCCCTCTTCGCCTGCGATGCCTACCTGGAGGAACTCCGGCTCCCCCGGCAGGAGTTTGTCGTCCTGCCGGTCATCCGGCGCCACTTTCCGGGCGCCAGGACGATAGGCGCGGTTGATCTGGAAAAAGAGCAGTGGCGCCTCGGCTCCGGCGTTCAGATTGCGGCGGGCCACATCCAGCAGGGACGGCAGCAGACAGGTGCGCAGGGTGGTCTCACCGCCATGATGGGGATCGAGTACGGTCAGTACCCGCCGCCGCGGGTCGTCCTCGGCCAGTTGCAGGCCATCGAGTTCACCGGGCAGCTGGAAGGTGGAAGTAATCACCTCGTGGAAGCCGTGAGCGGCCAGCCAGGAGCGGCAGCGATCAAGGACCACGTGCCTGGTCTGGCGACGTCCGCCACCGGGCACACGAAAACCACCATCGCTGCTCAGTTTGTCCAGGCCCCAGCGACGGGCCAGTTCCTCGATGAGATCCGCTTCGGCCAGGATATCCCGCCTGAAGGTCGGTACCTCGACCATCATGTTGACCGCACTGGGTTTGCTGGATTGGGGATTGCCCATGGGCTGAACAGTCAGACCCAGGGACTGGAGCAGTTGGGCGGCCTCGTCCGTCGTGATACTCGTGCCGAGCAGCCGATTGACCTGCCACAGGCGCAAGGGTACCGCCGCCGGTGGCCGGCGGTCGGGATCGAAACGGTCCGTCCAGTCGGATATCACGTGGGCGTCCGCCAGTTCCTCGAAAAGGCTCAGGGCACGTCGGGCGGCCCGCTCCACCATGTCCCAGTCGGCACCCCGCTCGAAGCGATAACTCGACTCGCTGGCCAGTCCCAGGGCGCGTCCCGCCTGCCGCACCAGCAGGGGCGCGAAGAAGGCGCTCTCGAGCAGGATATCCGCGGTGCCTTCTTCGCGCCCCTGCTGGTGCGGCAGGCGGGACGCGCCCTGGG
>Ga0164315_10005374_pt1 | contig 10022 bp, 10 predicted proteins | sample GuaBasSedimGuay6_FD_113737 | JGI IMG/M metagenome (GOLD analysis project Ga0164315, IMG submission 113737) | Subseafloor sediment microbial communities from Guaymas Basin, Gulf of California, Mexico - Guay6, Core 4569-2, 0-3 cm | ecosystem: Environmental > Aquatic > Marine > Hydrothermal vents... | reverse complement strand
CCCAATTAGGCCAGCTAAAACGCCAAAAAAAATACCAGATTTATCTGAGTGGATGAGGTTTTTAAATTTAAAAACCATTAAACTATAAAGAATAATAACGGGAGCATAAATAATTATGTCAAAAAAAACAGCTTTTTGACCTATTTTATTTGTTGCTAATTTTGAAAAAAAGGCACCTATTCCCCACGATAGAAATGAACCGATAATAATAAAAAAAGTTTTTAAATCCATATTTATAGTTTAACACTTTGCCGTATCTTAAGTAAGTTAATTTTAATCTTATTCTTTTTTTGTAATAATTACGGGTTTATTTTAAAGATTTATATTGTTTAAATAAATAATTATTAACCCGAGTATTCAGCTTGGGTTTTTGATATAATAAAATATATGAAAAATCCAATTTCAATTTCTACGGGTTGTTTACACAGATTATCTGAAGATAGAAATAAAATGGTTAGAGAATTGCAAAAATTTTCTCTTTCGGGGGTTGAGCTCTCTTTTAATCAACCGCGACACTTATTAACTTTCGATATAGACAAGGATAATTTAGAATATCTGCAAACCTTAAAATTTAATTCTATTCATGCTCCAGCCAAGAATATAATTTACGGAGACAATAAAACATGTAAAGAAGTTTTACGAAAAATATCAGAATTATATGTAAAAATAAACGCTAAAAACGTTGTTTTTCATAAAAACGAAATAGAAGATTATAGTTTAATAATAAACAGTAAGTTTACATCATCTATAGAAAACGATGACTGGAGAAAACCCAAGAACGGTATTGAATACATTAAAAACTTACTTGATGAACACAGGGAATTAAAACTTACTTTTGATTTTGCTCACGCTATGACTGTCTCTCCTGTAGATATATCAGAATATCTCGATTATTTTAAAGGAAGGCTAGCCGAAATTCATATTTCTATAATTAACCAAGAAACAAAGAGGCACGACTTTATGTATAAAAATAATAGTGAAAAATTAAAAGATTTAACCCAGTTATTGAAAGTAGCTTCTGTTCCCTTGGTTTTAGAATGTGCCGTTTTAGATTTTAAAGATATAGATTCCCTTAAGAGGGAGATTGAGTATATAAAAAAGATTTAATATTGTTTTAAAACAAGATGGGCATATGTCTCATATTCACAAACTTATTGATTATGTAATTAGTGTATATATAGTCTTTAAAGATAAAGTTCTTTTTATTCATCATAAAAAACTAAATGAGTGGTTACCGATTGGAGGACACATTGAACTAAACGAAGACCCAGAAGAAGCATTATTAAGAGAAGTAAAAGAAGAGTGTGGTTTAAAGACAAGTATTTTAGGAAAAAAGCCTAAAATAAAATCAAAAGGAACAAAAACTTTATACTCACCTGTTTTTTTGAATATTCATAAGATTTCAAAGACACACAAACATATAGGGTTATGTTATTTTGCTAAAGCTAAAACAGACAAGGTTATCCTTAATAAAAAAGAGCACAATCAAATACGTTGGTTTAATAAAAAAGATTTAAATAACCCTAAATTTAAACTTGATAAAGTTGTTAAATTTTATGCAAAAGAAGCTTTAAAGAAAGCTTCTTAGTTAATTTTTCTCAATAAAAACAAAAACTGCTCTTTTAAAAGCAGTTTTATTTTTTCTCTCCTAATTTTAGCTTTAGGTCTATCTTTTCTCTCTCTCGAAGAACTTTTAAAGAAAGCTCTTCTCCGATTTTATATTGACGAAGAAGGTGGGCTAAGGGATTGTCTTCGTTAATTTTTTGACCATTACACTCTAAGATAATGTCGTATTCTTTTAGTCCAGCCTTATCTGCAGGAGAGTCTTTTATGATTGCTTTTTCTCCTAAGTTTTCTCTAACGATTAAGGCTCCATAGCTAACTGGAAGTTTATTTACTCCAGCTATTTTACTGTTTAAGATAAAATATCTTAACCCTAAAAATGGTTGTTTTAGCTTTCCATGTTCTTTAATTTCCTTTAATGATTTTTTGGCGTAGTCAATAGGAATGGCAAATCCAATATTCTGAGCTCCTATAACCATAGCAGTATTTATTCCAATAGCTTTTCCTTCCATATTTACTAATGGTCCGCCACTATTCCCCGGATTTATAGCTGCGTCAGTTTGAATTAATCCTCTTAAACTTGTAGCTTTTATCATTGGTCCTCCGTGAGCTGTAATTTTTCTACTTAAACCAGAAATAATTCCGGAAGAAAGGGTATCTTCAAACTCTCCCAGGGGGTTTCCGACAGCAAGAACCGTTTCTCCTAATTCAATTTCTGAAGAGTCTCCCATTTCCAAGCAAGGAAAATTTTTACCTTTTATTTTTAAAATTGCAACGTCGGTGAGAGGGTCTTTAGCTAAAACTTTAGCTGGATATTTTTTAGTTGGATCTATTATAACTGTATAGTCAGCTGTGGGATCTTTAACTACATGATTACAAGTTAAAACATATCCATCTTTAGAGATGATAAAGCCAGACCCTCCTCCAATTTTTGTTTTTTCTTTTCCTCCTTTTTCAACTTGAGGAACAATAAATTGTTGCCCTCCAAAAGGAAAAAAATAGAACCCCTCTATTTTTGGTAAGTCTTTAGAAATAACGATAGTTATTACTGCCGGACAAATATTTTTAGCTATTTTTACGATTGGTGATTTTTCTAACATATGAAAATTATATCACGAAAAATTATTGTCAACAAGAAACAAATTTGCTATTATATTTGTGAGCTTTAAGTATAAAATGATTTATTTTAAGGATTGTCCCCGTAGTTCAATGGATAGAACGGCGACCTCCTAAGTCACAGATGGAGGTTCGATTCCTCCCGGGGACACATTTAGACAGATCTCCGTAAATTCTATAATGTTATTCCAAATCTAACTCTTTTATACGAGAAAAACTACTGGGCCCATAGCTCATTTGGTTAGAGTGTCGGTATGGCATACCGAAGGTGGTGGGTTCGAATCCCACTGGGTCCACCAAAAGAGTTTTTGATAATTTAAAATTTAAGCCGCGGTAGCTCAGTGGTAGAGCATTTCTCTGAAAAAGAAAGGGTGGGTGGTCCGATTCCACTCCGCGGCACTTGAAAAGTATAGTATTGGTAGTTAGTTTATTTTGTTTAAGCGGGTGTAGTATAATGGTTAGTACACAACCTTGCCAAGGTTAAGATGAGGGTTCGATTCCCTTCACTCGCTCTCTTAGTTTCCGAAATATAAATAGTTAATTTTGTTAGAAAAGAATCTACCTTAAGAGGTAGATTTTGAGCCTTGACATCTATTCTTGAGCAGGGTATTATACTGGAATCTTTGAGAAAAGATTTTTTATTTGATGATTATGAGTAAGAATAAATACATAGAATTTTATATATTAACTTTTTTAAGTTTTACTATACTTTTTACCTCTTTAGCTAAAACTTATTCGTTTTTTGGGTTGGAAAAAGAGAGTAAGAATCAAGATCAAGATAATGTTTTCGAAGTTATTGTTTTCCAGGGAAACACTTTACCTTCGTTTGCTAATCCAGCTAACCCTCCCTTAAAAGTAATAAGAAAGCTACCCGTGGTAGTTACGGCTTATTCTAGTACGCCAGAGCAAACCGATGATACTCCTAATATTACTGCTAATGGAACGTTTGTACGTGATGGTATTGTAGCTAACAATCTATTATCTTTTGGTACAGAGATTAGAATGCCAGAAATATATGGAGAAAAAGTTTTTACCGTCGAAGACAGAATGCACTCCAGAAAAGGAGATTATCATTTTGATATTTGGTTTCAAGAGTATTCAGATGCCCTAGGATTTGGAGCGCAACTAACTTATGTAGAGGTCTTAGGAAGGTAAGGAAAATTTATTATGTAAAAAGTAAAGCCATCCTCAGGGATGGTTTTTAAGTTTTTCTCGACATAAAAATGTTAAGATTTTTTATTTTTTAATATAAACAAATAATTTTTCGAAATCTGGATTTTTGGGGCAAGTAATATATGTTTTTTCTGGTTTCCATGTCGGAAAACTTGAAGTATTGGTTATTATAATTGATCCAGGCCTTAATTCTTTTTGTAGTTTTTTTTCAAGTGGTGACATTAAGTCGTACCAGAGGTAAGTATAAATAACGTCGGCAGTATTTAAGTTTGCTTGAAAAATATTTTGTTTACTGAAAAGAATTTTTCTTTTTAGGATTCCAGCTTTTATTCTTGAGAAGAAAATCCTTATTGTATTACTATCTATGCCGCATACCGTAAGAAAGGGTAATTCTTTTTTAATAGCTACGACAACATCGCCTCGCCCGCAACCTAAATCGTAAAATTTATCTGTTTTAGGTTTGTATGTAAGTATAATATTAACAAGAGCTTTAATTGCTCTTTTACTTGTAGGTAAATCATGTCCTCGCAATGAATCTAATGCAAAAACAAGGAACAATACAACAAAAATATTAGACAATAAGAAGAATAAAATCAAAAAGAGATTATAAAGTAATATATTCATAGATAGTATTTAAAAAACAAATCAACCAGCGCTTTCGCTACGTTTTGCGGCTTACCTTCGGAGGGAAAGTGATGTAATTCAATACAGGGAACACTGTTTAGTTCTAATATGGCACTTTGTTGATTTTTCCAAGAAATAGAAATATCTTTACATAAAAAATCCATACCAACTACTCTAATGTCAAAAAACTTCGCAACATTTCGAAAAAGCTGGAGATTGTCTGGGTGAACTTGGGGTGTTATTTCTATTAAATCTCCACCAAGCTTCAAAAAGGAATCTTTTTGTAACCAAACGACCTCATCTTTATGGGGAATTGAAAGGAAATTATACCCCCTTTCTATTAATAGGTTTTTTGTTGTTTCGTTTTTAATTATTTGATAAAGAAGATTTTCTTTTCGACGAAGTTTTCCTCGAAGAGGACTACTGTTTTTTTTATTAATAAGTTCTTGAATAGTTAAGATGCCGTTACCAACAACATTTGCTGGTATTTGTTTAACACAAGCAATAAAATCAAAGTCAATGACTGTCGCCCGATGAACAAACGTATCAGGAATAAAACTCTCTACAATAAAGACTGGCGAATAAGCTAAAGCCTTATTGATTGATTTTTTAAGTTCTTGAGAACTTTGAATGTTTGTAGTTACGTGTCTACTAACAGATCCCCCACGAGGCTTAACTACTAAAGGAAAACCGAGTTTGTTTATTCCAAATATAGTTGCTTGTTTTTTTTGCCAGAACCAAAAAGCTTTTCCGTTTGCAATAGGAAAGCCTCCTTTTTGAAGATAGCGTTTTACCCATTCTTTGTTATCAACAAGGTGAGCTTTGTGTTCGTTGGCAAAGCTTGCGATTGGCAACCCTTCGAATCGAAAAATCTTTTTATTTATTTCTGCTTGAAAAAAGTTTGTATAGCCAAATGGTCCAGAAAGAATTTTGAATTTCAACCCTCTTTTTTTTGCTTCTTTTATAAAACAAGCACTTCGTAATGGAATATCAGAAAAAGTAAAATTATCTGTCAGTGAAAACAGTTTTAAAGAAGTTAGAAATTTTTCCAGGAAAAGAGAAAAAAAGAAACTAAACTTTTTAGGCAAAGAGATTGGCGGTAAAAGCTGATTTAATAATTCATCTATCCAAGTTTGAAGATGGTAAATAGATGGTTTTTCGCAATCCTCGCAAAAATTTTTCTTCATAAAAAATAATAGCGAAAGTTAAGTTTAAGGAGGCTATTTTTTAATTTTATTAAAACAACAAAAATAGTAAATTTTCGAAAAAATTACTATCAAAGAACTTTTAAACTGAGTGTTTAACTGGTTCTGTATTTTTCTCATAAAATCATTCGACACAGCTTACAAAACAAGACATTATCGAACTGGTTAGAAAAAAACACGAAAGTTTAACATTGGTGCCGCGGGTGGGACTCGAACCCACACAGGAGTAATCCTAATAGATTTTAAGTCTATCGCGTAAGCCATTCCGCCACCGCGGCAAAAACACGATTTTTCTTTCTAATTTTGAGGCCAGGGTGGGATTTGCACCCACGTATAACAGTTTTGCAGACTGCTGCCTTAGCTACTTGGCTACCTGGCCGAGACTGATGTTTATTAATTACAATATTATATTAGTTCTTTTCGTTTTTCAACTTTTCAAAAAGCCTATCGATTCTTTCTTCTTCAAGTATTTTATTATCTTCTACAAATTTTAGTTTTGGGACAGGTCGCATATGCAACCTTTTGTTAATTTTTTGTTGTAATTTATAAATATTTCTATTTAAAAATTTAACTGTACTAGTTTGTTTTTCTTCCGGAATTACACTAACAAAAATTTTACTATTTCTTAGGTTGGGGCTAGTGTCTGCTCTAGTGATAGTTGTTAAGCTTCCGTCATTACTTTCGATTTCTCTTAAAACTAATTGAGACACTTCGCGCTTCAATAGTTGATTAACTTTTTTAATTCGGTCTGACACGAAAATATATTTTTAGCTTAATAACCTATTCTAATTCGACTTTTTGCTTTTCTTTCTTAAATATTATTAAAATATCTCCCTTTTCTATTTTTTTAGAACCTTCGTATAGGATTCCAACTTCATCTCCCTTTAGAGCTTTTTCAATATCTTTTTTATTTCTTTGGAGGCTAATCATTTTTCCTTCATCAAACGGTTCATCATCTCTACAAGCTTCTATCTTTGAATTCTTTTCTACTTTTCCTTCAAAAATTCTACCTCCTATTATTTGACGATTCTTCTTACTCCAAAAAGTTACTAAAACTTTTATTTTTCCGAGATCTATTCTAACTATTTCGGATTTAAGCATTCCAGCCATAAATTTTCTTACACTTTCAACTAAATCGTAAATGATTTCAAAAGTTGTTGCTAAAACCTTATTTTCCTTTTTTTGTAGTAAGATTTTAGCGGCGGGATTAATACTTGTCCTAAAACCCAAAATAAGAGACCGGAAATTTTTAGCTAATTTAACGTCGCTTTCATTAATATTTCCAACCTCTGCTTTTATAATTTTTAAAACAATTTTTTCTTGAGGTAGTCTTGATAGAACTTTTTCAATAGCTTCAAGGGAACCAACAACATCTGTTTTTAAGATTAAGTTTAAAACTTTTTGCCCAGGCTTTAATTCGAAAACCTTTTTTTCACATTCTTCTTTTTGAGAAGACTGAATAAAAAGCCTTGCTTCTTCTATGGTAGAAAAAACACTTAACTTCTCTCCTACCCTGGGAACATTTTCTAATCCTAAAATAACGGCGGGGTCAGAGGGTAAGGCCTTCTCCATCGTTTTTCCGTTAAAGTCTTCTAGTATTTTAATTTTTCCTAAGGCAGAACAGGTAGTAATAACGTCTCCAACTTTTAGTATTCCCTGATTTAAGATAATTGTGGCTGTTGGCCCTCTTTTTTCATCTACATAAGATTCAATAATTACCCCAGAGGCAGGTTCAGAGATATCAGCTTTGAATTTTTCCATTTCTGCTACAAGCAATATTATTTCTAAAAGTTCATCTACCCCTTTTCCTGTTTTTGCCGAAATTTTAATTGATGGTACGTCTCCCCCTAAAGACTCGGTTATAATACCTTCTTGCTGTAATTGTCTTTTAACGTTTTCTGGATCAGTTTCTGGTCTATCCACTTTATTAATAGCTACAATTAAAGGAATTTTACACTCTTTTATATCAACAATAACTTCTTTTGTTTGTTTTTCTACTCCCTTACAACTATCTACAACTAAAATAGCAATATCGGCTGTTTTTGCTCCCCTTGATCTCATTTGAGAAAAAGCCTCATGTCCAGGGGTATCAATAAAGGTAATTTTTTTATCTTCTTTTATAACTTGATAGGCTCCGATATGTTGGGTAATGCCACCAGACTCTTTTAAGACAACTTGCGTTTTTCTGATTTGGTCAAGTAGGGTTGTTTTTCCACTATCAATGTGGCCCAAAATAACTACAACAGGAGGTCTTTCTTTTAAGTTTTTATTGTTTTTGGTCATTGTTTATATTTTAGTAAAAGAATTAAAAGTTTAAAGTTTATTTTTTGCTTTGATAATTGCTCTTTCTTCTTCCTTAGATAATGTATATGTAGATAAGCTGTTTTTTATTGGTTTTGCAAAAACTCTATTTCCCTCTCTTCCATATAGACTACTAATTATTACACCATTGTTTCTAGCATCTAAAAGGGCAATAGAAAAACTTTGATTTCCTCCCGTTTCTTTAAAAGGATTAAATCTAACAATACCTACTTTTTGAACAGAGAAAGTATTTTCTTCTTTGATTTTTTCTAATTCTTGAGAAATATTAGCAAAGTCTTCCTTTAATTCTTTAAATTGAGAAAGTATTTCTTTAAGGTTTTTGGGTTCTTTTTCTTTTTTAAAAAAATTAAACATAAGTATTATTTTGTCTTATTGTAGGCAATTTATTTCTTGATTAAAGATTATGGTTTAATATGGCGGAGGGGGTGAGATTCGAACTCACGGTAGCTGTTTGCTACAATGGTTTTCGAAACCATCCCTTTTAACCACTCAGGCACCCCTCCTTTTTTATGGAGACTTCCTTTTATAACTGACTCTATTTCTTTTTTTCAAAAAAATAAATGAGTAAACTTTTTAAATCTATCATAAAATTTATATAAAATCAATCTGAGTTTTAATTATAAAAAGAAAAATAAGTTTATGAAAACCATGAATAATGCTATACTTTTTTAAAATAAACCATGGAAAAGAAAAAAATAACTGTTATAGGGGTTGGCGGAAGAACAGGAACAATGTTCGCTTTTGAAATAGCTAAAACTGCTAATGTTTTAGGGGTGGCGAGAGAAAACGAAACAAAGAAGGTTAACGAAAAAAAACTTTGTATTGATAAGGGAAAGGGGTTAGAAGTATTTAACGGAAAGGTAATTAAAGACACAGACTTTTCTCAAGAAAATACCTCCGAAGTTATTTTTTTAGCAACTAAAAATCCAGTTTCGATTCCCTTAGATTATTATTTTCAAAAATGTTTTAAAAAACCTATTTTTGTTATTTCTCAAAACGGAATCGACGCTGCTAGAGAAGCAGAAGAAACTCTTCAAAAAACTACGGATCCCGAAAAAATTAAGTTAGTGAGAATGGTTCTTTTTAATGCTATAGATAAAAGGACAATAGATGGAAAGGATTGTTTTAAATATTCTACCCCTATTAGGGTTGCTGTTTCTGGGATCTCTAACGACGAGGACGCCAAAGAGGTTGTAAAAATATTAAAAAAAGCAGGATTTAAGGTTAACGAATTTACTCAAAAAGATATAAAAAATTTAGAATATTCTAAATTATTCCTTAATTTAATAGGTATGGCTTCTGCGTCTAGGGGTTTATCTATTAAGGAAGGATTTAAAGATAAAGAGGTTTTTAAAGAGGAAATAGATGTATTAAGAGAATATGTTAAGTCTGTGAGGGCGGCTGGAGGAAAGTTTTTGAACTTTTTTCCGTATTATCCAGTTGGAGTTTTATCTTTAATTTCTTATCTACCAATATTTATTTTAGTTTTTTGTCGTAACGCTTTAGCTCAAGCTATTACCAAGGGGAGGGCAAAAAAACAGAAAGATTTAGACGAGGTTGATTATTATAACGGAGCAGTTATTAAGCTTGGTAAAAGAGGAGGAATAAATACTCCAGCTAATAATCGAATATATAGTAGAATTAAAAAATAAAAAAAAGAGGAGAGATCCTCTTTTTTACTTTGTGGGCGATACAGGATTTGAACCTGTGACCTTTCGCGTGTAGGGCGAACGCTCTGCCAACTGAGCTAATCGCCCAGGTAAATTTTATTTTTAAGTGCGGACGGTGGGACTTGAACCCACACGAGGATAAACCCCATAGGTCCTCAACCTATTGCGTATACCAATTCCGCCACGTCCGCTTTTTCTATTCCTTTGTTTCTTTTTTAATCTCTTTCTCTTTTTGTGGCTCTTCCTTTTCTATCTTTTTAGGGGTTTTCTTTTCCATTTCTTTTTTAACAATTTCCTCTTTTTGAGGTTTTTCTTTTTTTATTTCTCTTCTTTTCAATCTTCCTCTCTT
>Ga0164315_10005373_pt1 | contig 10023 bp, 9 predicted proteins | sample GuaBasSedimGuay6_FD_113737 | JGI IMG/M metagenome (GOLD analysis project Ga0164315, IMG submission 113737) | Subseafloor sediment microbial communities from Guaymas Basin, Gulf of California, Mexico - Guay6, Core 4569-2, 0-3 cm | ecosystem: Environmental > Aquatic > Marine > Hydrothermal vents >... | reverse complement strand
TGCACTCAATATTATCCGTTCCGATTTCCATTTGAATCAATCTACATTCGATCATATTTTTGGCGATGCTTTCGACTCAGATTTTAGCACCGGCCTCGTGTCGAATACGCTATTCACAAATATAGGAAACGATGCCATCGATTTCTCAGGCAGCCAGATTGTTATCAAGAGCACACGAATAGAAGATGTTGAAGACAAGGGGATAAGCGGGGGAGAAGATTCTTTTCTTAGAGTGGAGAATACGACGATTACCAATGCCAATATTGGGATAGCTTCAAAGGACCTTTCTGTTGTTGAAGTAGTTGATTCAGAAATAAAGGATTGTAATTATGGCTTGGTGCTACTACAAAAAAAGCCAGAATATGGCCCGGCTACGCTCATCTTGAAAAACACGAAAATCATCCGGCCAAAAACGGAGATGCTAATAGAAATTGGCTCAAAAGTGGAGATTGACGGTAAAGTAATTGAAGGGGATTTGAAGAAATTGGCAGATATTTTTTATTAATTTATTAAATTGCGGAAATAGAAACCCACCCCCAGCCCCTCCAAGGAGGGGAGTTGAAGACTCATTCCAGCTCAAATGCGATGAAAAAATAAAATGTCTCTACTTACAAATGAGCAAAAAAACTTAACAACTTTCTACAATCTAATCCCCTCCGAGGAGGGGAGTTGTATCTCAGATAATAATGAAATTGCCAAATGAACAGATAAATTAAATAGTTTTCGACAAACCATTCCCCTCCTTGGAGGGGTTAGGGGTGGGTCAACAAATGAAAAGAAAAATTCTTCCATACAACCCTAAACTCAAATCTCTGGCAAAGGCTCTTCGTAAAAACATGACCTTCGCAGAGGTGCTTTTGTGGAATGAACTCAAACAAAAGAATATGTGCGGATACGATTTTGACCGTCAACGTCCAATCAATAATTTCATCGTTGATTTCTATTGTAAAGATTTAATGCTTGCTATTGAGGTTGACGGAATCAGTCACTACTCGGAAGAGGCATTTAATGCAGACAATAAACGACAAATTGTAATTGAAAGCTTTGGCGTACAGTTTTTACGTTTTGATGACGAAGAAGTAAGAAATGGTATGTCAAATGTTTTGCTGAGTATTGAAGGCTGGATTTTGGATTGGGAAGATGCTAATCCGGACAGGAAATATCCGGGAAGGAAACCCACCCCCGGCCCCTCCGAGGAGGGGAGTTGTATCTCAGATAATAATGAAATTGCCAAATGAACAGATAAATTAAATAGTTTTCGACAATATTTTCTCCTCTGACCTACGGTCGTCCGTCTAGGTGGAGGGGCAGGGGTGGGTCAAACTTCAATGAAAAGAAAACTGTTTAACTTTGTTAAGTTTCAGATGAAACCTTAATTATAAACCTCAGGTAAAATGATACCCTCAAAAAAAGATGTAATTGCGCACAAACACTATTTCAGCGAAACTTCGTTCTCGCTTTTAATGCGAAAGCGAATTTATCATATTTTGCTTATTTCAAGTGTTTACGATGCCTTTACTTTGGAGGAAGATGGCCGGATTGATGAGCAGATATTTTATGAGTATATGTCGCTTAACTTGCGGTTTCCCCCCCGTTTCCTGAATGCTACATCCAAAGAAGAAGCGTTTAATGTACTTGAAGAAGAGAGCATCGATTTAGTGATTACCATGTTGAGTGGAGAAGAAAAAAATACTTTTCAGCTTGCCGACGAAATAAAATCAAAATATCCCGATATCCCCATAGTTTTGCTAACCCCATTTTCTAGGGAGGTAAGTTTAAAGATTGAGCAGCACACAATTGAATCGATTGATTATGTTTTTAGTTGGCTGGGCAATGCAGATATTTTATTGGCCATTATCAAGCTGATAGAAGACGAAATGAATGTGGAGCACGATGTCGAAGAGGTGGGCGTCCAGACAATCATTCTTGTTGAAGACAATATCCGGTTTTATTCAAGTTACCTACCCAATATTTACAAGATTATTTTTAAGCAGTCGAAATCCTTCGTAACAGAAGGATTGAATGAGCACCAGAAAATGATCCGTGCCCGTGGCAGACCTAAAATATTATTGGCTACTAACTATGAAGATGCCGTAAAACTATACGAAAAGTATAAGAATAATCTGTTGGGTGTCATCTCTGATATTACATACCAACGCAAGGGCGTGAAGGATATTGATGCTGGAATCAGACTGGTTAAAAAAATTAAAAGGGATAATAAATACACCCCGATTCTGCTACAGTCTTCGGAACCTGAAAATTGGAAAAAAGCCAAAGCACTCAGGGTCGGATTTATCGACAAAAATTCCAAGAGCCTGACTTATGAATTGCGCGAGTTCATTAAAGAATATTTTGCTTTTGGCGACTTTATTTTTAAAGATCCTGAAACGGGAGAAGAAGTAGCCAGGGCACGTAATCTAAGAACCTTACAGGAGATAATTTATCAAATCCCCGAGAAATCTTTGCGCTACCATATTGAACGTGACCATATTTCAAAATGGTTGCGGGCACGCGCACTTTTCTCTATTGCTTCCTTATTTAAGGCATTTTCTTCAGACGATTTTGAGCATTGTCAGGAGGTAAAAGATTTTATTTTTAATACGATTTCTAATTTTAGAATTACCAAATCCCGAGGGGTGATTGCCCAGTTTAACCGGGAAACATTTGACGAATATTTTACCATCACACGCATCGGTGAAGGTTCCATAGGTGGTAAAGCCCGCGGGCTTGCTTTTCTCGATTCCTTAATTAAACGGAACCATCTTTACAGCAAATACGAAAATGTAGATATCACCATCCCAAAAACAATTGTATTGGGTACCGATATTTTTGACGAATATATGGAGGACAATAATTTGTATCCCATTGCTTTGTCCGATAAATACACCGACGAAGAATTACTTCAGCATTTTGTTAATGCAGATTTGCCGCAGCGGGTTTACGACGATTTACACACCATTATTACACTTATTAGCAGGCCGGTAGCCATTCGTTCGTCAAGCTTACTCGAAGATTCGCATTATCAGCCATTCGCCGGAATCTACAATACTTATATGATCCCGCTTGTTAAATCGCATCATACCAAGATGTTCGACATGCTTAGGATTTCAATCAAAAGTGTTTATGCCTCAGCTTTTTACAAGGATAGCAAAGCTTATATGCAAGCTACTTCCAATTTAATTGATGAAGAAAAAATGGCCATTGTTTTGCAAACTGTTTGCGGCACTACCTATGGCGATCATTTTTATCCCACTTTTTCAGGCGTGGCGCGTTCGCTGGATTATTATCCTATTCCCCCTGAAAAGTCAGAGGATGGTACGGCTAGCATTGCATTGGGATTGGGAAAATACATTGTTGATGGCGGACTGTCGCTTCGGTTTTCACCAAAATACCCAAAAAAGGTTTTGCAAACAGCAACACCCGAAATGGCATTGAAAGAAACGCAGAAGCACTTTTTTGCACTTGATCTCAATTTCGAAAATTTTTCAACTGGCCCGGATGATAGTAAAAACCTCCTGAAAATGCGCATCAAACAGGCCGAAAAAGACGATTCCATCAGGAAGATTGCTTCTACTTACGATTTGCACAATAACATCATTCGTGATGGATACAATTACGATGGAAAGAAACTGATTACATTTTCACAAATTCTAAAACACAATACTTTCCCGCTAGCTGAAATTTTACAAGAGGTATTAAGCCTGGGAGAGAAAGAAATGGGAAATCCCATTGAAATAGAGTTTGTCGTAGATTTAAATGTCAAGCCTGGTGAAAGAATAAAATTCAATTTATTGCAAATCCGCCCAATTGCTGTACGCGATGAAAGTGTAAACATCGAAATGGCAGAAATCAAAAAGGAAGAAACATTAATTGTATCTCAATCAGCATTGGGCAATGGTGTAATTGACGACATCTTTGATTTGGTTTACGTTAAACCGCAAAGTTTTGATGCATCAAGAAATGATGAAACAGTAAATATGATTGGGGCCATCAATGATAAATTCCTTCAGGAAGATAAAAACTACATTCTGATTGGTCCAGGCCGCTGGGGTTCTGCTGATCCCTGGTTAGGCATTCCTGTAAAATGGCCACAAATTTCAGCTGCCCGTTTAATTATTGAGGCAGGCCTTGAAAACTACCGTATCGATCCGAGTCAGGGCACGCATTTTTTCCAAAACCTCACTTCTTTCAGGGTGGGATACTTCACTATCAATCCATTTATTGAGGATGGATTTTACGACTTGGAATACCTTGACAAAATGGAAGCTGTTTTTGAAAATGATGTGATCCGTCACGTCCGGTTCGAAAAACCCTTTGTCATCAAAATTGATGGAAAGAAAAGCCTGGGAGTGGTTTATAAACCTGGAAGCCATTAAGTATTGAGTAGAACCAAGCTTAAACTTATAAACGAAAACACCTTTCCGGGCAAATATGCATGATTGAATTGTACCCATTGGGCACTTCACAAGCAATGCGATTGGACCCCGAAAGCTTTCGGGGGGAAGAAAAGAAAGGGTAGGATGGAAGGTTTGGCGACTTCTTCCACCCTCCCTTTCTTCCAAATATGAAATTATATGTATGACAAAAAAACATAATCACCATCAAAAAAGATAGATTTCAAATGAACATTAAGCTTTTTATTTTAGAAGGTTTGCCGCCAAACACGAATGCACCGGTAAAATCCCCAAAACATCGCCGGGTTTGAATTTGCTGATAAATTTGTGTGGCATTTTTACAATTCCGTGTTCTTGAGAGAGGGAGGAAACATAAGCACCCGGAATGGGAGCGCCCCAGCCGTTTTCTGTGAACTCTACAACATAGCCAAACAATTTGAAATTATTATCAGCTTCGATAAATTCTTTGGACAAATGAATACCACCTCCGTAAATTATAATTTCATTTCTATTGGGATAAACTGAAACCACCGGACAGGCAACCGCAACTGCAATATCGTCCAGCGAGCAGGAACCAATGTGGTATTGCATCACATCGTAAAAAACAAAATTACCCGGTCTAATTTCGTCAAAACCTGAACAATCATTGGCCATGCTACACGAAGGTGTATCGCCATAAGAAGTGATGATTTCAGGGAATTGGTCAATGTATTTTGCTTTTAAGCGGCTCAGTTTTTGTCTGGATTCTTCTATGATTTTTAGGATGCTTTCTTTTCCTATGGCAGAATAAGTATGTCCTGCATGAGTGAGAAACCCTTTGAAATGGAGTTTGTCAGAAGCAGAAAGGATATTTACTATTCTGTCAATTTCCGGGTCTTCGGGCAGCAAGCCACTGCGGTGGTAACCCGTGTCAATTTTGATGAAAACCCCAACATTGTGTTGTAATTTTTTAGCAAGGAAGGATGTAGAATAGTCCGAATCAACAAGTAAGTTGAGTTGAATACTACTAGCCAAATGATTAATTTCTTCAACCTCCAAAAGGTTTACAGGAAATGCAATGGTGATGTCGTCCCACCCATCATTGGCAAAATACTCAGCCATCGAAACTGAGGAGACGGTTATTTTATCAACGATTTTTTCCTTAAAAAGACGACCAATTTCTATGGATTGATGTGTTTTAAAATGAGGTCGGAAAAGTACATTGCTTCTTTGCGCTTTGCTCAACATCTTGTCAATGTTTCGGCTTAGCTTATTTTGGTCAATGATTAATTCAGGTTTTTTATGCATCTCAAAGTTTGAATAAAACAAAATTAACGCTTTCTCGTTTTCGTTTTATACATTTGAAAAAAATTAATCAATGAAAAACCTGAGCCTTTTTCTTGCAACAATACTTTTCCTGCAAATTGTTTCTTCCTGCGAATACGGCAAAAATGAAATAGTTTCAGAGAAAATCCAATACGATGTAAACATCAAAAGTCCTGATCCGGATTACGACTGGTGGATTCAAAATTTACCCGGACCACAACGCGAAAAGCTGGTTGAAACTATTCTGACAGGAGCCATTAATGGTAAGTTTCAGGCTTACGATTATTACAACAACCCCATCAGTCCTGCTGAGGTTTCGGCCATTCTTTCCGACACCACAGTCGTACGACTAACTCAGGTTGAACCCCCATACGAAACTTACGACAGCATTATTATTTATAATATTATCCCGGAAGATATTCAACGTATCCGGTTTTTGGAAGAATGGCGAATGAATACTGAAGATTTATCCTTCGAGAAAAAAATTGTTGGCATTGCACCGGTTGCCCGTCGTGTGGTGTTGGAAATTGAACGCTGGCAGCCCTTGTTCTGGATTTATCCAGATAAAGAATTTGAAGATAATCTGAAAAAATAAATCATTGTTGCAGAGACGCAATGCATTGCGTCTCTGCATAAATATCCAATACTATGAAAATCATATCCCTCAATAAAGTAGAAAAAAATAAAGTCAATATGGAAGGTGCCAGTGGTGCCTGGAAACAGATGCCCCTTTCCGGTTCCGATGGTGTTCCTGTTTACACTTACCGTGTTTTTACCGTCGAACCAAATGGATTTACACCCTACCATCAACACCCTTACGAACACATGAATTATTGTATTGAAGGAGAGGGGGCACTGGTGAATGAAGCAGGAGAGGAGCGGCCTATTAATCAGGGTGATTTTGCTTTGGTGATGCCTGATGAAAAACATCAGTACAGAAATAAATCTACAGAAAAAGATTTTGTAATGATTTGTGGTGTGCCGAAAGAGTTTGAGTAGCTAATCCTTATCCCGTTTTTCCTTAAATCCCTTTGCCAATTTCTTGCTTTCTTCAAGTGTTGCTTGACTAAGGTATTTGCCAATTAGCAGTGCAATAATCATTGTCAGATATAATTGTCCGGCCACACTAAAAAAGATGGCCAACGATCTGGCAGTAGGATCGACAGGACTGATATCGCCATAACCAAGGGTCGTCATTGTAATGAAACTAAAATAAATAAATTCAGCCCGGCTACTCATCGCTCCACCAGAAATGTTAAAAGCAGAAAGGTTATCGGCATAAACCGTACTGAAAAGAATGGAGGCAGCTATTCCGAGCAATAAATACACATTAATCGACTCCACGAATTCCAGTAGGCCAACTTTTTTTGTCGTTGCCACACGGATTAAAAGATAGATGATGATATACAGGAAGAAAATCAATGTTATAACTCCTGTGATATGCGATAAATATCCAAAGTCAAGAAACTCTGATACCCAGGTTAAAGTCATGATGACTATTGGGATATAAAAAAACCGAGCAGCTGTATCTTTGATGGAGAGCATGGAAGCGAAGAAGATGAGGGTAATAACAGTATTATAAATATATTTTATATCGGGGTAATTGTCAAATAATCCCAGAATAAAAACGTAAATGAAATTGAGGGCAAAAAGTATCACGTTATGACGAGCCCGCTTGTTTTTGAAAAATAACATTCCTTTTGTTTTTAAAAGAATTAGATGTCAAAAATAGCAATTGTGTAGATAAGTATATTTCAAAGCAGAATAGTTTTTATTTTTACAATATAATCTGGATGATATAGTTTGTTACTCAAGTTCCTTTAAGTACAAATCAGTAGCTTTAAAATGATAGATATTATTGAATACGAGATCGAGAAATACATCGAAGATCATAGTACCAACACGAGTAAAGTATTGCAACAAAACTACCGTGAAACCAATTTAACTACTTTTTACCCACAAATGCTTTCAGGAAAAGTACAGGCAAAGTTTCTTGAAATGATTTGTCGGATGATGCAGCCGGAGCGAGTTTTAGAAATAGGAACTTTTACAGCTTATTCAGCAATCGCAATGGCAGAAGGCCTCCCGGAAAATGCAAAACTGATTACAATTGAAGTAAATGAAGAATTGGAAACCATCATCAAAAAGTACATTGCCCTTGCAGGGATGAATGATAAAATTGAATTACTTTTGGGAGATGCCTTGCAGATTATTCCGCAATTGGACGAACTCTTCGACTTTGTTTTTATTGATGCTGACAAGGAACAGTATATTGATTATTACGAACTTTCAATGGAAAAATTAAAGCCCGGTGGATTTATTCTTATCGACAATGTTTTATGGGGAGGAAAAGCTGTCAAAGGCAAAAATCCTGACAAAGAAACCCGTGGTATTCGCCGCTTTAACGAATACGTAAAAAACGATAAACGCGTCGAACAGGTCATCCTTTCGATAAGGGATGGATTGATGATGGTGAGGAAATTGTAGTTAATATGTTTAAGCGTGGACGCTTAAACCGTGTGGGTGGACGTTTAAACCGTGTGCAAGCCCGCTTCAAGCGTCCACGCTTGAAAAATTACCCAAGTCAATTCGTTTTAAACTGATACTCTACCTTACTCAAATCTTCATTTGCTTTTACTATTTTTTGCTTTAAACTTTCTTTATAAGATTTCGTTTTTTGCATCATTTCGCTGTCTCCGGTTGCTAACATTTGCGTTGCAAGAATAGCCGCATTTAATGCACCATTAATTCCAACAGTAGCTACCGGTATTCCGGGAGGCATTTGAACGATGGCCAATAGTGCATCCATACCATCAAGAGAAGCATTTATGGGAACACCAATTACCGGAATCGGTGTCATGGCTGCAATTACACCCGGTAAATGGGCTGCCATCCCGGCACCGGCAATTATTACTTTGATACCATTGGCTGCTGCATTTTTCGCAAATTTCTCTACTTCAGATGGTGTGCGATGGGCCGAAAGGGCATTCATTTCGAAAGGGATTTCCATCTCGTTAAAAAACGCAGCAGCTTTTTCCATAACCTTCAGGTCGGAGGTGCTTCCCATTATAATACTGACAATTGCTTTCATGATTTCTCTCTGTGATTAATACTATTTGGATTAAGCAAAAATAATAAAATGGATGTTGTAAGTGATGGCTAAATTTTATCTTTGTACTCCACTCATTTTTTACTGCTGATGAATCAAAAAATCATAAAAATTCACGATAAAGAATTCGCCCCTTTTATTTCTTACGAAAAGATTGACAAGACTATTTCAGCAATAGCCAAGCGGATGAACCAGGAATTACGTGACAAGAACCCTTTGTTTATTGCTGTGCTGAATGGTTCGTTTATGTTTGCTTCAGATTTATTCCACAAACTCGATTTTTCGTGCGAGATAACCTTTGTAAAACTAGCATCTTATAGCGGCACAAAATCTACAGAAAATGTTCGGCAACTAATTGGTCTTGATGAAGATATTGTGGGCAGGAATGTAGTGGTTATTGAAGACATCATCGATTCGGGCCTGACCATGGAAAGGATACTGGCACAATTGCAAATGATAGGTGCTGCCGATATTAAAATCGCGACCTTGTTATACAAACCCAATGCATTTAAAGGGCATTATTCCATTGACTATATTGGTTTGGAGATTGGTAATGAATTTATTGTGGGCTACGGTTTGGATTATGACAAACACGGTAGGAATTACAAAGACATTTACAAAATTGTTGAATAAATATATAGAGATATGTTAAACGTTGCATTATTTGGCCCTCCCGGTGCCGGTAAAGGTACACAGTCTGAAAAGCTGTTGCAGAAGTACAACCTGACCTATATTTCCACAGGCGATATGTTGCGGTCTGAAATTGCTGAAGGTTCGCCACTTGGTCTTCAGGCAAAATCAATTATTGCCAAAGGCGGATTGGTTGACGATGAATTGATTGTTCGCATAATTGAAAAGAAGATCAGGACAAACCCAGATTCAAAAGGAATACTTTTTGATGGTTTTCCGCGCACAACGGTGCAGGCTTACATTCTTGATGGACTATTACTTAAACTGAATTCATCACTGGATTGTATGGTAAGCCTTGGTGTTCCTGATAAGGAGTTAATCGAGCGCTTATTGCTTCGTGCCAAAACTTCGGGACGCTCCGACGATACACTTGAAGTAATTAAAGTGCGATTGCAAGAGTACGAGAACAAAACAAAACCGGTGGCTGATTTTTATGATAAACGGGGAAAGTATTGTGAGATTAACGGTGTAGGTGAGATTGACCATATTTTCAGCGATATTGAGAAGGTTATCGAGAAAAATCGG
>Ga0164315_10005372_pt1 | contig 10024 bp, 7 predicted proteins | sample GuaBasSedimGuay6_FD_113737 | JGI IMG/M metagenome (GOLD analysis project Ga0164315, IMG submission 113737) | Subseafloor sediment microbial communities from Guaymas Basin, Gulf of California, Mexico - Guay6, Core 4569-2, 0-3 cm | ecosystem: Environmental > Aquatic > Marine > Hydrothermal vents >... | reverse complement strand
GATTCGTAGAAGCATCCCAATTGGCAAAATCGGCGATAAAAGCTAATAAAGCGGTTCGCATGTCCCAATAACAAGCTTCGTTATCTGGATTTAAGCGGGTTTGATTTAAGCTATTCCATAATGTCCAATGCGATTGACATAATGCCATTAATGTTTTATCGGAGCGCACTTGTTTGGCGAATTGACTTAATACGGTTGAGACGCTTATCCGAAAGCTTTTGGGACAGAATTTATCAGCCGGATCAAGCCATAACGAGGCACACAATACGGCACGACATGCGGCTAACGGTCTTCGCGCCCACCAAATATGTAACGTCGAAATATGCCCATGCCGGATAGATTTCTCACGCCGGGCATGGGCAGAAATTTCTTTAATGGGTAAGTCTACCTCAATGAGACGTTTGGGGTAATCCATTCAAAATTTATCTCTATTGTTAGGGGTAAGTGGGTAAGTGGTGGGTTGAACGTCGCAAGCTCCGTTACTTCGTTGCGTTTCGCTCTACCCACCCTACAATTAAAAACAATTAAAAATTCCGTCGATAGTGTTCTACTTTAATCACGCGATCCCAATTTAACGCGGCTGGGTTTTGAAAGATTTGTAGTTCTGGTTTGGTGGCGCAATGGAGTACGACATATAACCAATAATCATCACCTAAGCGTTGTGCGGTATAATATTCGTTGGGCGTTAAGACAATCATACCCTTTTTAGCACGTCCCTTGACTTCAATAAACCGAATCGGTGCAACTTGCTCAACATCTTCATAAGATAACGGACGAGAAATCAAGTCAAAACCACAATTGTCTTTTTCAACACTTTCGACTTGAAAGCCGCGCTTTTGTTCATACGCAATCACCGTTTGTATGGCAATGTGTTCAATTGCTTGATCCCTGACTAATGGGGCTAATTCTGGTGTTTGACGTTCTGGGTGGGGTAATACCCAAGCGCGTCCAATACATTCGATATCACTTAAAAAACAATTTTGCTCTTGAGCTAATTCATGCTTGCGTTGCTCCCAACGTGCGTTCTTTTCATCTAAGCGATCTTCGACTTGCTTTAAACGCCCCGCTAAGCCGGCTTCTCGTTTACCGGATTGTTTTATTTCATCTAAATCAGCCCATTGACATTGTAATTTATTAGTGATTTCAGTGTAACTAATATTCAAATGCTTGGCAATAGTGGCTAATTCTTGATGGCGTTCGGTTTTGACTTCCTCTAAAAAGGCTTGTAAAGCGTTTTCTAATAAAAATAATTCTATAGATTCCGCCGCTTTTACTAAATCCGCTTTGGGTATTGGGATATGAGTCGTTACCGGGATTAAATCGGATAACCGGGTTGGCGGTTGAATTTGTAAACGCCCGTCCATAAGCACTTCAACCACAAATAAACGCTTATGTAAAATATGTCCACGTCCATCAATGATGGCGGCTTTAAAAATGTGTAGATTCAGCGGCTGCTCACACTGTAAATCAAAAAACATTGCCCCATGTTGTAAATCCGTTTGCACGGCATTCCAGATGGCTTGGCGCACCGTTTCAAATAATGGATGTCCTAAAGTCACCCATTCCAACGCCGGATTTTTTTTCAATAAGTCTTTATCAAAAGCAATGTGTTTATATTCACGCCCTAACGCTCCAAACTGGTTGGTTAATTGTTCACCAATGGCTAATAAACCACGCGGTATTTTTCCGAGCCGATACTGATTGGATTTAGATTTTAGCACGGTGATAGGCAAGCCTACAATCTGTGCAGATTGCACAAAAAAATCTTCAATAAATTCTGGTTTGGAGCGTTTGGCTTTGGCTTCCTTCGTCCGATTAAATAGAGAGGCTAAATTTAAATCTTTTTTCGCTAATCCCTCTAAGGCGGATTGGGTAATTTCTTCAAAACGCTTGCTGTCCACTGTTTCGACAATGCGTTCTGTGACTTCTGCTTCTGACATATTATTAATATACATATCCCGCAACCAACGTTCTAATTGGTTCGCTGGAAATATATCGCCTAAAACATTGAACACTTTACCGGTGCGTTGTGGATCCAAATCTTTTTCAATGGATTCAATGCGTTCCAATAACCGCCCTAACACGCGCCCTTCTCTGGTTTCTTCTGAGACAAAATTAATAATTAAACAATCTTTGGGTTGTCCATAACGGTGAATACGTCCCATGCGTTGCTCTAACCGAATCGGATTCCAAGGAATGTCATAATTAATCATAAACCAGCAAAATTGGAGATTAATTCCTTCGCCAGCCGCCTCAGTCGCTACCAAGAGTTGACAGTCATTTTTAAACGCATGTTCTGCTTGTAGGCGACTACCGGGCATATTTAAACCACCGACTTTCATGCCGCCATGAATTTGAGTCACGGTTAAATCCCAGTCTTTGGTCAGTTTTTTGACGAGATATTCTAAAGTATCTTTATGTTCGGTAAAGATTAATAGTTTAATGGCTTGATCTTGAAAAACCTGATTTTCCTTAATGACGGTTTTCAGTTTTGCCAATTTAGATTCAATTTCATGTTCTTCTAACTGTTGGGCTTGCTCAATTAAGCGGGTTAATTCACGAATTTCTTGTTTTAATTCATACGGATCAATTGAGACAAGGATAGATTCAATCTCCGCCAAAATTTTTTCTTGCTCATCGTCAGGCAAATCAGAAAAATCATCCGGCAATTTTTTCGCAATTTGGGCTTCTCGATATTTTTGCGGTGATTTTAAAATATCTTCGCGGCGTTTAACCATCCGCTCTAAAGTACGCCGCAAGGCATAAACACTAGAAGCAAACCGCCGTTGTAACAATGCCAAGGTAAAGCCTAACGCACGTCCTTTAGCGGATTCATCGCCTTTGACTTTTTCAGCTTGGCGCTCGACATAACGCGATAAGGCTTCATAAAAATCTTGTTCAGCATGGTTGAGATGAAAAGTGATGGTTTTAACAATCCGTTTGGTAAATAAGTTTTTAACGACACCTGTTTTTGGGTGCGGAAAACTGACTAATGATTCTTTAACCCGTCGTAGATAAAAAGGGGCTTCGTTTTGAGCAATCGCGGTATGAATACTCTCAACATGTGCATAGACATCTTTATCTAATAAGGCTAAAAACAGACGAAAGTTTTCCGGTTCACCTTTATGCGGTGTGGCTGTCATTAATAAATAATGATCCGTCAAAGTCGATAATTTTTCGCCGAGACTATAAGCTAAGGTTTTTTTCTCTGCCTTAGTCGCACTCATTTTATGGGCTTCATCAACAATGATTAAATCCCAATGGCTTTGTAATAAACTTTTATTCGCCTCCTCAATCCGTGAAACCCAGGCGATTGAAGTGACAATTTGTTGATTTTCTTGCCAAGGGTTAGTGCCGTAAACAGTTCGCAACCGATCCCCATTCATCACAGTAAAATTTTCCCTAAACTTTTCCTGCATTTCACGTTGCCACTGAAACGTCAAATTAGCCGGACTTATAATCAAAGTGCGCCTAATCAATCCGCGAATTTTTAACTCTTTAATCAACAAGCCAGCCATAATGGTTTTACCGGCTCCGGGATCATCGGCTAATAAAAAACGCACTCGCGGCAATTTTAAAAAGTAATCATAAACGGCTTCTAACTGGTGAGGCAACGGATCGATTTTAGAAATGGAGAGCGTAAAATAAGGATCATATTCATAAGCTAAACTCAAACGGAGGGCCTCAATCCCTAAACGAAAACGGGCCGCGTCTCCATTGTATGGCATGGTTTCTGGACTGATTTCCAATGCCTGTAATTGTTCAAGCGAGAATAATAAATTATGATTTTTGCGAGTGTGAATGCCAGTCCCAATGATCTTAACTGCATTGCCTAATTGACTGAACTTAATAAGCTTAATCGGTTCGGATAATGAATCACCTTGGATTAACAAATCGGGTTTAAGTTGTTCTACTTGCATAGTCAATAACGTCCAGCATAATAATTGCGTTATGGTAAAAATTGAAAATAGAAGATTTATGTTTTCCCTCAACGGAGCGCATTCCCATTTTCCATTTCTAGTGTATGATGCTTAGACACCCTACAAAATACGGCTTATGACGTTAATCCAAAAAAGAATTAACAGTTGCTAAACAGCCATAAAATAATGCAAATGGCTACATGTTGGCTTTATCAAAAATATCAAGTACTTTTTTGATGTTTCTGGAATTTGTCCAGACGAAACAACCAACAATATTTATAGATTTTCAGGTAAATAATTTCAAAACAGCTAAAAGCTCAAGTCCCCTAAAGGGGACTAAAGAATTATCTGAATATCTATAGCACACAAACTGTTTTCGATGCATAGAAACGACTTTTTAAGAGTGCGTAAAATGACTAAATGTTGGCTTTATCAAAAATATCAAGTACTTTTTTGATGTTTCTGGAATTTGTCCAGACGAAACAACCAACAATATTTAGCACACAAACTGTTTTCGATGCCTAGAAACGACTTTTTAAGAGTGCGTAATTAACAAATTGTTTCCAATATGTCAAGCCTTTTTTTCAGTCCTCAAATTAAAAAATCAAGTTCTTTGACTTGTGTCAAGTTTTTTTTCAACCGCATTTTTTCCGAGGCGCGGCACTCTACCACCGTCAATTGACGAATGCAATACTAATGAAAAATGAAAAATTACCCATTACCAATTACCCATTACCAATTACCAATTACCAATTACCAATTACCAATTACCCATTACCAATTACCAATTATTGGCCCGTTTGTAGTAGGCGATTTATCGCCTCAACCAGTCCACGTTTGTAGTAGTTTGTAGTAGGCGATTTATCGCCTCAGAGTCGTGAGACGCGGGCCACTGTTATTAACCGATATTTTGTATGGTTATTTAGACTCTCTATTTTGAGGGCCATAAAAGACTTACGTCGGCAAAAGTTTCGCGGAGCGAAACTTTTGCCGACGTTGGAGGTTTTCAAATTAAGTTATGGCCCTCAGTCGGACTTCCTTATTAATACTTTTTGTAGGGGTTTTGTTGCTTTACTTAATGGCAGTCGGTATTTGGGTGCGATTTGACGGCGGCCTTTCTTACGTTTGGACGATTGCTGCCAAACTCAAGTTTGGACTCCTAGTGGTTAACGAGATACTTTAAATGTTGAACACCAGTGCCACAGCATCCTCCAAGAATTTTGATTCCATAATGTTGATTGAATCTGAGCATCTGCTTACCCCAATCCGAAATATCGTTGACTTTTAAATCAACGGCCTCATCAATCTCGCAATGATCAAGTGATGACGCATTGGCTTGGTATCCGATTAAACGCTTATAAAGTGCGGTTGGCTGTTCGGAGGCCTGAAGAAAGCTAGGATACGCACAATTCACCAGATATCCAATAGGTGGATATCTCGTAGATTCGTCGACAGTACTAATGGCATTCACCAAAGAAAAACCGTCTAAAATACAACTATCTTTCCCTATAAAAAAACTGATATACGGGACTTTCGTCTTTGCCATCCATCGCTCTTGCTATACCAATCGCTTCTTCTACCCCAAGGCAATGTGACTGCTATTTACGAAATCAACACCAGCATGGGCCAATTGATTGATTTGCCAAGCCTGAAATCTTTCCGCTCAAAAGGTGACAATCCCTCATTTGGTTTATAGCAGTCATTTTGGCAGCCGATTAGGCCGCCAATTTTAATTTCTGGGGTTGCCAAATGTTGCTCATCTCGGATTTTCGTTAAAAAATGAACGGCATCACCATTAATATTTAACTCAACATGAGATTCCTGAACTCGCTCAGAGTTTGCCCGCCAAGTCGGCGTACATAAAAGGATTGGCAAATTCGCCTGACAAGCGATGTCGATATAACTCTGATAGAGTTTTGCTAAGGCCTCTTGGCCCTGATTTTCATAAATGATGAGTGCATTTTCTAGGCGTGGATGCAGTACAATACTCTCATTTCGACGCAACGGCTCAAGAATGGCAGCTTCCATCAAGATCAAACGAGGGTTATTGATAAAATTTTGCCTAATCGGCAGCAACTATTAGGAGAACAACAGATTTTTTTTTGAATCAACGCCTTTTTTAGACGATGCATTATTTTACCCTTAGAGTAGGGTGTTGAATTTGAGCGTTTTTGAACGAACGGTTCATGTAATAAAAAAGTCTAGTTTGTAACCTTGTTCAGTATATGTAACATTTTTTTTACAAAAGCCTTGTGCATAAGATTGATTTGCTTTCAGCACAATCTCAGCATAACGACATGCTTTACCCACAGATTTTGGCAAACTCAGTGTGAACGCAAGCGCGTTCTTGGTTGCGATCTCTATCGCGTCAACAGTGTCTGCCACACTTTTGTCTGACTCCTAAACGATGTCACCCCTTAAGGGGGCACACATTATGACACTATGAAAAGGCAAGCCAAATTTAGACTCTCGATTTTGGGGGCCATAAAATAGTTTGGATGGTTTCAAATTAAGTTATGGCCCTCAAAGTTTAGCAGTCGTCCAAACTTGAGTTTGGCAGGAGTCCAAAGTTTAGCAGGACTCCAAACTTTGGCAGTCGCCGCGGTCGTCCAAACTTGAGTTTGGCAGCCGGAGTCCAAACTTGAGTTTGGCAGAGTAGTGAGACGTGGGCCACTGTTATTAACCTAGATTTTGGATGGTTATTTGGACGACCTTATTTGAGGGCCATAAAAGACTTACGTCGGCAAAAGTACAGCGAAGCGAAACTTTTGCCGACGTGGATGGTTTCAAATTAAGTTATGGCCCTCAGTCGGACTTTCTTATTGAGACTTTTTGTAGGTGTTTTGTTGCTTAACTTAATGGCAGTCGGTATCTGGGTGCGATTTGACGGTTGCCTTACGTTTGGACGATTGACACTGCCAAACTAAAGTTTGGACTCCAGCCAAACTAAAGTTTGGACTCCACTGATAACGCTTGGGCCAATAAATACACCCTCTTCAATAACAATACCTTCGCATATCAGTACGTTCTAAAAAAGGAACGGCCATAAATTCTCCAATTGAGTTGAAATGATTGGACACCGTGTTGTGTTAGGGAAATGGTGGGCAACACCGTTTTTGGATATTCCTTATAACACAACAGTTTGGTTTGGTTTCAACGATTGTTCTACTGCATTGACTACCCTCACCACTTTCATACCATTAATGCCATGCTTTAATGCTAATCGAATCTCCCTTAAAGATTATCATCAGGCTGATTTGGCTTATGAAATCAATGTGGCGGCAGATCAATTGGCACGGGAAGCGGCTGATGAAATAGAGACATTGGTTTAAATTGCGCCCTGGTGCTTAGGAATTACGCCAATATATTGCAGAATTGTCTGTCAATAATTTCAGAAAATGACGTTTCAGCGCCTCCTAATGCGGGCTTACCTAATGAGTTTGGTGGCTACGATGAACCCCCCCCAAAATAATCCGAGCCTGGCCCCTTTAATTCTTCTTGGTTTCTCAGAATTTTCTAAAAAAAACCTTTTGAAAAAACGGGGTTTCTAAAATTAATACCATCGCCAAAGGATTTATTGCTAAGAGTGTGTGTAGAGAAAATGATTAATTAGGAACGTGCATGAAATAAAATAGCCCTAAAAAATTAGCGATTCTCTTGTGGTATTGAGAAAAAGTTGTCTAAGTTATTTTATGCGCGTTCCTTAATCTTACTCTGATCCTAATTATTTTTCCCTTCAAAAGGAACCGGATATTGCTGCCTGGAAGCAGAATTTTCCCAGGCAAACCGGAATTCTTGCAAACCTCTCGTGCAATCATCGGCACACCCGATGGAACGATAGGTACATCCTTCAAGAATTCCATCTTGAGAGATTCTCAATGACAGAACATTTGTTTTCGGATCTTGTTTCAGATGAGCATTGGCACATTCCTCATAGAGTTCTTCCATGGTCGAAACCGGTTTTCCTCTTTTGTGCGTACCAATGTCTTTCGGGCCTTCCGTATAGGACTCTGTTATTTTGTTATCCCGGTTGAACGCCTCAAAATGTCTTTCTACGACCACCCCGTTTTTCACCCGTACTGCTGTTTTGTGTCCGAATCCAACCCATGAACTGAAAGCACGGGTATAGGTATAGGAATTTTGATATTTTCCCTTGTTCTTTTCCCATACAGCCCTGCTTTCCCGAAGTTTCGCCTGCAAATAAGCGACAGTCTGCTTGTCAAAAACCGCTGGCCGGCTGTTCCAGTATTCGCCAAGTTCTGCCGTGGTAAACCACAGAACCGGTTCTTCCTCTGCAATTGCAACTTCAGAAATACAGACGGCAAACAACACGATAAAAAGTTTTTTCCTCATTTTTACTCCTTGTTTCAATTGTTTCATTTCTATATCACCAAATAAAAAGTTTGCGTTGTTCAGCAACATTTTTCCGCCAAATCCCGGATTGCTTCGCAACTGAAGTAAATTAAAGGGGCCAAGCTTGGATTATTTTTCCTACCTCAAACATAACATTAACTCTCTAGTAAAGTTCTGCCAGGAACGATCCTTCATGAGCGGGATTCGGAATTCTGGGGACACAATAAATATCTCGTGGCTTTGCTACCGGCTTTTTTAAATCACGTTTTAGCAATTCTTCTGCTTAATGAAAATGAAAACTTCATTTCTTAATGGTTTACCAGTTCGCCCATATTTTTCAAATTTTGTCATACTTATGGGCTTCTAGCAAATACACTTAACAAAATCCAATCAAAGTGAGAAGTTTATCGACATTAATAATAGGGTCTTTACGCTAAAATTTTTTACGGCGATCACAGAGGGCCACAGAGAATAACTTTATGATTTTTAATGATATTGTGATACAAAATACTTTGCTTTTTGAGGTTTCGGGAATTTGTCCATCAGATACAACCAACAATATTTCGCACACAAACTACTTTTGAAGAGTGTTGAAATATAATTACTTAACAATTTTAAGTCAAGCATTTTTTTCACCTTTATTTAACCGCTTCGTAATTGAGGTGTGAGGCTACTTTGATTATCTGAAACTCGTGCAAAGGCTGACACGATCAAGGATAAAGGCGCGGTAACGGCTTGATTATCCCATTGTGTGTGCAGCGAATCTTTACCGACAGGGATATTGATACCCAGTGCAGGGCAAAATGTCATGCCCACAGCTTTAACGGTTTCAAACAAAGCGGCCTCTTCAACCGCTTGCCCTGCCAAAGCCATCCAATTCGCAGACAATACAATATCGCTGAGATCATCTATAGCCGCTGCCGCAATATTCGTGATCGCTTCACCAATCGCGATGCGGCCAGAGGCCGGCGCATTCAGTAAGGCCAAGGGTGTACGTTCACCGATTGCCATAGCGAAACCAGTGAGACTACCAAAAGTGGTAGCCGTGACAGCACAATCGGCTGCCAAGGGCCTACCATTTGGTGAGCGTACCACTAAACCGCCTTTGGTGCGATCACCGATAGTGATTAAAAAACTTTTGTTACAGTGGGTAAATGTAAAACCCGTAAAGCCGCCTCTTCCAATATTGAAATCCCCTTTGCAAAAGCAGAACTCAAAGAGATATCACCCTTTCCTGATAACGGGTAACTGATAACTGATAACTGACAACTGATTTCGGATTGCCAAATAAAACGGACAATGGCATATCAATCAAAGACTTATCAGCATCAGACAAAGACAAGTGTTGTTCTGCCAAAGCGTCTCCCACTACCGCAAAAGGGCAACGTTCCCGTTCACACAAAGCTTGAAATAAGGGCAAATTGTCTTGAGCAATCGCCAAAACATAACGTTCTTGTGATTCATTACACCACATTTCCAGCGGAGATAAACTGGGATCCGCCGCAAGAATGGCTCCGATATGAAATCGCCCGCCCCTATCGCTACCGTCTACCAATTCTGGCAAGGCATTCGATAAGCCACCGGCCCCCACATCATGAACAGAATAAATCGGATTATCGGCCCCCATTCGCCAACAGGCATCAATCACTTCTTGACAGCGTCGCTGCATTTCAGGATTACCGCGTTGCACAGAGGCAAAATCTAAAGCTTCATGGCTCTGGCCCGCGGCCATTGAAGATGCGGCACCGCCG
>Ga0164315_10005371_pt1 | contig 10024 bp, 3 predicted proteins | sample GuaBasSedimGuay6_FD_113737 | JGI IMG/M metagenome (GOLD analysis project Ga0164315, IMG submission 113737) | Subseafloor sediment microbial communities from Guaymas Basin, Gulf of California, Mexico - Guay6, Core 4569-2, 0-3 cm | ecosystem: Environmental > Aquatic > Marine > Hydrothermal vents >... | reverse complement strand
GCGCCTGGGTCACGACCAGCGCACGCGACCATCCGAAGAGCATCTGCCACCCGGTTGTGACCGGCGCGTGGGGCGCGGTCGCGCTCGACCCGTGGGCGCTGCGCATGGGCGGGGACGACGACAGCCGCCGCTGGCACATCAATCCGTTCGAGTTTTTCCGTGAAGCGCTCGGCATGCAGCGCGTACCCGCACCGCATCCGTCGGTCCTCAATGGGCGGCGCATGTGGTTTTGCCAGATCGACGGCGACGGCTTCGAAAGCCTCTCCACCATCGAACCGGGCCAGTTCGCCGCCAAGGTGATGAAGGAGCGGGTGCTCGAGAAGTACCAACTCCCCTTCACCGTCAGCATCATCGTGCGCAGCCTCACGCCCGACTACAAGATCGCGGAGGACACGCGCGCCATGAAACTGGCGCAGGAGATGTTCCGGCTGCCCAACATCGAACCGGCAAGTCACGGTGTTCTGCACACGCTCAAATGGCGCCAGGAACTCAAGTCCGACTCTCCTGCGCGCTCCATCATGTGGTACGCGGGACTGCAGAACTACGAGTACAACCAGCTGGCCGAGGTGCGCGATTCGATCGCGTTCGTCAACGAGCGGCTCACGCCGCCCAGCCGCCCCTGCGTCGTCATGCTTTGGACCGGAGAGGCGAATCCGCGCGAGGACGCGATCGTGCAGGCCACCCGCTCCGGCTGCGTCAACCTCAACGGAGGCGTCTTCCGCTGGGACGCGTGGCACGACTCGCTCGGCTTCTGCACGCCGTGGTCGCGACGCGTCGGAAAGGCGCTGCAGGTCTATGCCGGCGCCGCCAACGAGAACGACTTCGCCGGGTTCTTCGACACGATGCCGGGCTCGTTCCGGCACATCGACTCGACGATCGAACGCTCGGGCGCGCCGCGCATCCTCAAGCCGGCCGATCTCTACATCCACTTCTACAGCGCCGAAACCCCCGCACGCCTGCGTACGCTGCACCCGCTCATCCAGCGCTGGGCGATCAAGGAACGCACGGCACCCGTCTACGCCTCCACCTACGCGCGCTCCGTGACTTCGGCCGTCGAAACGGCGCGCATCGCGCGAACACCCGACGGCTGGCGCCTGACCGCGTTCGGTGACTGTCGCAGCGTGCGCATCGACGACGAACCGCGCACGATCGACCTGGAGCGCAGCGAAGGCGTGCTCGGCTTTCTGCGCGAGGGCCGGCGTCTGCGCATCCATCTCTCGCAACCCGATGCGAAGATCGTCTTGGCGGCCACCGCCCCGCGACGCCCCTACGTCGAGCAGGCAAACTGCCTGCTCGAGGACGCCGCACTCGGTGCCAGGGGCCTCAGCTTCACCGCCGTCGCCCACAACGCGCGGCGCATCGTGGTCGCCGGTTTTCCGCCCAACAGCGCGGTGAGGCTGCTACTCGACGGCGCGCAACGCGACGCCCGCACCGACGCGCAGGGCCGCCTGGCGATCAGCCTGGCACAGCCTGGCCGCACCACCGTAGTCGTTAGCGAATAGGTACCGAACGCCGCTCCGCGGGTTGTGGGTGTTGGGTTGTGGATTGTGCGTCGCAACCAGATCAACCGCCTGCGTACGACTGCGAAGGGGCCGCGGGGGTCCTGATGCGGCGCCATAATCGACCGAGGCCCAACGACGACGCCTACGCCATTGGGCGATCTGGTCGCGACGCAAAACCCATCACCCACAACCCAATACCGCTAGACACCTACCGCGATCGTGCCGGCAACCGGTCCAACGGCACCCGCGTCACGAACGGCACCGCCCCCACTTCGCACGCACGATCGCGGGCGATTCGTGCGTGCGCGGGATCGATCGCGTAGTCGATCGTGAAGGTGGGAACGCCCAGCGCCCGGATCTTGCGCAAGCTTGCGAGCATGCCCTGTGTGGACCAGTCGCCCGTGGCGGGCAGGGCCTTGTCGCCGGCCGCGGCATCTTCCCACCCGGCCCCCGCAGCCCCCCCAAAACTGACCGGCTCCTGGGCGTAACCATCGACGCGGGAGGCCATCCCCGGCACCGCGTCGAAGAGCGAGCCACCGTTCTGCATGACCAGCAAAAAGCGCGGATTCCGCTTCCGCGCGCGCTTTCGCAGATCCTGGAGCAGATCCGCCATGGCGCGAGGGCCATCGATTCCGGCCGCCGTCGCCGCCTGCCGCACCGTCGGGTCGTCGAAGGCGAGCACCCAGTCGCAGTAGATGCCGTCGAACCCCTGCCGCACGACGTCGTCGATGCGCCGCGCCAGGATCTCTTTCCAATCCTTCTCCCAGAACGCAACGGGGTAGTCGCCCTTCCAGCCTTCCGGATCCACCGTCAGCAAGAATGCCGGGGCTCCGGGGCGCTCGCGGGTGGGCGCGCGCCACTCCTTGCGCCAATAGGTGCGATAGTCCTCGGCCTGCCCCACGTTGAAGTAGGCGAGGCAGATCGCGTCCGCCCGCAAGCGCTTCACCATCGAGGCGGTGTCGAAGGCTTCCAACCCGCGCACGTTGGAGACCGGGTCGACGACGACCATCCCGTAACCCGCCCGCGCCATGCGATCGATTGACGCCGGCTGCTCAAGGCCCTGGAGTTGAATCGCCCAGCTACTGACCTGGCCCAATGTTCGGGTTGCGTCAGGTGTCGAACAGGCGAAAAGCAGCAGCGGAAGCACAGAAACGATCGGGCGCACGCTCTATCCATCGGTCGATTCCGTTCCGGAGTGGGACACATTCCGCGTCGCGCTCCGGCGGCGCCGCTCGCAGCCACCGTAACCGCCTGATTCGCAAGGAGTTGGGACGGGCGTCCGGCCAAGCTCCCGGACAACGCCGCTGAGCCCCCCCGACAGCACGTAAATGCGCGTCAAGGCTCGACTTGCGGATTGCCGATGAGGGTTTGCCACTTCGTGGCGGGGTCAAAAATTTAAGCATGCGATCGGGCAACGTACGCGTTGCACGGGGTCAGTCTAGTCGCTGCGCAGCCGTTCCTTCGGGACGTACCGGGGAAGGGCTGTCGCAGTGAACCTTGCAGGCTGGCGCTTCGTGTTATTCGCGCTCGTCGGTTTGGCGGCCATTGTGCTGCTCAGCAGCATCGGTGTGCCCAAACCGGGTGAGGCCAACAAGTACGGGGGAGACCGCGAACGCGAGGCCGAAGTGCGCAACGTCGCCGACGCGATCGGGGAAGCGCGCGATACCGGCAACGCAACGGTCGCGCTGGAAAAACTCGCCCGGCGCCAGCAGGAACTCCCCGAATCGACACCACTGCTGGCGTACGAAGCGATCCTGAAAATGGAGCTCTCGACCGGCTCTGCCGAAGTCGATCCGAACCACCCGAAGCTGCCCCTGGTCGAGGTCGATTTGCGCAACGCCCTACGCGCGCGCGCTCGCGGGGACCTAAGCGCACGTGCGCGCGTGCCCGGCGGCCGTACTCCCGGCGGACTGGGGGCGCCGACGCTCGTCGGCCTGCTTACCGAGCGCGAATCGGACGGGACCATCGCCGCGACGACGGAGGGCTTTTTCCACAAGCTCGCGGAATGGCGCGGCGCGGCGGAGCTTCGGCCCGGTCACCCCGACGAATTGGCCGCACGCACCAAGCTCTGGCTCGACAGCGCGGAAAACCCCGCCGACGAGGAGCGCCTGCTCAAGACCATTCGAGCCTTCCGCGCCGCGGACCGTCCGCGGGCACAGCTGCGCTGGGCGCTGCGCGGGTTCGGCCTGATGCCGGAGTCCGACGCGATCATGCGCGAACTGGTCGCTGCATATCTGGCGCGCGGCGACGTGCTCGAGGCGTTCCTCGTCGTCGGCGCGGCGCTGCGCGAACGGCCGGACGAGCGCGAGCTGTGGGAGCTGCGCGCCAAGTACGCCGGGTGGGTCAACGCCAACGCTGAGGAGATCGAAGCGCGCGAAAAACTACTCGCGTTCGGCGAGAGCCGCGAGTTGCGCGAACGCATCCTGGAGCTCTACCTGGCGGTCGGCGAACCCGGCAAGGCGATCCCCCACGCCGAGGCGCTGACACGCGGTTCGACCAACCGCGAGCAACTGCTCCGCCCGGTGACCCTCGCGCTGCAAGCGGGTGACACCGACCGCGCCCTCGCCATGCTGGCCGAACGCGCCGACGCCTCCGACGACCCCGCCTGGTGGCGCGAGCTGATCATCAAGTACGCGTGGCAGGACGTGCGCGCCGATCGCGTGGAAGCTGAACTGCGCTGGCTGCACGCACACGATCCTGCGGGCGACTACGAGGAGCGCCTCGAGAGCCTCTTCCGCCGCCGCAACCGCCCGCGCAACCTCGCCGCCCTGCTCGAGGGCCGCCTGGAACGAGACCCGACCGACTCCGAAACCGAATCGGAGCTGGTGCGGCTGCTGGAAATGCTCGGCGAACACGAGCACGCCAGAAAGCTCCTGCGCCGTCGGATCGAGCGCGGCACCGACCCCGTCGCGTTCTTCCTCGGTCTCGGCAGCTACCACCAGCTCGGCATCGACGGTCTGCCCCAGCACGCGGAGCGCATGGCGACTTCGCCCGACCTCGCGGCCGAGTCGGTGCCGGAAGTGCTCAAGGCGCTCGAGCCGCTCGCGGATAACGAGGGCTTCCGTCGCGCCGCGGTCACGGTCGCACGCCGCTACTCCCGGCTGCCCGAAGCGCGCGCATTCCTGATCCGCGCCGCGGACATGTCCGCCAACGACCCCGCCCGCGCCGCCGCGATGGAGAAGCTCGCCGCCGCGCACCCCGAGGACATCGACTACATCGAGGCGTGGGCGACGCGCGCCGGATGGGCGGGCGATCTTTCGGGCGAAACCAAGGCGCGCGAACGGCTGCTCGCCCTCACGCCGCAGGACGCCGACAACCGCGCCCTGCTCGCCAGCCTCTACGACGCCCAAAACAAGCCGCAACAAGCACTCGCCCACCGTCGCATCCTCGCGGAGGGCAAGCCGCTCGACTCGCCCGAGCAGCTTCGCCTCGTTGACGCGCTCATGGCCAACGACCGCATCGAAGAGGCGATGGCGATCCTCGAACGGCGGGCCGCGCTCCCGGGCGCGTCCACCGACGACCAGATCCACGTCGCCGACGACCTCTTCGCCAAGGCGCACTACGACCGCGCGATCCGCTTCTACGACGCGGTGCTCGAGGACGAACCCGAGCACGCGCACGCGTTGTTGCGCCAAGGCCAGGTTCGCGCGTGGACCAACTCGCCGCGCGCGGCGATCCCCTTCCTGGAACGCAGGCTGGCGGTCACAGACGACGATGCCGAGAGCGTCCGGTTCACGCTGGGCGAGTGCTACTGGGCCACGAAGCAGGATCGCCGCGCGCGAGAGTTGCACACCGCGACGCTCGACGTGCTGCTCGCCGCACCCGGGCGCACGATCGTGCAGGACGTCATGGTGGCGAAGATGTTGACGCGCTTCGGCCGCCACGACGAGGCGCGTCCGATCTTCGAACGCATCCTGGTGGCTTCGCCCGACAACGCCGACCTGCTGCTCGACTACGCCGACTCGATGCTCTCCTCACGCGACCTGCGCAAGGCGCGCACGCTGGTCGAGCGGGCGCGGGAGCTGCGCCCGCAATACGCGCGCGGCGCACGGTTCGACGGCACCCTCGCCATGGAGGAGCGCGACTACGAACGAGCCGCGCAGGTTCTGGGCGACACGATCAAACGCTACGGCCCCGACTCCGCCACCGCCACCCAACTGGCGCGCGCGCACCTGATGGCCGGCGACTACGGCTCGGCCCACGCCTCCTACAAGCGCGCATCGCTGCTGCAGGAGGGCAACTCCGATCTCGAGGAGCAGATCGACATTCTCGCCGACCGGTTGGCGCGCATGCTGCACCTGCACGTCTCGGCGCGCACGGCGGGCGACGACGCGGCGGTCACCGGATGGCTGGCGGGCTCCACGCTCTGGAAGCGGGGGCGCACGCGTCTGGGCATGGCGCTCGGCGCGTCGCACTACACCGGCCGCGCGCAGGCGGTGGACAACGGCCTCACCGACATCGACACCAACGTCTTCCACGCGCGCTTCGCCGTCACGCACCGATTCCACCGGAGCAACCGCATCGGCGGCGGCGTGGAGTTCTTCCCCGGCGCCAACGGCAACACGCCGGTCGCCGCGTGGGCGGGCGCCTACCTGACCGGAACCGAGTCCGGCTGGACGGTGCGCACGCGCGGTTGGTACAACGAACTCTTCTCCGATCCCACCGCCGCGGCGGGCCTGGGCGGTCGGTCGAGCGGCGCGTTCGTCGAGGGCGACGTCAACATCGGCAAGCGCTTCTGGGCCAGCGGCTCGGTGCGCTACGAGCAGCTATCGCTCGACTTCGGCGGCGCGACGGCCAGCGACCCGCGCCTCATCGTTGCCGGCACGTTCGGCTGGCGCGTGCTCAACGGTCCGGCGCGGGTCGGCGATGCGCATCGCATCACGCAACCGTTCATGCCGGGCGTCGTCGGCCCGTTCCGCGGCCCCGACGACGGGCGCGCACAACGCACGATGCTGAGCGCCTGGGTCAACGCCGCGACCTATCAGGTGCTCGGCGACGCCGAACTGTCGAACCTCATTCCGCTCGGCGAGCGGTTCGACTATCTGACCGTGGCCGCGCGCCTCGACCGACCCTTCGCCGACCACTGGGGCTTCATGGTCGAAGGTTACGTCGGCCGCGAACTGCAACAGGAGCAGACCGTCTACGGCATCGCCGCCGGCCTCGGCTGGCGACCGAAGGACTCGTTCGAACTCGATCTGGTGGGTGCGTATGGAAGCGCACTCGGTCGTTCGAACGATGAGGACTCGTTCCGCGTGCGCGTCGGACTGACGTGGCGCTGGTAATCGCAAGGCGATGACGAACGAGCGGAAAAAACGCCCCCTCGACGATACGCAGACCGAGTTCGGTCCGGCGTCGGGGGAGCAGTCCGCCAACACGCCGGCGCAAGAGCCCGAACTCGAAGTGACGCTGCCCGCCGAGCAGCCCCCGATCGATGACACCGCGACCTCTCCCGATGCGCTCGAGGAGACGGCCACCAACCCCAACGCCGCCGAGGCGCCCGCCGAATCGCCGGCCGAATCAACTGGCGAACCGTTCGCCGACCAACCCGACGACCTGACCCGTACGGACCTCCACTCCGGACCGCTCGACCATCGTGTGCATGACCCCGCCACGCCCGGTGAGCCCCGGATGCTGGAGGTCCGTTTGGATCCGGAGGATGCCGACGCCCCGGCAACCCGTACGTCCGGGCTGGTGGAAGCGCCCGACACCGAAACGGCCTACGGCGACGGCGCCACCATGACCGAGTTCGGCGCGCTGCCGAGCGAAGCCGCAACGCCGTCCACGCCGCGCTCGGATGCCGACGCGACCCAGACCGACCTCGTCGGCGACCTCGACGAGGCGCGCAAGGCGTTCACGCTCAACCCGGCCCCCAAGCCGGAGATCGATGACGACCAGACCAAGACGCTCTTCGAACATGAAGGCGACACCGCCGACCTCGAGGACGGAGGAGAAAGCCCGACCGTCGATCTCTCCCGGTCGGGCCCTGACCGACCGACCATCGATTTCAGCGGCGCGGACGACCACTCCGACGGCGGTTCGCGAACCGGATCGACCCCGGCGCCCGCGTTCGAGATCGCGCACATCGAAGTGCCGGAAGCGGCCTTCGTGGACACCTTCTTCGAACGACGCGAGGACGACGAGCCCGAGGAGAACGCCGCTCCCCAGCGCCGCTCATGGCGCGACCGCCTGGAACGCGACAAGTCCGCCACGCCGTGGCGCGACCTGCTGCGGACGGTTGGCCACGTGGTCGATCCGCGTCCGCGCTGGGAGGCGTTGCGCGAGAAGATCAAGCGCCGCAACAAGGGCGAGGAACCGACCAACAAGGAGGTTGCCAAGGCGGCCGCCGGCGCCGTCGCGTCCTGGGCACGTTCGGTAGTCAAGCCGCGTGCCGAAATCTCGGCGGAGCACAACAAGGCGTGGTGGCGGCGCACCATGACGGAGATCGGGGCGCTGTTCCTGATCGTCGTGCCGATCGAGTTGAGCGTCACGGGCGGCTCGCTCGGCTCCTTCGGTGTCCACCCGCACCCCTACTGGCTGATCGTGCTCCCGCTGGCGGCGGCCCGCGGCGTCGTTGCCGGCCTCATCGCCGCCGGCCTGGCCTCGATCTTCTACGCGGTGGGCGCACTCCAGGCGCTCAACGTGGAGCAAGTGGCGGAGATCTTCGAGTACACGCACATGCTCGAACCAATCCTCTTCTTCATCGTGGCGTTCGTCATCGGCGAACTCCACGACGAGATGGCGTCCCGCTACAAGAAGCTCGACCGGCGCCACGACGACGTCCAGGATCGCAACCAGTCCCTGCGCCAGGAGCGCGACGTCCTGCGCGACGCCAACCGCGAGCTCGAGAAGCGCATCGTCGATGCATCCGTCCAGTTCGGAAACCTGATCGTCGCCGCCGAACGCATCGAGAGTTCCGGCCGCTCCGAGGTCTTCGAGATCGCGCTCGAACTCGCGGAGGAGCATTGCGGCGCGGCCGCCTCGGTCCTGCTGCGCCTCGATGACGGCTCGCTCGACTACATCTGCCACCGCGGCTGGAGCGATGTGGAAGTCTCCGCGCGCCTCGACGTGGCGCGCAACTGCGACATCGTGCGCCGGGCAATCGACGAGGGCCGCACGATCAACGCGTACGAACCGGGCGAGGAAGTTCCGCGCGACGGCCCGCTCGTCGTCGCCCCGCTGGTCGATTCGTCCGGACTCGTGCGAGCGCTGCTCTGCCTCGACGAGATTCCCGACACGCGCCTCAACGAATCGACGATTACCGTCTTCCTCGGCATCTCGCGCTGGATCGGTTCCGCCCTGACACGCCTCGCGCGCAAGGACGAGCACACGCGCGTCGCGACCCAGGCCGAGCCCGCCATGTCGGGATCGCTCTGGCTCGGCAGCTCCGACGACCTGGGCGAACGCCTGCGCCTCGAACTCGAGCGCTGCGCCCGCTACGGCGTGCCCACCAGCTTCCTCGCGATCCAGTTCACGTCGCTCACCGACACGACCACCGAGGGAACCGAGAAGGCGGACCGCTTCGTCGCATCCAACTTCACGACCGGCCTGCGCCCGAGCGACAACGTCTACCGCTTCGGCTATCCCGGCTGCTATCTGCTCGTGCTGGCCGGCACCCCGTTGAGCGGAGCCCAGGTCGTGCGCAACCGACTGCTGCGGCGCGTCGATTACGCCGCCGCACGGAGCGTGGGCAAGATCGACATCTTCGCCTCGGGCCCCGATGCGGACGCGCCCGATCTGGTCAGCCTGGTGGAGCGCGTGGCGCAGCGACTGCGCAGCGGATCCGCCCTCCCGCTCGAAGGCGCCTGCCCGGTCAAGATACCGGAGCGCATCGAGACGGGCTCGTCCACGCAACTCGTGCAGCGGCTGCGCACGGAGGTCGGTCTCTCGCAACGCTACGGATTCGACTTCAACGTCATCGCCATCGGCACCAGCACCAACTCGCCGGGCGTGGTCAAGACGCTCGCCCGCCATCTCGCGGAAGCCGCTGGCCGCCTGCTGCGCCAGACGGACGGCATCTACCGGATCTCGGACCAACGCATCGCGGTCGTGATGCCCTCGACCTCGTCGGAAGAGGCGGCGGCCTTGGCACATCGCCTCGTGCAGGCGCTGCGTGAACGCGATACCGAAGCGCGCTACGGCGATCTCGAAACGCGCGTGATCGGACTCGGCACCATCAACACCGACGCGCGAGCGATGCTGCTCGCGCTCGGCTACGAATTCGCGACGGAGGAGCCGGCATGAAAATCCATCGATCCCTGGCCGTGCTCGTGACGCTCGCTTCGGCGCTCGAGTGCGCGGCAATCATCCTCGCCGTGGCGATGGACCGCGTCGAGTGGCTGCCTCCCGCGCTGTTCATGCACCTGTTCGCGGCGTACCTCTCCTCGCGCGCCGCCAGCATCCGTCGCGACGACCTGAGCGACACCGAACGCGACGCCGTGCTCTGGGTTGCCGCGCTCGTCCCGATGTTCGGCCCCTCCCTCGCGTGGTCTATGCCCGCCCCCCCCCCCCCCCCCCACCAGGGC
>Ga0164315_10005370_pt1 | contig 10027 bp, 9 predicted proteins | sample GuaBasSedimGuay6_FD_113737 | JGI IMG/M metagenome (GOLD analysis project Ga0164315, IMG submission 113737) | Subseafloor sediment microbial communities from Guaymas Basin, Gulf of California, Mexico - Guay6, Core 4569-2, 0-3 cm | ecosystem: Environmental > Aquatic > Marine > Hydrothermal vents >... | reverse complement strand
TACATGAGTAATGCCTTTGCAGGCGTATCTTTATTCCATACGAGGCTTATGTAGTCACATTCCAGATTCTTTGTTATTTTAATTTTCACAGCAGTAGATTTAGCTAAACGAACTACGATGGCATTTTGTTTCTTTGTTTTGAGATAGCGCTTGTCAATTACCATATTTGGGTTGGTGTTAAAAGTAAAAGAAGTCATCTTGCTTAACTTTACTGGTTTTGGCAAAGAGTGCTTTTGCTTTTTATGCCACGCTTTTAAAGTTGCACGATACTCATGAGTTACTTTGCGTAGTATTGCTTTTACCGTATCTGCACCCAATATGTTAGTGGATAAATCGACAAGCTGATTTACGAACACGTATATTTTTTCGTTAGCAAATTCTGGTCGAATTTTCCCTTTGACGATTTTATCGAGAACGGATTGATTGGTAAAAACGGAAATATCTCGATTGTTTTCGTAGTATTCGAGAGCGATCAGATATATTAAATTTTTAAATTGCTGCCAATATCTCGTTGTACGTTCGAGTTTATGTATTACTGATTTCTTTTTCAATTCTATTTGGCGAGTTAGTTTCACTCGTAATCAGCTCCGTGATCAATTTCCTTGTTAGGAAATAAAACTTCGTTTTATACTCTACAATACCATATATTGCTAAATTAATTTACTGCTCTAAAGGAGGGATAATATGGACAAAATTCGAAAGATCCTCGAAGTCGCTCTAAATTTTGAAAAGTCAGGTCAGGAGTTTTACAGGGAAAACGTAGAAAAGGTTAATCAAAAAGCCGCAAAAGAGATTTTCAGGTACTTGATGGATATGGAAGCATCACATGTAAAATATATTGAGTCACTAATCAATAAATTGAATGGAGAAAGCCCAATCTTCCAACCATCTGATGACAGTGATATTATTTATGAACAAAGGTTGCAGTCACAGGGACTTTCTGAAAGCGCTTATAACAGTGACCTGGCTGATTTATCTATTCTGAGGATGGCATATTTAATCGAGAAAGATTTCGTGGAATACTATGATAGTGCTTCCCAAAAAGCGGATGACGAATCTGTAAGAACTTTGTTCGTTACTTTGCGTGATTGGGAGAAAAGGCACGCTGATATGATAAAGTCTCTCATGGAAAAAATCTTTGAAAAACATTCGCTTGATTTAGGTTTTTATGGTTAAATATTTTTTCTAAATTAAAAAGCGCGCCTTCAGGCGCGCTTTTTTGTACACAAGCTGTGATAATATATACCTATATCAATTTAGGAGTGATTGGATGTTCATAGCCCTTATCCCGGCTCTCTTTTTTGGGTGGTCTCTGGGAGCAAATGATGCTTCAAACGTTTTTGGAACTGCTGTAACCAATGGAATCATCAAATTCAGAATTGCCACGATAATATCCGCTGTTTTTATAATAATTGGTGCTCTTGTTGATGGTCCAAGGGGACTCGAAACGATCAGTAGCTTGAGTTCACAGACTTTACTCTCCGCAGCTATTGCAGCTTTGTCAGCTGCAGTCGCTGTTACCTTAATGACTTGGTTAGGCTTGCCTGTTTCTTCCTCTCAGGCTATGGTAGGCTCGATTATCGGGATAGGGCTTTTGAAATCTAATGTCCAATGGCATATTCTGGTAAAGGTTGTACTCGCCTGGCTTGGTACACCAATCGGTGGAATAATCTTTGGCTTTTTGGGATACAAAGTTTTTGCGCGATATTTCAATAAGATTCATTCTTTGCGTATTCAAGATTTGACAATAAAAATAGCTGCCATTGTAATAGGCGCATACGGGTCATACGCTTTGGGTGGAAACAATGTGGCAAATGTTACAGGCATCTTTGCAGGCCTAATACCGGTGGAACTTGCTGCATTAATCGGTGGTGTTAGCATTGCAATTGGCGTACTGACATTCAGTAAGCGAGTTATGTTAACAGTGGGAAAAGAAATCGTCGCTCTGGATTCTTTTTCAGCGGTTATAGCCGTATTTGGTGAATCGGTCACAGTATGGATATACGCTCTTATCGGTGTTCCTGTTTCAACTTCTCAAGCAATTGTCGGTGCTGTAATTGGAGCTGGCCTTGCCAGAGGGTCTGTAAACGTAAATGCGAAAACAATCAAAAAAATCGTTCTTGGTTGGTTAGAAACACCTCTTGTATCCGGTGTTCTAGCCGCTGTCTTCTTTTCAATTGCCCGCTTATTTGTTGACTGAAAGTGTGCATGCTAAATGTTAACCGGCGTAAAACATGCTTTCATGCTTTACGCCGGTTAACTACGCACAGGGGGCAAGAAAAACATTCATTTTTACAATATGTGTATAATTTACCTCTATATGGTAACATACAATCTATTTGTCTTTCAACTCCAAGTTAAATACTCAATTCATTAACTTAGCAAATTTTTCTCTCATAAATTCTTTTTTTAGACTTCTTTCAGCAATATTTTTTAAATACCCCCATGTGGTAGCATTATAGGTTAATAAATTTCGGATAGCCGAAACGTGCTTTTACGAGCATTATTTGAAGTAGTTTGGAGGTTGAAAAAATCTATGGCAAAGATTTTGATTTTAATTGTATTTTTATTACCCGCACTGACTTTCGGTACTTTTTTAACAGATGCCGGAGATGGGAAAGTTACTATAAACTGGTATACTAATGAATCTGCTGATTCAAGCTGTGTACTCATTGATGGGTTTGGCACAGAAAGAACATTTTACTCTGCTCAGGCAACCAGCTTTCATAGGATTGTGCTTGAAGACCTTGATCCCCTGATGCACTACAACTATGAAGTAGAGAGTTATTCAAATAAGAAGAGAGTATATAACGCCAAAGGCAATTTTTCCTTAACGATTACGCCTTCATTTAGCTTTGCCCTTTATGGCGACAGCAGGAGCAATTTCGAAATCCATCGTAAAGTATGCAAGGAAATCAATCAATACCACCCCTCGTTTATCATTAATTTGGGAGATATAGTCTATATGGACTCTATAATCAGAGACTGGGTAGATTATTTTGAGTCTATTGATGTTTTTGAAAACAGTTTTTATTACTCTGCGCTGGGCAATCATGAGAGGGCAGCAATTAATTTCAGAAGATTCCTTGATTTTCCTGGTGATAAGCTTTACTACTCTTTTCAATATGGTGGAATACTCTTTATAGTGCTGAATACAAATCAACGATATGATTGGTGCTCTAAACAGTATAAATGGCTTAAAGCACTTTTTGAGAACCGAGGCCCTGATATCGAATTCACCGTGGTAATTACACATCACCCACCTTACAACAACAGCATTGTAAATATGTGGAGAATTCTGATGAATTTGTCTTTGGTACCGCTTTTTGAGCAGTACAAAGTCGATCTTGTTATATCAGGCCACATTCACAATTACCAGAGATTTTTAAAAAATAGCATAACATACCTAATTTCTGGCGGTGGAGGAGCTTTGCTCGATACTTCAAAAGCAACTGCAGGCTTTAAAAAAGATTTCTCCAATTACCACTTCATTCTTTTTGAGTATGTAAAAGGAAAGCTAACCGCGAAATGTATCGATATTGATGGGAATATTCGGGATGAATTTGTAATCACATCGAAAGAGAATTAAATAGTTACATCTCTACACAAGCGTTGATCACTTCAGATTTGTCCCAGCTTCTCGCAATTTTAAGCAATTTGCCGTTTTTCCAGATACTGGATCTTCCTTCGGCTGTATCTTTACCCAGTTTTCCCACTGCCATGGCGTTAACCAAATATCTTATGTTTTCACGGTCTTTGCTCGCTTTTATGGTTCCATGTAGAAACCAGATTTGTTCTTGGGTTTTTTCGGGGAAATATCTCGTGGGAGATTTCCACAAGGCGAAGTTGCAACTTGGTACTACAAGGATATTTGCGCCGGCAGCATCAATTGTCTGAATGATATTTTGAAAAAACATATCATAACAAATTAGCCCACCTGCTTTCCCAAAAGAAGTAGTAATAGTTCGAGGATATTCGCTTTCGCCTTCGGAGAAAATGAGTTTTGTTTCTGAAGCTGTTAGTCGCTGTTTCTTGATTTTGGCAAGAAGCTGCCCTGAGGGATTGAAAAAATAACTCATGTTATACAACCTGTGCCCAATAATATGCCAACCCTTCTCGGATTCAAAAGTGATCTCCGGGAGAAGAATGCTGGGAGCTACAATATATGTCCCAAATTGACAGGCTAATTCTGAGAAGGCCTCACGATATAGCTTTTCAACGAAAAGGGCGTGCTTCAAAAAGGCTCCTTTGAATGGATTCAGTGACTTGAAACTAAGATTTCTCAGTACATACTTCATCAAGAGTTGAAGCAAGCTTTTAGGATTGTCAATCTTTGAAAACAATCCGGGGTATAGAAAAGTCCCCAGAAATTCTGGAAAAACCACAAGATGAGTTTCAGCGTTCCATTCGTTCATGGCTTTCATAAGATAATAAGAGAAAGCCTCTTTCATCCTTTCTTTCGATAAATAGTCATCTATATTGATTTCAACCTGTACTGCAGTGAGATCAAGTGAAGCCATTTTTCCCCTCCGCATGCTCCATTTTCGCAATCCAAACAATTTTAGCATTTTAGAAGAATCGCTCAAAAAGAAAAAAACGGGGTTTTCCCCGTTTTGATTTGGTGGAGGCGGCGGGAGTTGAACCCGCGTCCGAAGTCAGATCCCCCGTAGGCTCTCCGAGCGCAGCCTGCGTTCGATGTCGAAAGACCCACTACGCAGACAAAGTGAATCTTTCCGAGCCTCTAAAATGTCCCTGAAACGTCGAGGCTTCGTTTCAGGTAAGATCCGGAGTTATGACGCCCTTCTGCGGAATTCCGGATCAGGCTTCCGCAGGGACGGCTGCTTCATCTAATTAAGCAGCGAGAGCAAATTCATTGTTGGCACTTTTATTGTTCCGGCTTTTTAACGAGGTTCCGGAAACCCCGACTCGCTCCCACGGGTTCACTGACCCCGTCGAAACCGTTTCGCCCCCATAGTCCTTAGACGAATATATTTTATCACGGTTCAGTGAATTAATAAATCCCTCTCTTAAGTTGCGCTAATATGGCAATACATAGAGAAACATTGAAATCATGAAAGAAATGTTGCCAAGCATTACAAGCACATGCCAGAGTTCATGGTTCCCAAATCGCCCCGGAAAGAGATTGGGCTTTTCTTTAATAAATATCATTGCGCCGATTGTGTAAAAAAGCCCCCCTGCTATCATCAAAAGAACAACTTTTATACCCAAAAGCAAATAGACACGATAAACGAGAAGCAAAGAAAGCCAACCCATGGCCAGATAGCCGGCCATGGAGAGCCATAAAGGCATTTTAGAAAAAAATACGGCTTTCAATACAATGTTCACCACTGCAAGAGCCCAAATAATTCCAAAAATAGACCAACCTAAAGTGCCTTTGACAACAACAAGGCAGAAAGGAGTATAGGTACCCGCTATTAGCAGATAAATCGCGCTGTGGTCGAGTATTCCAAAAACCTTGAAGTATCTCTTGAACCAGATAAAAAAATGTAGAATACTGCTCATAGTCATAGATAAGAATACACTGAAACCATACAGGCTGAAGCTGAAAACGTGAAGCCACTTTTTCTGAAGGGCAGAAAAGATAATTAGTAAAATCATACCAGTAAGGCCTATTACGGCTGCTATGGCATGGCTTATGGCATTAAAAGCTTCGTTGGCATCCTTTGATGAGATCATCGGGTCGAGTTTATTCATTCTATTCATATTTGCAAATCCTTTCGCAAGATGCATTATTCTACTATATTCAGTTGTCTTTTGACTTATAATCAGAAATATTGCTTTACTTTGCCTTTATCTTTGGCCCATCCTGTAAAAACTTTCCCCTGAATTTGTCTTCGAGAAGCATTAGGTGAGAATCAAGGTCGTGGAATGCAAAAGCACCTGTCCCAAGCGCGAATTGAACACTCTGATTAATACCCACACTGGATTCACTCATGCAGCCAATCATAAGTTGAATTTTAGCGGTATTCGCCATTTCTACAATTGCAAGGGCATCGGAAATACCGGATTTCATAAGCTTTATATTCACAAAGTCCACCGCGTCCTCTTTTATTAGCCTTAAAACATCGTATCTAGTTCTTGCGCTTTCATCTGCAGCAACCGGAAAAGGTGAGTTATACCTTACCAGTTTCAATCCTTCTATATTCTGTGCCTGCACAGGCTGCTCATACACATTTATATCTATTCCACGAGCGTAAATCTCCCTTGCAAAAGTAATAGCCTCTTTAGGGGTGTACCCAGTATTCGCATCAACGATGTATTTTGCGCCTTTTGAAACTTCATGTATGGCTTCCATAACCCGAATATCCTTTTTGAGTTCCTCACCAACTTTTATCTTAATTGACTTAAAACCCGATTTGAAAAGCAATTCTGCTTCTTTTGCCATATTTTCCACAGAATCAATGCCGATAGTTTTGTCCGTTTCTATCTCATCTTTTGCTCCACCAAGAAGCTGATAAACCTGGGCACCTATCTCTTCGCTAAAAGCATCAAGTGCAGCAAATTGCACTGCTGCTTTTACACTTGAGGCACATCTTAGCTTATCCATGATATCGAAAATTCGCCTATAGTTTCTTATGTCGATCCCAACTAGCTGTTCTTTTACAAAGGGCTGTAATGAGAGGAAAGTTTCCACTCTTTCACCGTTCACACGGTAAGATGGTGCTGCTTCGCCATAGCCAACAACCCCGTTTTCAAGGAATACCTGGACCTCGAGATTCTTACTCCCAGCGGATATACTATTTGCAATATGAAAAGGTTTCTCATACTGATATTCTTTCATAATGAACTTGATATCTTTAATCTTTCCCATATTTCTTCCCCCTTTAATTCTCAATCTCTTCAAAGGAAATTATCTTCATTTCCACTTTAAAAGCATCGTTGTATATATTCTCAACCTCTGTTTCCAGTTCACCTACCTGGTTATCATAAGGATCCGAACGCCAGAATCTTTTTATTGGCTGAAAATCTGCCATATATTCAGAATTTGCTACCATTCTGAAGGCATCGAGGTTTCCGAAGTAGAATTTATTGACAAAGTCTGGTCTTTCAGGTCTTACACCCCCAAAAGATAGGTCAGCTGGAAGCCAGCCATAAGGTTCAACATAGAACATGGTCCAATCATGTGGTGAAGCAAAAGCAGGATTCGCATACCAGCCTGATTGCCATCTTGCAGGCACACCAGCAATTCTACATAATGTTATATAAAGAGAAGCTTGTGCACCGCAATCGCCTCTTAAATTTGACGCGACAAACATGGGGATGTTTTCATACAGAGCGTATGGATGCATATAAGAATACCTCACATTGTGTGTTATCCACTCATAAAGTTTCTTGGCCTTGAGATAGGGGTTCTCTTCGCCTCCTATTATTTCGCTTGTAAGTTGTTTCAAATAAGGTGTGAAAACAATATGGGGAGGTCGTTCAACAAGGTATTTCGAAAGTTCGGGCGAAAAAGTAGCTTTTACTTTATCAGGGTTTACAGTGGTATATTGCTCACTGATAACATACTCAAATCTTACACTAAAATAAAGCCCTTCCTTCAGGTCATCTTCCATGTAGATAGTGCGATGAGGCGTTTCATTGGGAGTCAGAAGAAACTTTTCGTGGCTTGTTTCAATGAGTTTAGCATCGCTAATTTGAGCTTCTACTTTTGGAAAGGGTAGCCAGCACTTAACATGATTACCCTTGATTTTACTGATATCAGGTGTAACTTTTATTTCCGCGGTGACTCGATAGCTCTTGGGCTTATCACCTGAAAGGAGAGATTCAACACGATTGTAAAGTAGCTCTCTCACTTTTTCTGATTTTTCGTCTTTCTTCGTTCGACTTTTGTATTTAGGTATGGCAAAAAGCAGGTTCTCAAAAAATCTCGCCTCAAATCTCTTTTCGCCTTCAACAACAATGTAGTCCAAAACAGCGGCATTTATGAGCTCATCATATTCCTTTTCAGACAAGTCTTTGATCGATTCAAATAATTTCTTCTTAGCTTCCATTTCGGTAAAAGGATAATTTTTAACCAACCTTTCGATTCGTTCAAGTTCGAACTCAAGGCGCGCTTTAAGCATAGTCGGCAGGGAACTGGACTCGAGCTTCTGCATAATCAACTGTCGCGCCCTGCTAAAATTTCCCAGTTTTTCCTCACGTTCAAGCTCTTCGAAGAGAGGTGTATTCATAAACTCCATCACGTTTATCATCCCCCCAATAATATTGTTCGGTTACCTTACTATAGCATATAAGCACGAAATACAGAAATTCTATTTAATATCTCAGAAGGCATTATTTATAGGCGACATAGACGTCAAAATATACACTTAAGATAAAAGCAAAATAAATTTTTCAAGCTAATAGACCCAAAGTCGAAATAAAAAAGGTGATCCTGAAGATCACCTTTTTGCTGTTATTTTCAAAACTTGAATCCAATCATTTCTTCCGTCGAAAATTCAATTGGAAATTTCACAGGCCTTTTTTCCTTTACAGACTTGTATATTCCCAAAATTATCTCAACAGCCTTTTTCCCGTCTTCGCCCGTAATATAAGGCTTTTTATCATGGACAATGGAGTTTGCAAAATCTGCAAATAACGTGATATGACCATTCCCGTATACCGTTTCAGGATCTGGAAGATTCATGAAAGGATGGCTATCTTCCCCGGGAAATCTCCATGTCTGTATTTTATTCACAGCAAGACCGCCAATAATTACCGTTCCGCTTTCACCAAAAACAGAGAGAGTCTCTTCTAGGTTTCTTGGATATACATTCGCTGTTCCTTCAATTATTCCGACTGAACCATTCTTAAATTTCAAAATTGCGGCACCAAAATCTTCTGCCTCGATGTATTTGTGATTGAAATTCTTGGTTACCGCATAAATTTCTTCAATATCGCCTCCAAGTGTCCACTGAAGAAGATCGATGTTGTGAGAGCATTGGTTCATCAAGGTACCGCCATCCATTGCCCAGGTTCCGCGCCAAGAAGATTGTTTGTAATAATCTTTATTCCTGTTCCAGAGAATTCTTGCAGTGGCATTGAAAATCTTGCCAAAGGCACCGCTCTCGATTTTTTTTCTGAGTTCTTGTATAGGCGGATTGAAACGATTTTGAAAACACACACCCAGTTTTAGATGCTTTTCCTTAGCTAAAGAAATCATCTCGTCCATGTGGTCGGTACTCAAAGCCATCGGTTTCTCAACGAGAACGTGCTTCCTAGCAGAAAGAAAATCCATAGCTATACGATAATGATTCCCACTCTCTGTGGCAATGGTCACAAAATCGATATCTTTATCAAGCAATTCAGAATAGTCAGTAATGACTTGCGGTTTGAGAATACGTTGTTGGTTGTACGTTGTTCGTTGTGCGCTTACGGTTTTTTTATCTTTCGTACTACCTACAACCCACAACCCACAACGTTTCTTATACTCATCTGCCGCTCTTTCAGCTTTTTCTTTCACAATGTCGCATACCGTAACGAGCTCTATTTTGTCAGAATTAGCCGCAAACGCCTCTATATGCTTTTTTATTCCTATCCTTCCACAACCAATCAATGCAGCGCGCAGGCGAGTCATAAGATCACTCCTTTGCCGTTGTACGTTGTGCGTTGTTGGTTGTAGGTAATTTTTTTAATGAGAAGATCAATCCATTTATAATTTTGTGAGCCCGTTTGATAAGTGAAGAAACCTCTATGTAATTTTCTTCATCTAGATAATTCAACATCTTAGAAAGTTCAACCTGGGTTTCCAGTTCCAACAAAGAACCTCTCGAATGGTACAAATATTGCACAAATTCCTTTTTGTGATTTTTTCCTGAGCCTTTAGCTGTATTATATGGTATTGATACTGTAGTTATTCTCATTTGAGAAGATAACTCATATCTCTCAGTATCAAGGAATTCTTCTTTTATTTCATAAATCTTCTTATTCAAATCCATTTCCAATTTCCATACATCAAGATTCTTATATGTCTTCACAACCAAACCACCTGTCTATTAAAGTCTAAAATTCTTTTTGTTGTTTT
>Ga0164315_10005369_pt1 | contig 10027 bp, 5 predicted proteins | sample GuaBasSedimGuay6_FD_113737 | JGI IMG/M metagenome (GOLD analysis project Ga0164315, IMG submission 113737) | Subseafloor sediment microbial communities from Guaymas Basin, Gulf of California, Mexico - Guay6, Core 4569-2, 0-3 cm | ecosystem: Environmental > Aquatic > Marine > Hydrothermal vents >... | reverse complement strand
CGCTATGAAAATATTTATCTGGGTACCGCAGTCACAGAGATTAAGGCATTAAAAAAGCATCTTAATGTTTCTTTTGATGGCAAGAAGGCACCGAAGTCTGATCAATTTGATGCGATATTATTATCTGTTGGCAGACGACCCAATGGTTTGAAAATAGGTGCAGAAAATGCTGGAGTAAATGTTAACGAACGGGGCTTTATCCCGGTCGATGATCAACAAAAAACCAATGTGCACAATATTTTTGCTATTGGAGATATTGTCGGCCAGCCCATGCTGGCGCATAAGGCCACACATGAAGGCAAGATTGCCGCTGAAGTCATTTCAGGATTAAAGGTTGGTTTTGATGATCGCGTTATTCCATCGGTTGCCTACACGGATCCGGAAGTTGCCTGGGTCGGCATCACGGAAACAGAAGCCAAAGAAAAAGGCATCGACTATGGCAAAGGATCATTCCCCTGGGCTGCCAGCGGGCGTTCCTTATCACTAGGTCGCGATGATGGCCTCACCAATGTATTATTTGAAAAAGAAACCAATCGTATTATTGGTGCCGGGATTGTGGGTCCTAATGCCGGTGATCTGATCGCCGAATGTGCATTGGCCATCGAAATGGGTGCAGATGCTGAAGACATAAGTTTAACAATCCATCCACACCCAACGCTTTCAGAAACGATTGGTCTTGCTGCTGAAGTCTTTGAAGGGACGATTACCGATTTATATATTCCCAAGCGTAAGAAATAAATACAAAAGGTTGATTGCTAGCGTTCTTCCAGCATGATCAATTCAGAGGTCAAGACCTGCATACGTTCAAGGGCATTCCTGAGTAGTTCTCTCTGAAAATGTAACAAGGCCATTGGATGTTCGTTTTCCAGTTTTTCAAAAGATGCTTTTGATATGAGATAAACATCAACATCTGTTTCTGCGCGTATGCCTCCGGTGATACGTTGCTCTTCTTTCATCAACGCACGCCAGCCTAACAAGGCACCGGGGCTCACTGTTGCAACACGGACATCCTGATCACCGCTCTTCTTGTAGACATTTAGCTCACCTTTACGTACCAGTACAAAACTATCGACCGCCTCTCCCTTGGCAAACAGATAATCCCCTGCATTGATCTTTTTTTCTTCTAAAAGATCATCAAAATTTTGTACGTCACCTTCTGATAGATTTTGAAATGATTCGAAGTCGATCAACTCAAGTGCTGGCTGATCATCGGTATAACCTTCATGATGCTCATGTAATAACGCTTCCTCTGCAGCTTCCAGGGCAAGATCATGATCCTCATAAATATTTTCTTCACCGATTTCAGCAAAGACTCCCATATCCTGCAACATTTCATGAATAGAAAATGCCGTTGCCTGTTCAAACTCAGCCAGACCACTGAAATACACCTGCCTCTTATTGCTATGTAATCTTTCTATGATTGATAACAGAATTTTGACACCACTCAAATCAATATCCTTCACCCGGGAGAAATCAAATATAAATTTATCTGCTGATTCAAGATCAACTTCAACGTCATTGATTAACGCATCGGTACTACCAAAGAACAGTGATCCCTTTAACTCGTAGCTAAGTGTACGTTTTCCAAATTCTTTTAAAATAGCCGTTTCTTTTGCAGAAGAACGTACACGTCTTGAAAATATTTCATTACCTCTTGCCCGACGATGAACCACGGGTTGCTTGATCTGTTGTGTAATAAATAAAATTGCAGCGATTGCGCAACCCACTCCCACAGCGACCATCAAATCTACTACCACTGTTATCGCCGTAACAATGACCATGATAATAAATTCACTGCGGACATTGCGACGTTTGATCAAGCGCAGAGAATAATAATCGACCATGGTCACTGCCGTATAAAACAGGATTCCTGCCAGGGCCGCTAACGGTATCCAGCCAGCCGGGGTTCCAAACACCATCACCACCAGAAAAATAACCGTTGAATGCAACATACCGGAACGTGAAGTACGGCCACCTGCACGCACATTCACCAGTGTTCGTACAGTGGCACCGGCACCGGCAATACCACCACCCAGACCACTAAGGATGTTACCAATGCCTTGTCCAATCAGTTCCTTGCGTGAATCATGGCGCGTATGGGTCACGGAATCTGCAATCAATGAGGTTAACAATGAATCAATCGCACCCAGAACCGCCAGCGCCAGGCCAGCTGTGAAGGCCATTTTAAAATCAGAAAACCCCAGGTTCTCCAGGGCCCCGAACTGAAATACTGGCATCAGACGCTGCATCTGCTCCCAACTGGCAAATGGATTTGGCACAGTACCAATCAACAGGGGATTATCTGCACTGGTAAAAGGCGCAAGCCCTGATGCTGCCAAAGCAAGATAGATCGCGATCCCCGCAACAAGACCCACTAATGCGCCGGGTATGGCTTGAGAAACCTTACGGCTTATCAGAATGGCTGCGACAGTACCAATGGTAACCAACATAGGGATCCAGCCCACAGAGAAATCAAATTCTGACCAGTTACCACTGATCCCCAGGAAAGGTTTGATCTGACCGATGAAAATAATAATGGCGATGCCATTCATAAAACCGGCAACCACAGGATAAGGCATATATTTCACGACCTTGCCACCGCCGCTGAGGCCGATCAGAATCTGTACTGTGCCACCAATGACTATCCCCAGGGCCATGAGTACGGCTATGACAGGCAGGTTTGCGCCATGGACGGAAACTATCTGGGCAACGAATGCCGTTGATACCACTGTCATTGGACCGGTTGGGCCGGTTATCTGGGAAGGGGTGCCGCCAAACTTGGCTGCAGCAAATCCGGTAAAGATTGAGCCCAATAAACCGACCAGGGCGCCAGTCGAGGCATGTTCCGGTCCGAGTGGCGCAAAGGCAGCAACACCAAAAGCCAGTGCCAGTGGCAGGGCAACAATTGCCGCCGTCAGGCCGCCCCAAATATCACCCATTAATTCGGATCGTTTTGTCTCAGTCATGGAATTTCAGAAATCGGATTAATTATTCTTATTAGTGGGCTATTAGTACCATGAAATGACTTATCTCACTAAATTTTTTTACATGTTCCGAATGCGATATGATCTAGCGTATGCAACTCGCTTTTAATCAATTTAACGTCACCGAAGATTCTGCTGCAGACAGACAAAGTATTCTTATATTGCATGGATTGTTTGGCTCAAAACGGAATTGGCAATCAATAGCCCGACAAATCAGTGAACAATGCCAGGTATTTACCCTGGATTTACGGAATCATGGGGAATCAGAGCATCATGATGATATGACTTATCGCGCGATGGCTGATGATGTCTTCCAGTTCATATCAGAGCATTCCCTTGAGAATGTTACTGTTATCGGGCACAGCATGGGTGGCAAGGTCGCCATGCAAATGGCACTGCAGAATCCAGAACTCATTAAGAGACTAGTCATTATCGACATTGCGCCAGTGAAATATCATCATGGTTTTAATGATCTGATCGATTCACTCAAGGCATTGCCGCTGGATCAGATTTCCAGCAGGCAGGAAGCTGATAAACACTTGCGCTCCACTGTCCAGCCGGAGACCTTACGTCAGTTTTTACTGCAGAATCTGAAGAATTCTGCAGACGGATTTTGCTGGCGAATCAATCTTGATGCCATTCAAGCCAATATCGAGACTCTCATGGACTTTCCTCTTGATCATAATGTCATGCAATATCAAAATTCGGTGCTTTTTCTCAAAGGGGAAAGATCGGACTATATAAAACATGAATATGAACGGACAATATTCAAGATTTTTTCACGCGCATTATTCATTACGGTCGTAGATACAGGTCACTGGCTACATGCAGAAAATCCTGATTTTGTCGTGGCAGAGATCAGGAAATTCATTAAATAAACAACCCTGCCGCAAGCAGATATGGTCTTGATCGTCACTCCCGCAAAAGCGGGAGTCTACGACTGCATGGATGCAGGAGGTAGAGCGACTCAGGAGACTAAGCCGAGTTAAATTACTGGATTCCCGCCTTCGCGGGAATGACTATACGCAGTATTATTCAGCAGTTACAATAGCGCCCCTTTTGTTTGCCCTGTCATGACTTCTTACATGTACATGATTGGCAGGATATCGTTGCTGGAGTTTTATTAATGACTGAAAACACAACATCCAAAGTTGTTCTTGCCTATTCCGGGGGTCTGGATACTTCCGTGATCCTGAAATGGTTACAAGATCAATATCAATGTGAGATCGTCACCTTCACAGCAGATATCGGACAAGGTGAGGAAGTTGAACCAGTACGCGCCAAAGCCGAAGCCCTGGGCATCAAGGAAATTTATATTGATGATCTGACTGAAGAGTTTGTCAGTGATTTTGTCTACCCAATGTTTCGTGCCAATACGATTTACGAAGGTGAATACCTGTTAGGCACATCCATCGCACGACCTTTGATTGCAAAACGGCTGATAGAGATCGCCAATGAAACCGGTGCCGATACCATCTCGCATGGTGCAACGGGTAAAGGAAATGATCAGGTGCGTTTTGAACTGGGTGCCTATGCACTGAGTCCCGATATCAAGGTGATTGCACCCTGGCGTGAATGGGATCTGAATTCTCGTGAAAAGCTGCTGGCCTATGCCAAGCAACACAATATTGTTGTAGAAAAGAAACCTGGCGGTGGTTCGCCTTATTCTATGGATGCCAATCTATTACACATATCTTATGAAGGTGGCATTCTGGAAGATCCATGGAGCGGGCCTGAAGAAGACATGTGGCGCTGGAGTGTTTCACCTGAACAGGCACCGGACAAGGCAGAGATTATTGAACTGGAATATACCAAAGGTGATATTACTGCCATCAATGGCAAATCCATGTCACCTGCAACAGTGCTCGCTGCATTAAATAAGATTGGCGGTGCGCATGGTATTGGACGTGCTGATATTGTCGAAAACCGTTATGTCGGTATGAAGTCCCGCGGTTGTTACGAAACACCGGGCGGTACCATTATGCTAAAAGCACATCGGGCCATTGAATCGATCACACTGGATCGTGAAGTCGCTCATCTTAAAGATGACCTGATGCCTCGCTATGCCAGTTTGATCTACAACGGCTACTGGTGGAGTCCGGAGCGTGAAGCCATGCAAACCCTGATCGACCAAACACAACTTCGGGTCAATGGCACGGTGCGTCTTAAACTTTACAAAGGTAATGTCATGGTTGCTGGCCGTAAGTCTGAGTCAGACAGCCTGTTTGATGAAAACATTGCCACCTTTGAAGATGATGCGGGGGCTTATAATCAACAGGACGCTGAAGGCTTCATTAAATTGAATGCGCTGCGTTTGCGTATTCTAAACAGAAAAAAATAATCATTCTTGATTGATAGCGAACGACTGTTCTCGTAAAACCAGTCTCGGTATTTCTTGTCCTGATGAACGTCTACTTAAATCATGTCTGCTTGCTTGCCCGTGCCCATGTGATCAGGATCTTTTACCAAAATTTTGATCAGGACGAAAAATACCGGGACAAGAATAGTGCCAATTAAAACCGTTGATATCATGCCGCCAAACACCGTCGTTCCCAGCGAATGACGGCTGACGGCAGCCGCACCTGTTGCAACGACTAATGGAAAGACTCCCAGTATAAAAGATACTGCTGTCATAATTACTGCACGTAATCGTAATCGGGCTGCCATTATGGCAGCTTCGCGTATAGTACTGCCGGACTTATGCTGTTGATTTGCAAATTCAACAATTAGTATTGCATTTTTACTGGCCAGGGCTATAAGTATAATCAGTCCAATCTGGCTGTATATATTATTATTCAAGTCCATAACATAAAGAGCAGCAATTGCACCTAATATAGTGACAGGTACAGTAAGAATTACAGATAATGGTAGTGACCAGCTTTCGTATTGTGCGGCAAGAAATAAATAAACAAGCACAAGTGCCAGCAATAACATAAACGGTGCTTGTTGCCCGACCCCCACTTCTTGCAGCGATATACCACTCCACTCAAAAGTCATATTTTCAGGAAGGACATTTGCGGACAGCGATTCCATTGCTTGCATCGCATCGCCTGAGCTGTATCCCGGCGCAGCTGAACCATTAACTTTTGCGGAGCGCAGGAGGTTATGATGACTGATTACATCCGGACCTATCATTGGAGATGTTGTAAGTAATGTTTGCAAAGGAACCAGTTTTCCTGAGTTACTTCGGACATGAAGTTTGAAAATATCATCCGGTGAATTTCTATTGTCCCATTCTGATTGAATACGAACCTGGTAAGCACGCCCGAATTTATTAAAGTCATTGACGTAATATGATCCCAACTGACTCTGCAAAGTTAAAAATATTTCGTTTAATGTGACACCCAGTATTTTTGCTTTCTGGCGGTCAATATCTATATAAATTTGTGGCACATCGGCCTTGAAGGCACTAAATACACGGGTCAATTCCGGCGCCTGGTTAGCTGCCATGATCAATCCACCTAAAGCAGCGTTAAACTCCTGAATATCTCCACCACTGGTATCCTGAAGCTGGTATTCAAAACCACCGGTTCTACCCAATCCTCTAATGGCTGGTGGATTAAAAGCAAATATATTGGCTTGCTGTGTTTTTGCAGCATATCTCTGTACTTGACTTAAAATAGAACTTAATTGTAACTCTTTGGACTTTCTTTCAGACCATGGGGCGAGAATTGCTACGGCAAAGCCACTACTACTTGAATTTGTATTGGTTAATATATTCAGACCACTTACCTCGATAACGTGCTCGATACCCGGAATTTGTGCCATTGCCGCACCTAACTCCTGCGTAATTTGTTGAGTTCTGGGTAGCGCCGCTCCCTGAGGTAATTGTATATGGGTAAAGAAATAACCCTGATCCTCATCAGGTAAAAAAGATTTTGGAAGGTGCTGAAAAGACCAATAGGTAATCCCAACAATGGCAATAAAGACAAATGTAACCGGAGCAACGTGATGAACAAGAAGTGTAATAACTTTCATATATCCGCGGGCAATCAGGTTATAAACCCAATTAAAACTACTTAAAAGTAAGCCTGGTTTCTTTGTGGCCCCTTTAAGTAGCACTGCACATAATGCCGGACTTAAAGTCAAAGCAACAAGTGAAGAAATCGCAACAGCTATTGACACAGTAACGGCAAACTGTCGGTAAAGCTCACCAGTGATTCCGGGAATGAATCCCGCAGGGATAAAGACTGCGAAAAGTACCATGGTTGTCGCAATAATCGGGCCGGTTACCTGCTGCATGGTTTTAATTGCGGCTTCGCGCCTGGACATACCATCGCCAATCAAACGCTGTGCATTCTCAATCACAACAATAGCATCATCAACGACGATACCTATCGCTAATATCAGGCCAAACAGGGTAATCATATTAATGGAATAACCCATCAATTTTAGCCCCGCCAGTGTGCCTATCAAAGAAACAGGAATAGTCGCCAAAGGAATTAATGTTGCGCGCCAGTCCTGTAAAAAAATATATATGACCGCAATCACCAGAATCATGGCTATCAACAGGGTATAAAAGACCTGTTCAATCGCTTCCTCTACAAAAAGTGTTGTATCGTAGTCAATTGAGTAATTTAGATCTGGTGGAAAATCTGCCGATATACGCAGCATCTCTTCCCGCACCGACGTTGCAGCATTGATGGCATTCGCACCGGGCTGTGGATAAATTGCAATCATTGTTGAACTGGAACCATCCAGGTTAGCATCTGAATCATAATCCCTCGCACCCAGTTCAACTCGTCCAATATCCTTGATTTTTACAACGGCTGTATTCTTGTCTGCCCGAATAATAATGTTCTCGAATTCATCTACATCAGATAAGCGCCCCTCTGCATGCAGGGTATATTGAAATTGCTGATTGTGATCTGTCGGCATTTGGCCGATATGTCCTGCCGCTACCTGGATGTTCTGTTCGCGAATAGACTGTATTACATCGGAACTGGTGATGCCGAGACTTGCCATACGATCAGGGTCAAGCCAGATACGCATACTGTATTCACGCGCACCGAACAACATAACTTTAGCAATACCAGGTAAGCGAAGAAGCCGGTTACGCAGATAGAGCATTGCATAATTGCTCAAAAAAAGGCTATCTAGTTTATTTTCATTTGAAGATAAACCAATGAGCAGTAAAAAATTCGTTGACTGTTTTTCAACCTGCACCCCTTGCCTGGTAACTTCTTCTGGCAATTTCGATTCTGCGCGTGCCACCTTGTTCTGGACATTTACCTGGGCAATATCGGGATCAGTACCTACGGCGAAGGTAACAGTTATAATTACCTGACCACTATTAGAACTTTTGGATGATATATACAATAAATTATCAACACTGTTAATTTCTTCTTCTAACGGGGTGGTTACAGTGGCTTCAAGCACCTCAGCGTTTGCACCGGGAAAATTAGCAACTACCTGAACGACGGGTGGAGTAATGGGTGGAAATTGTGCCACCGGGATTATATTAATTGCTAACAGCCCGGACAAAACAATAATGGTTGAGACAACCAGTGCAAAAATTGGACGATCAATAAAGAAAAGGCTTAACATATCATTACCAGCTAAAGTTACGGAGAATCCTTGTGCACAGGATTTACAACACTGCCGGGCCGAACTTTTTGAATCCCTTGATAGATGATAGTCTCGCCTTCGTTAAGACCTTCCTCAACTATCCAGTTGACTCCATGTCTATCTCCCAATTTTACTGGTTTAATTGCAGCGACGTTATTGTCATCAACAACCAGTAAAAAATAACCGGATTGGTTGGCTTGCACAGCTGATTGAGGGATTACCAGGCGCTCTTCAGATTCACCTATCTGGATAATGATAGTGACATATTGTCCAGGGACCAGAATTTTATCGGGATTTGGAAAAACAGCTCGTACTCTCTGCGTGCCTGTTTCTGGATTAACACGATTATCAATAAAATCTACCGTGCCTTCTTGATCATAAATACTACCATCAGCGAAACGTAAACGCGGGATAACCTTCATATTTAGCTTCCCATCCACCATTATTTGCATACGTTTTCTATATGCAAGAGGAATTCCTTCACTGACCTCCCAATAAACGGATATAGGATCCAATGAGACAATTGTTGCCAGTGGAGCACTTTGTCTATTAACAAGATCGCCTTCGCTAAAACCTGATCGCCCTATACGACCATTAATGGGTGATCTTATTTCTGTGTAGCTAAGGTCAATCCTTGCTTTGCGGAGATTGGCTTTCTGCATCAATATATCTGCTGCTGCCATCTTTTCTTCGGCCAATGCCTTATCCAATTCTGCCTGGCTGATGGTATTTTTGTTACGTAATATCTGTATACGATCCAGATCGAGTTGTGTTTTAGTATGGTTAGCCTTTGCTTTTTCTACCTCTGCCGAAGTTCTCTGTACCTCAGCTTCATACGGTGCCTTTTCAATAACAAACAATAAATCTCCTTTATTGACATCACTTCCTTCAATAAATTTCTGTTCCAGCAGATAACCTTCAACCCTTGCTACTAGCTCAATTTCTTCAGTGGCTTTTGTTTGTGCCACCCTCTCTACTGTTTCTGCTACGTTGATCGATTTTACCGTAGTAACAGTCACTGATTGAACTGCGGGTTTTTGAGGTTTTGTATCCTCACTCTTGTCACAAGCTGAAAGTGATAATAATAGACTCAATGCCAGGGCGAGCAGGAAGAAAATATTGCCCGGTTTTATTATATTGCTGCCATTCATTTTCTATATTCTTTATTGATTAGGACGTAAGTCAATTATCTCTTTAATAGATAATTATTAGATTGGGTTTATTGTATAGATTTTATGTAATATTGATAACAATTACATTTTTAAATGACTACTTATGGCAACAAATCAATATCTCCTGCCTGGTACCCGCTACCGATGATCAGTAGATTTTCAATATCAATTACTTCACACTTTTACCATCTGGGTAGACCGTACTGATATGGCAGGCTAACGGGGTGGGCAGACGATCAACACGGATCGTAAAAAAGCATCCATGAAAATAATGTTGAAACCGCTGCTTACTTTTGTGGGTGG
>Ga0164315_10005368_pt1 | contig 10027 bp, 8 predicted proteins | sample GuaBasSedimGuay6_FD_113737 | JGI IMG/M metagenome (GOLD analysis project Ga0164315, IMG submission 113737) | Subseafloor sediment microbial communities from Guaymas Basin, Gulf of California, Mexico - Guay6, Core 4569-2, 0-3 cm | ecosystem: Environmental > Aquatic > Marine > Hydrothermal vents >... | reverse complement strand
CTTTACTAAATGTCAAAAGTAAAGATTTAGCTTGTCGGTTAATCTGCGTCAAATGTAGTGTTGTTCGGTATTCAAGCGTCTGAACGAAATAGCTTCTGCGACGTGTTCGGAATTGATATCGGTCATTCCGTCCAGATCGGCAATGGTTCGCGACACCTTGAGAATGCGGTGACAGGCACGCGGTGACAGGTAGAGTTGTTCGGCGGCGAGTTCCAGAAGTTGCAAGGTGTCGTTTTCGATATGGCAGAATTGCTTCAAATCGCCATTGCTCATCATGGCATTGCACTTCCCGGCACGGGCTGTTTGTATTTCGCGTGATTCGATCACACGTTGACGAACGGCTGCTGAGTTTTCGATATTGTCGGTTGGTGCGCTCAGGATGGAGGTCTTCGGGCGTATGACTTCGATCTGGATATCGATGCGGTCGAGTAAGGGGCCGGATACGCGGTTACGGTAACGCTGGATTTGTTCACCACTGCAATAACAGCGTCCACTGTCGTCACCGGCCATTCCACACGGGCAGGGGTTCATTGCTGTGACCAGTTGAAAACGTGCCGGGAAGGTTGCCTGTCTGGCCGCCCTGGATATAACAATGCGACCGGATTCTATCGGCTCGCGAAGAATTTCCAGCGTGTGCCTGCCATATTCGGGAAGCTCATCCAGGAAAAGGACACCGTTATGCGCCAGGGAAATCTCTCCCGGTTTTGGGCGCGAACCTCCGCCTGCCAGTGCGACACTGCTGCATGAGTGGTGTGGTGTTCTAAATGGCCGTACGCCCCATTCGCGATGGTCAAACCCCGTGTGGCTGATGGATGCAAGGGCTGCGACTTCAAGAGACTCGCTCTCGGTCATTGGGGGTAGAATCCCCGGCAACCTTGCGGCCAGCAGTGTTTTTCCTGTGCCGGGAGGGCCTGCCATCAGCAAATTATGCGAACCGGCAGCTGCGACTTCCAGTGCGCGTTTTGGTCCCGGCAGCCCAATAACGTCGCAAAGGTCTGGCAGACCGGGTCCCGGGTCGGTAGGTTGAACCTCACATTTCTTAAGCTGCTGGTTTCCCTTGAGCCAGTTTGCAATCTCCAATAGTGAAATGCTGCAATATTTCCCGTCGCCCTTCACCAAGGCGGCCTCCGCCGCATTAACATCCGGGACAATCAGGACTCTATTGCTTTCACGTGACTGAATCGCTGCTGGAAGTACGCCCCTGACTGAACGTAATTCACCGTTTAAGGATAACTCACCGAGAAACTCACAGTCATCGAAAGCAGTGTCCGGTATCTGTTTCGAAGCTGCAAGTATGCCCAATGCGATTGGCAGATCGAAACCGCCACCCTCTTTGGGTAGCTCGGCAGGAGCAAGTGCAATGGTGATACGACTCTGCGGCCACTTGAAGCCGGAATTGAGCAGGGCTGCGCGCACCCGGTCTTTGGATTCCCTGACGGCAGTTTCCGGAAGGCCTACCAAATGCATACTCGGCAAGCCGGCTGAAAGATGCACTTCCACGGTGATCAAGGGTGCCTCGACACCCGTGCAGCCTCGACTGTATACCAGTGATAATCCCAAATTTCATCCCCAGTCTGAATCTGACCAAATCACAAATGATCTGGTTTTAGAAATGATATTTGAGTGAGCAACAATAAGAACGTCAGTTATGTTGGCAATGGTTGTAAGACATTGGATCGTTATGAGCCTGCGAAGTTTGTATTTATGTCCATATTCTTATGAAGAATACGGATGATCTCTATATTCAGCTGAATTGTTACTTTGTAAAAAATAATGTAACTCCCTTGTGGGAACTTCAGATATGCCTCTTTAATGTAATCACAATTTTGACCAATGACAGGAGTTTCAGTGAGCATGTGAAATGCATCATCAAACTGTTTGATGTAAATGTTGCGTTGCCTGAGCCCCCAGCGCTTTTCTGTAAACCTGGCGATCGACCGCAAGTCAGCTTTGGCGCTTTGGGTTAATGTAAACGAACTCATCTGTCAGCTTCGTCATCCAGTTCAGCAATAAACGTATTTAAGCTATATTCAGCAACCCCACTTTTTTCACCATCCTTCAGCATCTGACGCAAAGCGGTGAGTTTGCTTTCTGAATCTTCAAGAACCCGCAGACCAGCACGTACAACCTCGCTCGCAGAACCATAGCGCCCACTATTAATCTGGCTGGTAATGAACCCTTCAAAATGCTCACCTAGTGTAATGCTTGTGTTTTTAGCCACTTTGTACTCCATATATACCAATAATTGGTATATATTGGTATATGAATGGGTTTAAGTAAAGGCTGAAACCAGGTTTCCTGGTCAACGGTCATTATTTTAATTCCGGTGAGGGAGTAATGCATTGGCAATATTCTCCAATGTCTGTAGGCAATTTGACCCTGATTTCTCTCGCTTCATCGGTTTGCAGCCTGAAATCACGATCAATCCCATGTTTCTGTGGTCACAGATTGGGTATAAAGCTTTATGCTTTGGACGAGGTACTTGCAGCGTTGAATCAGGGACTATAATGTCTTTATTCAGATTGACTGGGGAGTACCACAATGAAAATGATCGTTGCGATTATTAAACCGTTCAAACTTGACGATGTGCGTGATGCACTGGGAGAAGTAGGCGTACAGGGGATGACCGTCACTGAAGTTCGTGGATTCGGGCGGCAAAAAGGTCATACAGAACTGTATCGCGGTGCAGAATATGTTGTTGATTTTCTGCCCAAACTACGACTGGAGATCGCGGTGCCTGACGATCGGACCGAGGCCGTCGTTGAAGCAATTGCCGAAGCAGCGGCTTCGGGGCGCATTGGTGATGGCAAAATTTTTATTCAGCCATTGGACCAGGCGATGCGGATCAGAACGGGCGAGGAAGGTGATGATGCCTTATAGAAGTGTGGCGATTCCGCCAAAATGTTGCGGATTTTGCCAGTTACCCGGGCAGATTGTTAAATAAATGTATTTGTGGAGAAACTAAATTTGCATTTGAAGCGTCTATTATTTTGAGGCGGACACGGGTTTAACCGCTTTCTGATTTGTGACGTACCGGGGACAGGCTGATAGATGAGTTGTTTCGATGTTGACTTCAATTGACCTGTACTGCTCAAAGATTTAGTGATTTGCCAGGTTTTGGCACAGGATTTGGATATAACTATGCGAATTGAATCGTGGCATAGATTGGTAACGCGAAGAAACTGAGGACATATGAAACAGCGTCAATCATTCTTATCAGCAGTTTTGACAGAACTTAATCGTCGCAAAGTTTTGCGTACCGTTGGTGCGTACGCGGTGGCGGTATTTGTCATGTTGCAATTAATGGATGCGGCGGTTGAGCCATTACGGCTTCCCGACTGGCTGCCAACACTGATTGTGATTGTATTGATATTGGGTTTCCCGTTGGTGTTCATTCTGGCCTGGCACTATGACGTTACCTCGGAAGGTGTCAGAAAAACCCGCAGTGCCGGTTTACTGACAGCGACGCAAAATACCCTGCTTTTCAGCATGATGATGCTGGGTATGGGTGCATTGGGTTACGGTTTTTACGGCTATTATTCAAGTGTTCTTGTAACGGATGGGCCGGCTGGATTTTTACCTGCGGTAGCACAGCAGCGTGAATTTGTCGCACCGGAAAACTCCATAGCAGTATTGCCTTTTACAGACTTTTCCGAAGACAGTAGCCAGGGATATTTCTCAGATGGTATTGCAGAAGAGATTCTCAATGTACTGGCCAAGGTGCAAGGTCTGCATGTGGCAGCGCGTACCTCATCGTTCGCTTTCCGTACACCTGATAAGGATATTCGTGAAATCGGTCGTCTGTTGAATGTCAGTACGATTCTGGAAGGCAGTATCAGAAAATCCGGTGACCGTATCCGTTTGACCGCCCAGCTGATCAACGTCGAAGACGGTTATCATATCTGGTCAAATTCCTATGATCGTAAACTGGATGATGTCTTTGCCATCCAGGATGAAGTTGCCAGCGCGATTGCAACCGCACTGGTGGATTCGTTTGCCGGACTGGAACAGAAACCCACTTCAAGGCCCCATAACCTGGCTGCGTTTGAGGCGTACAGAACCGGTCGTCTACACTGGTGGCGCCGCTCACCGGATGAATTGCAAAAAGCGATTACCCTGTTTGCCAAGGCCCTGGAGCATGATCCATCGTTTGCACCCGCCTATGCCGCGATGGCGGACTCATGGTTGCTGTTGGCGATGTACGGCAATTTGACCAATATGAAAGCAACCGAGCGTGCCATGCCAATGATAGAAAAGGCACTGGAGATTGATCCGGGGTCCGCTGAGGCCTTTGCCGCATTGGGTCTTGCCCGCTGGCAGATAGGGCAGATGGATGCGGGAGAATCTGCACTGCGACAGGCACTCAAGTTGGATGACGACTATATTCCGGCTTATTTATGGCTGGGAGGTATGCTGGGTGAGCTAGGCAGGCTGCCGGAACAGAGCCAGGTCTTACAACAGGCAATGGCGATAGATCCGTTGAATGAATTACTGGCAATCAATTTCGCCGGAAACCTGACAGCCCGTGGCGAATACGCCGCCGGAAAAGACCTTTTGAAAAGCCTGATTGCCCTGAGACCGGATTCTGCAACATTGCTGAGGATCATTGCCGGCCATGCCATTCAAAGCGGCGATCTGGTCGATGCATGGCGATATGCCAGCCAGTCCTACCTGCTCGAACCCGAGAGTCCCGTGATCATTGAAACCTTTGCAAGTGCCTGGGAAAGTTTGGGTGTCATTGAAAAGGCAGAGCAGTTGCTTCTTGATGGACTGGATATCGCCAGTGACAATTCCAGCCTGCGATTCAACTATTTCTTCCTGCTGCTCAAACAGGGAAGACTCGAAAAAGCCGAACGACTGGTACAGGAGCAATACGGGGATTCGGTAGAAGGGTTGCCGGAACAACTCCAGCAATACTACTACTTTCAAAAAAGCATGATCAGTCTGGTGGCGGGTGACAAAAATGAGGCCAGAATCCTGCTCGAAGAAGCAATTGATGAAGACTCTGAACAAACCTGGGGTGGAAAACAGATATATTACGTAACCTTATTATCCGCGCTACAGTTCGACGCCGGTAACACTGATCTCGCAGAGCAAAGGCTGACCTCGGCAGAGCGTGCAGTGCACCGGGCCCGGCTAAATGGCGTGGATGACGCCGACATCTATTACACCGAGTCCAGTATTCACGCAATGAGAGGCGAATCTGACGCGGCACTCAACAGCCTGCAGAGTGCCTACGACAAGGGCTTCAGAGGTGTCTGGATGCTCGATATGGATTTGCGTCTGGATTCCTTACGTCAGGAACCGCAATTTGCCGCCATCAAACAGCAGATTGAAAAAGATATTGTCCAGGCACGTCTGCAAGTGGAGTCATTCGCTGTCACATTACAATCCGGCGTATACCGGTCTGTTTCCCTTGGTCGTTAAGCCCCTGTAATTAAACACCTGCAAACCGGGAAGCATCGCCTATCCAGCGACGGATTAATTTGTCGGCTTGACCCGGGTGCTCTTTAAGCAGTGTATCGGCGGCGCCGGGAACCATTTTCAACAAACCGGCATCACGGGCCAGATCAGCAACACGGAACAACAGCATACCGGTCTGGCGTGTACCCAGGACATCGCCAGGACCACGCAATTCCAGGTCTTTTTCGGCAATCCGAAAGCCGTCTGCCGTCTGTCGCATGATTTCCATGCGTTGTTTGGCAAGCTCACCCAGCGGTGGGTTATACATCAAAACACAGGCAGACTGACTGGAACCACGCCCGACCCGGCCACGCAGCTGGTGGAGTTGGGCCAACCCAAGCCGTTCCGCATTTTCAATAATCATCAACGAAGCATTGGGCACATCCACACCAACCTCAATCACAGTGGTGGCGACCAGCGGTCTGATCCTGCCAGCCTTGAATTCATCCATTACCTGTTGTTTCTCTGCCGGTTTCAAACGTCCATGAATCAGCCCGATACTGAGTTCACTTAATTCTTCGCGCAGATTCTTCGCAACGTCCTCGGCCGCCTGGGCTTCAATCAGATCGGTTTCTTCAATCAGCGTGCATACCCAGTAAGCCTGCTGTTTGTTGGCGCATGCTTTTGCAACCCGTTGTACGATTTCACCACGACGCTGGTTGGAAAGAACCACGGTTGTTACGGGTTTTCTACCGGGAGGCAGTTCATCTATCACCGAGATATCCATACCGGCATAAGCGGTCATTGCCAGGGTTCTGGGTATCGGTGTTGCCGTCATGATCAATTGATGTGCCTGTTGATCGCCGGTGCCACCTTTCTCCAGCAAACTCATACGTTGGTGCACGCCAAAACGGTGTTGTTCGTCGACGATCACCAGGCTCAGGCGATTGAATTCAACCCCCTTTTGCATCAATGCATGTGTGCCTATGATGACCTCGGCACCGTTGCTTATTCTCTGCAAAGCCTCGCTCCGTTTCTTGCCGGTGACTTTCCCGCTTAGCCACACAGGTTTAATTCCAAGCGGGCTCAGCCATTCGCTGAATACACGCAAGTGCTGTTCTGCCAGTAACTCCGTGGGAGCGGTTATTGCAGTTTGGTAGCCGTTGCCAGCTGCTCTCAATGCAGCCAATGCGGCGATGACAGTTTTGCCGGAACCAACATCACCATGAACCAGCCTCAACATGGGTTTTCTTTTTTCAAGATCATCGCTGATTTCTTTGCTTACCCGCTGCTGTGCCCCGGTCAGCTTGAACGGCAAGTTCCGCATAAAATCAATTTCTGCAGCGAAGCCGGGTAGCATCACCGGCGCAATTCGGGCACGTTGCAGGCGATGCAGTTTTTGCATGCTCAGGTTGTGGGCCAGCAATTCTTCAAGGGCAAGGCGTTTTTGCGCAGGATGTTCGCGCAGAACCAGGGCGGCTACATCGGCATCGGGTGGTGGTCGATGAATATAATCGAGTGCGTCGGTTAATGGCTGCAGTTCAAGTTGCTTGCGTAGCATTTTCGGCAACAGCTCTTCCAGTGGCAACTCACCGCGGCGCATCAGGGCCAATGCCTGGTCGGTTAATTTAATCCAGTTTTTTTGACCCAGGCCTTCTGCGCTGGGATAGACGGGTGTTAAGCGGTCGGCGACCGGTTCATCGCCATAGCCACTGAGACGGTTATAAGCCGGGTGTATCATCTCCAGACCCTGAAACCCGGCCCGAACTTCCCCGAAACAACGTAATTGTGTGCCTGTGGACAGCTGTTGTCTCTGGTAGGCACGAAAATGGAAAAATCGCAGGGTGATGCGACCGGTGCCGTCAGACAGTACAACCACCAGCATCGAGCGACGACCGCGAACAATTGCAGAATGCTCAACACGGCCTTCTATCAAGACACGCTGACCGGGTCTGCAGCTTCCTATCGGATGTATTCGGGTGCGGTCCTCATAACGATTTGGCAGGTGAAACAACAGATCGGTAACCTGGTTGATACCAAGCGACTCGATTTTTTCAGCAAGTTTCGGCCCTACACCGTGCAGGTCCGTTAACCTCATGGGCTGGGTAGCTGTCAAGGCGCCGCTAGTATCGCATCCATTTCGACATCAACACCCTTGGGTAGTGCAGATATTTCCACCGCAGCGCGTGCCGGGTAGGGTTTGGAGAAATACTGCCCCATAATGGTGTTAACCTGCGGGAAATTACCCAGGTCGGTCAGGAAAATAGTCAATTTGACGATGTCATCCAGTGAACCGCCGGCAGCATTGCAGATAGCCGACAGACTTTCGAAAACCCGTCGGATCTGGGCTTCGATCCCACCTTCAACGATCTCCATGCTCTCGGGATCGAGTGGAATCTGTCCGGAAATAAACACCAGGCCCTGGTGTTTGACCGCTTGTGAATAGGTACCAATGGCTTGCGGAGCCTTGTCAGTATGGATAATTTCCTTGCTCATTTTGGGTGCTCCTAGGCGATAATCCGGCTAACGCGGGTTACATTGCGGTTGCGTCTCAGGCGTCGCATGACACGTGCCATATGATCACGGTCTTTTACACTGATGATGAACAACAGCGTGGCTATTTCGGGGTTGGCTTCGGGTTGTTCAATTTTTTCAATATTGCTGCCGACTTCACCGATGCTGGACGAGATATTCGCCAGGACACCGGGTACGTTTTTGGCCAGTATATGCAGGGCCACTTCGAACATGCCACGCCGGATGGACGCCCAGATGACATCTATGCAATGATCCGGATGTTTACGCAGTTCCCTTACGTTCCGGCAGTTGACACGGTGCACAACCACGCCTTTGCCTGCTGATAAAAAGCCCATGATATGGTCACCTGGGACCGGACGACAGCAGGCGGAAAAAGTTACGGCACTACCCTCGGAGCCCGCAATGGATAATGCCTCGGTTTCATCCCCGGATCCGGTTGTGCTTACCTCCGGTGCCAGCTTGGCGGCCACCACACTGGATAATAAATTGCCAAGGGCAAGGTCTGTCAACAGGTCTTCCTGGCGCTTGAAATGATTGTCTTTCAGGTACTGGTCCATCCGTTTCGCCGGAACGCTATCGAGGTCGGAACCGCGTGCGTTAAGAGCGGTTTCCAGCAAACGCAGGCCCAGAGCAACCGTATCTGCCTGCTCGAGGCTCTTGATGTAATGACGGATAGCGGTTCTCGCCTTCGCGGTGCTGACAAACGCAAGCCACTCGGGAATCGGATGTGCATCGACGTCGGTAATGACTTCGACTGTTTGACCGTTTTCCAGGCGAGTAGACAAGGGCACCTCAACTTTATCCACCATCACACCTACCGTATGGTTACCTACACCGGTGTGGATGGAATAAGCGAAGTCAAGGGCGGTGGCGCTGCGCCGAAGGTCAATAATTTTACCCTTGGGTGTAAACACGAAAATCTGGTCCGGGAATAAATCCGATTTTGCACCGTCAAGGAATTCCATTGAATCATTACTGTGCCGTTGCACCTCAACCAGTTGCATCAGCCACTCACGGGCACGCACCTGTGCCGAGCCCGCCGTGGTTTCGCCGCTTTTGTACTGCCAATGTGCGGCTGCGCCTTTCTCGGCCAGGACATCCATCTCCTGGGTACGTATCTGAATTTCGACCGGCAGGTTGAAAGGGCTCTTCAATGTGGTATGAATAGATTGATAACCATTGGATTTTGGCAAGGCAATGTGATCCTTGAATCTCCCGGGCCTGGGTCGATAAAGCCCGTGGACTGCACCCAGCGCCAGGTAACAATGCGGTTCGGAGTGGGTGATGATACGAAAAGCATAGACATCGTTTACTTCGGAAAAAGACAGGTCTTTGGCTGCCATTTTCCGATAAATGCTGTAGGGAGTTTTTTCCCGGCCCTTGATGTCGCAGGGAATACCTGCCTTGTTCATTTTTCTTTTCAGTGCTTTGTGAATGTCAGCGATGATCTGTCTGCGGTCACCGGTGACCGTGCTGATGTGTTCCGCAATGGTGCGGTGCCGCCAGGGATACAGGTTGGCAAATCCGAGGTCCTGTAATTCTGATTTGATGCTGTTCATACCCAGTCGGTCGGCGATGGGTGCGTAAATATCCAGTGTTTCGCGGGCAATCCTGCGTCGTGAGGCGGGGGTCATTGACCCCAGTGTGCGCATGTTATGCATCCTGTCAGCCAGCTTGATGAATATGACCCTTAAATCCCGCGACATGGCCAGCATCAGCTTGCGGAAACTTTCCGCATCCGCCTCGTGGCGTGTGCGGAACTTCATTTTGTCCAGCTTGGTCACACCTTCCACGAGTTCGGCGATCTCTTCGCCGAAGCGGGATTCAATTTCCTCACGGGTTAATGGCGTGTCTTCGATGGTGTCATGCAGGATGGCGGCAGCGATGCTGCTGTAATCCATACGCATATTGGCCAGAATGCGGGCAACGGCAACCGGGTGGAATATATAGGGTTCACCTGTTTTACGGGTCTGGCCCAGGTGGGCCTGGTCACCTACCTCAAATGCGCGGAGAACAATGGCGACCTTTTCCGGTTCCAGGTAGGTATTGAGCAGGTCCCTAAGATCAAGAACCGGCTCCGGTAAAGTCG
>Ga0164315_10005367_pt1 | contig 10028 bp, 8 predicted proteins | sample GuaBasSedimGuay6_FD_113737 | JGI IMG/M metagenome (GOLD analysis project Ga0164315, IMG submission 113737) | Subseafloor sediment microbial communities from Guaymas Basin, Gulf of California, Mexico - Guay6, Core 4569-2, 0-3 cm | ecosystem: Environmental > Aquatic > Marine > Hydrothermal vents >... | reverse complement strand
CGATGCCCAAACCAGCGAAAGCTGACAATAAGTGCTCTACCGTTGACACTTTATGTCCTTGCTCAACCAAGGTTGTTGATAAAGCTGTTTCACCTACATTTTCAGCTTTTGCTACAAATTCAATAACAGGGTCTAGATCAACACGCCTGAAAACAATACCTGTATCAGGCGCAGCAGGACGCAAGGTTAAATAAACCGTATCCCCACTATGCAAACCGACACCGGTCGCACGAATCACATTTTTCAATGTTCGCTGCTTTATCACGGTGCGCCCCTCCTTAAATTTGTTAACTATCAGATCATGATATCACATGCTCATTCGCTACACCTAGGCACTAGGTCTAGGTTTTAATCAGCTTGTCTACGTAAAAATGCTGGAATATCCAAATATTCCATATTAATATCGCTGTTTGCAACTTGCTTTTGTTGATCTTGCTCTTCATTACGAAGTACTGTCGGTTTATCGTAATCAATATCAATATCAACCGCTTTTTTCACGATCTCAATTTGTGGTGTATCCACGGCATCCGTCAATGACACTTTTACAGAATTTAAAGCCCCTAACCCTGTCGCAACCACTGTTACACGCAATTCATCAGTCATTTCCGGGTCAATAACGGTTCCTACTACTACTGTTGCGTCTTCAGATGCAAAATCTTTAATCGTATTACCCACATCTTCAAACTCACCGATAGTCATATCAAGACCAGCTGTAATATTAACTAAAACACCTCGAGCTCCTGATAAATCAACATCTTCCAGCAAAGGACTAGATACCGCATGTTTAGCAGCTTCTATCGCACGATTCTCACCCGTAGCCTGCCCGGTGCCCATCATAGCCATACCCATTTCAGACATAACGGTACGTACGTCAGCAAAGTCAACGTTGATCATTCCTTCGCGTGTAATAAGTTCTGCAATACCTTGTACCGCACCTAACAACACGTCATTAGCAGCTTTAAAGGCATTAAGAAGACTCATTTGCTTACCAAGTACTGCTAACAATTTTTCATTAGGAATGGTAATTAAGGAATCCACGTGTTGACCTAATTCATCCAATCCTGAATCAGCTATTTTCAACCGCTTAGCTCCTTCAAATGGAAACGGTTTAGTGACTACAGCAACCGTCAAAATGCCCATTTCTTTAGCTACTTGAGCAACAACTGGGGCTGCACCTGTACCTGTTCCACCACCCATACCAGCGGTTATGAATACCATGTCAGCACCTTTAATCACTTCCATGATACGTTCACGATCTTCCAGAGCTGCTTGACGACCTATATCTGGATTTGCACCAGCACCAAGCCCTTTGGTGATATCTGTGCCTAATTGCAATTGTGTTGTTGCAGCACTTTTTCGTAGTGCTTGAGCATCAGTATTCGCACAAATGAAGTCAACGCCTTCAATTTCACTTGCAACCATGTGTTCTAATGCGTTACCACCACCACCGCCAACACCAATTACTTTGATGACCGCGTTCTGTGTATATGTATCGATTAGTTCAAATGTCATTTTTCTCTCCCCAGTTTTTTAATTTTTTAAAAATTATTACTTATAAATCTCAGAAATTACCTTGAAACCAGCTTTTCATTCTTTCCAACATAGATTTAAAACCACTACCCATTTTTGTTTCAGACTGCCCCACCGCTTCTTCTTCATTACCAAACAACAACAAACCCACTCCAGTGGCATGTATTGGATTTCGTACCACATCTACTAAACCACCTACATGCTGGGGCATACCTAGCCGAACAGGAAGATGAAATACCTCCTCAGCTAATTCAATCACCCCTTCCATCTTGGAGCTTCCGCCAGTGAGTACAACTCCAGCTGCCAACAACTCCTCAAATCCACTTCGGCGTAACTCCGCCTGTATTAACATCAATAATTCTTCATAACGTGGTTCAACAACTTCTGCTAGAGTTTGTCTGGCTAGTTGTCGTGGTGGTCGCTCACCTACACTTGGCACTTCAATCGTTTCATCTTCACGTGCTAGCTGTGTCAATGCACAGGCATATTTCATCTTAATTTCTTCAGCATATTGAGTAGGCGTTCGCAATGCGACAGCAATATCATTGGTAACCTGATCGCCCGCAATTGGAATTACCGCTGTATGCCGTATTGCACCATCAACAAATACTGCGATATCTGTAGTGCCACCACCTATGTCTACTAAGCACACCCCTAATTCTTTTTCGTCGTGCTCAAGTACTGAATAACTTGATGCCATTTGCTCGAGAATGATGCCATCCACAGTTAGACCACAACGTTCAATACATTTAGATATATTCTGTGCAGCGCTGACTGCTCCTGTAATGAGATGAACTTTTGCTTCGAGACGTACACCAGACATACCAATCGGTTCACGAATTCCTTCTTGATTATCAATAATGTATTCCTGCGGCATCACATGTAGTAGTTGCTGATCACCTGGGAAATGCACAGCCTTTGCTGCATCCAATACCCGTTCAATATCACTTTGGGTTACTTCTTTGTCACGAATTGCTACTGTGCCGTGTGAATTCAGACTGCGAATATGACTTCCTGCTATTCCGGCATAAACAGAGTGAATCTGGCAGCCTACCATTAACTCTGCTTCTTCAACAGCACGTTGAATTGATTGCACGGTAGACTCGATATTGACCACCACACCTTTTTTCATCCCACGGGCAGGGTGAGATCCAATGCCAATAATCTCTAGAGCCGGTTCATTTGGCCCTGCATTGAGAACTGGTGCGGCAACAATTGCTACAACTTTCGATGTACCAATATCCAGGCCAACTATCAAATCTCTATCATTCTTCTTAGTCATCATACCGTTCCGTTAAAATCAGGTTTTTGCCCCTGTTTCCAAATCACTGACAAACCATTTGTATATCGCATATCCATTTCTGCAATCTGTGATTCAAATTGATTCAATCCGCTTTGAAATACCATTACAAATCGTTTGAAACGCTGTTCACTATCAGCACGTCCAAGCAACACTTTCATACCATTGCTCAATGTCATGCTCCAAGCACGGCGTTCATCCATGCTTAAGTTCTTAATCGTTAAATTATTGCCATTCAATACTTTGCTCATTTGCTGATAGCGCTTGGCAACCACTGCATGACTATTTTGTGGGCCTTGTAACACTGCCAAACCTTTTGGAAATGTTGTCTTAGGTGAATAAAATGTTTCACCTTTAATATTGACTAAGGCTTTATCTCCCCACTGTGCAACAGCTACCTGTTCTTCAACTATTAAATGCAAGCTATCTGGCCACACCCTTCTGACTTGTATTTGTTTGACCCAAGGCAGCGCCTCACCAGCTGTCCGTATCCCTGCGACATCTACACTCACAAAGCTGCCTCGCGCATAAGGGCTGACTGCAGCAACTAATACAGCTTTATCAACATGAATAAATTCACCTTCGACAGTGACATGTACTATTGGCAAAGTGTCATCCTGTTGTAAGTAAACACTACTTGTAATAACCATTCCTAAGGCAACTACCACTACAACATGGCGAAAAATCTGCTGCCATGCAACAGGTTGCTGTTCTCTACGCACAGGCTTACGAGTAGCGCCTCGTTTTGTTCTTTTGACCATTACTTGGCAACCTCCATCGTGGTTTCCAAAATTTTCCAAACCAGATCGTCAAAACTCAAACCAGCCTGCTTGGCAGCCATAGGAACCAAACTGTGATCCGTCATACCTGGAACACTATTGGCTTCAAGCAAATAAAATTGGCCAGATTTATCTCGCATAAAATCGACTCGTCCCCAACCCTTCATACGTAGACCATTGAATGCCTCTATAGCAATCTTCTTACAGTATTCTTCATCTTGATCATTCAAACCACATGGGCACAAATATTCAGTCGTATCAGCTTGATATTTAGCTTCAAAATCATAAAATTCATTCGGTGTTTTCAGCTTAATAACGGGCAATGCAGTTTGTCCAAGTACAGCAACGGTATATTCCTCGCCATCGATCCAGCGTTCAGCAATAACTTCTGCATCAAATTTCATTGCTAGCTCAATTGCATCTATCAACTCACTGACAGAATTCACCTTGGACATACCAAGACTTGAACCTTCATTGACTGGCTTGATAAACAGCGGTAGACCTAGTCTTGACACCAACCCATCAACATCAGGCACCTTTGTCACTTGTTCAAATACGGCTGTAGGCAAGCCTTGTTGTACCCATAAATGCTTACTCAAAGTTTTATTTATCGATAAGGCGGAGCCAGTGATATCACTACCGGTATAAGGAATTGCCAATGATTGTAATACGCCTTGTATTTCACCATCTTCACCACCACGACCATGTAACATTACAAATGCACGGTCATAATTGGATGAATGTAATTGCTTACATAGTGTTAGATCTACATCTACTTTAGATGCATCAACACCTTGCCTAATTAATGCACTTAAAACAGCTTCACCACTTGCAAGAGAAATATCACGTTCTGCTGAACGCCCTCCCATTAATACGGCCACTTTTCCAAAATCAGCTGCTGACTGAACTATCATGCTGACTCTCCAACGATATGCACTTCAGGTTGCAACTTCACCCCATGTGCTAGTTCAATCTTCTGTTGCACCAATAGAATCAGAGATTCAATATCAGCTGCAGTTGCAGTACCATCATTGACTATAAAGTTAGCGTGCTTATTAGAGACATGTGCTCCACCTATGCTGAGGTTTTTCAAGCCACTACTTTCAATCAAACGACCTGCGAAGTCATTTTCTGGATTACGAAATACTGATCCTGCACAAGGTTGGTTTGTTGGCTGGCTGATATTACGCTTCTTTAACAAGGTTTTGATTTGTGCTATTTCAGCTTCTGTATCGCCTTCAGTCAATTGTAATGATGCAGAAACAAACCACTCGCCAGTTGGTACTTCTACATGGCGATAGGAAACCTTAAAGTCTTCTGGTGTACGCTGTCTCAATACTCCCTGACAATCAACTGTAGTTACTTCAGATACGAGTGACCATGTATCAGTCCCATGCGCACCTGCATTCATTGCCAATGCACCACCTAATGTTCCTGGAATTCCAGCCAAAAATGCTGCACCGGATAATCCTGAACGGGCAGCTTGTTTTGCTAATTTACTACAGTAAACGCCTACTTCTGAATAAATCGATTGTTCATGTACTTCCAAATTCTGTAATGTACCTGCAGTCGAAATTACAGTACCTGCAAAGCCACCATCGCGGACCAATAAATTACTGCCTAAACCTAGCCATAAAATCGGCTCAGCAACAGGTAGCTGTGATAAGAACACTGCCAAATCTTGTACATTACCAGGGCGGTATAAACGTTGGGCAATACCACCTACTCGCCATGATGTATATTTAGCTAATGGTTCATTAATTAATAATTCACCTTGCAAGTCATGGAATAAGGCACCCATTAGTTCTGCCCTCCCATCCGTGATTCCAGCTCACGTACAGTAGTGCCAATATCACCAGCACCCATAACGAGCAACACATCATCATCAGCAAGCAATCCTGGCAAAATCTCAAATAAGGCTTCGTCACTCTCAGCAAACACCGGCTCAACCTGACCGCGTATACGAATTGCACGGCATAAGGCTTTGGAATCTGCTCCAGAAATTCGAGTTTCTCCTGCTGGATAAACTTCCATCATCACTAACAGATCAACTCCAGATAACACTTGGGCAAAATCATCAAACAAGTCCCGAGTACGGCTATAACGATGTGGCTGAAACACCACCACTAAACGACGATCTGGCCAGCTGGCACGTGTTGCTGCAATGGTTGCTGTAAGCTCTGTAGGGTGATGACCATAATCATCAATCAACAATACCTTACTAGTATTCACTGTCAGTTCGCCCATGATATTGAACCGACGCCCAATACCTGCAAAGTTATTTAATGCTACTTGACAGGCTTCTACTGATACACCTAGATTTCTAGCAATCGCCAATGCTGCTGTCGCATTTAATGCATTATGTAGACCCGGCATATTCAATGTAATTGTAAAATATTTATCTGCTTTTCTGTCTATAACTTTGAAATGACTAATGCCTTCAGCCTGTTTCAGGTCTACTAATTGGAAATCTGCTTCATCAGTAGTGCCATAAGTCAAAACAGGTCGAGTAACCTCTGGCAATATCTCACAGATAACCGGATCATCTATACACATAACAGCTAAGCCATAAAATGGCAGATGATGTAAAAACTCGATAAAAGTAGCTTTTAACTTACCAAAACTTCCTTCGTAAGTAGCCATATGATCTTCATCAATATTGGTAACCACTGCGATCACTGGTTGTAGATATAAAAATGAAGCATCACTCTCATCTGCTTCAGCAACTAAATAGCGTCCACTACCCAAACGAGCGTTACTACCAGTACTATTTAATCGCCCTCCAATCACAAAAGTTGGGTCAAGCTCACCTTCACTTAATAGAGCTGCAATTAAACTCGTTGTAGTTGTTTTGCCATGAGTTCCGGCAACTGCTATGCCATAACTAAAACGCATTAGCTCTGCTAGCATTTCTGCACGTGGCACCACTGGAATACGTTGTTCTCTTGCTGTTTGTAGTTCTGGATTGTCTTCTTTGACTGCAGTCGATACTACGACTACATCAGCATTTGTCAGATATTGAGCATCATGGCCAATCATCACTGTTGCACCCAGATCACGTAGATGCTGGGTTAATGCATTTTCTCGTAAATCGGAGCCTGAAACCTGATAGCCCAAGTTAAGCAATACTTCTGCGATTCCACCCATACCAACACCACCAATACCGATGAAATGGATGCGTTTAACGCGGCTTTGCATTGCTGAGGTTAGCTTATCCATTGCAAACCTCCATACAGACATCTGCAATAGTCTGTGCTGCTGAAGTTTTAGAATGACTTCGTGCTGCATTTGCCATCTCAAGCAAATGTTGTCGATCGCTACTTAAATGACTAATTTGTTCTGCCAGCTGTTCTGGAGTGAGTTCACACTCATTGATAAGGTGGGCGGCACCAACAGTTACTAATGCAGCAGCATTATGTGCCTGATGATCATCAACTGCATGTGGATACGGTACTAAAATCGCAGCTAACCCAGCTGCTTCAAGCTCTGCAAGTGTTAATGCTCCTGCACGACAAATAACGAGATCAGCCCAATTATATGCTTCTGCCATATCACTGATGAAAGCATTCACTTGCGCTGCTACCCCAGCTTTATCATATGCATGCCGGCAATCGCTAATGTGTTTCTGGCCACATTGATGTTTTACCCGAGGACGCTGCTGTTCATCCATCAAAGCTAAAGCCTGTGGCAATACAGTATTCAGTGCTCGTGCACCAAGACTACCGCCCAAGACTAATAGATTAATCGGTTGATTTCGATCAGCAAACCGTTGTTTAGGTTCTGGTAATGCTTCAATGTCAGCTCTCACTGGATTTCCTACCCATCGTGCAGCCACTGATTTATCAAAACTGTTTGGGAACCCTTCCAATACACGTTTAGCGACATGGGTAAGCAAACGATTTGTTAAACCTGGAATCGCATTTTGCTCATGAATCACTACTGGTTTTCTCAATAACCATGCAGCTACGCCACCTGGACCAGAAGCAAAGCCACCTAAACCTAACACCATATCTGGCCTGATTTCTCTCATTGCTGTTAAGGCCTCTATTACAGCCTTGAGCAATCTGAATGGTGCCAATACCCAACCTAACAATCCATTACCACGTAGACCTTGTACGCTAATCACAGTGAGTGGATAGCCTGCCTCAGGTACTAATCGGGCTTCAATCCCTTTTTCTGTACCCATCCAGAAAATATCAATACCACGTTGTTGCAACACGTTAGCAACTGCTAATGCTGGAAATACATGGCCGCCAGTACCACCTGCCATAATCATTATCCGTGACATCATCGCTTCACCCTCACGGCCGACTGTTCAGGGAAACGAGTTTCAAGATCAACACGAAACAATAAGGCAATTGATATACATACCAACACCAAGCTACTGCCACCGTAGCTCATCAATGGAAGAGTTAAACCTTTTGTTGGCAATGCCCCCATGTTGACACCCATATTCACACATGCCTGAATACCGAGCCAAATCCCGATTCCATATGCGATTTGTGAACCAAATACCTGACCTGACATTTCAGCTGCCCGTCCAATTGCCAAAGCCCGCCAAATAAACAGGAAAAACAAAACCAAAACACTCATTGCACCCAATAAACCAAGCTCTTCTGCCAAAATTGAATATAAAAAATCAGTGTGTGCTTCCGGTAAATAAAATAATTTCTGCATGCTGCTGCCTAAACCCACACCTAGCCAATCACCTCGGCCAAAAGCAATCAGTGCTTGTGTCAGCTGGAATCCACTACCAAATGGATCTGCCCAAGGATCCATAAAACTCTGTAAACGTTGCATCCTATACGGAGCCAGCCATACTAATACTGTAAATAACCCACCTAATATAGCGATTAAAGCTGCAAACACATCTAAGCGTGCGCCTCCTAGAAATAACATTGCCAACACGGTCGATAAAATAACTACCACCGACCCCATATCTGGCTGGAGAAGCAGTAGCACTGCCGCCACACCAAGTAATACTAATGGACCAAATACTTTGAAAAATGACCCTTTAAGCTGGCCATGATGACGCTGCAGATAATCAGCAACATAAATAATTGAAAATAATTTTATAATTTCAGCTACTTGGACATTTACTGGTCCAAGAGGTAACCAGCGACGACTACCATTTACTTCCCGTCCAATACCTGGAATGAGCACTAAAATCAGTAAACCAACACCGACAAATAGTAATAGTGGTGCCATTTCACGCCATACTGAAAGGCGTACCGTCATAACGAACCACGCCAAACCTATGCCTATAACTGAAAAGATTAACTGGCGATTAAAATAAAATAAGGGTTGATCCCATTTGCTTGCTGCAATGGAAATTGATGCAGATCCAACCATTACCAAACCCAGTCCCAATAAAGCCACCACTGAGAATAACAACCCACGGTCAAAGCTATAAGGTGCTGAGCTCATACAATCAACTCCTTTACAGCTTGTGCAAATTTTTCACCACGTTCAATGTAGCCAGTGAACATATCAAAGCTGGCACAAGCTGGTGATAACAATACATTGTCACCACTGTGAGCTATCTGCTGAGCTTTACCCACTGCATCACCCATATCACTAGCAGAAATTTGTTGCACATTATCAGGTATTACATCGGCAATTAATTGAGCATCTTGACCAAGTAATACGACTGCTTTAACGTGAGCTTTAAGTGCATTCGTTAATGCCGAGAAACTCTGATCTTTAGCAACCCCACCAGCAATAAGAATGATATTGCCGCTATCTGCTATGCCTTCAATTGCAGCCAAACATGCTCCGACATTTGTTGCTTTAGAATCATCTAACCAACGTACACCTTGATATTCAGCCACCAAATAACAACGATGAGGTAATCCACGATAACTTTGAATTGCCGTCAACATAGCTGGCATTGGTAAACCTATTGCACTACCCAATGCCAATGCTGCTAATGCGTTTGCAACATTATGTTTACCAGTAATTTTCAAATCATTTATGGCTAATAATGTTTGCTCCCCTTGCGCCAACCACAATTGATCATTTTTATTTATTAAACCAAAGTTATTGTCTTCGGGGGAGCTGAGAGTAAAACCAATCTGCTCACGTTGAGGTGTAGACCAACTATTTACAATAGGGTCGTCTTGATTAATTACCTTCACACCTGAGCCCGCATAAATTTTAGCTTTAGCATCTCGATATGCTTGTTCCGTGTCGTAACGATCAAGGTGATCAGGAGTAATATTTAATACTACAGAGGCATAAGCATTAAGCGACTCAACCGTCTCCAATTGGAAGCTGGATAATTCAAGAATATATAAATCAGGTGCAGGCTGGATTATCAGCTCCAATGCAGGTATACCCAAATTGCCACCTACTTGTATCTGTTTACCTGCTGTTACCGCCATTTCTGCAAGCATTGTGGTAACCGTGCTTTTACCATT
>Ga0164315_10005366_pt1 | contig 10029 bp, 5 predicted proteins | sample GuaBasSedimGuay6_FD_113737 | JGI IMG/M metagenome (GOLD analysis project Ga0164315, IMG submission 113737) | Subseafloor sediment microbial communities from Guaymas Basin, Gulf of California, Mexico - Guay6, Core 4569-2, 0-3 cm | ecosystem: Environmental > Aquatic > Marine > Hydrothermal vents >... | reverse complement strand
CTGATAGTTTGAAACTGAATAAAAGGCTAACTTTCTCGTGAAGTAAGCTGGATAGACAGGGGAAGGCTATTAGTCAAGGCGAGAATCGTTGAATTTCCCGACAAAACCCCCCGGTCTTCGGATTGGGGGGTTTTTGCATCTCTTTAGTTTAGCGGGAAAACAACATAATCTAAAATTGTTCCATCCTGTCTTTTATGATATTATCAGCAATTAATATTCATTTTCCCTGTTAGGAATTTATTTGTTTGATTTAAAAAACATACAAAAGGCTTTTGCTCTAAAGACTTCCGGAGTGACTCCTCCGGCAGTTTTATGTTGTGTTTTACCAGATAATGGTGATGACCGGACTGTTAAAGAAGGTTCAGGTATTTTGCCTGAGTGTGAGAATGCTTTTGAGAAGCTGGCATTGTTCTTTAATGATTCAGTCACAGCAATTTCTGTTGAGCCTGTTACCATACCTGGAGCTCTTTGGGAAATAGAAGCAATAACATCCTTTAATGGTGAACAGAGAACATATATTTTATGGAGTGGTTCGTTAGCTGAAAACTGGCAAAATTCCTTTGTAATGAAATCTGTTCTTTCTGATGAGCTAAAGCTTATAAACGGTGATTGCAGATACATAGGAGTTGCTTCAGTAGTTGCAGAAAATTTTCCAAGAGAAGATGTAGCATGTGAAACAACAGATCTGTCAGAGAATAGTTCTGATCCCTACGATGCTATCAAGAATATGTACAGATTACTCTATCAGATAGAACCTCAAATTACTGCTTTGATCGATTTAAACACCAGGGTTCTTTGGGGAGGGGAACGAATTAAGCGTTTTGTTTTTTCAGATGCGCCTATGGGCAAGTCTCTTTTATATTCATTATCTGTTAAAGATTCTTTTCTTTTTACAAAAGGTCTTTCGAGATTAGGAATTTCCGAATTGGTTCTTCCTGATTCTTCAGATGTATTGACAGTTAAACCAGGTTGCATTTCTCTGCTCAATAAAACTATAGACAGGCTTGTTAATTTTGGAATGCCTAAAAGAGATGAGGAGGCTTTTTTTATAGGAAAAGGTGTTAGCCTTCTTTTATCTGATGATTCTTTTGTTACAAATGGCAAACTACTTTATTCTTCTTCTAGAGAAGATGGATTCTGGTGCAATGTTTCTGTTCATTTTGACGAGTTTTCTTCATTACTTGATTATCCTGTAGATGAAAATGAAATGCAGTATCGGAGATTGGCAGCTCTTGAATATTTCCCTGATTGTGTTAGCTTCTTTAAAACGTTAAAGAGTTCAAAACATAAGTTCTGGAGGGTTTTTATCCTTGTAGGACTTGCTGATGAAGGTACTGTCAAGAAGTCCAGGAAGTTTGGATGGTATGAGGTTAAATCATTCACCGATGCGGGCTTTTTGGGCAGGAAAGTCAGAACAGGAAACTTTGAAGTTACTTCCGTAACGACTGATGAAAGTAATGATTATTCAGTTGACGAAAACAAACTTTATTATTTTGACAAATCATTTTTCATTGACTGGAGACTTCATAAAGCAGGTTCAAATTATTCACCTTTTGATGCAAAAAGTGCCCTGTAGATTTTTTCCCTATCAATTCTCTCAGCCATGGACATGTGTTGAAAAAGTAGTATAATTGATATATAGGTTTTAGTTCTTTTTTTATAGTCAGGAGATGTCTAATGGGTTTTATTATTAATTTTGTTCTATATTGTGCAATTTCAGCTGCTATTTTGTCTGCAATTCCTTTGGTTAAGAGTAAAAGTTTTGGAGCATCCATGGCTGTTGCAGCATTGATGTCAATATTTGCCTCAATCATTAGTGTGCTTACTATTCCAGCAAAAATTGTAGGATATCTTGTAGTATTTATTCCTTTCCTTAATATTATTTTGCTTCCCCTTGTTTCGTTGTGCTTTGCATGGTTAACCAGTACTCTTGCATTATATATTGCAGATCAGATGATAGAAGACTTTGAAATTAAAAGCTTTTCTGACACTGCATTGACAGCACTCGCTCTCGGAATTGGTCAGACAGTGGTTGCCGTAATACTTACTATCATATTCTAGAATTTAAAACAGGGCTTTGCATAGACATTGCAGGTTTTAAGTAAACCAAATAGTGATATGACAGGTTTTAAGTAAAGTAAACTATGGTTGATTTAACAGGTAAGGTTTTTTCCTCTTTTAGAATTTCAAAAATTCTTGGAAGAGGGGCTATGGGTGTTGTTTATCTGGGAATCCATGAATCAACGGGTGTATATGGTGCTGTAAAGTTTATTGATACTGAGTCAATTCATTCTGAAGATGGAGACGTATCTTTACTTGTAAAAAGGTTTTGTGATGAAGTATCCTCTGTCTCATCTGTTGACAGTCCATATGTAGTAAAGGTTTTGGCTGTAGGTAATGACAAGGTTGCCGGTCGGTATCTGGTTCTTGAGTATCTTACGGGTTCTACCTTGGAGGAAGCACTTAGTAAGGGTGAACGACAGAATTTAGACGCAGTTAAACAAAAGTTGATTATTCCGTTATTAAAGGGCTTATCGGCAATTCATAAAAATGATGTTGTCCATCGTGATATTAAGCCGGCAAATCTTATTGCTGACAAAGATGGTATTTATAAAATTTCAGACTTTGGACTTGCTGTCTTTAAAGGGAGAGCTGCACAGACAAAGACCGGTGTTTTAATTGGAACACCAGGCTATTTGCCTCCAGAGACTTTTACTTCTCCATCGGCTGCTATTAATCCTCTTGATGATGTCCAGCATAAAACCCTATTGCCATATATTATAGATTTGTACTCTGCCGGAGTTGTGGTCGTAGAAGCGATTATCGGGGAACACCCATTTAAAGCAAAGAATCTTTCTCAAGCAATAAAAAATCAGCTTACATTCAAACCAACAGGCGAGTCTATACGAGCTTTAGGTAAGCGACAAAATGTATTGATACCCTTGCCTCTAGCTAAAGTTCTTGCGAGGGCAATTGATCCTGATCCTCAAAGAAGATTTGCAGATTGCAACCTCTTTCTTAGTAGGATTCTTGAAGCTTATAAAATAATAGCGCAGTCTTCTGCTGAACAGCCAATGGCTACTTTAGAATCTGGTTCAATGATACACCGGAAATCTCCTCGTAAAGAAAATGACAAATCTCTTCGTAAGGTAAATAACAAATCGAATCGCAAAGATTCGGAGGATATAAAAGGTGAAAGGAAAGCCAAACCAGAACAAAGGCCGATTAGACTGGCAAAAATTGGAGGACTACTTGTCTTTCTGATTATGATAATTATATTATTTTGGTATTGTATTACTTTTTTCCGTTCCCCGGGATCTCGAGATAACAGTATCATTCCTTCACATTGTGAGGAGTTGTTAAAACAAGAGAAAGAATTTAAAAGTTTCATTATTAATCTTCAGGCTGAAAAAGTTACAATTTCAAAAGATAAAATAGCTGCTGTTTTTAATTCAGGAATTTCTTTTTATGCGAGGCTTAGAAAGAGCAACAAATTATCGGCAGGAGAAAAAAAACAGATATGGATATCATCTGCCAGTCGCTTTAATGGTGGCGGGGAACTTTTAGGGAATTATATTACCGCATTTAAAAGAGGTGATGAAGAAGGGGTTCATTACATTGAGATGGTCGTTGATGATTATCGCAGCTCTTTTGTTGAGTACATGGATAATTATGAGGTTATTTCGGGCAAAAGTTTTGATGGAAAAGGTTCAAAATCAGGTGCAGCTTCTAAATCAGGTGCAGTTTCAAAATCAGGTGCAGTTTCAAAATCAGGTGCAGCTTCTAAATCAGGTATAGCTTCTAAATCAGGTGCAGCTTCTAAATTTGAAGAGTATCTCATGGCAGATCTGTGGTTGCTCAATAAATTATTTGTTTCTGCCGGCAAATGTTTCTCAGGTAAAAGATATTTCGATGTCTTAGACAAAGCTTTATGGAGATCAGAGCTCTTTTTAAACAGATGTATTTTGTCTTTTACTTCAAACGAAACTTTGATACATAGTTTGTCTTCAGAAGAGTTACAGTCATTGCAGCAGGTTGTTTCTTGTTATCAGATAAGAATGTCGCTTTTCAGAGCGAGATTATTTGCATTTTATAAACTCGATTCAAAAGATGATAGTTATCTTTTGAAAGACGTTCAAGAGTTTTCTTCATCAGAGATTTTAGCATCTGTAGATTCGGCATTTGCTATTGTGCAGGGGTGTAAGACTGCTTTAAAACAAGGTGCTTTCAGCCCCCGCCAGAAAAGAGTTTTGCTCATGTCCTGCCAGCAAATTGAAGACAAAATAAGAAGTAGTGCGGTTTTTAAAGAGGTTGAAAATATCACTTCCATGTTAAATAAACAAAAAGATGGAAGACCTTGTTTCCAGGCTATGATTAAAGATGATAATCTGCCACCTCAGCTTCCAGGGATGGAGCAGTCAATTTACGATATGGTCCGATGTAACGGGATTATTCTTGAGGAAATCAGGCTGCAATATCGTGCCAGGATTAGTCTCTCGCTTATTGATCCTGACGCAGAAAATGTAGTTTCTTGTGGTTACCTTCTCGGAAGAAGAACCTTTTGGTATAGTTATCCAGCTTTCTCCTTACTTACATTTAATGGCAACAAGGTTCTTAATGTTACAGATGTAAACGCTTTTATTTCTTTTTTTGCCAGTTTTATGCAATTTGTGAGAAGAGATGCCTCCATCGATCGATTTTTGCCTAAAAATTTAAACAACTGTGGGCTTAATGGTCTATCTTTGGCTGCAATGGTAACAAAGATTGTGTCTGTTCCTTTTACTATAGATTCATTTTTTGATTCACCTTCAGACGGAAGAGATCCTTTGGTTGTGCTGCAAAAAAAACATACTTATGCCAAAATGATTGTTCGGTTGTTCAAGGCATTGAAAGAATTTTCTTCATGGTGTAAAAAAGATAAAGGGTCTTCTAAATATGAGCAAACGTGGAATTATTTTCTGGAAGAGTGGGATGAAACTCTTACTTCTCATATTGAAAAATACGAGTTTTTAAATAATACAATTCAAGCTAAACTTATTTTGTTTAAAGATGGTGAAAGAACAAAAGAGGAGTTGGAACAAATTAGTGAAATGACTTCAAAAATATTTCATCAAATCAAAGATGTGATTATTAATGATGAAAACCTGCATTGTCGGTCGTTGTATGCAGGTATTTTAGGTGAGGTAATTGAAGAGCGATGGGAGTTCTTAAGGTATTATAATCGCCTTGAGACTCTTTTGCCTGAGGCATTATGGGTTGAAAGCTATTTTGAACCAACACTTTTTGAGGATATGAGGCTGGAAACCAATAATGGCACTCAATTTCTAAGGAATTTTTCTTTTGCTGTTTTAAACATAGGTCATGTTTATCTCGTTAGGAAGAGTCCTGAAAATACCAAAAAATTTGAACAACACAGGAAAAAACTTTTAAAAGCTTCTGAATTACTAAAGAAAACAGATTCTGCAATGAACAGTAAGTTTAATCAAATGTTTGCTGGAACACCTTTGTATTCAGGTCGTTGAATTTGTCTAGTAGAATCTTGCATAAAAAAGCTGAGTATTACATTGAAAGAGGAGTATGAATGGGAAAAGTAACGCAAGTCATTGTAAAAACACCGATTATTGGTAGGGGCATGCTTTTGATTGTTAGAGCAAAGAATACTGTCGGGTATTTTTCAGGTCTGTTGTTTCGCTTTATAAAATGGCTAATCAACTCTAGAGAAACCACTAATTATACCTATGATTTAGAGAGAAACAACATTCGTTATTTGGCTTCGTTAATTGCTGATATTACTAATATTGAGTATAGTGAGGCTATGTCCTATATCAATGAAATCGAAGATGACAGTGAATTAAAAAAACATATTGTTGATGCTACTGAAAAAAGTACCTTTGCGTTTATTGCAGATAAGCATGTTAAGTATGGCAGAAGGGTGGGGTGGTATGCATTGACGCGAGCCTTGAAGCCTAAAAATGTCGTTGAAACAGGTGTTGACAAAGGTTTGGGCGCATGCGTGCTGGCAGCAGCTTTGAAAAAAAATATAAAAGAAGGTTATGAAGGAAAGTATTTTGGCACAGACATAAATCCTGATGCCGGGTATTTGCTTTCAGGGGATTATGCCAAATATGGTTCTGTTCTATACGGTGATTCAATTGAATCACTAAAAGAATTTAGCGGTAAGATAGACCTGTTTATAAATGATAGTGATCATTCGGCAGATTATGAGGCTGAGGAATATGATACTATTGCAAACAAGTTATCTGAAAATGCAATTATTCTTGGAGATAATTCTCATTGTACTGATAAGCTCCTTGAATTTTCTCTAAAAACAAAAAGGCATTTTGTATTTTTTAAAGAACAACCTTGTGATCACTGGTATCCAGGATCAGGTATTGGAATTTCATTTCTAAGGTAATCAACATTTGTTGATTTTCTGAAAATGACGACTCATCAGATATGCTGATAAGACAGCAAGTGCAGCAATTATTGCAAGAATCCAGAAAACCTGAGACCAGCCTAAAATATCAGATAGTTTTCCTGTACCCCAGGCAGCAACAGCAGCACCAATGTAGCCAATACAGTCAATGAGTCCTGTACAGCTTCCTGCGCCTTCAGAACCGGCAATGTCGAGAGTAAGTGCCCCTGAAGACATGGAATATGGGCCAAGAAGGAAAAATCCTGCTGCTCCCAGAAGCCACACAATAAGGGTTTGGTTCGATGCTGCTACCATACCAGCTGTAGAAATGGCCTCTGCACCAGCTGTAGGCGGTACAATGTTACCGGCAAAGAATGCAACAAGACAAAGGCTTACCACAAGACCTGTAAGCATAATCCACATGGCTCTTGCTCTGTCACCATTTTTTACATACTTATCTGTGTACCATCCAAGAAGTATTGTGCCTCCGCAGCCAAGAAGGGGGAAGAGCGCAGATTTCAATATTCCTGATGAAGTAGACATTCCAATATCTACCAGAAATTTTGGAGTCCAGAAAAAGAAGGTATTTCTAAGAAAGGTTGTCACAAAGCTGAATATGAGAAGTTGTCTGAACACAGGCATGGAAAGAAGTTTCTTCATTATTTCTCTGGGGTTATTAGTATTTTGTTCTTTCTCTGTATCAACTTTGTTTGGCACTTTTATGTCAGCATTATCTTTCTTTAGTTCATTTTTACCTTTATCTTCCCGTGATATTAATGATTTTTTTTCACCGGCATTAGGTCCAAAAATACATCCGGGAATAACTTCCTGAGGAGAGGCTTTTGAGGTTTTTACTGACCACACGAAAATGATCATTAGTAATCCAGCAGGATATAGAAAGAGTTTATCCCAGGTGCATCCAAGATAGACCAGTCCTCCGGCAATAAGTGTAGATACCACTCCACCAAATTGAAAATTAACTGAGATGAGACCCATAACAGTTCCATTTTTCTCAGGTTCATACCATGCACCAATAGTTTTGGCAATACCACCCCAACCTGCACTTAGAAAATAATTACATATACACCAGATAACGATGAAATAGGTAATTGTAGTACCTAGAGAAAAGAGTACATTACAAACGATAGCTCCCAACATTCCAATGAGGAATATTTTTCTGCCTCCGATTTTGTCTGCAAGAGGGCCGTTGACAAATTTTCCTAATGCATAAGCAAAGGTTGACCAGAAACCAATCAATCCAAGGTCACTGTTGGAAAAATTAAAGGTATTAGCCATCAATGGGAGTGCAGCAGACAGGTTTTTGCGGCAGATGTAGTATCCAACATAACCAAACAGCATTACTGCAAAGGTTGATCTTCTCCACTCTGTAAGAATGAATCTTGCAAGGCTGGCCAGTTGCCCCTGTCGTTTTTCCTCAACACCAGACAATACACTTTTTTCTGTAGCTGTACTCATTTATTCTCCCTTATTTTAACTTGTTTTTATCATTAATTTCGATAATTGGTTTTTTGTCATTAATATGATACAAAATAGCTGCATCCTGAGCATAAAGAACTCCGGTTTTGTCTGGGAAAAGGCAAAAACTGGAGTTGTTATAACACCGAAAAGTATAGAGGAATCGGCCATTTGCAATGTCGACACAGTTAATGTGATTTAGTACATCAGCAAAGTAGAGGTACGAGTCATTAACTACAACAAAACCTTTGGGGTCATTCATCCATTCTGTTTTCGTCGTCATATTTTCATATATATTGTTAATGTCAGAAAAGTCTATAGAAAATACTCTTCCTTTTGTTCTAGTCTTATCAGTAATGTTAGCTCTTGTTGTTCCTGTAGTGACACAATACAGGATGTTTCCTACTGCAAGTGCCCCATCGATAGTTTGCCCCGTTCTTATTCTGGAAATAATTTTTCCTGAGCTTGGGTTGGCAATTGCTATGTCTCCACCTGTAAGAAGAACGACAATGACATTATTTATTAAAAATGGGTGGTGATTAGGGGCATTGGTGAGTTCAATCGTAGCTTTGAGCAGGCCATGTCGACAATTGAATATGCAAAGCTCACTATTACTATTTCGAATTAGCAAATCGCCATTTTTAGTAATTGCATTGTGATGAAGGTAGTAATCATCCTTTGTTTCCCAGAGTTTCTTCCCCGACATTAGTGAGTAGCATAAAAACTTACCAAGATCTTTCTTTGTTTCAGACGCTTGCCATACCATTGCATAATTACCATGTATAAGAAGAAGGGCTCTATAACAGGATTCACTCAAAGGAATGGATTGTTCTAATTTTAGATTGTTAATCATGTAAGTGTTGATTTTAGGCTCTCTAATATTTGTACTTTTGTCATCTTTGTCAATATAGTTTGATTCAATACAATAGAGTTTATCTTCAATTACGCGAATTCCTAAAAACTGTTTTCCTTTAGCGGGCAGTGAAAAAATTTCTTTCTTCTTTGTTGTTGAGAAGATATAAAGACCGTGGTTATCAAAGGAGTAAGCAATATTATCTTTGTACATATCTCTGGCACTACGTGATCTAATTCCTATTACATATGAGTCGTCAAATACAGCGGCAAAGTTACTCTCAACATTATTCTCAACCTTTCCCTTTGTAATTTTAAAATGAGCTTCTTCCACTATCTCTTTTGTTTGTATTTTAAGCTCAGCCAATCTGATTTTGTTTATATTTTCCAGGCTTTTTGTTTGTCCTTTAGATCTTTTGTCAGGGTGTTTACTGGAGGTTTTTTCAGTTTGGTTTTGTGAGCTTGAAGAATAGAGCCGGATTATGTGTGTCCTGTTTGGGATGAGACTGTGAAGGTAGATTTTACTTTGTTTATCTTGAACACTGTCAATTGTAAAATCTGTTTCATGCAATGGTTGAATTATGTCTCTTGATATATAGAGACATACTTTTACGACAAGATTTAATTTACCTGTAAATGTTGCTTTCCATTTGAGTTGAATAGAAGTTGAATCAGCATTTTCAGCTTGAAGTTCTGCAAGCAATGGTGGAGTATCAAAGGTATATATGAGACTGTTATTTGATTTATTGTCAGACAGTATATATTTATACTCTTTTCCTGGAATAAGATGGTTTAGTTTAATTTCAAATTTTGAAGAATCTTCATTTTCTATGGTTGGGCCCTGAAGATTGATGGTTTTTTTGTTTGATGGTTTTGAACTGTTTGTATTAACCGTCCAGTATGATATTTTGGAGATCTCATCTTTGTTCATTAGGACGAGAATTTTAGCTGATTGTGGTGTACATGTCATAATTCTGGTCTTGAAAATAATAAGATTTTTTTGATCAGTTTTTTCTGATTCCCCTGCCATATAAATCACTGCTCCGATAATTCCAAGAATGGCAATAAATGCAGAAAACAGGAGGATTTTCTTTCGAACTGTTGAAGATTTACTGTTAAGTTTCAGAGGCAAATCTCTTGTTTTAAATGTTAGATCGCTTCGTTCTTGTGTTGCATCGTTTGGCTCGTGTGTTGCATCGCTTCGTTCTTGTGTTGCATCGTTTGGCTCTTGTGTTGCATCGTTTTGTTCTGGTTTTGCATCGCTTCGTTCTTGAGTTGCATCGCTT
>Ga0164315_10005365_pt1 | contig 10030 bp, 8 predicted proteins | sample GuaBasSedimGuay6_FD_113737 | JGI IMG/M metagenome (GOLD analysis project Ga0164315, IMG submission 113737) | Subseafloor sediment microbial communities from Guaymas Basin, Gulf of California, Mexico - Guay6, Core 4569-2, 0-3 cm | ecosystem: Environmental > Aquatic > Marine > Hydrothermal vents >... | reverse complement strand
GAACAGTCAAATGAAGAGCTACATTCTACCAATGATAATTTAGCCCAACAAAAAGAAGAATTGATAACCATTTTAAATAAACTTCAAAAAACACAGGAACAATTAGTTCAGTCGGAAAAGATGGCTTCCTTGGGGATTCTTGCTTCAGGCGTAGCCCATGAAATAAATAATCCGTTAAATTTTATTCAAGGCGGTTTATTCGGGCTTGAAAATTATTTTGACGAAGAGCTTGAAAACCACAAGGAAAAAGTAAAACCATTATTAAATGCCATTAATGTTGGTGTGGAACGTGCTTCAGGGATTGTAACCAGCCTAAACCATTACAGCCGAACAGACAATACTAAAACCGAAACATGTGATATACATGAAATTATAGATGACAGTCTGTTTATGCTCCATAATAAAATAAAAAACAAGATAGAAATTCAAAAAGAATACGCTGAAACAAAATTCACCCTTTTAGGAAACAAAGGCCAACTACACCAGGTAATGCTAAACCTACTATTAAATTCGGTACAGGCAATTACTAAAAAAGGATATATAAGCATTCACACAGAAGTTAATAATAATAAGCTTAAAGTAACGATTATGGACACTGGTAGTGGTATAAGCAAAGAAATCATGTCAAAAATATTTGATCCCTTTTTTACCACTAAAGAAGCTGGTGAAGGTACAGGTTTAGGTATGTCTATTTCTCTAAAAATTATAGAAGACCATAAAGGAAAAATAGAATGCAAATCAGAAATTAATAAAGGAACAGAAGTAATAATTACTTTACCAATAAAATAAAAATGGAAAAACGAGTAAATATCTTATATGTAGATGATGAGCAATTAAACCTGGAATTATTTGCTCTTGTTTTTAAGAAAAAATTTAATGTTATTACTGCAGAATCAGGTTTTGAAGGACTAGAAAAGCTGAAAGAAAATAAGGATGTATGTATCGTAATCAGTGATATGAAGATGCCCGAAATGAATGGTATAGAATTTATTAACCATGCAAAAAAGGATTTTAATAATATCGCTTATTTTATTCTAACCGGTTTTGAAATTACCGAAGAAATTGCCGATGCTTTAAATCAAAAATTAATAAATAGATATTTTAAAAAGCCATTTAATTCTAAAGAAATCGAAAGCACAATAAATGACGTCTTGTGTTAATCATAAAAGTTGTTGTGTAAAATATTGTGGTTTAAAAGTTTAAATGGATAGTCCGCACAAATAACACAAATAAATGGTTCACTATCATATTGAATTACCAGAACCCTAAGAATATTATATCATAAAACCCTAATAAAAAATCAATGAGTAGAACAAAAATGATTACCTACAAAGGTCTAAACATCTTTTACATGGATTTTTCCAATGCAAAAACACAACAGGAAGTAGCACAAATTATTGAAGAAAGTATTGCCTATATTCGACAACAACCTGGTCATTCTGTATCTGCAATAACCAACATGGAAAACATGTATTTTAATAACGAAGTGAAAAATGATTTTTTGCACTTTTTAAAAGGAAATAAGCCCTATATAAAAATAAGCTCCGTTTTTGGAATGTCCGGCCTGGCCAGAATTCTTTTTAATGGACTAATGAAGATTACCGGTCGTGATGTACGTTCCTTTGAAAATATGACTGATGCCCAGGAATTTCTTTTAAAATAAAATCCAGTAATTTAAGTTTCTATTTTAAAATAGTATTAATACACCTTTTTAAAGGCCATATGAACCATTCAGGTTTGTTGGCCTTTTTTTTTATGGTATTTTATCCTCTCATAAATACTATATCATAGTTAGATGAGAGAAATTGAATCAGTTTAAAAAGTTGTGGATCATTGAAAAAAAATAGATCTTTATAATAAATTCATTATTAAAGATTTATTGGTAGGAACAGATTCTACAAAGTATGCAGCATTTTTACAAATAGATATTGTCAGAAATCACAAATTTGATATGTAAAACCTCCTGTAATACGGGACAGATACTGTGGCACGATTTATTTATATAGAAAATCAGTGCTCTTTTAATGATGTTTACAGATTTTTTACTTCTCCATGCCACGAATTGTCACTTATTAGTGTGCTTTTTAAAATGCAATTGCCTTAAATATATTGCTTCTCTTCTTTATCCATCTGTTTTTTATTCAATTTATCCTAGTTCAGTACAATCGTAAAAATCTACCATTTTAGTACTGGTATCTGTTTTATAATAATCTGAACAGTCACTAATTTTCTTTGATATTCAAGAAACAATCCTTATTGATATTTTTTAAGATAGATTATTTTTTAACTGATATGTGGTTATTTTTGATAATTCTTAAAAATTAAGTCACGAAAAACTTTATTATTTTTTATATTTATCGGTTCAAATCCCAAAACTCTTTTATTATGTATAAATTCTCAATTCTTATTAGCATGCTAATTTTATTTAGTATGTGCAAGCAAACTTCAAAAACAACAACCCAACAACTCTCAAAACCATTAGTGGTTCAAGAAAGTGATACAGAATGGAAAATGCTGTTTGATGGTAAAACAACAAATGGTTGGCGAAACTATGGTAAAAAAACAATTTCAGGTTGGAAAGTTGTTGATGGGGCTCTTCATAATTCAGGTGATGGTAGTGATCATGGTGGTGATATTATCACTATATCGGAATACGAAGATTTTGAGCTATACCTTGAGTGGAAAATAGCTAAAGAAAGCAATAGTGGTATTTTTTATCATGTAAATGAAAATGGTGGTAAAGCAATTTATGACTCTGGACCAGAATATCAGCTTTTGGATGATAAGGGCTGGCCCTCAAAGTTGAAAGACTCACAATATTCAGGTGCAAATTATGATATGAACCCACCTCAAAATGCAAAAGTAAAACCCCTTGATGAATTTAATGAGGCAAGAATTATTGTTAAAGACTCACATGTTGAGCATTGGTTAAACGGCATTAAAGTTGTTGATTATGAGCTTTGGTCAGATGATTGGAAAAAAAACGTAGAAGGTGGTAAATGGAAAGAGCACACTAATTACGGAATATATAAAAGGGGACATATTGGTTTACAGGATCATGGAGGATTAACCGCATATAGGAACATAAAAATAAAAGACCTCACAGATTATGGCAAACCTATTTTTAATGGTAAAACCCTTGACGGATGGAAAATTAACGGAACCGAAAAATGGTATGTTGAAAATGGTGAATTAATATGCGAAAGTGGACCGGATAAAAAGTATGGTTATCTTACAACAGATAAAACATACAAAGATTTTATATTACGATTAAAATTTAAGCAAGAAGCTGATGGAAATAGTGGCGTGTTTTTTCGTTCATCAATTGACGGAACAAAAATAGCCGGATGGCAAGTTGAAGTTGCACCTAAAAATCATGATACTGGCGGAATTTATGAATCGTATGGCAGGGGCTGGCTACATAAAATTCCTGCCGAGAAAGAAAATATCCTGAAAGAAAACGAATGGAACGATATGATTATAAAAGTACAGGGCGACCGCGTTATGGTTTGGCTTAACGGTGTACTGATGACTGACTTAAAAGATAATAAAATTGGTAAAGCCAATGGTGTTATAGCATTACAAATTCATGATGGTGGTGGCATTAAGGTAAGATGGAAAGATATCTCTGTTAAAGAGTTATAAATTATAGTGATTAATTAATTTTTAATAAAATAATTAAACGAGGATGGAGAATAAAACAAAAGCACAGCTATTTTGGCTGGTAATATTAAGGCTTGCTATTGGTTGGCACTTTCTGTACGAAGGCCTGGTTAAATTATCAAACCCAAACTGGACTAGTTTTGGATATTTAATGGACTCAAAAGGTCTGTTTGAAGGTATGTTTCATTCCATGGCTGAAAATGAAAGTGTACTTAACATAGTTGATTTTTTAAACATTTGGGGCTTAATAGCCATTGGCCTTTCACTAATAGTTGGTTTTTTGTCAAGACCTGCAATTATTGGCGGAATTACCCTATTGGCTTTTTATTATTTATCGCATCCTGCTTTTATCAGTTTAAAATATGCTTTACCCTCAACCGGGAGCTACTTCATAATAGATAAAACAATAATAGAACTTTTTGCATTGGTAGTACTTTTTGTATTTCCTACAAGTAAAGAAATAGGAATTGATAAATTAGTTTTTACTATAAAACCCTCAACGAGGGAGAATGAATAAATATAACAAAATGAACAGACGAGATTTATTAAAAAGTTTAGCTACTGTACCTGTTTTAGGTGCTGTATTATATGGATGGCATAAAAAAAAGCAAGCAGTTGAGTTGATGAAAAAAGCCATGCACAGCGAAATTAGTTTGAATGCTTACAATCCTGTAATTGAAAAAGAAGTAGCTGCTGGAAAAAAGTTAAGAATTGGAATTATTGGAGCAGGTAGCCGTGGTTCTGCTCTTTTAAAAGGTGCAGGTTTTGTCCCACCGGAAACTATTGATAGTTGGAAGGAAGACGCTGCAAAAGATAAAAATAATACACGTTATGAGGAATATTTGGAGCAGGAAGATTTGAATGTTGAGCTTGTTGCAGTTTGTGATATTTTTGAATCGTATGCAGAAAGGGCAATAAAAGCCGGTGCTAATATTTTCAGGGAAGGTTCAAACGGAAAAATGGGGAATGAACCTAAACGATACAGAACTTATCAGGAATTGCTTGCCGACGATAATATAGATGCTGTAATTATTGGTACGCCCGACCATTGGCATGGAACAATAACAATTGCTGCTGCTAAAGCAGGCAAACATATTTATTGCGAAAAACCAATGACCTGGACCGTTCCGGAAACGTACGAAGTAGTTAAAGCAGTACAGGAAAATAATGTAGTTTTTCAACTTGGGCATCAAAACCGCCAAAACGAAAGCTATTTTAAAGCAAAAGAGGCAATTGAAAAAGGTATTATCGGTAAAGTAAATTTAATTGAAGTTACTACAAATAGAAATAGTCCGGGTGGTGCCTGGGTTTATGATATTCACCCCGATGCCAATGAGCAAACAATTGATTGGGAACAGTTTATTGGGCCCGCACCAAAACATGAATTTAGTTTAGAACGCTTTTTTAGGTGGCGTTGTTGGTGGGATTACAGCACCGGTTTGTCTGGCGACCTTTTTACGCATGATTACGATGCAATGAACCAGATTCTTGGGCTTGGAATACCACATTCAGCCGTATCATCAGGTGGTGTTTATCATTATAAGGATGGCAGAACTGTACCTGATGTTCTTCAATCTGTTTTTGAATATCCTCAAAAAGACTTATCTTTGGTTTACAGCGCTTCTTTAGCAAGTAATAAACATAGGGGGCGGACAATAATGGCACATGATGGTTATATGGATGTTGGTGGTGAATTGAAAGTTTTTGCCGATAGAGGTTCTACAAAATATAAACAGCAAATTGAAGATGGTTTAATTGACCCGGAAATTCCAATTTATTCTTATGTACCCGGTCAAGAGCATGTGGATGCGATTACTTCACCAACGGAAAAATACTTTGCCCAAAGAGGTTTGTTATATTCTTACCATAAAGGTAAGAGGTTGAGTACAACTCATTTACATATAAAAGACTGGATTGATGCAATTAGAACCGGAAGAAAAGCTACGTGTAATGAAAACAGGGGATTTGAAGAAGCCATAACAGCACACATGGGCACAATTGCTTATCGTGAGCAACGTAAAGTTTTCTGGGATGCTGATAAACAAGAAATTGTGTAACTTTGGATACAAATTAAGGGGTACATATTACAAGTGTCAATCTTGACCTACAACATATAACCCGCATCTCGCAACATGATATTTATACAACATACAAAAAAAAATAAGCTATGACTACACGAAGAAATTTTATCAAAACTGTTTCGGCAGCTACTGCCTTAAGTATTGTTTCTCCCTTAGATCTATTCGCAAACGAAAAAAAGAAATATATCGGTATCCAACTTTATACAATTCGTGAAGAGTTGAACAAAAACTTTGTAGCAACAATGGAAAAAATTGCAGATATTGGTTTTAATGCTGTAGAAACAGCTGGGTATAGTAACCGGAAATTCTATGGTTATACACCGAAAGATTTTAAAACCTTTACAAAGCAACTTGGGATAAACGCACAAAGCAGCCATGCAAATGTTCAATTGGAAAACCTTGATCAAATGATTGATGATACACTTGAAGCTGGTATGGAATACCTGGTAAAACCATCTATTGGCGGCGATAGAAGAAAAACAATTGATGATTATAAAAAAGTGGCTGAGGAATTTAATAAAATTGGTGAAAAATGTAACAAATCGGGCCTTGGTTTTGCTTATCACAATCATGCATTTGAATTTAAAAAAATGAAAAAGCAAATACCATATAATATATTGTTGGATAATACAGAAGCTGATTACCTGACTATGCAGCTTGACACATACTGGATGGTATATGGTGGTTACCAACCAATTGACTATTTCAACAAATATCCCGGTAGATTTGAGCTATTACATATTAAAGATATGGATAATACTAAAAAAAGAGAATCAACGGAAATAGGTAAAGGTATTATTGACTTTAAGGAAATATTTGCAGCCAATAAAAAGTCAGGGATGAAATATTTTTATCTTGAACAGGAATCCTTTAAAATGCCAGTATTTGAAAGTTTGAAAGTAAGTTGTAATTACCTGAAGCAATTTTGAGTAATATGGTCAAAAAACAATTAAATACAGGTGTCATTGGTTTCGGATTATCTGGAAAAGTTTTCCATGCTCCATTTTTACACACGCATCCTGGCTTTAATTTAAAAAAGATTGTTGAAAGAAATAGTACAGAGTCAAAAAATATATATCCTGAGCTTGAAGTAGTATCTGATTATAAAAACTTAATTAAGGATGAAACCCTTGACTTAATTGCCATTTGCACACCCAATACACTGCATTTTTCAATGGTAAAAGAGTGTCTGTTAGCAGGCAAACATGTAGTGGTTGAAAAACCCTTCACTCCTGCTTCGAAAGAAGCTGATGAATTAATAAAAATTTCAGAAGAAAAGGAGCGAAAAATATTTGTTTATCATAACCGAAGGTGGGATGGTGATTTTTTAAGCATTAAAAAAATACTAAAAGATAATTTATTAGGTGATTTATATGAATATGAAGTGCATTTTGATCGATTTACACCTGATTTAGATCAAAATTGGCGGGATAAAATATTCCCGGTGGAGGTATTTTATATGATTTAGGTGCACACTTAATTGATCAGGCTCTTAATTTATTTGGATATCCTGATAAGTTAAATTCAAATATTCAGGCACAAAGGGCAAATAGTCCCGTAGATGATTATTTTAAGATTGAATTGGAATACCCCAATTTAAAAGTAGTTTTAACAGCCGGTATGATGGTCAAGGATTTGGGGCCAAGATTTATTCTTAAAGGTAGCAAGGGAACTTTCACAAAATATGGGATTGATCCACAAGAAGATGCTTTAAAAAAGGGGCTGATGCCAAATACCCAAAATTGGGGTGAAGAAAAAAAGAAAGACTGGGGCATTATCGATATTATAATTGAGGATGAGCAGGGTAATTACCAAATTGAAACATTGCCTGGTAATTATATGGGCTTTTACGATAATGTTTATGATGTAATTATCAATAATGAAAAAATAATGGTTAAGCCAGAAGAAGCCCGGAATGTGATCAAAATTATTGAACTGGCGTTTAAGAAAAATATAACTAAACTACAACTATAAAATACTTAGTATATAAATCTGATTTTAATACAATATCTAATATAATTACTAATCAAAAACTATACTTATGAGTAAAAAAGAAAAAAATACAATGAGCCGACGTAGCTTTATTGGTAATGTGACAACAGCCGCAGCTGGGTTTACTATAGTTCCAAGCTATGTAGTAAGTGGTTTGGGGCATGTAGCACCCAGTGATAAGTTAAATATTGCAGGAATTGGAGTTGGTGGAATGGGACACTCAAACTTAAACCAACTAAAATCTCAGAATATAGTAGCATTATGCGATGTTGATTGGGGTTATGCCGCAGGAACATTTAAAGATTTCAAAAAGGCCAAAAAGTATAAAGACTGGCGTAAGATGTATGATGAAATGGGAAAAGATATTGATGCGGTAGTAATTGCTACAGCTGATCATACACATGCTATTACAGCATCTCATGCCATTAGTATGGGAAAACATGTATATCTGCAAAAACCATTAACACATTCAGTTTATGAATCACGTTTACTAACAAAACTTGCAGCTAAATATAAGGTTGCTACTTCAATGGGTAACCAGGGTGCATCGGGTGAAGGTGTAAACCTTACTACAGAGTGGTTAGCTAATGGAGAGATTGGACAAGTTACAAAAGTAGAATCATTTACTGACCGCCCGATTTGGCCACAGGGATTAAATACACCTGAAAAAGCAGATGAGATTCCAAAAGATTTAGATTGGGATTTATTTACCGGACCAGCTAAGATGAAGCCATTTAACCACATTTATCACCCATGGAACTGGCGCGGTTGGTGGGATTATGGAACAGGAGCATTAGGTGATATGGCTTGTCATATTCTTCATCCTGTTTTTGTTGGGCTTGAATTAGGCTATCCTATTCATGCACAGGCAAGTTCAAGTTTGCTGTTACGGGATTGTGCCCCGGTTTCAGAATCAGTTAAGCTAACATTTCCAAGCAGGGCTCCAAAACGCCAATGGAAAGGAATGGATAAAGGAGAGAAATTATCTGATGTTGATGTTTATTGGTATGATGGAGGTATTAAACCAATGCTACCTGATGGTTGGCCTGATGGAAAAAACCCGAATAATAGTGGTGGTGGAGCAATTTTCCATGGAACAAAAGACACTTTAATATGTGGAACCTATGGAAAAGACCCATGGTTATTATCTGGCAAAAAACCCAAAACACCAGAATTCCGTCGGAGGGTAAAAGAAAGCCATGAAATGGATTGGGTACGCGCTTGTAAAGAAAGCCCTGAAAACAGAGTTCCAACATCTTCTGATTTTAGTGAAGCTGGCCCATTTAACGAAATGGTTGTTATGGGTGTTTTAGCTGTTCGTTTACAGTCGTTGAACAAGGTATTAGATTGGGATGGCCAAAATATGAAGTTTACTAATTTAACAGATAATGAAACAATTAAAACGGTTATTAGAGACGGTTTTAAAATTCATAATGGACACCCAACTTTCAAAAAAGACTGGACAGATCCTGTTTCTGCTAAAGAATTTGCTGCAGAATTAGTTAAGCATACCTATCGTAAGCCTTGGAGTTTACCAGATATGCCTAAGTAATGTTTGTCTAGAAAGTCCGCTATCTGCGTTATGCTTGTCCTCAAAATGGGCACTTCGACATCGCTCAGCGCATTGCATTTACACTTGTAAATTCACATTTTTCAGCCTGCGCAAGTCTTAATAGCAAACTTTCTGAACCAAACACTTCCTTATATTAAAAAACAAAGTAGGAAAATAACAATGCTTATATGTAATAACTGACGGGTTAACCCGTCAGTTATTTTTAGCGTATTTTTAATATTATTAAATAAAAAAAAATGAAAAACAAATTAGCACAATTAACAAGTTATTTACTGATTTTAGGACTTATTGTTTCCTTTACTTCCTGTGGTGACTCACCTGAAAATACTGATGAAACCATTACTGAAATAAGTACAAATACTGATACAATTTCACAAGCTGAACAACCAGCAGAAGAATGGGTCAGTTTATTTGATGGAAAAACTTCAACAGGATGGCGTGGTTATGGTAAAGAAACCTTTCCTGAAAGTGGCTGGACAATAGAAGATGGAGTTCTAAAAGTTCACGCTTCCGGAAAAGGTGAAGCTGGTGGTGGTGGTGATATCATTACCGTAAATAAATATAAAAACTTTGAATTGTCCCTGGAATGGAAGGTTTCTGAAGGTGGTAATAGTGGTATCTTTTACCTGACACAAGAAAAACCAGATCAGTCAATTTGGAAATCATCACCCGAAATGCAAATACTTTATAATGAGACGCATCCTGACGGAAAACTGGGGGT
>Ga0164315_10005364_pt1 | contig 10030 bp, 7 predicted proteins | sample GuaBasSedimGuay6_FD_113737 | JGI IMG/M metagenome (GOLD analysis project Ga0164315, IMG submission 113737) | Subseafloor sediment microbial communities from Guaymas Basin, Gulf of California, Mexico - Guay6, Core 4569-2, 0-3 cm | ecosystem: Environmental > Aquatic > Marine > Hydrothermal vents >... | reverse complement strand
GGGTTTGAATATTCTGCTATTCCTGCTAAAAAAGTTGGATAAACCGTTGCAGTTCCAGCACCTAAAATAATTGACAATATAATAAATTGATCGAATGAATTTGCCAAGGTCATTAAGTACAAAGCAATGCCTTGGAACAACATACCCCAAAAAAGCATTTGTTTCTTTGGTAAAATATCCGCCAGTTTTCCAGTAAATAATTGTCCCAATCCCCATACCGTTGGATAAACCGCAACTATTATCCCGATTTGCTTTAAATCAAAACTCATACTGGCTAACAATATTGGAAACAATCCCCAGATCATTCCATCATTTAAATTATTTACTAATCCTGCCTGTGAAATAGAGCCTAAATTAGAATTCTTCCAAGTGGTTTCCCAAAAAATATTATCTAACAAGGGCATTTTACTTTCTTTGGATTCTTTAGCAACGTGATGTTTTGTGTCTTTAATTAAAAAGATAGAAAATAAAAGCCCCAAAACTGAAAATAATATTCCGATATAAAACGGATATGGTATTAAACCGTAGTTAGAAGCAATCCAGCCCGTTAAAAAAGCAACAGCCCCAACAGCCAGATATCCGGCAGATTCATTTAATCCCATTGCCAAGCCACGATCTTTTTCACCAACAAGGTCAATCTTCATTACAACTGTACTTGACCAGGTTAAGCCCTGGTTTATTCCTAAAAGTAAATTTGCAAAAACAATCCAGGACCAGCTACTTGCATAAATTAAAAGGAACGGAATAGGTATGGCAATGATCCAGCCAATGATCAACAGGTTTTTCCTACCGACTTTATCGGCTAATTGACCGGTGAAATAATTGGTAATAGCCTTGGTTATACCAAAAACAATGATAAATGATAATATTGCTGTTTTTGCTAATAGCCCAAATTTCACCTCTGCAAGTTGAGGTAGAATTGTTCTTTCCAATCCAACCATCCCTCCTACAAAGGCATTTACAATTAAAAGCAATACAAATTGTTTCCAGTTTTCTTTTAAACCGAGTTTGATATTCTTCATATATTGATAATTGTGATAAAAATATATTAAATTATTAGGAATAATAAGTTATTCTTCAACTTCTTATATTTTTTATTAAAATATCACTTTTTATTGTTTATTAAGTTGTCCAGCCTATCGTGTTTTAGTAATTTTGCAAGAAACAAAAGCAAGTCAATGAGCACGACAAAAAAAGCAAAATCGGCATTAATTTCTGTCTTTCATAAAGAAGGATTAGAACCAATTGTAAAAAAATTACATGAATTGGATATATCAATTTATTCAACAGGTGGTACTGAAAATTTTATTAAAGGTCTTGGTATTGATGTAATTCCTGTCGAAGATCTTACTTCCTACCCATCTATTTTAGGAGGCCGAGTTAAGACCTTGCATCCAAAAGTATTTGGAGGCATTTTAAGCAGAAGAGATAATGAAGGTGATATCTTACAATTAGACGAATATGAAATTCCGGAAATTGATATTGTGATCGTTGATCTGTACCCTTTTGAAAAAACGGTTAAAAGCGGTGCTGCAGAACAAGATATAATTGAAAAAATCGATATTGGTGGAATTTCTTTAATTCGGGCAGCTGCTAAAAATTTTAGCGATGTTATTTGTGTTTCTTCTATGAATCAATACGATGAGTTTTTAACAATCTTATCTTCTAATAATGGAGAAATCACCTTAGAAAACAGAAAGAGTTTTGCTGCAAAAGCCTTTGCTGTTTCCAGCCATTACGATACAGCCATTTTCAAATATTTAAATACAAATAATGAGTCTGTTGAATTTAGAGAAAGCTTTGATCAGGTTAGTACACTGCGCTATGGAGAAAATCCACATCAGAAAGGATATTTCTTTGGAGACCTGAATAAACTATTCGACAAAATACACGGAAAAGAATTGTCATATAATAATTTATTGGATGTTGATGCAGCAGTTAATTTGATGAATGAATTTGAATTTATGACCGCGGGACCTACTTTTGCCATTTTAAAGCACAATAATGCATGTGGTATTGCTCAACGAAAATCAATTTTACAGGCATATATCGATGCTTTAGCTGGTGACCTTCAATCGGCCTTTGGTGGTGTTTTAATTTCTAATTCCAAAATTGATTCCGCTACAGCGGAAGAAATTCATAAATTATTTTGTGAAGTGGTAATCGCACCCGAATATGAAAAAAATGCTCTTGAAATTCTAAAAGGAAAGAAAAATAGAATTATTCTAATTCAAAAGAAGATAGAATTGCCAAAATCTAATTTCAGAACAGCCTTAAACGGAGTTTTATCTCAAGAAAAAGATAATATTACCGATTCTGAGTCGCAGTTGTCTCAGGCAACAAAATTACATCCTACTGAAAAAGAAGTAGAAGACCTACTCTTTGCTTCTAGAATTTGTAAACACACCAAATCTAATACAATAGTTTTGGTTAAAGACAAACAGCTCTGTGCAAGTGGAACCGGTCAGACATCAAGAGTAGATGCACTTAACCAGGCTATTGTTAAAGCTGCACATTTTAATTTTGATTTGAAAGGGGCAGTAATGGCAAGTGATGCTTTTTTCCCTTTCCCCGATTGTGTTGAAATCGCTGATGATGCAGGTATAACAGCTGTTATACAACCCGGTGGATCAATTAAAGACAAACTATCTATTGATTATTGTAATGCGAATAATTTATCTATGGTATTTACGGGAACCAGACATTTTAAACATTAATCTTATATTTGTGGCATAAACATCTCCCCTCAATTTAAAAATTACAAAAATATTTCAGTTCGTGATAAATATGTTGAGACAATTTTAATCCAATAGCGTAATGAATTGAGTAATTTTATTACATTTGTGACATTCACAATACAAACAAATTAATTATAACATAATTTATGGGTTTTTTTGATTTTATGACCGAAGATATTGCTATCGACCTCGGTACTGCAAATACTTTAATCATCCACAAAGGAAAAGTTGTTGTTGATAGTCCGTCAATAGTTGCTATGAATAGAACAACAAACAAGATTATAGCAATTGGCAAGAAAGCCAGTTTGATGCAAGGTAAAACTCACGAAAACATCAAGACCATACGACCTTTAAAAGATGGTGTTATTGCTGATTTTGAGGCTTCTGAGCAAATGATCAGAGAGTTTATCAGAGATATTCCAACTATTAAAAAAAGATTCTTTCGTCCTTCTTTAAGAATGGTGATATGTATTCCTTCTGGAATTACAGAGGTTGAAAAACGTGCCGTTCGTGATTCGGCTGAACAAATGAATGCTAAAGAAATCTATTTAATCTATGAACCAATGGCAGCTGCTATTGGTATTGGTATTGATATTATGCAGCCTAAAGGAAATATGATTATCGATATTGGTGGTGGAACCACTGAAATAGCCGTTATCGCTTTAAGCGGAATTGTTTGTGACAAATCAGTAAAAGTTGCAGGGGATGTGTTTACAGCTGACATTGCCATGTATATGCGTACCCAACATAATTTGTATGTAGGGGAAGCTACTGCTGAAAAAATAAAAATTGATATAGGTTCAGCCACCGAGGATCTAGATTCACCTCCCGATGATCTTTTGATTCAGGGAAGAGATCTTTTAAGCGGAAAACCCAAACAAATTAAAATTTCCTTTAGAGAAATAGCAAAAGCACTTGAAAAGTCTATCATGCGAATTGAAGACGCAGTTATGGAAACATTGTCTCAAACTCCACCAGAATTAGCTGCAGATATATATAATACTGGTATTTACCTTGCAGGAGGTGGCTCTATGCTAAGAGGCTTGGATAAGCGTTTATCAAGAAAAACCGACTTGCCCGTTTATGTAGCTGAAGATCCTTTAAGAGCTGTTGTTAGAGGCACAGGAACGACTTTGAAAGATCTTGAAAAATACAAAAGTGTCTTGATGAGATAGAAAATCTATAGTACAATATGCAACAAATTATTTCATTCCTTTACAAGAATAAATTTTTTATCTTGTTTTTGTTGCTTGAATTGTTAGCCCTAACATTTACCATTCAGAGCCATTCTTATCACAAAAGTAAATTTGTAAACTCAGCTAATTTTGTTACCGGTGGGATCTATAACAAAATAAATAATTTTAAAGAATTTCTTCTTTTAAAAAAGGAAAACAAGAGATTGTCAGAAGAAAATGTCTATCTGAGAAATGTCCTCGGTATTCATGAAAAATCTTTGTTAAAATTTGATTCAATTATTACAGATACTGTAAACTATAGTCAAATATATCAATTTACATCTGCGAAAGTAATAAATAATAGCTATAGAAAGAACAATAATTATTTAACCATTAACAAAGGTTCTGATAATGGGTTAGAATCGGATCTCGGAGTAATTAACAGCAAGGGTATCATAGGAATTACAAAAAGTGTATCTAAGAATTATGCTACAGTTTTATCGATTCTCAATGTAAATTCTCGAGTTAATGTTAAATTATTGAATAGTAATCACTTTGGAAGTCTGAGTTGGGATAATGCTAATTACAGCACTGTTCAGTTGTTAGATCTACCTATTCAAGCATCCATTTATATTGGAGATACGGTTATTACTGGTGGTAAATCTACTATTTTCCCTGAAGGCATACCTGTTGGCACAATAAAAGATTTTAAAACAAAAAATAATACTTACGATTTTATAAATATTACTTTATTTAACGATATGAGTTCCATTGGATTTGTTCAAATCATAAATAATTTAGATAAATTAGAAATTAAAGAGCTGGAAGAAAAAACTTCTAATGAATAGAGAAAATATAAATATTGCTTTTTTACTTATAGGTTTAGTATTACTTCAAATAGTTGTATTAAACAATATTAATTTTTTGGGCTATATCAATCCATTTCTATATATAATTTTTATATTTCTGTTTCCTATTAAAAAAATTGATAGTTCGTTGATTTTACTGAGTTTCTTCCTGGGTTTAGCTATAGATATTTTTTCAAACACAGGTGGAATAAATGCATTTGCCACCCTTTTTATTGCTTATGTGAGAATACCTGTTCTAAAAAGCATTTTGGGTAAGCGAGAAATTGATTACAGTATTACGAGTCTCTTTAAGTTACCTTTTTTCAGATTATTTTTATATGTTGTGATTTTAACTTTTATTCATCATTTTATTGTTTTTGGTTTAGAGTATTTAAAATGGAGTAATTTTGGATTGATCCTGCTTAAAACTTTTTTAACAAGTATATTTACAATAATTTTAATAATGATAAGTTTTACTTTTATATCAAGAAAAAGATAAAAAATGCCTAGAAGATCCTTGCTGTACTTTTTGATTATTACTGTAGGAGTTATTTATATAACTCGTTTATTTTTTTTGCAAATAGTCGATAACAAGTACAAACAAAACCCTTTAAATAATTCGGCAGTTACAATTAAATTTGATTTCCCGGATAGAGGGTTTATTTACGATAGAAATGGAATACTTTTGGTTGCCAACCAAAGTTCCTACGACGTAATGATAATACCAAAAGATGTTGAAGCTCTTGATACACTGGAATTTTGTAATTTATTAAAAATAACGAAAGAAGATTTCATAAAGAAATTCCACAGAACAAATAATTATTCTCCAAGAATTCCATCTATTTTTTTGGGCCAATTATCTAAAGAGGATTATGCATTTCTGCAAGAAAAAATGTATAAATACAAAGGGTTTTTTATTCAAAAAAGGTTTATTCGACAATATCCTTTTAACACTTCAGCAAATGTATTGGGCTATATAAGTGAAGTAAATGAAGGGTTACTTCAAAAAGATAGATCGTATCAGTTGGGTGAATTGATCGGTTATCAGGGAGTTGAAAAACAATTTGAGAATGAATTACGTGGCAAAAAAGGAGTTAAGTATATTCAAAAAAATCGTTTTAATAAAGAGATAGGGTCATATAAAAATGGAATTTACGATACGATTTCTATTCCAGGAAAAGATATTTCATTAACCTTAGATATTGATCTGCAGATGTACGCAGAAGCCTTAATGTTTGAAAAACGGGGAGGCATCGTTGCATTAGAACCTTCGACTGGTGAAATTCTTTCTTTAGTTTCTACACCCAGCTATAATCCGAACATGTTAGTGGGAAGAAAACGATCTAAGAATTCATTTTTATTATTTAATGATACAATAAGAAAACCAATGTTGGATCGTGGATTACAGGCGCAGTATCCGCCAGGATCACCATTTAAACTCGTGAATGCATTAATTGCTCTTCAAGAAAATGTCATTACTACTCAAACTCCTTTTTATTGCTACCATGGATTTAGATATGGAAGAGGCGGTTTTATGAAGTGCCATTGTGGTGTAGTGGGATCTCCCATTAAACTTGATATGGGAATTTACCGTTCTTGTAATTCTTATTTTGCAAATATTTATCGTAAAACTATTGAAAAATATAGTACTCCTCAGGAAGGAATGGACGTATGGAGTAGTCATGTAAAAAGTTTTGGTTTGGGAAATTATTTAGGTTATGATCTTCCATCAGGTCAGAAAGGACTAGTTCCAAGTACCGAGTTATACAATAAATTCTACCCTAACGGAAGGTGGAAGGCCATTACTACCATATCAAATGCTATCGGACAGGGTGAAGTTTTGACAACTCCGATTCAATTGGCAAATATGACAGCTGCAATTGCAAATAGAGGATTTTACTATACACCTCACATTCTTAAAAAAGTTGGAGATAGTACAAATTATAACGAAAAGTATAAATCTCCAAGATTTACTAGTATAGATACAAAACATTTTGAACCGGTCATAGAAGGAATGTTTAATGTTTTTAAAATTGGTACTGCCAGATATTCACAGGTAGAAGGAATAGAAATATGCGGAAAAACAGGTACTGCAGAAAATTTTAAAAGGATCGATGGTGAAAAAGTTGCCTTTACCGACCATTCTATATTTATTGCTTTTGCACCAAAAGACAATCCAAAAATAGCCATTGCTGTTTTTATAGAAAACGGGTATTGGGGTTCTCGATGGGCTGCACCTATCGCAAGTTTGATGATTGAAAAATATATCAACGGTTCTGTAAAAAGAAAAAATATTGAACAAAAAATGCTAACTCAGGGCTTGGGAGAAGAATATAAAAATCAGTTGGAAAAAGAGAATTACGTTGCGCAAAAGGAAAAATAACATATTCAAAGGTGTAGATTGGTTATTGATCATTATGTATTTGATCTTTATTGTTTTAGGTTGGCTAAGCATCTATGCAGCAACCTACTCTGAAACAGAATATGAATTGTTTGATTTTACAACAAAGTATGGAAAACAATTCATATGGATTTCCCTAAGCTTTGTCATCATCATTATCATAATGGCAATTGATAAAAAATTCTATGAACAATTTTCTGGTATTATTTATCTGATTTCCATGTTGTCATTAATAGGTCTCTTCCTTTTTGGAAATAATATAAATGGAGCAACTTCCTGGTATAGTTTTGGTTCTTTTGGAATTCAACCTTCTGAATTTGCCAAAACAGCAACTGCACTGGCCATAGCCAATTACTTGAATGAACGAAATCAAGATTTAAAAAAAATTAATACTCAGCTAAAAGCATTTGGCATAATTTTCTTTCCGGCAATTCTTATAACTTTGCAACCAGATCCGGGGTCAGCTCTGGTATATGGCTCATTGATCTTGGTTTTATACCGCTTTGGTCTGCCCTTGTACTACCTTGTTATTGGAGCCCTGGCTTTAATTCTATTTATAGCTACCTTGTATTTTGGATATTTATTGACATTAGTATTTGCTTTTGCATTTATTACGCTGTTCTTTATGTACCTAAAATACAAAAACAAAAAATTCATACGACACAATTGGTTTAGGTTCTTGCTTATTTACATCTTTTCAGGATTGTTTATTTTTAGTGTAGATTATGTATTTAATAATGTATTTGAACAAAGACACAGAGATCGTTTTAATATTTTACTTGGAAAAAATGTAGACACACAGGGTATCGGTTATAATACAGCTCAATCGGTTATTACTATTGGGTCAGGTGGCTTAAACGGTAAAGGTTTTTTACAAGGAGACAGAACACAAGGTAATTTTGTACCCGAACAGCAAACAGATTATATTTATAGCACAATAGGGGAAGAATGGGGCTTTGTTGGAAGTAGTGTGCTTGTAATTTTGTTCGCTGCTTTTTTATTGAGGATTCTCTTTATAGCAGATAGGCAGAAATCAATTTTTAGCAAAGTCTTTGGTTATGCCACCGTTGCAATTTTCTTTTTTCATTTTACAATTAATATTGGAATGGTAATCGGAATATTACCAACTATTGGAATTCCCTTGCCTTTTTTTAGCTATGGTGGATCTTCCCTTTGGGGTTTTACAATATTATTGTTTATACTGATCAGATTAGATGCTGATAGGATTTATGAATGGTAAAAAATAATAATTTGATATTCTGAAGAATAAATAATGGAGTGTAATAGCTGGGAGTTCCAATTTAATCAATCGGAGTTCAATGTTCACTTTCAAAAAATTGCACAAAAAAAAGCAGTCCTATACAGACCGCTTTTAAAATTTCATTAAAGCTGATCGCTATAAAGCTGTAATATGCTTCGTTAAATTTGATTTTAAATTAGCTGCTTTATTATCGTGAATAATATTATTCTTAGCCAATTTATCTATCATAGAAATTACATTCGGTAAAAGTGCCTCAGCATCTTTTTTTACCTCTGTAGCACGTAAATCCCGAATTGCATTTCGAGTAGTTTTGTACTGGTATTTATTTCTTAAATTTTTAGCTCCGTTGCTTCTTATTCTCTTTAAAGCCGACTTATGATTTGCCATAGTATTAAATTAAATTGTTCATTAAAACAAATATAGTAGCCCGTAGGGGAGTCGAACCCCTCTTACCAGGATGAAAACCTGGCGTCCTAGCCGATAGACGAACGGGCCATAATAAAATTTCTTTTATCAAGCGAGTGCAAAATTAATACAATAATTCAACTCTGCAAGTACTTTTTTATTTTTTTTTATTTTTTTCAATAGGCCTTTGCAAATAATACTCTGTGCAAAGATTTTTTACCGCTAATTATACATTTCCCTTCTTCTTCTTTTACATTTAAAGGGATACATCTTATTGTGGCTTTTGTTTTATTTTTTATTTCTTCCTCAGTTTCAGATGTTCCATCCCAATGGGCTGATATAAATCCTCCTTTTTTCTCTAAAACTTCTTTGAATTCATCAAAAGTATTCACTTCTGTGATCAATTCATTTCTGAAATCAAGGGCTCTTTTAAATAAATTATCCTGTATTTCTACTAATAAATTTGCAACCGTTTCAACAAGATCGTCTTGCTCAACGATTTGCTTAGTTAATGTGTCACGCCTCACCAGTTCAACTGTATTATTTTCTATATCTCTTGGACCAATACCAATTCTCAAAGGCACTCCTTTTAATTCATACTCTGCGAATTTCCAACCTGGTTTATATGTAGTTCTATTATCATATTTTACAGATACCCCTTGAGCCTTTAAATCAACCATCATATTTTCAACCTTTTCACTAATGGTATTCAATTGCTCTTCCGATTTATAAATAGGTACAATTACGAGCTGAATCGGTGCAAGTTTTGGAGGAAGAACCAACCCTTTATCATCACTGTGGGTCATCACCAAAGCACCCATCAATCTCGTTGACACACCCCATGATGTTGCCCAAACATATTCCTGTTTTCCTTCCTTAGTTGTAAATTTAACATCAAATGCTTTTGCAAAATTCTGACCTAAAAAATGAGAAGTTCCTGCCTGTAAGGCTTTACCATCTTGCATTAATGCCTCAATAGAATATGTTTCAATTGCTCCTGCAAATCGTTCACTTTCTGTTTTAATACCTTTAATTACAGGCATTGCCATAAAACTTTCAGCAAAATCTGCATATACACCTTGCATTTTCTCTGCTTCTTCAATAGCTTCCGCTTTTGTTGCATGTGCAGTATGCCCTTCTTGCCATAAAAATTCTGAAGTGCGTAAAAATAAACGAGTACGCATTTCCCATCTCATTACATT
>Ga0164315_10005362_pt1 | contig 10032 bp, 6 predicted proteins | sample GuaBasSedimGuay6_FD_113737 | JGI IMG/M metagenome (GOLD analysis project Ga0164315, IMG submission 113737) | Subseafloor sediment microbial communities from Guaymas Basin, Gulf of California, Mexico - Guay6, Core 4569-2, 0-3 cm | ecosystem: Environmental > Aquatic > Marine > Hydrothermal vents >... | reverse complement strand
TTCGCCGGTCACACCGACCTCCGGGGCAGTGAACCCAGGCTGTGCCGTTGTATCATCAGAAAGCAATACGCCGGTTCCGCCGGTCTGACGCCAGGAAAAAGATGCGATGCCGTCATCAGGATCACTTGAGGCGGATCCGTCCAATGTCACGGTCTCTCCCGCTCTTACTGTCTGGTCCTGACCTGCCTCGGCCGTTGGGGGCTGGTTCGCCGGCGTGACGGTTATCACGATATTGTCAGTGTCAGTGAGACCGCTGTTGTCCGTTACCGTCAATTCAAATGTAAGCGGTTCAGCGTTAGACCCCACCTCCGGGGCAGTGAACCCAGGCTGTGCCGTTGTATCATCAGAAAGCAATACGCCGGTTCCGCCGGTCTGACGCCACGAATAAGATGCGATGCCGTCATCAGGATCAGCAGAGCCTGATGCATCCAATGTCACAACTTCTCCTTCTGTTACTGTCTGATCTTGGCCCGCATCCGCGGTCGGCGGTTTGTTTCCAGCGACAACAGTTATTGTCACCTGATCTGCACCTGTGAGATCGCCGCTGTCTGTCACCACCAGTTCAAATATCAGGGATTCGCCAGTCGGAGAAACTTCCGGAGCGACAAAAGTGGGATGCGCCGCTGTATCATCCACAAACGTCACCCGAATACCCTCAATCTGTCTCCATCTGTATGTTATTATATCACCTGGGTCCGGGTCTGAGGAACCGGTCCCGTCCAGAATCACCGTGTCTCCGCCGCTGACCGTCTGGTCCGGGCCTGCGTCTGCTGCCGGCGGCTGGTTTGTCCCTGCTGCAAAAAGATTAATTTCTTTAAGAGAACCGCTATCTCCTACGGTCAGCATCCCGCCTGCCGGTGATGTGAGGATAAGTTCCGAGCCATCCTCATATACATGTATTATCGCGGGATCATCCTTCCTTGCCCCGCCTGGCTGCTCATTTACATCATAGATCGGAATATCTATCCGGTACAGATCATTATCATCAATGCCATCGGCGTCCTCGGCTGAGGGAATAAAAGAACTGCCATCCGGCCTGGTTACAGCAAAGGTGTAACTTGCACCATTTTCCTTTGTTATCTGTATGTCATCTACTGTCAGAGTCCCCCCGATCCTTGCAGGACGAGGTATCTGGGCCCAAGCTGATGAGGACAGAAAAAACAGGATGAGCATAACCGCTGTAATAAAACATTTTTTCATCATAAATCAAACCTCTCTAATTGAATTGTGAATTATGAATTATAAATGAACCATTCACCATTCACAATTCATCATTCACAATTCATCATTCACCATTCACAATTCTTATGGCAACCCCCAGGCGCACGCTTCACGGGCATTGATCCAGTATCCATAATCCGGGTCCAAGGTCATCAGATCGCTGAATTTCGGATTCTCAGGATCATAAACTTTCCATCCGCCATCAACAAACGTCCATACAGAAACATATTTTCCGTTAAGCGAGGACAATGCGCTGGTAACATTCTGGGAATGCTGGGAATTATACCCCACCAGATTCCAGCCGTTTTCAAGAGGGATCGGATGGGAAATTACTGAGCCCAGAACAGGCAGGGTTGCAGCATTTTTCATATTTACCCAGTATCCCCATCCCGCTTCCAGGCGACTTAAATCGCTGAGTCTTGGATTGGCCGCGTCATACATTAACCATTTTGTCTCCTGATAGCTCCATATAACAGAATAAGAATCGAAAATAGGCTCCAAAACTTCGGCAATGGAAGTGACAGACGGTTCAATGGGAAGCGAGATGAGATTCCAGCCCGGATGCAAAGGAATTGACACAGTGACAAACGCAGAATCATCATCATCCGGGCTGAGGGGATCTCTGCCATCGGCCACCTCATCGCCATCGAATCTGCCTCCGCCGTCTGTGTCAGCGATGACCGGGTTTGTCTTATGGATATGCACTTCCTCCCCGTCATCCAGACCATCTTCGTCTGTATCTTCATAAAAAGGATGAGCACCGTATCTGAATTCATCAATGTTGATCAGACCATCTCCGTCGGGATCCTCCTGAGAATCATCTCTTGCAGGGTCTGATCCGACGCGAGTTTCCCACCAGTCAGGCATCCCGTCTCTGTCACGATCTTCAGTACCACCCAGAACCTCTGCTCTGGAAAAGCTGCTCATACAAAATATTGTTATCAAAATACAGTACAAAGTTAAAACTTTTTTCACAATATGTTATTCCCCGTCATAGCTTGCGGCTTTATCAAATTCAGGAATTTTGGAGCTTAAAATCAGGAATTTCGGAGCTTAAAATCAGGGATATCCTGATTACATTCCTGTTCAACTTGTTGTATTTTATAATTAAAGCTTATTTTTTTGACAGTGAAAAGTCCAAAACAACCCCACAACGTGCTGAAATTATTCAGTGGGAATCAGTGATCTGGAAAATACAGGTGTCAGTAATTTCAGAAGATTATGAGAACTTGGGGAATTGCAAAAAATAATCTGCCCGTGCAAAAAAACCGCTCTATTTTTGCACTCCTTCAAATTTTATTCCACTTTTCACTATCAAAAAATTTCCCTTTGCAGGCGGTGTTTTCCTGACCGGATTGTAACATGAAATCCCCCCCTTACGTCCGGCCCGGATTTTTTAACTTTCCAATCTGCTGATATTGTTCCAGTCATTTTGCGAAACTTTTTGAATGATAAAATGAATAATCATTCCCAAAATCACCACTCTATAACACTGACTCCGGAAAAAAGTAAAGTATATTTTTGTCAAACTTTATAATGAGTTGTTATTTATTTTAACTTAATATATTAATCCATCAATATTTTTCGATTTTTAATTTTCTTTATAAATAATAAATTCAATCATAAGTGTAAACTTAAGGTGCCGCTCCCTAAGTTTACACTAATGTAAATTCAATATTACTAGTTCTAACGGTTTTTGTGGTTTCCGATATGATCCGCAGATGAACGCAGACAGACGCTCACGGCCTGTGCAGGCGGTCAGAGTGGGAGCATCAGCGTTCATCCGCGTTCATCCGCGGTTTGCAGGGATCACAGCTGTCTGAAATCTTATGCAGCCACAAAATCCGTTAGAATCAGCAATATTAAGAATCAAACCTGTTGGAGGGCCAGATAAAAATATGAATTTTTTTTCTTATCTGATACCCCTGATCTGATTTTATAATTTACTGATTTCCGTTTGACAACACAAAACAAACTCTTGTATGATGCTTGTCAATATACTCAAAAACAACACCTTGCAGTGATGGAGCTTCAAGGACGGCCCCTGAGTTCAACCGTCAGCCCGGCATATTAACGAGTAAAGTTTATAAGCTATGCTATCGAACAAGGTGCTTTGTTTTGCAACATGCTGGCAGAATTAAAAAGAAAACAAAGTGGACAAGTGCTATGCTGAAAGATAAAACTGAAATTCTGATTGTGGGCGCGGGAATCGTCGGACTGACCCTTGCCCGCGCATTGGTGAGGAAGGGATTCGATGACATCGTGATTCTTGAAAAAGAATCCGAGCCTGGAAAACACGCGTCCGGGCGCAACAGCGGGGTCCTCCACGCGGGTATTTACTATGCGCCTGACAGCCTTAAAGCCAAATCATGCGTGAACGGCAACCGGCTTTTAAATGCATATTGCAGGGAAAAAGGGCTGCCACTTCTGGAAGCCGGCAAAGTGATCATCACACGCAGCAGAGAGGAAATTCCTGTCCTTGAGGAGCTTTATCAGCGGGCCAGGGCCAACGGGGCCAAAGTGGAAATCATTGATGAGAAACAACTGGCCCGCATTGAGCCGAATGCAAAGACCGTTGAAAAAGCACTCTTTTCCCATTATACTGCAATGGTGGATCCCAAAATGGTACTCAGAAGCATCAAAAGGGATTTGGAGGCCAGCGGAAAAGCGGTGACAGTCAGTGACTGTGCGTTTACAGGGCTGAAAGGATCGAAAACCGCAGTCACGGGCAAAGGTGAGATCGCTTATGAAATCTTTGTGAACGCCGCAGGCGCATACTGCGACAAAGTGGCCCACATTTTCGGGGTCGGACAGAATTACCGCATCATTCCCTTCAAAGGCATCTATTGGAAGCTGAAAAAAAATCTTCCTTACACGGTAAACGGCAACATTTACCCAGTGCCGGACATCCGCAATCCGTTTTTGGGGGTTCATTTTACCCGCAGTGTTCACGGGGATGTCTATTTGGGCCCCACCGCGATTCCTGCTTTCGGTCGGGAGAATTACGGTGTGCTGACCGGCATTGACAGGGAGGGTTTTTCCATTATTTTTACGGATGCTGTCTTATTTTTCCTGAATCCGAAATTCCGGGAAGTAGCACTTGTTGAACCGCGGAAATATCTCAAACCGTATTTTTTCAGGGATGCGGCAAAGCTGGTGAAGCAGCTTGATCCCGGGGATATCGAACCCTCAGACAAGGTGGGTATCCGCCCCCAGCTCGTTGACTGGTCAACAAAAGAACTGGTCATGGATTTCATGGTCACTGCCGACGGCGAGACCATCCATATTCTGAACCCTGTTTCCCCTGCCTTTACCAGTTCGATGGACTTGGCAGACACCATCGTGCGTGAGCATTTCGGAGGTTGAGGGGGGGGGCAAAACAAAGCCCCTGCGAAGTATGCGTTCCCAAGCGGCGGAGCCTGGGAACGAGAGTGAGGCATGCGCCTATGAATTAAGCTGATTATAACGGACTCAGGGGAGCCCTGTGAATACTTTTTGATAACCACAGAGAGCCGCAGAGGAGGCACAGAGAGCCACAGAGTTCTTACTGTTTTCTCTGCGGTTCTCTGTGGTTTTTACGGTCCCCTTAATCCGTTATAATCAGGAATTAAGTATCTTCTTGGCACTTTCGTCATTGACATCCGAAACATGCGGAATACCTGTTTCTCTTGCCGTCTCCCTGTTGCCGGAAAAGATATCGCTGCGCGAAATCTTGTTCATGGAGAATTTTCTCGCACCTGCCATCAACTGCTGCAATCCGCATGAAAGCTTGTCAGCGAGTGTATAGAAAGCAATCGCACCATAAGGAATATGTTTCATCTCATCCTTGCCCACTTTCTTCTCCACATCAAAATATGAGGCAAAAATTTCTTTGGCACTGCTTCCCACCCGCTGAACTGTTCTGGGAAGTTCAGACCAGTGACTGTTGACTTCCGCCCTTCTTTCGGGAAAAAGAGCACCTTCGATATTTGATCCTACAAACCCCGGAATCATGATCGCCCTTCCCATGCACACGAGCTTTGTAAACGGTGCGCCCAGCGCAAGTGCCTTGAATATATGATCTTCAAGTGCAAAACCGCCTGCAAAAGACATATCAACAACATCAAGGCCCTTGGCTGCCAGTATGCTGGCGTATTCATAAGCTTTTGAATGAAGGTTGATTGAGGGGACACCCCAGCTCTGCATCATATTCCATGGGCTCATTCCTGTACCGCCGCCGGAACCGTCCATTGTGAGAAGATCAAGTTTTGCATCTGTGGCAAATTTTATTGCCATGGCCAGTTCTTCCATACCATAAGAACCGGTCTTGAGGGTGACTCTTTTGAATCCGAGGCTGCGAAGATACTCAACATTGCTCATAAAATCCTCACGCACCTGGGCCACAGTGTCCAGATTTGTTCCGCCCAGACGGCTGTGACGGGCAAAGGATTTGATTGAGCCGTTTTCAAATGCCTGCTGAACTTCGGGCACTGTGGGATCCGGGTCAACAACATAGCCTCTTTCTTTGAGGAAAATGGCATAATCAAGGCTTCTCACCTGGATTTCGCCGCCAATGTCCTTGGCTCCCTGGCCCCATTTCAGTTCAATGATACATTTGTCGCCATATTTTTCAGCGACAAATTCCGCCACGCCGTTACGGGTATCCTCGACATTCAACTGCACAATGATAGCGCCGTAACCGTCATAATAACGAAGATATCCGTCTATTCGCCGCTCAAGTTCTGGAGATTTTTTGATTTTGCCCTTTCTTTCGGAACTGGAGCTTATCTCCGATTTACGATCAACCCCGACAACATTCTCACCGATGACCACAGGAATCCCGACCAATGCACCGCCTACTGCAAAGGAATTCCAGTATTTTTCAGCGACAAATGTCGAACCGAGCGCGCCTGTCATCAGCGGGATGCGGACTTTGGTCTTCACCTCCTTGCCGAATTCAGTTTCAAGGCTCACATTCGGAAAAATACAGTCATCAGGACTGTTGCTCATATCGTCGCTCAAGCCGGAAGCTCCGTAAGCATATCCCTGAACTCTGAGCGAATTATATGAAACGCCGACATGGTTCGTGTTGTTGGCACCTGCTGTCACTATGCCGAAACTTCTCGGATAGAGCAGTTTACGACCGACGAGACTCGAAAGCCAAGTTTCGCACTTGCCCTGGCAGTCGGCCCGGCAAAGTGTGCAAAGACCGGACTCAGCCGGATTTCCTCGATTAGAGGTTCCCAGTACATCATTGCTTTTTGAAAATCTCATTTATAAACTCCTTCATTCTATTTAGTTGTCAGTGAAAAAAAGCTGATTATAACGCTTTTAGGGAGGCCTGAAATCAGCCCTGCGTCGCACCTTTTTAACCACAAAGGACACAAAGGGAGCACAAAGGCCACAAAGCTTAAACCTGGGCCACAGAGTTTAAACCTGTCTGAGGGCAGGTGTGGGAGCCTCCCCTGAATCCGTTATAATCAGAAAAAAAGTTGAAAGTAAAAAGTTGAAAGTAACTCTGTAACTGATTGAAATTATTAAATGGCATATACCGGTTCAGAAAATGCTGGTATCAGTGATTTCAATAAGTTACGAGAACTTACGACTGACGAGTTTGTTAACACATTCCATTTTAATACATTGCAGTGTTCTGTTTCCGGATATCTGTGACACATTCAAGATAATGTCTGCCCGGGAGAAAAACCCTGCTTTTTTGGAAAAAACAGGCTTCTTCAGGACAATCCGAACTGATTTGATTTGATAAAAACATTTTTATATCAGTCAGTTGAAACACTTCCAGATAATAATGGCCTGAAAAAACAAAAAAGGCGTCAACCCCAAATCAGGGTAAAGACGCCTTTGTCTCTGTAAAATTTCACACACCGTTGTGCAAAACCTTATTCAAACTCTAATTATCAGTCTCTATATCTGCATTTTTTTTGCTTGTCAAGCTATAATTAAAAAATGTTCACTTTTTAAGTTTCACCTGACAAAAGATTTCCCCAAAAAAAAACAAAATATACCCGGGCTATTAGTGCAACTCGTAAATTCGTTCCCACAACACACTGTTTCTGAAATTTTTTTCAAGGCTTTCAGCCAGATCAAACAGTTTTATCAGTTGATTCAGACTGTCATCCATTAACACATTTTTAAGATTTCTTTGTAACATATTAATTTATAGAAATAAAATCAGATTTTCATTCAGACCATTTTTCTGATGATATGACCTCAGGCCCTTATCCGGCGGGACTGACGCATTATTTTAGAAACAGACCATGTGGGGAAAAACACTTTAAGGCCAGCACTGATCTGACACCGGCATTTTCTCTCAGCAACTGAATTTTTTCCAGATTTCTGATCAGGCGCACCTCGTCAATGAGGTAGTTCAAAGCGCATTTTGCGCCCCTTTGTATTCCTGAAATGGTGCCTCAAGGGGGGAATTCACGCCGCGTGAAAGAAAAGCGGCTCGAATTTTTTTCGGCGCAAAATGTTTTTCAATAACCTGAATGACCGTATCCTTATTAAAGCTTTTGCAGGAAAAAATGTCCAAATAAGCATCACGGTTATTGTCGCTGAAATGTCCGGTAATGGCCGAAGTCTCAATTAACTGCACCAGAGAATAACCGACAGCATCATAGTCGTGTTCGGCAAAATGAACAATAACCGGTTCACCGTAAGCTTTCATATCAATTGCATCAACCAGCTCCTGAACAAAAGCGGCAATAGCACTTTTACTGCAAACATTGGCGTTGCAGTCACTAATATCCAAAAGCAGATGTTGTCCCCAAGTATTATGATTCGTCATGACTTTCTGATATTCCTCCTAACACTGTTGCTAATTTAGTTAAACGGCAACCCTCTCTGCCACTATGACGGGTTGAGTTTTTTCAACGACCGGGTTAAACTGACGGCACCGTTGCGGGGTAAAAACAGATTCCCCTGCCGGAGGCTTAACGATCCCAAAACCATCCTTATAGATAAATCTCTGACATATAAAAAATATTGTCAACAAAAAATATTTCCTGATTATAACGGATTTGGAAGAGGCCTGTAAAGCCCCACAGGGTGGCATATTTGTAGCAGTTGTTATGCAGGCCGTCAGAGCCCGTAGGGGCTTGGACGGGGCCCTGACAAACTGCAAGTTTGGCACTCCGGACAATCTTTTTGTTAAAAGCTGTAAGGACAAAAGAGAAAGCCGGCTTTTCCGAAAAGTCAATTGCCAGCGATTCCAGACAAAGCTAATCTGATTCTTCTGAAAGCAGAATAGCTTCTGCCACGCTTCGCATGGATTTCCGGGTTGACATGCTGCGTTTCTGTATCCAGCGGTACGCCTCCTCTCCGGTTTTGTTGCGCCGCTGCATGAGAACCTCTTTGGCTTGTTCCACCAGCTTTCGGCTTTCCAGTTCTTCCTGAATCACTCTGGTTTTCACCATAAGCTCTGTGTTGAGTATGGCCAGAGCTGCCTGGTTGGCAACGGTTCTTATCAGGTTGACCTCTGTGTCGGAATAGGCATGGGGTTTGGCAGTGAAGCAGTTGAACACACCAATGACCTTTTCATCCTGCACCTGAAGCGGCACACTGAGCATGGATACCAGCCCGAGTTTTCTGGCCATATCTTTTTCCTTGAACTGGGGCGATTCAAGCACGTCTTTGATGATCAGCGGACGTTTATGAGTGGCCACAAATCCCACCACCCCTTCATTCATGTTCAAAGCCCTGTCCTTTATGTACTCAGAATCAATGGACTGGGAAGCTTTTAAGCGGATTTTGGACGGCGTCACACTTTCATCTGTCAGCCATAAGGAACAGATTTCAACCCCGGTGACTTTGGCCGTAACCATCACAATCAGTTTCAGAATATCTTCCAGATAATGGTCTGAAGTGATGGCCTGGCTGATATCCATAAGCGCTTTTATGTATTTGTCATAAGTTTCAGATGTTGTTCTTTCCATATTGAATCACCCAAATTTGATGTTTATTGTTTCAGATAAATGTTTTGCAATAAAATCTCCTGTTTGAAGCCCTGAAATCCGAGCCGGCGGGATTTTGGCAATCCCGTCGGGAGAATTTATGAATTGTTACAGTCTCCCGGGTACGCGCCTGAGCAGGTGCAGAATCAGATGCCATAAGTAAGGCGGAACTACGAACTTTTCTGTAAGACAGAAATCTCCCCTCTGACCGCCCGTCCGTTTTCTTTCCGCAACACTGCCGGCCAGTTCGTTTCCACTGCAAAACCATGCGCCTCGGCAATGGATCGGATGTAGGTCCGGGAGTGGGCGTAACGCCCGGTCTGGCGCAGAATATAGTCGTTTTTATGAGAAATTTCCGTGGAAAAGATAAAATAAGCACCCCGTAAAGAGCGATCACGGACCGAACAGAAAACAGGTTTTAAATTTCCAATATAAACAAAGAGATCAGCGGAGATGAACAGGTCATATTTTTCCTCTGTGTTGTTCAGAAACGCTATAATGTCCCCGAGTTTCAGAACATCATAAATATTTTTATTTCTCGCTTCTTTAATCATATTCGGCGAGATGTCAATGCCGGTAAGGCGACCGGCCATCCTTCGGAACTCCGCACCGGCCAATCCCGTGCCACATCCCAGGTCAATGGCATTTTTGAAATGCAGATCGTCGTTTAAAAAGAACTGAAACGCCTGTCGGAGCAATATCGGCGCATGATACTCCAATTTTCTGACAAGGTGATGATCAAATTTTGCCGAATACTGATCAAACAGGTCTTTGACAAATTCTCTCGGAGCGGTTTCTGTTGTCTGCCCTGTCAGTGCTGCGATGATATGTTTTGCTGAAAGGTTGCCGGGATCCAAATCTG
>Ga0164315_10005361_pt1 | contig 10032 bp, 6 predicted proteins | sample GuaBasSedimGuay6_FD_113737 | JGI IMG/M metagenome (GOLD analysis project Ga0164315, IMG submission 113737) | Subseafloor sediment microbial communities from Guaymas Basin, Gulf of California, Mexico - Guay6, Core 4569-2, 0-3 cm | ecosystem: Environmental > Aquatic > Marine > Hydrothermal vents >... | reverse complement strand
CTTTTCAAAATTAGAATCCTGAACGATCTGCGCAATTGCAGCTAAAGATTGTAAATGAAAATTACGTTCATCATGCGTACCTGTTATCACAAATACTGTATTAACTTTTTGTGCTTCATCATTAAAGTAAATTCCTTCCTTACATCTTGCCAGCAGGATATTAAATTTCTTCTCACCTTCAATAATAATATGAGGAATAGCGAGAGAGTCAGTGAGTACTGTAGAACTTTCAGCTTCACGCTCAAGTAGTTTTTTATAGAAATAGTCACTGCTTTTATCAATATTTACACACACCTTATCGGCAATTGTATGGAAAAATTCTTCTTTGGAAACAGATTTATCAATATCCAAGACGACAGCACTTTCAATAAGTTCATCAAACCTGTCTTTTGTAATATTATCACGTTCCCTGATAATTTCTTTCAATTCTGTGTCTAGAGATGTTGTTACAAGATCTTTAGCTTTGATTCGCTTAACAAGCTGCAGAAGAGCAGATTCCTTATTAGATCGAATGCTCCCATAGAACCAGTACCATAATAATCCGGATATAATGAAAACAGAAGTCATAATTAACGGAATTGTTCCCATTTCAATTATTAGGAATATATATACAAGAACTGCGATGATCTGTAGCCATGGATATAATGGACTCTTAAATTTTGGACGATAGTTCTGAATTCCGCTTTCACGCATAATTACTACAGCTATGTTTGTAAAAATGTAAAGTAACAACATCATGGTGGAAGCTGTTTTTACAAGTGTTTCCAAAGGTAAAAAAATCACTAACATCATGAAGCCACTGGTAAACAATATTGCGTTAACCGGAGTTTGGTGTTTTTTGTTCACCTTTCCAAAAAATGAAGGAAGAAGTTTATCTTGGCTCATTGCCATTGGATTCCTTGATGCTGCCATAATTCCGGCATTTGCTGTAGAAAAAAAAGCTAACAAAGCTGCTATTGAAAGTACATACATTCCGGGTTTTCCAGCAAATATTGTAGCTCCGTCACTGATTGGCGTAAGTGTATAGAATCTGGGAGCCGAAAGAAGAAGGTTATCTCCTAAAACACCAACCGTTACAAATACGACAAGCACATAAGCAATAGTAACAATTATGAATGCTAAGAACATTCCAAGTGGAATATTACGCGATGGATTTTTTACTTCTTCAGCAACGCTAGCAATTTTAGTTAATCCGCCATATGAAACAAATATCAATCCAGCAGTCATGAAAAGAGTTTTCAAATCTCCTTTCATAAAAACATCAAAATTACGATTATCAACATGAGTAATTCCTTTGGTAACATAATACAAAAGTAATATTAGCAAACCAACAACCATAAAAATCTGTAAATTACCAGCATGTTTAGTGCTTCTAAGATTTATTATTGTAAAAATTACGCAAAAAACAACAGCAATCAGTTTAATTTGAAAAATCGTGATCTCTGGATATATGATAGAAGCAAAAGCACCGATTCCAACTAAAGCAAAAGCACTTTTAAAAGCTAAAGAAAACCAAGCTGAAATTCCTGCAATCGTTCCAAAACCGCCTCCCATACTACGATTGACAAAGAAATAATCACCACCCGATTTGGGCATTGCAGTAGCAAGTTCAGCTTTACTGAACATAGATGGAAGCACCAGAATTCCTGCGAGAAGATATGCTAATATCACAGCAGGTCCCGATTTAAAATAAGCCAGCCCCGGCAAAATAAACAATCCTGAACTGATCATTGCTCCAGCGGCAATACTGAATACTGATAATAATCCAAGTTCTTTTTTTAATCCGGACATAATATTACCTAAGGTTATTTAAAAACTACAACCTTATTTTTGCCTAGAGTTTTGCCATTATACATAGCTTTATCAGCTTTATTAATAAGATCATCAATTGTTATTTCTTCATCCTGATAGTCATTTACACCAATTGTTGCAGTTAATGAGATTTCTATTCCCTTACATTTGATCGGGAATTTAGCTAATTGCTTAAGAATTAGTTTTGCTAAATATGACGCACCTGAAGCATTTGTTTGAGGGAGTAGTAAAATAAATTCGTCACCGCCATAACGTCCTACTACATCTTGCTTTCTAACAAGATCGATCATTATCTTTGAAAATTTTTTTAAAACAAAATCACCACAATTATGTCCATATTTATCATTAATTTCTTTAAAGTTATCCAAATCGATTATTGCAATTGTAAAGATTTCTTTTGAACGTTCATATTTTACTTTTTCATGATTAATCTTTTCTAGTATTGAGCACCTATTAGGAAGATGAGTAAGCGAATCAGTTCTGGCGAGTATACGCAATTTATCATTTGATTCCTTTAACTCTTTTTTTATTCTTTTTAATTCGGTCATATTAACTGATAAATTATACAATTCATGTATCCCAAAAATATTTTCTTGTTTGTGAAAACTTGTTAGCACATTTAATACAGTCCTATTTTCATGAAGATATTCAATTTCACCATGACGAATTTCGATATTGCTTTCATAATATTTATCAATATCTTTCTTAAATTTTTCTAAGATTGAGTTTGGGACAATTAAATCTTCTATCTTTTTACCAACAGCCTTACTGTTCTCAAATCCAAACATTTCTTCACAAGCACGATTCCAATAAGTTACGCGATGATCTTTTCCAATACTATAAATTGCAATACCGGGAACGTTATAAACAATATTCTCAAATTTGTTCTCATGTTGGTTAAGTTTGTTATTAAGATTTACCCACTCATAGAGATCTTTTTTATTTTCATTAAATCTCCTATTTGTAAAAATAATAAGTCCAATTGTTGTAACAAAAAAAATTATCAGAAGTTCAATTAGCTTATATTCATAATTTCCATATAATGAATATATGTAATTTGATATATGGAAAACTCTTAACGAAATATATATAATCAATAATATAGATATAATAACGACTAGATCTGTAGATGTTCTCTTTTTAGAGAGTAATAAACCCGGCACATCATTTTTAGTATTTAATTGTCTAGCGATCTTAACCTCCGTTTCTGTATATCATATAAATTCACATATCATTAATAGTGACTTCTCAAGAAATTTCACTTCCTTCATTTACATCTTTGTCCGGATGCAAAATTGAGAGTACTCCATTATCTTCTGCAGCTAATATCATTGCTTGAGATTCTATACCCATTACCTTTCTGGGTTTCAGATTTATAAGCATGGGAACTTTTTTCCCAATTAAATCTTCCGGTTCATAATCTTTGCCAATACCAGCTATTACAGAACGCTCTTCCCCACCTATATTTACTTTGAGTTTAATTAGTTTATTAGATTTTTTCACTTTCTCTGCTTCTAATATCTTTACTATGCGGATTTCCATTTTCATAAAATCTTCATATTGAATTTCAGGTTTATGCTCGATCATGTTTTTTTCCTTTATAACACTTCCTTGCCTTTGTTTAAGGATTTCAAGCTGTTCTTCAACTTCCTTCTCTTCTATTTTCCTGAATAATCTTTTTACATTTGTTATTGTATATCCAGATGGTTTTTTTGAAATATTATCCCAGGTATTAGAATCCAAAACACCTATCATATGGCGAAGAGATTTCATACTCTTTGGAATTACTGGTGATGAGATAATTGAAATTATTCGCAATATCTCTAAACAAACATACAAAGTTTGTGAAGCATTGTCTTTATCAGTTTTTACTTTCTTCCATGGTTGTGTTTCATCAAAGTACTTATTGCCAATTCGGGCAATATCCATAAATTGCTTGGTTGCTTTCCTTACATGATAATTTGAATAAGATCCGCTAACTTCATCCGCAAGTTTATGAACTTCTGCAAGTGTGTCTTTTGATAAGTTTGAAAATTCATTTGGACATTTGATGATCCCATCAAAATACTTATTTGCAAATATACATGTTCTATTTGCTAAATTCCCCAAAACATTATTCAGTTCAGAATTAATATGCATTCTGAAATCTTCCCAACTAAAATCACTATCTTTTGTTTCTGGCGCATTAGCTGCCAGCACATATCGCAGATATTCACCTTCAAAATATTTTAGGTAATCTTCTACCCAAACTGTCCAGTTGCGGCTTGTAGACATTTTCTGTCCTTCTAAATTAAGATATTCATTAGCTGGAACATCATGTGGAAGAACGAATCTCTCTTTCTGTTTGGAAAGCATTGCAGGCCAGATTATTGTATGGAATGGAATGTTGTCTTTCCCTAAGAAGTGAATCATTTTTGTGTTTTCATCAAGCCAGTAATCTTTCCATTTATCAGGAGTACCTCTTTTTTCTGCCCATTCTTTAGTTGAAGAGAGATATCCGATTGGAGCATCAAACCAAACATACAATACTTTTCCCTCTGTATTTTCAAGTGGAATAGGAACTCCCCAATTCAGATCACGAGTGATACCACGTTCTTGTAAACCTTCATTAAGCCATCCAAGAACGAAATTCTTAACATTATCTTTCCAATATGTTTTTGAATCTATCCACTCACGTAATTCTTTCTCAAATTTAGGAAGATCAAGATACCAGTGAGTTGTATCTTTTATTATTGGTACATCACCTGATAGTTTACTCTTGGGCTCGATCAGATCCATTGCATCAATTAATTTCCCGCAATTATCACATTGATCTCCACGTGCTCCTTCAGCTTTACAAAATGGACAAATTCCTTCAACATATCTATCCGATAAAAACCGCTTTTGCTTCTCATCATAAAATTGTTTAATATCTTTTTTTATAATGTATCCAGCATCATACAGATTTGTAAAAAAATCTTGTGAGTCTTTTATATGACCAGAATGGGATGTTCCTGAAAAGTTATCCAACTGGATATTTAATCCTTCTAGATCAACTTCCATACTTTTATTAAATTTATCTGCAATTTCATGTGGTAATACATTTTCTTCTTCAGCTTTAAGAGAGATAGGTGTTCCGTAATCATCTGTCCCACCAACATACAGCACATCGTTCCCTAATAATTTCTGGTATCTTACAAAAATATCTGCATTTAAATATGAGCCGGCAATATGGCCAATATGTAGTTTTCCATTTGCATAAGTGAGTGCACTTGTTACTAAAAATTTCTCCAAAATCTATCTCCATATTTTTTATAAATTTACACTAATCTCAAAACAAATATAATTTAAAGGTGTCAAGAATTTTTGACTACTGTAAATTAATTAGTTAGTATTTAAGGTAAATAAAAATAACAATTATAAATAAAGAACCTTCCGATAAAAAAACCGGAAGGTTATAATTATTTTCATTATCAAACAATAAGTACTAATTACTATCTTTTTCTTCTTCTTTTTTAATCATCTTGATATCTTCAGCATATTCAAACATTTCTTCAAGTGTTGAGCATTTATCAAAGATCTCCATTGTTTTCTGAAGTTGTATATCTTCTTCCAAAATCACTTTATAGCGTTCAACTTCTCCGAATTTTCTACCAATGATATTACTGGTTAATTCATTTCCAATCCAATTAAGAATGCTATCAACTTCAGTCTGTTCAAATTCAATATCTTCTGATTTTGCGAATTTAAGTAATTCATCAATATCTTGTTTGGAAGCTATATAATCTAAAGTAACATTTTCTTCATGATCTATAAGATAATCAACAGAATAATTAAAGAAAATATTTTTTCTGCGCAGATCCACACCAAGGTCAGTAAGTAGAGCTTGTTCGATTTCAATGTCTGGAGTAATTCCTCCACCACCGTAAACTTTTCTTCCATTATTTGTGTAATATACATTCTCATGGCTTTTCTCTTCAGCTTCTTCCTGCATTTCTTCAATTTCTTCCTTTGTGATATCACCATTCTTCACACGTTCATCTTTCAATAATTTATCATTAAGATCTTTATGGATACATCTACCGGATTCTATATAATATTTAGCTGTTGTTATTTTGATTCCATTTCCATCTGAAAGTGGAAATAAGCGCTGAACAGAACCTTTTCCAAACGAAGTTTGACCAACAATTAAACCACGATCCCAATCTTGTAATGAGCCGGCAAAAATCTCTGAAGCACTTGCAGAACCACCATTGATAAGTACAATAACTGGATAATCATCTCTAATCCTATTATACTTGGTTAGATATTCCATGTTGGTTTGAGGTGCTCTACCTTTTGTAAATACTACAAGTTTACCCTTTCCAATAAATTCATTTACTGTATTTATTGCTTCTCTAAGAAGTCCTCCCGGATTAAATCTAAGATCTATAATAAGACCACGAATTCCTTCTTCTTCCAATTCATCTAATTTTTCTCTCATGTCCGAAGTTGTGTTTGCATTAAACTGTCGAATTCGCATATATCCAATTCCATTATCCAATTTGAAAGAATAAGGGATGCTATGAATTTTAATTATTTCACGAATAATCTCAAATTCTAATTCTTCTTCAACTCCTGGTCTAATAATTGATATCAAAACTTCTGTTCCTGGCTCACCACGCATTTTTTTTATGGATTCATCTGTTGAAACACCAACAACACTTTCCCCATCAACTTTGGATATCTTATCACCAGCAAGGATACCCATCCTGTAGGCAGGAGTTCCTTCAATTGGTGCTACAACGGTTATATAATCACCTTTCTTGTCTATTGAAATGCCAAGCCCACCAAATTCACCTTTTGTGTCTGTACTGAATTTCTCAAATTCGTCAGGTGTAAAATAATATGTATGAGGATCAACTTCATCCAGCATACCTTTAATAGCAGAATCTATAAGATCATCAACATCAAGCTCTTCTACATAATTTTGTCTTAAGTTAAAAAGAACTTCACTGAATAATTTAAGCTTTTTATATATATTCGCATCTTCAGAATTAGATGCATCTACATTTACAAAATTAAAAAGTAAAATACCAATAATTATCCAACCGATCACACTTGCAGAAAATAGAATTTTACTCATCTTATTTAGTTTTCTTTTCATTTATTTAACTCCTTTTTAATTATGTTAATCACGTCATGATGTATTTCATTAATACTTTTTTTACCATCTAAAATAATAAATCTTTCAGGTTCTTTTTTAGCCAATTCTAAAAAACCTTCTCTTACTCTTTTATGGAATTCCATCGATTCCTGTTCCAATCTGTCAGCATCTTTTTTCAAGATTCTAGATAATCCGATCTCTTCCGGCAAGTCCACCAAAAAAGTAATATTCGGAACAAGTCCAAAAGTTGCATATCTTCTAATTGTGTCAATAAGCTTTCCATCAATCTTTCTAGCAGCACCCTGATATGCAAAAGTAGAATCGTAGTATCTATCGGAAATAACAATATTCCCTTTTTCCAATTCAGGAATGATCCATTCACCTGTATGTTGACTTCTTGACGCCATATATAAAAGCACCTCAGTTTGCGGTAGCATCTCTTTATTATTTACACTTAGAAGCATTTCACGTATTTCTTCAGCTATTTTAGGTCCTCCTGGTTCACGGGTTAGAAATACACTTTTACCTTCATTTATTAGGAACTCTTTGAGCATTCGGGCTTGGGTCGATTTACCACAACCTTCAATTCCTTCAAAAGTAATAAACAAACCTTTCTTCATTATGTTACCTTTTTTATATTATTTTTAAGTTCAAACCTAAAATCAGAGCATCCTCTTGTGGAGAATGATAATAATTCTTTCTTGATCCAATAATTCTGAAGCCCATCATCTCGTAGAGCTTATTTGCAGCAAGATTAGATTTACGAACTTCGAGGAAAAATAAGAAGCATTTTTCGTCCAGTAATTTACTTATAAGAAACTGAACAAGAGCTTTACCAAATCCATTTCTTTGAAACTTTGCAGCAATTGCAATATTCGTGATATTAAATTCATCCAAAAGCTTCCAACCGCAAATATAGCCAATAATTATATTTTTGAGTTCCAAGACATAAGCATATTGATTATGAATTTCTTCTATGAACATCTCTTCTTCCCAAGGGGTTGAAAAAAGTTCTTTCTCTAAAATCATAATAGTAGAAATATCTTCAATTTTCATTTCCCTGATTTCTGTTTTCATTAATAATATAATTTCTGCCCTGGATAAATCATCACAATTCCATTTCGTGTTTTAAGATTATTTCTGGAGATCAGCTTATTTTGTGAAATCTTCAATTTATGAGCAATCGTTCCAACCGTATCTCCTTTCTTTACAGTATGATAGTTATTTGATTTTTGAACTGCTCCGCCGGAACCGGTTCCGTAAAGTTTAAGCTTTTGACCCGGATGAATGACATTTGAACTAAGATGATTCAGACTTTTAATACGAGAAACTGTTGTCTTATATTTGCGTGCAATATCATACAAATTATCTCCACGTTTTACAATATGGTGTGTAAAGAACCCTGCGTTTTCATTTAGGAATTGATTTTCTATCTTAGCTAATAATTCTTTATCAATACCATTTCCATTAGGAATGAGTACAGAGTATTTTCCAGGTGGAAGAACAACATTATTAATTGCAGAATATTTCACTCGACTTCTTTTATATATCTTAATCCAGGGATTTATTTCCAAGATTTTTCCAATAGAAGTTCCTTGAGCTTTTGCCCATTCATCGATTTTGTAGTGCCCCTTAAGTGTAAGATCTATCAAATGTGCATTCTCTAAGATCGGTTCTTTTTTATCAAATTTATTACCAAATATTTTCTCTTCATTTTCAATGATCAACTTTATTGCAACAGCACGCCATACATAATTATGTGTTTCATCAACCCGCATCAATAAATCAAAAAAATCATATGCTTCTTGCTGCCGAATAACTTTAGCAATACTACCAACTCCTGCATTATAGGAACTCATTGCCAATAACCAGTCTTCAGTACCGCGTTCTTTGAGATAACTTCGTGCATTTAGAAGATATTTTGCAGCAGCAGGTGTTGCCAGAAAAACATTTCTACGTTCATCAATAAAAGAATCTATTTGCATTCCAAAACCTTTTGCTGTACTTGGCATAAATTGCCAGATTCCAAGTGCACCTACACGTGATCCTGCCATTGGGCTTAATCTACTTTCTGCAATTGCCAGATATTTAGTATCAAGCGGAACGTTATAGTTGGAAAATACTGAATCAAAGTACGCAAAGTATTTACCACATCTTGGAATGAATTTATGAGCTACTCTTAATTCCTGTTTATAAATTGTTTCAAATTTATCAAAGATCCGTTCGTTTGTAAGATCAAATGTTCTGCCGGCAAATACTATGGAATCTGGAATTATAAAATCTTGATTTACAGCAACTCTACTGTTTGCAACTTCTAGCGCTTGATATAAAGAATCAATTGTGAAATCAGATTCTTCTAATAGAATGTAAAGCGAATCAATTATTATATTTTTGTCTGTAATTTCTAATTGAAGTGAATCTGCAGCAACATTAATAAATATTTCATCTGAATTCTCAATAGGTTGAACAGATTCTGTTTTAGATATTATAGCACATCCAAACATAAAAGTAAGAATTACAAATATTGCAATAATCCTTCCCATCTATTGAGTATCCATCATACGAGGTTTATAAATATCATCATAGTAGTTCATATATTTCCCTGAAGCTATTTCCTCAATCCAATCCATATGATTTGTATACCACGCTATTACCCGATCTAAACCTTCTTCAAATTCTATTTGCGGTTCCCAACCAAGTTCCTGACGGATCTTACTGGAATTAACAGAATAACGAACATCATGACCCTGCCTGTCGAGAACATAAGAGATTAAATCTTTTTTGATATTCAGTTTATCAAGAATAAGCTCTACAAGATCTATATTCTTCCATTTATTTCCTGTTCCAACATTGTATGTTTCACCAGATTTTCCTTTTTGCATGATAACATCTATAGCTCGGCAATGATCTTCTACATGAATCCATTCACGAATATTCTTACCGTCACCATAAACTGGGATCTCTAAATTATTCAATGCATTATGAATAATTACTGGAACTAACTTTTCAGGAAATTGATAATGTCCAAAATTATTACATGATCGAATTATATTAATACGTTGACCGTAAGTTTGATATGCTACACGCAGAAGCAG
>Ga0164315_10005358_pt1 | contig 10034 bp, 12 predicted proteins | sample GuaBasSedimGuay6_FD_113737 | JGI IMG/M metagenome (GOLD analysis project Ga0164315, IMG submission 113737) | Subseafloor sediment microbial communities from Guaymas Basin, Gulf of California, Mexico - Guay6, Core 4569-2, 0-3 cm | ecosystem: Environmental > Aquatic > Marine > Hydrothermal vents... | reverse complement strand
TTAGGGTAAACCCCTATATAGAGTTTATTTTCCCTTAGGGTAAACCCTAATAAGAAAGTGTTCTTTTTGAAAGAAAAGGTTCTTTTTTGAAGGTTTTTGGGGGAAAAGCGGCTGTTTTTGCATAAAACGTTTTGTTTTGTGTAATTTTTTTAACAATCACTAGGTAGTAAATAGGTATGGAATATCTTTTATTAGGTATGAAATAGGCTATAGTTAGTGTTTGTTTTTAGATTCTTGAAGGAGAATTGTTGTATGAATATTTTAACTAAGCGTAATCGTTGTAAAATGAGTAATGAGAATAGAATCAGTAAGTTAGCTGAATACATTCCCTTTGATACCAATGGTAACACCATTGACATCAATGGGGGTGACATATTAGTTACCTTCAAATACGTCCCTATGATTAATGATAGGGATGATAATCTCCTATTAGAAGTTATTGTTTCTAACTACTTAACTGATATACATGATTCTTATTGTGTGTATTCTAAAGGTGATCTTATTGGAGTATGGGAAGTTATTATTAATGAGGTTAATATTCTTTTAGAGTATTAATCTTTTAGTCTGATAGGGGGTAGTGTGGTGTATGCCATATTACCCTTTGTTATTGGTTATGAGTTTATTGCTCTGTATGTCCTTAGGGGCCTACAGAGCAGTGTATTCTATGCTGTATTATTAATTTATCTCTAAAGGAGAAATGTATGTTGAATTTATGTAAAGGTTGTTTATTAGTTGTATTGGCTATTCTTGTTATGTCTGGTTTGGGTCGTATGGCTCTAACTAGTGATGGGTCTACTGAGGCTGTGTATACTCATGAGGGTGTTGAATACAACTGTCTTGCTTATAAGGCAGGGGATATGACACCTGTGTATCATAGTGATCAATTGATATGTTTTAAGGATATTGACACTTGGTATGGTGTTGATGTTCGTCCTGTTTTTTACATAGAGAATGGTGTATATCATTCTATGTAAGTAAGGGTTCTGATAAGGGGATAGGTAACTGTCCTCTTATTGGTATATATGTGTATTGATCAATATGTCCTTGGGGGCCTATTGATCAGTGTTCATGTTGGATGCTGTTAATGTTTCATTATTTCTTTAAAGGAGAAATATTATGTGTGATTTAGGTTTAGTAGAAGTTGTTGAAATAGAGCTTGATCTTATCGAAATCTTTGGTGGCGTTATCGTCACTGAAGAGATTGAGGAGATTGAGATTAATGACTGTGCTTCTGTAGTTGTGAAGCGTAGTACTTCTGGTCATCATCTTAGTACTTTCCAGTTGAAGGAGAGTACTAATATCATTGTTGATCATAGCTTTACCCGTAAGGGTGCATTTATGCGCTCTAAGGGTATGAAGTCTATGAGAGATTATGACACTGCTAATAGTGATAACATTTACTTTGATGTTGATAAGTAAGTGTTTGTTTTTCCTATTAGAATAGTCTTTTATATGTCTATATAAGGGTTACTATTTTAGTAGGGATTACAAGTGTTTATAGTATAGGAATCTAATAGCGGTGTATCGGTATTAGATTTCTATGACTATAGTAGTATGAGTTTATTGATCAATCCATCCTTTAGGGGTGTATTGATCAGTTAATTTGATAACTGTTAAGGGTTTAGTGTAAATAACCTATCAATATTGATGAATATTTACCTGATTGGAGATACATATTATGAATGATTCTAAAAGACTTAAGAAAATGCTTAGAGATGGAGCTTTTATTGGTTCTATAAACATTCGTGAAGAATGGGTAATGGCGCATGCCAGTGCCCATTCTTGTATGCATTCAAAGGGTGGAGCATTGTTTGATGCTCTCACTCCTCTGGGTGTTGAGTTGTTTGTGGTTAAGGCACCTGATGGTGCTGTTGAAGCTCGTTGTCAGGTTCGCAATGGCGAGCATGGCCAGGTTTATGGCAAACACTTTGGTACTCTTAGGAAATGGCTTAAGAACGAAGGTATTAAACCATCTTATGATGGTTTATGGGATATCAAAGAGTTAGATGTTTCGCTTAGCGAGACTCTTATCTTGAAAGAGAATGTGTATGAGTCTTGTGTGGACGAAGAATCAAGGAGTACTTATATTAATAAGGAGTATGTTTTTAAGAAGGAAACTGTTTTAAAAAGTTGTGATTCTTGGAGAGCAAGGGATTATATTAAGGATTGGGCTGAAGAGCAGTTTAAGAGTACAGAGGAATATCGTATTCTTAAGAATAAGAACTTAAAATCTTTGGAGGTAAACTCTTATAGGTATGCAATTGATCAGGAAGATGTTCCTGCTATAGGATTCTTTGAATATCCTGGGGCTTATTGCCTCGTTAAGGATATTGAGGTAGAGGTAATGGTTAAGGCTGTTACTAGAGAGACTTATAAGAAATATAGGATTGAGAAGGAAACTATGATTAAGAAAGGAGACAGCTACATGTCTATATATTGTGATAAGGAAAGGACTTTTACTCCTGATGATAACATTAGGTATATAAGTAAGAGTGAGTATTCTAGAATACTTCATGAAGAGAAGTATGGTGTTGATAATTGGGATGATTATGAACAAGAGTTACCTAGAGGTAATTTTTGGGCATAGTATCTAATTCTAATAGGGGTGATGTATAGTCATCCCTAAGTAGAGAAAGTGTATATATATATGTGTTTATGTATATATGTTTATGTATATGTGTGTAGTGTATTGCTCAATATGCCCTTTAGGGGTCTATTGAGCAGTGTATTATTGTAGTATTACATTGTTGTTAATATTTGTTGTTATTTTAATTCTTTAAAGGAGAATTGTTATGAAGAAGATAGTATCTAAATATGGGACATTTATTGTTCCTAATGTTCTTAATCAAGAAATTAGAGATGTTTTGGCTAAAGCTATACGAGTTCATAGAGTTAGTGGTCAGCCAATTAACATTAGTGATGCTGGTTGGTCTTATGGTTTAGAGATATCTGTGGGTCAATTGGATTTTGGTCCTCTTGAAACATGGTATGCAAGTTATGAGGATTACGATGATTTTGATGAAGATACTCTTAATGAGTATTTTTGTTAGGTTTCAGTTGAGATGTCAAGCCTCTTATGTGCGCGAGTAGCGTATATAGGGGGCTTTATCATCTTTATTAAGGTGTGATTGTACTATAGTGTACACATATATTGTTTCTTTAAAGGAGAAATGTTATGGAATCGTTAGTATTTTTGTTGTGTGCCAAGGTTGAGCTAAAAGCTCAAGCTGTATTGACCCCGTGGGCCTTCCTTGGTCATGTAAATGAACAGATTAAGAGTGACATTATTGTTGCTCTTGATGAGCATCTTCGTGATACATGTAAGGAGCGTGTTATCGTATTAGGTTCTGATGGGCCTTATTATGATACTGTTGATACTTACACTGAATCTGATGATGAGGACCTCATCAGAGGTGGATATTCGGAAGATGTGTTTGATGCTGGAATTGGTTCTGATGATGAGGGGTATTGGTAATGGCTGGTACTAATGAAGTTATGGCTATGGCAGCTTCTGCTGCATGTAGCCGTATGGAGTTATGTCCTAGTGTTGTTCGTGTTATTAGTAAGGATGAATATGATGCTCTTTATGAGCATCGTGTTGGTCCTGTTGCTAAGGGCATGAATGGTTTTTTACATTTTGAGACTGATGATGGTCTTGCTGTATGTCACCAGGTGGCATTTAGTAAGTATGTTATTCTTTCTCGTTTTGAGTATTAAGGAGTATATTATGAAGGTATTTATATCTGAGTGTAGTTCGTTTAATGCTACTGCACGTACATGTGTGTTGGCATTAGAGGAGTTTACTTCTCGTCCTAGTATGGGTGAGAAGGGTTGTTTTAATCATTATAATGGTGTTCGTCATCATTGTGGTGATTGTTCTTCATATTTGTCTATTCATTCTGTAGAAGGACGTTTGCATCAGATGCAGTCATGTTCTATGGATGCTTATGATGCTTTGTATCATGATGTTAAGTTTCGTAATAAGGAGGCACATGACAGTGTGCTTCTCTTAATTACAGAGGAGCTTTATATCATGCGTAAGGAGCGTGGTGAGTTTGAAGTATTGGAATTTGACGATGATGTGCCCTTTTAGGGGATTTTGTTGTATTTTTAAGTAGTTTATATATTGTTATATTAAGTATATATATTACTGTGGTATCAGGGAGTTGAACATTCGGTTCATCTCCCTTTTTTATTTATTTTTTTTCTCTATATGTATATGGGTATGAAATGTGTTCATTCCTGATGGTATAGGGATATGTGTTCTGAGGAGAACTATTATGAAAACTATCGTTAATAATGTTGCTTTATCTGTTGTTGCTAATTCTGATGTGGCTAATTTACCAGAGTTCAATGTTATTTTCTTAAATCAGGGTATGTTAATGGGCCATTGTGTCCATGCTGATACGTTTGATTCTAATAATAACGTTGCTTCTGCTTACATTACTTCTGTTTATGACAGTGGTATGACTAAGTATGGATCTTATCACATTGATCGTTCTGGTAATCCAGGCTATGGTGGCAATTTTTATGTTGGTGCTGGTGAGTGTGGTGAGAGTCCACTTGTTGGACGTAATTATAAGTTTGAATCTGGTTGGTCGTCACGTGTTAATGTGATGAATGACCTATTTGGTACTACTTTAACTGAGGCTACTCATGGTAAGGGTATTGATATCTTTAATCTGATAGGAATCATTAATGAGCAATATGAAGGTAAGGTTTATCTTTCTTTTAATATTACTGATTCAGATATCGATTATAGTATTAATCCTTATGATGAAGATAATGTTTCTAAGTTTGAGAAGCAAGGTGCTGATCATTATCGTAATCGTGAGCATTATGAAGATACGATTCTTGATGTACAATCTGAGAGTTTCTATGATGATGCTGTTAGATTTTTTAATGACTGTCGTGAGATGAATGGTATTATTTCTGGTGAAACGTGTAACCATTTTTCTGCTTATAAGTGGTCTGATGATGATGAGCATCAAGTTCTAATAGGGCGTATTGATGCTGAACGTATTAAGACTGAATCTGAAATGTATGACGATGACCGTAGTGAGGAGGCTGCTTATTATGATGGTCGTGATGATTGGGAAGACGAACAAGAGTATTTAGATTGGGAAGAAGGTCAACATGAACATGAATTGTTCATGCTTACCTTCTGTGGTCCCATGCTTCAGCAGGATCTCGAAGAGATTGCTTCTGGTGATTACTGTTGTCTCTTAACTATGCAAGAGCATAATGTGATTCCTTTTTAGACACACTATTTAGGGGTTGGAGCGTTAGCGATTTTTGGTTGTTGATTGAGATTATATCAAATTTATTGAAGATTGTTTGTGTCATCTTTCCCCTTTTTAACCTAAAGATAAGATTAAGAGTGTCACGTAAGTCCTTGTTTATCAAGGACTATGTGATGCTCTTAGCTTTAATTAAGATGAAATATTTATATGTATAAATATAAGTATATGACCGGTGTAGGCATCCGGCACTGATGATTCTGCCTATAACTTGTAAAATTTATTTATAAGTTATTATTTTTTTTATGACTAATTCTCTAAAGGAGAAATATTATGTCAAATGTATTAAAAGCTGTATCTGCTTTCATCCCTACTGCACCTGTTACTACAGGTGTTTCTATTCCTAATGTTGGAGTTCTTGTTGTTGCTCAGCAACAACAAGGTGCTAATGTTGGAGTTCCTTCTGCTCCAGTTACTGCTATGAGCGCCATGATGAATCATGGTCAAGTTCAAGGACAGGTTCAAGTTCAAGGACAGGTTCAGCAACAACAGGCTGCTGTTGCTCCTCAGGGAGCTCCTGCTGCCTTTGTAGCGGATAATAGTCCTAAGCTAAGGATTCTTGTTAAGTGGCCTAAAAGCCCTGTTGAAGGTCTCCTCTTAGAGGTGGCACATAATGCTGGTAAGCAGTGTGTGTTCATTGAGGGTGAGGATGCTAATACTTATGTTGGTATTGTTCAGACTACTATGGCTAGAGATGCTTTTAAAGCATTGTTCGAGCCCATGGGTAAGTATGATCAGCTTCACCAAGGTAAGAACGTCTATGATGGTAAGAAGGATGCTCTTTGGAATGGTGATATACCTAAGCAAGTCTTGGGTATGCGTGCTGCTATGAATGACATGGTGGCATCTGCTACGGAGGAGGATTATAAGCTGGTTGAAGATCAGTATCGTTATGATGCTGATAAGAATCTTGTTTATCCAGTATCTATTGATGATCTCATCAAGGATGAGGAGCTCAGTAGAGATGCTGAGGTTGAGGCTACACATGAGGAGGTGATAGTGATCAGTGCTGATAGCACTGGTCACAGCTTCCTTATTATGGAGCTACGAGAGATTGGTGTTTGTGGTCTTACCGATAAGAAGGGAGGTAAGTATGCACCACTTAAGCGTGGAGAGTATCGTGTTCTTAAGCTTAGTGGTGCCAATAAGCTTAAGGCTGCTGATGTGTGTAAGCAGCTGAATACTATGGCTTAGAAATTTAAGTTATAGGCAGTTATATAGGGGCTATGTTGTAAAACATATGCCCCTATTTTTTTCAATGTATCTTCATGTATATGAGGGTACATTGAGGGTTTTTAAGAGCACCCTGAGTCTCTTTTTTTGTGTTATTTATTTCTTTAAAGGAGAAATATATTATGAGTAATTTAACTACTCAAGTGGCTGTGCAAACAGCTATTAATAGTATCAAAGCTGATACTAAAGTTCAATCAGTGTTGGAGTCTTGGGCTCCATACCCTGAGTGGCAGGCTACTATGAAGTCAATTATCCTTGGTACTAGTATCGAGGGTATCTTAACTGGCCGTATTCAAGGGTCAGATAAGATTGGGTTTCATAATAAGACGCCTAAGCATATTAATCCATTTGGGTATACTGGTCTCCTTCCTTGGAAGGACGCTATTGATGTGCCTGTGATGTGGTTGCATTATGATTTTTTCTCTAAGTTTTTCGTTACTACTAATGATTTAGGTGAGAATGATTCTCGCCTATTGTGGTTTCGTTGGTCTAAGGAGACATCCTCCAATGTGTGGGATGAGCAGCTTAATGCTGCTGGACTTGAGTTTATTAAGCTTATGCTTACTGCTCAGGATTCTAGACGTAGGAGGACTACTGAGAGCATCATCGGTTCTATGGATAAGCCTAGCTTTAAGCATTATAGAGCTTGTTTTGATTCTAAGGGTAATATTGTTATGCCTGAGAACGTTGGCATACAGCATCCTGCTTTGCTTAAAGAGGATCATGCTAATAAGGGTTACTTCAATATGATTATGCCAGACAGTGTGTTTGCTTATAGCAATGTGTCTGGGATTATGAGCATGGAAGATCCTAAGAAGGCATTGGCACGTATTAGTAGGCTTGTACAGTCTCCTGATGCTGTGCCTATGGGCACTAAACGTGTGTTTGTCGTTGATATACCTGAAGGTCATAGCATGACTAAATGGTTCTACACTGGGTCAGGTTATATACCTTCTGATTTCTTTGAGCAAGTTCTTGTTCACAGGGCTGTATCTCCTACTGGTATGAAGATGACTTCAATGCCTATGCCTAAGAAGTGGGTCAAGTCATTAGGTGAGAAGAACAAGGATGTTATTGTTCTCTCTAAGGCTTCTTATAAGTCTGGTGGTAATGGTCTTGTGATGGATCTTCTTGATATTAATGAGAAGGTTCTTTCTAAGATGTCTAAGACTGAGATGGAAGGGGTGCTTAAGGAGCGTAGCTCATCCATTAAGTTGGGCAATACCAGAGTTCGTGGTTGGTTTGTTGATGTTGAATATAACATCACGTCGTTCTATGGGTTGTATGGTTTACGTACACCTGATGAGGATGACCTTGAAGAAGATACTGTGGATTCAGATGGTAATACTGTCTGTAAAAGCAGTTTCTATATTGAAGCTACTGAGTCTCTGGCTCATGACAACACTTACCCTATGGGTCAGGTTATTATGGATAAGATAGAGGCTAAGGAGCTCTATTATGCGCCTCAGCGCATGAATATTAAGCTACAGGAAGTGGCTAATGTCTACTGGTCTTATGGTAAGGAGATTGGTGATAAGTTTATTCAGTCTGTTCTTCATGCTTCTTTGAAACATACTCGTGAGAGTTCTAAGTTAGGATTAGATAAGATGTCTGGCGTAGGTGTTGATGCTGTTCTTTATGAGGAGACGTTCCTGCGTGATTTGGCTTATCAAATTTATCCTCATCCTGAAGTTGGGGGTTCATGGATTAAGCCTGGTAAGCTTGATATGGAGACATATACAGATCAGGATCTTGGTCGTAAGTGTATTCAGGAGTTCCTTTATGGAGCTCCTAATGGTATTAACGGTTTTGAGTGGGAAGGTTTGTTTGGACCTAATAATAAAGTCTTTCGTGTACGTGGTAAGGATTACTTTATCCCTGCTGGTGCAGTGATGGAGGAGTTTGCGTATCAGGAAGATGGTTCTGAACGTTGGTTCATGACTGGCCCTGCTAGAGCTTTACAGCTTTTGTTTAGCTCTATTAAGGGTAAGGATACTAATTGGGCTAATAAGGCTATCAATCACGACATGGATATGCAGAAGGATTTGTATGGTGAGAATGTAGATAACTTTAGGGTAGAAGGCTTTGGTAACAAAGTCATGCTACCTGCTCCATGGTTGAAGATGGATGAGTTAGCTGTATTAGATCCCCATTACGGGCGTATGAATGGACGTCATGTAATGGGTTCTAAGATGCCTGTTCTATTTGATAAGGCTGTAGCTGGCTTTACATTGCTGACTGGTGTACCTAAGTCAGTCTTTGGTGAGTTATCACCTCTTATGAGATTCGGTCTTAAAAACGCAGTATTTACTAACTGTGACGTTATGATGGATCTAAGAAATGACACTGATGGAGATATGCATCGTGTGGCTTTGATTGATACTGTTCCATTATATACTGGGGCTCCTGATCACATGCTTGCTTGGACTAAGAAGTATCGTGATGATGAGGCTGATCTCCTTATTAAGTGTAAGGAGTATAAGCAGTATAGTTTTGGTGACATCAACGAGGCTGTGTTAGCAGCAGCGTTGAGTAAGCAGTATGTTGGTAGAGCTACTAATGCTCTTAGTACTCTTGGTCATCTGCTACAGATCTTTGTATCTAAGGATGCTATGACATTTAATGAAGCACGAGTTATACGTGCCTCATATGCAATGGCTATTCAGGATTACATAGTAGCAGGTATTAAGCATGAGACTATGGGTAATCTCTTTATGAAGGCAGATTTTACTACTGCTCTTTATGGTAAGAAGATTGAGTCTCGTCTTGTTGCTAGAGAGGACTTTAAACTGTTGATATCTGAGTATCAGAAGGATAACAAGTCTATCATGAAGAGTGTTTCATTGTTCTTTGAGAACTTGGATAATCTTAGTGGTATGGCTATTGATGGTGTTAGTCCATTCTCTAGTAGACGTGTAGCTAAGATTGAGAAACATGATTATAGTCAAACAGCTGAAGAGTTCTATATTAAGGAGCTTGATATGTTTACTAAGTCTTTCCTTCGTAATAGTCATGATGCTCAGCCTACTCCTGGGATGGCTGATCATTGGAATGATAATGTTAAGGATGCCTATAGAGTGTGTATGGGTAATACTTATGCTTATTGTAATAAGTATGTTTTGTGGGAGCAGGCTATTCCTGCTCACACAGATACTGTAATAGGTAGACTGTTTGATACTTGGAGACATATCAGAAGTAATAATGGTTAGTCTTTATAGTAGTTATTAATTCTAATAGGGGGATATGATATGAAGTATGAATATCATATTTCTCTATGGATTAATAACGTTGACAGTGTGTGATTATATATTTTAATTAGGAGAATACAATGGATAATTTAGTAGACGATATATCATTATTAATGATGATTACTATAAACAATGAATGGAAAGACGTTAAGTCTGATCCATTCTATAACGTGGATACGTTTTGTGATTACTTACACCAGTACTATGAGTATGGTTGTAGTCATGGTCATATGTTACTAGAGGTAACAGATGG
>Ga0164315_10005357_pt1 | contig 10034 bp, 6 predicted proteins | sample GuaBasSedimGuay6_FD_113737 | JGI IMG/M metagenome (GOLD analysis project Ga0164315, IMG submission 113737) | Subseafloor sediment microbial communities from Guaymas Basin, Gulf of California, Mexico - Guay6, Core 4569-2, 0-3 cm | ecosystem: Environmental > Aquatic > Marine > Hydrothermal vents >... | reverse complement strand
TTTACGTTGGTTACCTACAAAAAATACCCACGTTCAAGTCTACTGGGCTAAGGCCCTCAGAAATATCGACAACCCTGAAAATCAAGAACATGACTTACAAGACGAAGGCCTCCATTTTGAAATTAACTTCCGTCCAAAGCTTTAGCTTTGGACGAATAAACCCAAACCGTTGAATAAACCCAAACCGTTGGAGTCCAAAGCTTCAACTTTGGACGAATAATAAATAAACCTAAAGTTTGGACGAATAATAGACTTGTTGCGAAATAAGAGTACAAAATTAGAGAATTTTACTGATAAATCAAAGGGTTAATCTTTAAAGGCCGTCTATTAAAAATCATTGAATTTCAGATACTTAAGTTATTTCGCAACAACCCTAATAAATCCAAACCTAAAGGTTTGGGCTCCAACTGGCCGTAACTTTCGTCCAAAGCGACTCTAAATTCAAATAAACAATTAAGAGAAGAGCCGTGTTCTGGATCAGTCTCAAGCACGGTTTTGAAGACGATATGAAGGTGGCACTTCCCACCAAAGTTATGATTCTGAAATTTAACCAAATATACTGTGAACGGGTGAAATTTAGACTTTTTTCGTCACTGGGGTGAAGGAAATTCATTCATAATAAACGAAACATAAAAGTCCAAATCTAAACCGTGTGCGGTATGCACTGTAAAGGAAATTTTCTGATTGTAACGGATTTGGGGGGCAATAAGAATTTCAAAAAGTTACGTGAGTTTTGAGACCGTTTTTTGAGTGACTTTTTTCTGCATATCCAACCCTTTTAATGCCTTAACTCCTATTGAGGCGGTATAGGCTCAAACTGGGGCGGTGAGTAGGTAAGTTCCTTAGGTTCTAAAACGTGAACCCCGAAAAGATTCCGCTTCAGTTAAAAAAAACAAAAGTTTAATTAATTAATCATTAATCATTAATCATTAATCATTAATCATTATCAAACAGTTCCCCCCCAAATCCGTTATAACGAGGAAATTTTTATGTTATCTACTGCTCCCTCTAAGACAACCTGTTATCAATGCGAACTGGATTGCATATTCGACGTGCATTATGGGAACGATGGTCGCGTGGAAAAATTGTCTGGTCCAGAATGTCCACGCGGTAAGGTGCAACTTGAAATGCAGGAGCATCCAGAGCGGCTCCGTTATCCATTGCAAAGGATAGAGGGAACTGATGGGGCGCATTATCAACGAATCTCTTGGGATAAAGCCCTAGACATTACTGCCAACGCTTTGGACAGCATCCGTCAAAAGAATGGTGCAGAGTCGGTAGCTTTCTTCAGCGGCTACACTAAAGAAGCGAGGCTCTACCTTCAAAGGCTTGCCCATCTTTTCGGTTCCCCCAACTATATGACGGAATCAGGATGTTGTTTTACGTCCGCCCAACTCTGCGAAGAACTGACTTACGGCTATCCATTGAAACATGCCAGTCTTCTCAGTGCGCATGAAACTCGTTGCCGCTTGATCTGGTCGACCAATCCGGTTCATTCTGTGTTGCCGTTTGATAAACATCCAGTAATTGCACCCAAGGATGGAGTCAAAATCATTGTCGTCGATCCCCGTTACACAGAGACCGCCGAACGTGCAGATTTATATCTTCCTATCCGTCCCGGTTCGGATGGTGCTTTAGCGTTGGCTATCCATCATCTGCTCTTCAAGAATGGTTGGGCCGATGAAGCTTTTCTCAACCGTTGGTGTCATGGTGTTGAAGCATTTCGAAGTTACGTAAAAGAGTTTACCCCAGAGCGGGCAGCCGAGCTTTGCCAAGTTCCCGCCGCAGACATTCGTCAAGCAGCCGAATGGTATGGAACCCAAGGGCCTTCTCAATTAGTCATGTCGGCTTGTTCCACGACGCACCACACTAACGGATTTCAAAACCACCGTGCCATGATTTTGTTGGCCGCCACCAGCGGTAATGTGGACATTCCTGGGGGGAACCGTTTTTTCTTCCGCAATGCGGTTCCAAAACCGATTGATCTTTTCAAGGAAACTATCGGACAATTACCACCACGTATAGGTTACGATAAATTTCCCGTTTGGATCAACCGTATTCCAGAAGCCCAACCGATGTTGCTGAGACGATCCATTGAAGGAAAAGAGTCAACTCAGATTAGAGGTATGTTTGCTCTAGGAATCAATCCTATCATGTGGCCTAACACATCCAGCCTAATTGAGTCGCTGAAAAAACTGGAATTCTTCGCCTGTGTTGACTTCTTTCCCAATCCGGCGACCGAAATAGCCAACATTGTTTTTCCGGCAGCTACTTCTCTTGAGCGAGAGGCGTTAATTACGGCTACACGTTGTCAATTTCGAGGCATTGTGCAACATAGAAAACCGGTCGTACAAACGCCGGTTGGTGAGGCAAGAGCGGACGCTCAAATCATACTGGACCTTGGTTGTCGCTTGGGTATGCAGGAAAAATTTTGGCACGGAGATATCCATGCGAGCATTCACGAACAGGCGGAAACGTTCACGCCGGCGCTTTGGGAACAAATACAGAGCAAACCTGAAGGAGTGGCCATCTTTGGTTCTGTCACGATGGACGATGAGTTGGAACAGACAGATAGATTGTATGAGGTCAAAGGCTTTCCCACCTTTAGCGGCAAAGTGGAATTTGATTCCGAAGAGTTGCGCCGTGCAGGATACGATGGACTTCCCATCTACCATGAGCCGGCAGAAAGTCCGCTCAGTACGCCAGAAATCGCCAAAAAATTCCCCCTCGTTCTGACAACTGGAGGACGTTCCATCGCATATGTCCATTCACAACAACGCCAGTTCAAGAGTTTGCGTCGTTTAGATCCATATCCACGAGTGCAGATACACCCCAAAGATGCCTACAATCGGGGAATTGAGGATGGTCAATCGGTCACGATTTCATCACCCCGCGGGAGGGTGGACATGTTGGCAGAGGTAACTGATCGCATACTGCCCGGCGTTGTGCATGCCTATCATGGATGGTCTACGGCCAATATCAATGAGTTGATTGATGATCAAAATCTTGATCCAATCAGCGGTTTTCCTGCTTATAAGTCTAACCTTTGCCAAGTGGAGAAAAAAGTTGAGCGAGATTCGTAAACACAACACCTACGAAACCGATTCCAGTATCGCTTTATATTGTGAATTTCATTATGGTGACGAATATTTTAATGTTGCTAATTTCCCAAAAAAATATGCTGAATACGCATTACAGAAAATGCAATATAAAAATAAAATAAATGCACTTGAAATTGGTTGTGCTGTAGGTAGAGCAAGTTTTGAACTGGCACACGAATTTACTCAAGTCACTGGTATGGATTTCTCTGCTCGATTCATCCAAGTTGCTAATCAATTGAAAGAAAATGCAACTTTACGTTATGCCATCCCAGATGAAGGTGATATTGTGCGTTATAAAGAAACCTCATTAAAAGCATTGGGGTTTTATTCAATAAAACAACGTTGCCATTTCATCCAACAAGACGCATGTGATCTCAAACCAATTTTCCAAGGTTATGATCTAATTTTGGGTGCCAACTTAATTGATCGTCTCTATCAACCAAGAAAATTCCTTGACAATATTCATCACCGTATTAATGATTCGGGACTATTGATATTAACTTCACCTTATACTTGGCTAGAAGAATTTACTGAAAAACGATATTGGCTAGGTGGATACAAACAAAACGGTGAAAATGTTACCACGTTGGATGGATTAAAAAACATCTTACTGGAGCATTTTGAACTTATTGATGTTGCTGATATACCTTTTGTTATTCGAGAAACAAAACGTAAATTCCAACATTCAATTGCTGAAGTATCCACCTGGCAAAAAAGATAATTATATGAACAATTAATTCTACTTTGTCACTTTTAATAAAATCAATGACTTGTAGGGTGGATTGAGCGTTCCGCTACTTCGTTGCGCTGCGCGTATCCACCAAAATTCACGTTGTTATGATTTTATTAGGCGAATGGTAAGTAATAATTATCTAACTCACTGATATTTAAAGTCGAGCTCACGTTAGTACTTTGTCAAGGTTATATTGATGGATACCGGAGTCATCGATAAATCTTGGACAGCCCAAACTCTCATCTTACCCGTCAAAACCAAGTTGACAGAGTACTAACGTGAGTTCGACTTTAAATATCAATGGGTTATAAATTTATTAGTTATATCAATTGTTTATTTATAATGACTTAATTATCAATCAGTTAAAAACAAAACACCTAAGCTGTACTTACTTCTTCCAGTTGATGGCCCACAAATAAGGGTTATTCACGTATTAATGGTAAGGGTTTAGTATATTTAATCAATTAATTGTAATCAAGTAATTGATTAACATAATATTTATATAACTTATTGAAAAATAAAGTCGAACTCACGTTACTAGGAAAACTTTAGTTTGTACGCTCAAACGGTCGTCCACACTTATCAGCCGCAGAGGCGACAAGTAATATCTATGAAAGCCAACAAATGCAGAATGATTACTTGTTGCTGCACTACGGCAGCGCCGAAGATACGATGCCATACTCATTTGGGCCCCGCGAGGCGATAGATTTTCCCGCACGTTGTGCCAAATTGGTGCTGGAATCCGCCACCCAATTAGGCCTTAAAACCGAACGGGCGATTGATGTTGGTTGTTCGGTTGGGCGAGCCGTGTTTGAACTGGCACGAACTTATCAAGAAGTGGTGGGAGTCGATTTAAGTAAAGCCTTTATTGAGGCCGCTAACACACTGAAGCATGAGGGCCAATTAGACTATTTTCGCAAAGATGAGGGCCAATTAGGCGCAACCCTCACCGCCACTATTGATTCTGCGATTGATCGCAATCGTACCACATTCCGCCAAGCGGATGCCTGTGCGTTGCCACCCGAGTTGGTTGGATTTGATGCGGTGCTACTGGCAAACTTATTGGATCGCTTGCCCAGCCCTAAAGCCTGTTTAGCTCGAATGGGCGGCTATCTGGGCTTAGTACGCCCCGGTGGGGTGGTGATGTCACCTTACACTTGGATGGAACAATTTACCCCGATTGATGCTTGGCTCGGTGGCTATGAACGAGACGGTAATGCTTTGTCATCCAAAGACGGGATTCGTGCGGCACTGGGTGAAGCTTTTGAACTGGTGACTGAAGAAAATATGCCTTTACTGATTCGTGAACATGTGCGTAAATATCAGTATATTGTCACTCATGTGACGGTGTGGAGACGTAATGAAACATAAGGAGGAATCAATATGGGGACTATTTTTGGTACCCATTGGAAAATTAATCGAATGGAAAACGATAATGATTGACACATATGAAGACTATCAACATATAAACCGTTTAGGATGGGCGCAAGGTGTTAGCAAAGGATGGAAAGCCACCTCTACCTTTGGGACAAAAGAACTTCAGCATTCCAAAGATTTATTAGATCCGAACAACTGGATTCCGTGGGAAAAAGTAAAATCTGTACTTTGTTTGGCGAGTGGTGGTGGTCAACAAGGCCCTTTGTTTGCATCCCTTGGCTACAATGTCACTGTCGTTGATTTTTCCCCAGAACAACTTGCACAAGATCAACAAGTCGCTGATGAACATGGGTTTAAGATCGAACTGATCGAAAGCGACATACTCGACCTCTCGTTGTTATATGGGCGCCATTTTGATTTGGTTTACCAACCACTTTCAGCACATCATGTCCCAGATGTCAGGCATGTGTATCGTGAAGTCGTCAAGGTTTTAAGTCCTAACGGTTATTACTTTGTAAGTCATTGGAATCCTATATTTTTTCAATTACCATTATCTGATGAGTCAGTTCAGTGGGATGGCAAGGCTTATCGCCTCGTTAGAGCACAAAAAAGTGGAGAACTCGTGCATTGCAAATGGGAAACCGATAATGGAGATAAAATAGCGATTTGCCATTTTATTCATACTTTATCTGATCTCATCGGCGGTTTATGTGATCTAGGATTTGTGATACACCATTTTGACGAACCTAAAGGTGGAAATAGATGTGCCGATCCTGAAAGTCTTGAACATATAGCGAGTTTTTTTCCGCTTACGTTCAATATTTTTTGTTCAAAACCCCAAACTTGGATGAAGTAAATAATGCAAAAACAGAAAGTCACTTCTTCGCACTATGCGAAGATTGCAGATCATTATAATCATGCTTTTTTTCATGGCGACTCTATTGATTATCAAAACTGGGTATTACAGAAAGTATTACATCATTTACAGTTAAAGGCCCCAGATCAAGTTGTAGACATCGGATGTGGTACTGGAACGTTTACAAGTGCGCTTTATGATCAGATTGAATTCAAGCAAGAAATTATCGGGGTTGACTCAAGTCCTGAAATGTTAACTCATGCTAACACATTGAGGGGGATAAGGACTCATTGTACTGATGCGGTTTCCTTCAGTCAATCTCATGAATACCAATATGATAAAGCTTTGATGATGGGGATCATACATCATATAGATTTGGCTGATTTGCCAAGATTGTACAAAGGTATTTATCAACAATTACGCAAAGGTGGCATACTTCTGACCATCACTAGACCCAACATTGTTCACTACCCTTTTTTTCAAGCGGCTTTAGACATCTGGTCTCAATTTCAACCTGATTCTGAGCTTTATATTCAACTTCAAAAAGAGGCTGGTTTCTCTGTTAATTGTCAAACTGACGATTATCCACTCCAAATTCCCAAGACGCAATGGTTTGAAATGATTAAAAACCGTTTTTGGTCAACCTTTTCTCATTTCACAGATGAGGAATTACAAGCGGGTTTAGTGGAATTAGAAAATAAATACGCTAAAGCAGAAGTCTTAAACTTTGTAGATACTTTGGTTTTCATTGAAGCCCAAAAGCCTCAATGCCATTAACTTAAGGAATATTTTCGTAGGGTGGGCAGTTTTTTTTGCCCACCATCATTATTTTTTACGGTGGTGGACAACAAAAAGGGTATACCCACCCGCTGCGATAGTTAATTTAATTAATGGCATTGGCCCAAAAGCATGGGGATAAATCTCTAGGCTAAAAGCTCAAGTCTGCTAAAGCAGACTCACCAACGTAGTACTTTAGGGTACTTGAGCAGTGCCCTTTAGGGTACTTGAGCTTTTAGCCATGAGCTTTAGCTCATGGCAAGATTGTTGGACGGATTGTGTCACATCGTTTTAAACTTTTTCAATCACCCTAGATGAGGTTCATACTCTAATGCTTATTGAAATTTTAGTGCTCAGTAGTTTAGCTGTTGGAATAAGAAATTATCGCCAACAACGCCAGTCAAAAAAGGGTTCAAACAAAAGCCAAGCGCTGACACCAAAATCATCCAGCTTATATCAAAAAGGTAAAACCAGCTTACTCGCCTTTAAAAAAGTGTTTTTGGGTTCAAACAAAAGCCAAGCCCTGAAGCCAAAATCATCCAGCTTATATCAAAAAGGTAAAAACAGCTTACTCGCCTTTAAAAAACTGTTCATGATTTCATTAACTGGCGGGGAAGTACGTCATCAACAACTTAAGCAGATGGTCACAGTGGAAGGTGATAATCAAGCGAATGCCTTTTATAAAAAACTAAATAGAAACATAAATCTATCTATCGGTTTAATGGGTTTGGCTCTGATAGGCACTTGGTTCTATGCTCCGTTGCTGCCGATAGCGGCAGCCGGTGCTCTTTACCTTTATTCTCCTCTTTTTCAAAAATTCTCTAAAGAGTTGAATAAAGGGCGTATAACCACCGAGCTTCTTGATGTTATTTTTCTGATTAGTTTTATAATGATGGGATATATATTTTTGGTCATATTCTTCACTTTTACTAGTTTACTGAATCTGAAACTGCTGACACGAACCAAAGATCACTCACAGGGACAATTAATTAAAATTTTTAGTCAACAACCACAATTCGTTTGGATCAGACGAGAAGGTATAGAAGTCGATATACCCCTAGAAGCCGTTCAAAAGGAAGATATTGTCGTGATTAATGCTGGCGAGATTATTCCGGTTGATGGCATTATAACCGAAGGATTGGCAACCATTGATCAACATAGCTTGACTGGGGAATCGCAACCGGTAGAAAAAGAAGTGGGTTCCCAGGTTTTTGCCGCGACGCTGGTATTAGCCGGGCGGATTTTGATTAAAGTCGAAAATACCGGCACCCATACCAACGCAGCAAAAATTGGGCACATTTTGCAACAAACCCAAGAGTTTAAAGAAAGCTTGCGTTTACGAGGGAAACAGATAGCAGACCGTTTTGTCCCGCCAACCTTATTTGCCAGTGGCTTAACTTTACCATTGCTTGGCTCAAATTCGGCAGTGACAATTCTTTGGTCTAGTTTTGGTTATAATATGCAGGTATTGGGACCAATTAGTATTTTGAATTTTTTACATATTATGGCTCAAAATGGCATATTGATTAAAGATGGACGTTCTCTGGAAATGTTGCAACAGATCGATACAGTGGTTTTTGATAAAACCGGCACTTTAACAATGGAACAACCGCAACTCAGTCATCTCTACCCTCGTAAGCCCTTCAATGAAGAGACTTTGCTAACCTACGCCGCGGCAGCCGAGTACCGGCAAACCCATCCCATTGCCAAAGCCATACTAATAGCCGCAGAACAACGCGGGCTAGATTTACCCGTGATTGATGAAGCCGCTTATCAAGTAGGTTACGGCATTGAAGTGAAAATCAAAACAACCGTAGTACAAGTGGGCAGTGCCCGTTTTATGCACCAAAAAGGTATTCGCTTACCAACAGAAATACAAGACTTAAAAACCCGATGTGATGCCAACGGACATTCACTGGTTTATGTCGCCCTGAATAATAATCTAGCGGGTGTGCTGGAATTACAACCCTGTATTCGTCCAGAAGCCAAGGAAATCATTGATTATTTAAAGGCTCAGGGTATTTCACTGTACATTATCTCCGGTGATCACGAACAACCGACTCGCATGCTCGCTCATGAGTTAGGCATAGAACATTACTTTGCTGAAACGCTACCCGATAAGAAAGCGGAATTGATCGCAAAGTTGCGTGCCAGTGGCAAATTTGTTGGTTTTATTGGTGATGGGATTAACGATGCCATTGCCTTAAAACAAGCAAATGTATCTATATCGCTTCGCGGTGCTTCAACTGCTGCCACAGATACCGCTCAGATTATTTTAATGGATGGTGATTTAAACAAACTCAAGTCCTTATTTGAGATTACCAAGGCCTTTGAAGCCAATATGCGTACCAATTATTTAACCTCAATGGTACCCGGTGTGGTTTGTTTAGGTGGGGTATTTTTATTCCATATGGGTGTTGTTGGTGGTTTGGTTGTGTCTTACACTGGAAAAATGGTTGGTTTAATGAATACCATGTTGCCTTTAGTAAAGCATGAAAATAGTAATAATTTAACAGTGGAGTCCAAAGCCAAACCGTTGGAGTCCAAAATTTCAGCTTTGGACGACTAAAAATCCAAACCACAACTTCCGTCCAAAGCTTCAGCTTTGGACGACTAGAAATCTGTAACTGGACGAATGATAAGAAATACAAATGATAAGAAATACAAACCTAAAGGTTTGGACTCCGGCCGTAATTGGGGTTGCCATTATAACTAATTGTTTTTATTAACGTGAGTTCGAGTTATTTTTCAATAAATTATATAAATTTTATATTAATCAATTGGCTGAAAAAATATTTTTTGACAATGAAACCCTTAAGAATAATACGTTAATAACCCGAAAATTGTGGGCCATAGAGTGAAATGAGCCAGTCAATGTTTTTTTAACTGATTGAAAATAAAGTCATTATAAATAACGCTTTGATAGACTTAATAATTCTATAACTCACTGATATTTAAAATAGAACTCACGTTATTAGGTAAAAAATTAAAACGGATACTCTATTCACAAAATGACCAACGAGAATATAAGTCTTTTACGGCTTTGTGTTTGGCGGCCCTGTCGCTTGGAACGGGAATACTTTGACATTACCAAGCGACACCCCGCCGAGGTGACCTCTTTCCAAGAATGTATTTATTCGTGGGAACCAAATGGCGATCCATTTAGTTCTGTCACCAGCAGTGAACAACT
>Ga0164315_10005356_pt1 | contig 10035 bp, 11 predicted proteins | sample GuaBasSedimGuay6_FD_113737 | JGI IMG/M metagenome (GOLD analysis project Ga0164315, IMG submission 113737) | Subseafloor sediment microbial communities from Guaymas Basin, Gulf of California, Mexico - Guay6, Core 4569-2, 0-3 cm | ecosystem: Environmental > Aquatic > Marine > Hydrothermal vents... | reverse complement strand
TGATGCTGATGGTAGTGCAAGATTATGTCTTCGTCTTCGTGGTGTGATGACTCCGAATATAAAAGCATATGATTGTTTCTTTGGAGATGAATTACACCCATCTTATAAAGAATTGATAAGAATTGATAAGAAGAATTATTGTGAAGGTTGTTGTTGGACATGTATGATTATGTCAGATATGCTTTCAAAAAGTGCAGAAAAAGTTGAAAATTTAATTCATAAGGAGAGACGAGATGGTTGATGAAAATGTATTACAAAATGCAATAGAGTTTTATCAAAAAATAAAAGCTGAGGAAGAGGTTACTGTCAAGTTTAGAAAAATTGACGGTACAGAAAGGATTATGAAATGTACTTTGGATTTCTCTAAAATTCCAGAAGGAAAAAGACCTAAAGATGTTGACATGGGTAAAATCTTTTCTTTAGTACAGAAACATGGCATGGTTCATGTCTTTGATCTAGAAAAGAAAGATTGGAGAACCGTTCCTTTTCAAAGAAGTGAATGGGTTGAAACTCCAAATAGAGTGAGGTTTAGAATTAAAAAAGGATTATAAAATGAAAAAAGAAAAAGATGTTATGGTAGACCCAGTTATAAGGAAAATGCAACTATTTAATGAAGATATAAAAAATGAGTTGAAAATGAATCCTTGTATTATTGATAGAGAAGCATTTGTAGATGCTCTTCATAATAATATGAGAAGATTTATTAATAAAAACTATAGAGATTAAGAAAGGAATTGATATGAGTATTATAGATGAATTACTCGAAACGTGGAAAAAAAGTGATAATGATGAAAAATTAAAAGTTCTTTGTGATCAAATTACCAAAGAAGAGATTGAGGATATAGATAAATATGAAGGTCCGAGTGGATCAAATATTTTCTTATCTTTATCATTAAACGATGTTAATCAAATAGACCAGTATAAATATGAAAATTATATTTGTTTAGAAAGAGAAGCTCAAAATAAATATATAATTTCTCATTGGAACTGTTTAATTAACAGCACAACTTCAACTCCAAGACGACAAAAAGCTTGGAATGTAAAAAGTGATGATCCGAAGAAAGTATTGAGAGAGTTTGTAGAAAGGATGCAATATTTAAAAGGAGAATAATACTGTGAATAACGAAATTGTTATAGGTAGAAAATACACAAGTATCATTGGTTCAGAAGATAACATGGATCAGGTAGAAAGAAATAGTGAATATAACGAAAATAAAATTGTTGATTTTAAACCTATTTACAGAAAAAGAACTATTAGAACTAGCGACTTTTTCAATAGTTTAAAAACAAATATAACAAGTCAAAATGAAATTTTACCAATAGGATGTAAATATTTCCAAACATTTGAAAATGGTAGAAAAGTAATAGTTATTGAGGAACCTCCAAGAATTAGAACTATTAGAGCTGATATTGGAATGGAGGCAACAATAGAAAAGTTAAAAATAACTGGAAAGTTAAAAGAGTATGGGTATGAAAATTATTTAAACGAAGCCAAAAGTAATCCATATTCTTTTCAGCTATCTTTCCCGTATGTTGTTTTTATTATTGTATTAAGTCAAAATAATGCACTAATGCAAATGCAACCTTACTTTAGACTTCATCCGATTACAAGTTTGTCAGATTATCTATTCTTGGCTCCATTGTATAATATTCCAGATAGTCAAACAATTTGTCTCGGTAGTGTTCAAAATTGTGAAACTGTAATAGAAACAATTGAAAATATTATTGAGAAGTTTTGGATAAATAGGTACAATCAAGATTATACTGATAATATAAAAGCTTATGAAAATTCCGAAGCTTATGAAGTTCATGATTATTTATCTTGGATGTATTTTACAAAAGTTAATCCAATGTTTATTTATAATGTTAAATGGCTTAAACATCATAAAAATATTTATAATATCATTAAAGTAATGAAAGAAAATTCAATACTTAGTAGATCTTCCAATACATCATATGATTTATTACAAAAAATTGTAACTGGAACTACTTCCGAAGAATTAAACCCACATCCTCATATTAAAAATATTTCATATTCATTGGCGATTAAGGGTGGAGTTATTACTGTTGGCGATGAAATTATATTCGAAGATGAAAAGTTTTATTTATATTCTTTAACAACCAGAGATCATGGAGAAACATTTAATAATGTTGAATTAGAAAATGAGAAAGGAGAATTAATATCAGTACCATATGATGAATTTAAAAGAGGACTTGGTAATTTATTTATCAAAAATGAATTAAAAGAAGCTAATGTTAATGGACAAATTATTAAACCAAACGATATTATAACTTATAATATGGGTAGTTATCCAATCCATAAAAGAATTAAATCAATAAGAACAGCACCAGATGGAAAAATTGAAGCATTGATTGGAAATGATCATTATCTTATTGAAAATATTGATTTTAAAATAATGAATCTGAAAAATATTAGAATTAATGGTGAACCTCTTGATGAAGAAAAAGAATATTATTTGGTCGCTTCTAATGATAATTACAACAATTCATATAAAATTAAAAAAATGAAATTCAGACATATAAGTATATCATCTAGCGGTAATATCATGATAAGATTTATATCTATTAATGATCGTGATAATAATATTAATTTAAATTATTCAAGATATAAGGAAGGAACAAGCGAATATGATTTGATGAGTCCGACTGATCTTATATTACCTGATGTTTTATGTCATTTTGATAAACTACTATTTAATAGTAATGACGAATCATTAACTCCAAAGTTTAAAATTGTTAAAGATAAAGGAATATTTATTCATAATGATTCAGCGGTTAGACACTATTGTCCATCTTCATCTGAAAGTGCAAAATCAATTTTAGAGAAAATTTTAATAGAGAATGGAACAAGGTTATATATACCCCGTATTTCATGTGATGTTGATTTTAGAGTTGGTGATCCAATAGTATATGCTAACTGGAGTCAACCAGAAGATATGTTTCTTATATCTACTATTGATAAATTTGAATATATTGAAGATGATAAACAATTATATATTCATAGCACTTCATTAAATAAAAAAGTTCAATTTAAAATTCCATATGTTGATTTGCAAAATTATTATGCAAATATTGGTATTGTTAGAAAAGTTGAATCTCAATGTGGTGAATGGAAGTCGGGTGATAAAATAAAAGCAAACTCACCCGGTATTTCTAACTTTCCAAAGAAAGATACTAATACTATTATAGCTTTTATTAATGATGGTGCAACAAAATATCCATTAGCTTTATGTACAAATTGTTGCACATTGTGGATGAATGAAGATACCATGATGAAATTTAATGTATTTCCATTTAAAAGTAATCAATGGAATAAACTTGAGAATACTCCAATTGATCTAAATAAAATTAAATGGCAACATGGCGATCATTTTAAAGCACAATCAGCTTCCATTAAGTTTATACAAAGAAGAAGAGGAACTCAATATGCTTTTGATTATCATTATACTACTAACTGGGGTAATTTGGAATGGGGAACTAGTATAGCAAAAAATACATTAAATGATTATCAAAGACATGGGTTTTTGATGCCAAGGATTACCTCTTCTAATGCAAGATCAGCAACAAATCAAAAAGGATTTCCAAATATGCTTGGAGGATATTTGATAGATTCTAATTCAAGAGTGCATCTTAGAAGTGAACAATTTAAGGAGGATTTTTAAATGTTTCCAGTATGGATAAATGATGGAACAACTGAAATGCCCACAGATCCTATATTCTATGTAGTTGCAAAAGATGGAATATATTTGAAAAAGACTATGGGTGATTTTGATACGATGAATAAGGTGGATGCAATTTCTATCTTAGGTGATTGCGCTACTTATGCTTCATTAGATGTAGCTAAAATCACAATGAGGCAATTTACTCAAATACTATCTCTTTTTAGAGAAGTATATAAAACATTTCGTTCAGAAGCAAATGTAATCTTGCATTACAATAAGAAAAGAAAGAGGTATAGAATTGATGTACCTCTTCAAGGTGTAACTGGTGCAAGTGTTGATTATGTTAATGGAGAAGATACTTATAAAGATTATATAAGAATTGGAACTATTCATAGTCATGCTAATATGACTGCATTTCATTCTCCAACAGATCATACAGATGAAGAGAATTGGGATGGACTTCATATCACTCTTGGTAAAATGGATGAAGATTATTTTGATATATCTTGTTCTATCATGACAGGTGGAGAGAGGTTCATGGTTCAACCAGAAGATTATATTGAAGGTGTTGAATTAGTTGAATATGAAATAGAGCATAAATATGTCAGGTATAAATGGATTGAAGGAAAACAAGTTCCTGTTGAAGCAGAAAAGAAACTTGGATATAAATCATTTGCTCCAGAAAAAGATTTTAGCTTTCCAAAGAAATGGATGGATAAAATTGATAGACCTAAACCTACAGTTCATAAATATGATTGTTCTCAATTTGGATACGGAAATTATGTAAATAGGGGTCTTGCTGATTTCTATAAACATAATCCAAGTCTTAAACAATCACCTCAGCAGAAAAGTATGTTTGATATTTATGATGTGGATGAAAGTGAATGGAATCCTTGTAGTCAATGTCCATATAAACATCATAAATCTGATTTGATGTTGAAAGATTTAATTGATAATCTTGATGATGATACATCAGAAAAATTAGGGTTCACAACTAATGAAAGTAATGATCCATTTCATGTTGATGATGGAGAAAAACCTTATAGTTGTGATATTGATAATCCAGATCATGATGGTCCAACTTTTGGATCAACTAAAGATTAGGAGAAAGAATGAAAATTGTAATTATTGGTTTAGGTGGGGTTGGTTCTATTCTATGTGATAATCTCTCCAGATATTTAAACTACTCAGACATTGATGCATCTGTTAGTTTAATTGATGGAGATTTTTATGAATCAAGGAATGGTGAGAGACAAACTTTTACGAGATTAGGTGATAAAGCTTCTGTTAAATGCACAGAACTTATTCATAAATTTCCTAAGGTTAGTTTTCAAGATTTTAATGAATTTGTTAATGAAGATAATATAAGTTCATTAATAACTGAAAACTCCATTGTTTTTATATGTGTTGACAATCATGTATCAAGAAAAGTTATTTCTGATCATTGTCAAACACTTAACAATATAACTGTTATCAGCGGTGGTAATGAATACACTGATGGTAATGCACAACTATACAAAAGGGAGGATGGCAAGAATGTAACAGCGTCATTAAGCGAGTACCATCCAGAGATTGAATATCCAGAAGATCAATCTCCAGAAGATATGAGTTGCGAAGAATTATCCCACTCGGAACCACAGCTATTGTTCACAAATTTAACTGTTGCAACAATAATGTGTTGGATGTTCTATGCAGTTCATAAAGAGAAAGATGTGACTAAACATGCTGAAGTATATTTCGATATAACTTCAATGGCTACATTAGCGAAAACAAGAAATTCAAAAAACTAAATTATTAAATTATTAGGAGAAATTAAAATGACCGAAACTTATGAAACTTTAAATGACATGACTGTTGCACAGCTTAGAGATATTGTTAGAGCACGTAAAATTGTTGGATATGCCAGAAAGACTAAAGATCTGACTATTAAAGCAATTCTTGCTGCTGGAGATGGACCTTCTATGACTAAACCTGCAGTTTCTTGTGTAACTAAACCTGGTTTGACTCACACTCAGAAACTTGCTGAGACTGCTGCTGCTAAACCTCCCACACCTGTAACTGCAGCTCAGTTCAAAATGTCCAGTGTTCTTACTAAACCTTCTGCAAAAGTTGGTGATAAAACTACAACTACCATTCAGGTATCTTGTGGTGCTAACTCTGCTGACTTCCCTGTTGAAGGTAAAACAGTTGGAGCAGTTCAGGAATTCCTTAAAGAAGTTCTGAATATTGATAGACTTGCTGAGGGTCAGGTTGCTGGCGCATCAGTTGAAACCAGTTATGTTCTTAAAGCAGGTGATGTTCTTGAGTTCATCAAACCGGCTGGTAGCAAAGGGTAGTAAAGTAGTAAATTGATTAAATAAGGGGTGGGGTAACTCACCCCTTACAAAAAGGATTTAGAGTCATGGAAAAAAGTATTGAATTAATATCTGAAGATGATAAAAGTTATACAGCATTAGTCGATGGTAAAGAAACTAAATTATTCAAAATAAATATAGAAGAACTAAATGCTAAACATGATAGAGATTTATTAGAAGCTTCTAAACATTTATCAAAATCTGATATAGAAGAAATGTTGTTTTTTACAAGACGAATAATTCAATTTGTTCCTAGAATAACTGAATATGAAAGAGTTGCTGTGGAAACAACTGATTTAATGGAAAGGGTTTATAAAGCTTTAGAACCTTATAAATTATCTTATTTGATGCATCATTTAGTCAAGGATACAAATCCAGAAATTTATGGAAAAGCTGAAACATTTATGAAACAAATTGGAATGTTTAATGAATATTTAGAAGAGATTTATAAACATATAGAGACGTCAAGTGAAAAATAAAGCTGGATTTATATTGAAATATAATATATAAAGGATTTAAAAGATGTATAAAAGTATTGTAATAATTGGATTGGGATCGCTTGGTGGATTCTTCGTTGAAAATATTTCTAGATTAAAAGGACTACAAACTTTAATACTAATTGATCCTGATATAGTAGAATCTAAGAATATTAGTAAATCTATTTATAAACATGGTGATGTTGGTAAGTTTAAAGTTGACGCAATGAGATATATTATTAATAATAATAATATAATGATAAAAACTTACCCTATTGAATTTATAGAGGGAAAGGTTTATTTACCAAAGAATGATTTAATCATTGATTGTAGAGATGAAATATGTAGCAGGGGCGGTGAAATTGATGTTAGATTTTATATCTCATATAAGACATTAGTTATAGATTGTGAAAAATATCATAAGGTTGGGTTTAAACAAACAGGCAGATATGCTCACCTTTTATCTTTATCAGAATTATCAATAGCTGCTTCAATAGCTGCACAATATATTGATGAAAATATTATGAAAGATTTTATCAAAAGACAATTAGTTTTTCAAGCTGAAATTGATTTAGTAAAAAGACAAGCTTCTAAAGCTATTAAATTATTTGATAATAAACCTGATATTGTTTTAGATTATCAAAAAGGTGATAATATAATTAGAAATCTTCATGAAACTTTACCACAAATAACTAATCTTAATAAAACGAAAGCTTTAACTGTTGTTGTAGGGCAGGAGGGTTGTATTGGTGGAAATATTCAAGTCATAAGAAAAAATGAAATTGACCAGTATAATAATGCAGTAAAAACATTAACTGAAATTGTTCAAAGTGTAGTTCCTTTAAAAGAATTTTATACAATTCAAGTAAATGATAATAATGAAAATGAAGTATTCATTGAATTATTACCAGATACTGGAGCAGCATAAAGGAGAATAATGATATATGGAAAAAATTGTTATGAATCAAAAAGAGGTATAATAATTAAACCTACAATTGCTATGTTTAAATATAAAAAACATATTATTGTTGATTGTCATCCAGGATATTATATTAATAAATATTATATTGTGGTAAATAATAAAAAAGATAGATTAATCCAAGATATTATAATTTGTGATTGCTGTCATCCAAATGCGTGGGGAGGTGAGAATGGTGATATAAATATAGAAAAGCCACCAAAGTTTTCTAAGTTTTGTTTACCAACTGATGTTAAAGGAGCAAAGTTAATTAGCGATTCATTGATGAAGAAATATTCAGAAAGTATATCAATAAGACCTAACTATCCTTTTTATTCGGATATTCATATTAGATATATGTTAATGATGTGGTCGTTAGATGATCCTCATCATTATCCATTAAATGAACATTTGAGAACAACTCCACCATTACCAAAGGAGATATTGTAATGAGCGATATATTTAGTGAAGAAATGAAAAAAGAAATTGTCAAATTGTTTGACAAAAGGTATAAAGAATTAAATATCAGCGATATTCTTGATACTCATAGAGATGTATATTTGGGTATTGAAAAAACAATTAAATCGTTAGCTGGTGAAATAGAAGATGTAAATGATTTAGCAAAAGATAATGAAAATTCAAGAGATGATATTGAATATTCAATAAAAAGTATTGAAGATAATTTAGATGATACAATTAAGAAAAGTGAATTAGAAGATGTGGTAGGGAGCACAATGTTAAAGTTGATGCCTAATTTTAATCAAAGAATATCAAAGGAGATTAAGAAACACCTGGTCACAATAGCAGAGTTTGTAATTAAAAACTTTAAAGAAAAGGAATAATAATGCCTACATTATTAAATTTTGACGAGTTTTGTGAAGATCTCAAAGAGATAACCACAACAAAGATTTATGACAAGAAAAAACCTCACGCTACAGGATTATTTTCTGAGCAGATATTTGGACCTGAAAAGAATTATACTTGCCAATGCGGAACGTATTGGGGTATATCAGGTTCAGGTGGGACTTGTGCAGATTGTGAAGTTGATGTTGTTAATAGTAATGAAAGAAGAAAAAGATTTGCAAAAATCATTCTTCCAATTCCAGTAGTTAATCCATTATTTTATGATCTAGCAATAGACTTAGGAGGTCGTCAAGTAAAGATTGCATTAGATCAGTTAATGAAAGATGAAAATAGCATTCTAGTTTATGATGAAGAAGAAGAAATTTGGACTGTTGATAAAGAAAACCCGGAAGATATTGACAGAAATGCTTTAGTTGGTACAGAAGCAGTTAGAATACTAATTGAAGATTTAGCTGATTATAGATTAGAAATTGGTGAGGTTTCATGGGAAGTTATTAAAGAAAATATTGACCAATTAATCATTAATCAGGTTGTTGTATTACCTCCAGATCTTAGACCAGCATCAAAAAAGATTAGTAAAAAAGGTCAAGTATCTTCTGATAAAATTAATAGATATTATACTCAAATACTAACGAAAAAAGAAGCTATGAGAGAAACCCCATGTGATATAAGAGTTGATAGAAACTTATATTACAATTATTATAGACAATTACAAAAGGATGTTAATGAGCTTTATGCTTATATTCTTGAGAAAATGTCTAAGAAAGAAGGGTTGATTCGTGGAAATATTTTAGGAAAAAGAATTGACTTTTCTGGCAGAGCAGTAATTGTTCCTGATCCTACATTAGAAATGGAATATTGTGCATTACCTTATCTGATGTTTTTGGAATTATTCAAACTGAAAATATCAAGAAAGATAATTGAACTGGGTAGGTTTAAGAAAATTAATAATGCAATTGATTTTATTGATAATTGTATTGAAGTTGGAAACCCAGTATTATTTAATATATGTGAAGATATTGCTAAAGATGAAGTATGTATATTAAATAGACAACCATCATTACATAGATTGAGTCTTCTTGGATATAAAACAAAAGTCACTTTAGAAAAAGTTATTAAGATTCATCCATTAAGTTGTCCTCCATTCAATGCTGATTTTGATGGAGATCAAATGGCTGTATATGTTCCAATCAGCGAAGAAGCAAAACAAGAAGTATTGGACAGGTTACTTGTTATAAGGAACTTAACTAATCCTTCAAATGGAAGTTTATCAACAACACCGAGTCAGGATGTTATATTGGGTATATATGCTATTACTCATGAGATATTTCCAGAATTACAACATAATGTTGAATGTAAAGGTAGAACAATTAAAGCTGATCGTAAGCTTTTAAATGATTGTTTTCCAGAAGACTATCAAGTAATTGATGAACCTTTAGGTGGTAAAGAATTAAATTATTATTTAACTGATGTTAATAATAGATATTCAAATGAAATTACTTCTGAAGTGCTTGATAAAATCAAATTTCTTGGATTTAAATATTCAACATTATTTGGGGCAACACTTTCATTAGATGATTGTTTTATTGATGGGTGTCTTGAGAAAAGAGATTCATTGTATGAAAGTGATAACATAAGAGAACAATTGGATATGGTATCTAAGGAAGAAACAACTCAATACCTTAGAGATAATTTTAAAT
>Ga0164315_10005355_pt1 | contig 10036 bp, 9 predicted proteins | sample GuaBasSedimGuay6_FD_113737 | JGI IMG/M metagenome (GOLD analysis project Ga0164315, IMG submission 113737) | Subseafloor sediment microbial communities from Guaymas Basin, Gulf of California, Mexico - Guay6, Core 4569-2, 0-3 cm | ecosystem: Environmental > Aquatic > Marine > Hydrothermal vents >... | reverse complement strand
TAAACGAAGATGGTATTACTTACTGGGAAAGGGCAAACTTTGTATACGGCTCCAACTTGAATAACATGATATTCTACAATAGTGATAAGTTGGAATTATATTCTCAATACGAAATTTCTACCAATGTGCGTGACATCAATGAGTATGTATTATATTATAAAAGTGATGATCTGGCCACTACCAACGACACCATATTTTTTTATTTTTATGTGGCGCATTTAAAAGCTAGTGTGGATTATGAAGATGATCGTCTGGCAGAAGTAAATCAATTCCTGGCTCGCTTGAATGGGATATCAAATGCAGAAAATGTTTTTTTCTGCGGTGACATGAATATTTACACCAGCTCTGAGCCAGCTTATCAAGTAATTATTAATAATAACCCTTATGGCTTTAATGATCCATTACCTGCAGGTAGCTGGCATAATAATTCATCTTATAGTTCAATCCATACACAAAGTACACGAACAGCGAGTTTTGGGGGTGGATCGACTGGAGGAATGGATGACCGTTTCGATTTTATATTGTTTACTGATGATGTGAATAGCGGTTCTAATAAAGTAACATATATTCCCGGAACCTGTGAAGCTTTTGGAAATGATGGTAACCATTATAATGATGCATTGATTGATGCACCTGTAAATCCAAATATCCCTGCTTCAGTAACAAATGCATTGTATTATATGTCGGATCATTTACCGGTTTTTGCTGATTTCAGGGTGGAAGCAAATGTGGATACTACTATTTCAAATATCGTTATTACAGAGATTATGTATAACCCGCCAGAGGCTGGTACGGATACATTGGAATTTATTGAGTTATTTAACAATGGTACTGATAATGTTAACATTGGAGGATATCAATTTGTTTCTGGGGTAGATTTTACATTTCCTTCAACAGATGTAGCTCCTGGTGAATTTGTTGTGGTTGCCGTTAATTCAGCGGCTATGCAAAATGTGTTTGGTGTCAATTCTTTTCAATGGACATCAGGAGCATTGGTAAATGGAGGTGAGCCTATTGAATTGACAAATAGTTCTGGTTTTACAATTGATATAGTTAATTTTGACGATACTTCTCCTTGGCCAACGCAACCTGACGGAAATGGCCCTTCATTGATATTGTGTAATCCGGATAGTGATAATAATGCAGGGGCAAACTGGACATATTCTCAGAATTTTGTTACCAATAATGGTGAGAGCAATCCCATTTACGCCACCCCTGGATTTTCAGAATGTGGTTTTCCTCCGGTTGCTGGTTTCAGTGCCAGTCCAACAACATTATTTGTAGGTGAAAGTGTAACTTATACTGATCTCTCTTCAAATAATCCCTCTTCATGGGCATGGACATTTGAAGGAGGTTCACCTTCTACATCTGCCATTCAGAATCCTGTTGTGTTTTATAATTCTCCCGGTATATATGATGTAAGCTTAATGGTTACAAATCCATCAGGAACTGATGAAGCCATTTATAGTGACTACATTGCTGTTATAGAAGAATCGACAGGAACATTGATGATTACTGAGATCATGCAAAATCCAACTTTTGCCAGTGATAATGTTGGAGAGTGGCTTGAGGTTTTCAATCCTACCCAAAGTCCTGTAAATATGCAGGGATGGTACCTTAAAGACAATGATAATGATTCTATAAAAATATTAAGTAGTTTAATTGTTCCTGCTAATGGGTTTGCTGTTTTAGGCTGTAATAGTAATTCTTCAACTAATGGAAATTTTACGTGCGATTATCAATATGTTTATCTTGATTATCAACTTTCAAATAGTGCAGATGAAATTGTTTTATACAATTCCAATGAAGAAGAGATTGACAGGGTTGAATACGATGGAGGATCAAATTGGCCCGATCCATCAGGAATTTCAATGATTTTTACCGGTGGTGTTTTGGATGATAACAATAATTATAACAATTGGACCACATCATCATTAAGGGAACTTTCATATACTGGAACGACTGGGGATTTGGGTTCTCCTGGTTCAAACGGGACAGGACAAAATCTTGAAGTTCAGGGAATCGAACTTGACCTGAAAGTTTATCTGGAAGGTCCTTTTAACGGTATTGATATGAATACTGATTTAAATTCAAATTTTTTAATACCATTATCACAACCTTACAATATAGCTCCCTGGAATTATTATGGAACAGAGAGTGTTGCTTCAATCCCAACAGATGTTGTCGACTGGGTTATTGTGGAAGTTAGGGATGCTTCCAACGTTGCCTCTGCAACTCCATCAACCATTGTAGCCCAACAATCTGCATTTTTAAAAAATGATGGTTCAATTGTGGATATGGATGGCTCTTCACTGCCTTATTTCTCCTATTCTCCAAGTGCTCAGGTTTTTGTTGTGATTTGGCATAGAAACCATTTGGGTGTAATTTCTAATTATCCCTTAAGTCAGGCAGGTGGAATCTATAGTTATGATTTTACTACTCAGGCTGATCAGGTACTGGGTAATTTTGCTGGATACAAGGAAATTGCTCCTGGAGTATTTGGTATGGTTGGAGGTGATGGAAATGCAGATGGCACAATCAACTCACTGGATAAATCTGGCATATGGGAAGCTCAATCTGGAAATGCGGGTTATATCTTGGTAGATTACAACCTGGATGGCCAGGTAGATAATAAGGATAAGAATGATATCTGGATAAATAACGATACTAAAAGTGAACAAGTCCCGGATTAATCTTCGATACAGAACTTTGAAACTAAATCATTTATTTCGTTACCAAAATCTTCACTAAATCCAAGTGTGTTGGCTTTTTCTAAATCCTGACATGCAAGATTTAAACTATCTAAACTGATATAGATTAAAGCACGGTTTTTATAAACAAAAGAATTATCTGGGTTTAAGCGAATCGACTCCTGGATATCATTCATAGCACCTTCGTAATCGTTTAATTTGTATTTGACATATCCACGGTTATTATAAGCGAAAGCATTATCACCACTTTTGTTCAAATTCAAATACATATTATAATCATTGATGGCAGCTTGAAAATCACCTGTTTTTTCTAAAACATAAAAACCTCGATTTATGTAAGCATCTGTATAATCAGGATTTAATTTGATAACCTTATTAAAATCATTGAGTGCCTTGTCATATTTCCTTAAATTTCCATAACATAAAGCACGTACGTAATAAGCATCTATATTGTCTTCCTCCAGTTCAATTGCCTTATCAAAATCTGTTACAGCACTTTTATAATTTTCCAACTGATACTTGGCACTGCCATTTTTGAAATAGTGTGATGCATTATTTTGGCGGCAGGATACACTAAAAAGAACGAATAGAATTAAGCTAAAAGACAAGAGTCTACTTTTGATTGGTAATTTTTTCATACAGGATCATTTATTTTTTTGACAAATTTAGAAAAATATATTTAGGAATGCTACTTTACCATTAGCCATTAAACCTGAATTTTATAATTTTTCTATTGTCACCTTTAGAGTAATGCGGAAGCAGATTTGCTGTCAGGCAGGAGTGAACTGGCAGAATACCAATTGTTTCGCCAATCCCAATTTGTTCGAAAATTTCTGAGGTAGTTTTTATAATACCATGTTCTTGTGAAAGATTTGATATAAAAGTATTTGGTATTGGTTTCCCCCATTTACCATTTTGAAGTTTTACAACTAAACCGTAGACCTTCCGATTATTTTCATCGAAGACCGCCTCCTTTGATAGATGAATTGCTCCACCATAAATTACGATTTCATTCCTTGATTTGTGTTTAGCAACTACCGGGCAGGCAACTGCAACAGCAATCTGACTATAATTACATGTTCCTAGAAAATATTGCATGATATCATAAAATACAAAATTTCCAGGTCTGATTTCGTCCACACCACTAAAATCAGTAGCTAAACTACAGCCTGGAGTATCTCCAATTGAAACAAGACAATCAGGAAAGTTTATTAATATCCTCTTTTTTAAAACTTCTAATTGCTGTTTAGATTGCTTATGGGTGTTAAGGATACCTGCTTTGCTTTTAGAAGAATAGGTATCACCTGCATGCGTTAGAATTCCTGTTAGTTTTAAATTAGGTGACTTTTTAATGAGAGAAAGGATTTCCATTATATTCTCATCATCTTCATGAGAAAGTCCTGTTCGATGGTATCCTGTATCAACTTTTAAATATATCCCTGATGGGAATTTTAATTTTTCAATTAGAAATTTTGTGGATTCAACAGATTCTAACAGCAAATGTAGTTTGATTTTTTGTGCTAATTTGTTGATGTTGTCAATTTCAAGTAGGTTCACCGGGAAGGCAATTAATATATCATCCCAACCAGCATCGGCAAAGTATACAGCCATCTGAACAGAAGAAACGGTAATACTTGCAACTCCTAAATTCTTAAACCAACTGCCAATTTCTGCCGATTGGTGCGTTTTAAAATGTGGGCGAAAATTGATCTGATGGAGACTAGCCTTTTCAGTCATGAGTTGAATATTCTTAAGGCATTTGTCTTCATCGAGCAGCAGTGTAGGTACTTTTATTTGCATAGAAATATTGTTTTTTTTACGAAAGTAAAGTTAAACGAAAAATTTGTAGTATGCTCTATTTTAATTTAATTGAGCGAGTTACGAAATTTTATATTTGTTACTTTTAAATTTGTCCTTTACATTTGCCAATCATTAAATTTCAGGTCTGGATCAAATTTAAACTATTCATTATTTTATCCTTGTATGCGAAAAGCTGATAAACAAAGGCAAAAAGAGCGACGAAAGTTAGAGAAGCATCGGCAAAGGTATATCCGAAAGGAAAAGAAATTAGCCAGGAAACAACAAAAGCTAGCAAAGAAGGATATTTCAGGATGGAAGAAAACCAAAAAAGCAAATAATTTTAATCTTTTCGCATGGTTGAATTTTACAAAAAATTTCACTAAACCGAAAGAAAAAGCCAGTTTAAAAAGTGGTAATGGGAGTATTGGAAATTGGTTTTCAAAAAATCTTGACAAAATAAAAATTAAAAGAGAAAAGCACCATAAAAGGCCTGAAACGGTTTCTATTTCTTCGCAAGCTGGAAAGAAAATTCCAGCTCGGTTATTGACAAAACTAAGACAATATTTTTCCAATCTATATCTTTTTAATAAAGAAAAAAGAGAGGCTCGTTTTTTTAAGAAAAGGCTCAAGAAAGATACCAACAAATCCCAAGTCACCAAGTTTATTCAAGCTCCGAAGTCATTAATGAAAGGGATTCAAAAATCATTTGTTCCAAAACAAAAGAAAAGTAAGCTAAAGCAATACAGTGTTGGCTCGCGTGACTCCAGATACTTGATTGGATTGCTAATTAGGATTAGGGAAGTTAGAACCGAGTTTTCTAAATCGGTTATTAATTCAACCATTTTATTTGTTCTGGCATTTCTCACCGTATACTACATCAATGATTATGTTACTATATATACGGCTAAAATTTATGATATCCCGGCAGTGCTGTATTCGTACAGGATATTTTGGCCTTTATATACCTATTCTTCCCTTTACACACGTCAGGCCCTGGTAGCAACATTTGGAATGGGTCCATTTGTTTGTTTATTTCTGGCAATTTTATTTTTACAGGTTCCCAGGTGGTTGAAAAAGTATAACCTAAACCTAAGATTGTTTGCATTGTGGCTAAGTTTTCACGCTTTCAATACTGTATTTGGAGGTTATATTGCAGGAGTCATCACCCGTACCGGTCTTATGTATTCGGTTGAGTGGTTATTTTTAACTGCAATTTTTGATAAAACAGAAATAATTTTATTGATTTTGTCAGTAATAGCAATGTTCGTACTGGGCTTTTTTGCAACATCATATTTTTTAACAGCAGTTAATGCCAAAATCCTCCGGGAGCCAAAATATCGGATTTTTTTCCTGGTAGGTAATGTTGCAATACCATGGATTTTGGGAAATTTAGCCCTGTTTTTATTAAATCTGCCTAACAATCCAACTGAATTGTTGTTAATATATGCAACATCAATACTGATCATTATACCTGTATTTTCAAATTACAATTCACCGAGGATACAAATGATGAAATTTGATCGGGTAGGAGGAGAATTTAATATTGGCTGGGTTTATCTGTTGATTACGATAGCAGCTTTTGTATATATTCGAATGTTAATTTATGAAGGAATCAGTTTTGGTTAAAAAATGAAACATGCATTCTGAAGAATTAGAAAAATATATTCTTGATCATACTAAAGCAGAAGATGATTTATTGGCTCAGCTGAACAGGGAAACACATTTAAAAGTGATTTACCCCAGGATGTTATCCGGACATCTGCAGGGAAAATATTTGGAGATGATCAGCCACATGATAAAGCCAAAATCAATATTGGAGATTGGTACTTATACCGGGTATTCGGCTATCTGTATGGCAAAAGGATTAAGTGTGGATGGTATTTTACATACCATCGAGATTAACCCGGAATTAAATAGCTTTTCGGAGAAATATTTTGAGAAGGCTGGTTTGAAATATAAAATCCAGCAACATACCGGAAGTGCACTTGATATTATTCCTCATTTGAATGAATCTTTCGACCTTGTTTTTATTGATGCTGACAAGGAGAATTATTTAGCTTACTACAAGCTGGTATTCGATAAGGTAAATACTGGAGGATTTATTTTAGCGGATAATGCTTTATGGGATGGAAAAGTTCTTGAGAATATTAAAAAGCAGGATAAAGAAACCAAAGGTATTGATGTGTTTAATAAATATATTCAACAGGATAAAAATGTTGAAAATATGTTATTACCCTTACGTGATGGGATTATGATGATCCGGAAACTATAATTTAAAGCAATTCGTAAATCTTAATATTTGTATTTTGAACTTCCTTGATCTGGTAAAAAATAGACAGAGTGTCAGGCGGTATCTGGCCAAAGAAATTGAACCCGACAAACTGAACCGTTGTATGGAGGCTGCCCGGTTGGCTCCCTCGGCAAGTAATTCACAACCCTGGTCTTTTATCGTGGTAAATGATCCCGGTTTAAAAGATAAAGTTGCAAAACAAACTTTTGACCAGGTTATATCATTTAATAAATTTGTTGTACAAGCACCTGTTCTAGTTGTTTTTATAATTGAAAAACCCAAGGTTATAACAAGGGTGGGTAGCTTCATTAAGAAGATTGAATACCCCCAAATTGATATCGGTATTGCTTCTCAGAATTTTTGTATGCAAGCAACTGAAGAAGGCTTAGGAACATGCATGCTTGGCTGGTTTAAAGAAACCCCAATAAAAAAATTATTGAATATTCCTGCAAAAAAGAAAATTGGTTTAATTGTTTCTGTTGGTTATCCCCCCGAAGATTATAGAATAAGAGAGAAGTCGCGAAAGAGTTTTGCAGAGGTTGTTAAATACAATAGCTATACTGAAATCAAGAAAAATTAGACATTCAATATTTTTCCAATAACTTTAGGAAAATGCTTGTGCTCAAGAGCATGTATTTTGGTAGCAAGCGAATCAGGGGTTTCATTTTTTTCAATTGAACATCTGGCCTGGAAAATTATTTCCCCTTCATCATATTTTTCATTCACAAAATGAATCGAAATACCCGATTCTTTTTCATGGGCATTTATTACAGCTTCATGCACAAATGAGCCGTACATTCCTTTTCCACCAAAGTTTGGTAATAATGCAGGATGAATATTCACAACCTGGTTGGGATAACTCTTTAATATGTTTTTCGGAATCAGCCATAAAAATCCTGCAAGTACAATTAAATCGGTTTTATCTTTTTGTAGCTGATTTAAGACCATATCAGTCTCATAGAAATCAGCTTTATCAAAAATTAAGGTTGGGATAGTCAAATTTTTAGCCCTGTTTAAAACGTAGGCATTTTCTTTATTAGAGTATATTCTAATTATACCGATACTCGAATCTTCTTTAAAGTATTCAATGATATTTTGAGCATTAGTCCCTGACCCTGAAGCAAAGATTGCAATATTTTTCATTCCAAAACGTATATTATGAACGATCAAAGATAAACATGTTGAAAATACATTTATTTAAATATTGTTGAAAAAATGATCAAAGGAATGTTTATATTTACGGAAGAATTAAAAAATTTGCTTAATTTTGATAAAATTCATTTCTTTGCAGCCGTCAAACTTAAAAAAATAAAGATATGTCTGATATTTCAACAAAAGTAAAAGCTATCATAGTTGATAAGCTAGGTGTAGATGAAAACGAAGTTACAATTGAAGCAAGTTTCACCAATGATTTAGGTGCTGACTCTTTAGACACTGTAGAATTGATAATGGAATTCGAAAAAGAATTCAATATTGCCATCCCTGATGATCAGGCTGAAAAAATCTCTTCTGTTGGTGAAGCAATAAAATATATTGAAGATAATACCAACTAATAATTTAATTCAAATAAATGGAGCTTAAGCGGGTAGTAGTTACTGGATTAGGTGCATTAACTCCAATCGGAAATTCTGTATCAGAATACTGGGAGAGTTTGGCCAGTGGTGTAAGTGGTGCTGACATGATCACCAATTTTGACTGTACCAAATTTAAAACCAGGATTGCTTGTGAATTGAAAGATTTCAATGTAAAGGATCACTTCGATAGGAAGGAGGCAAGAAAATATGACCCCTATGCCCAATATGGAATGGTTGCAGCCGAACAGGGGATTTTAGATTCAGGCATTGATCTGGATAAAATTGATCGCGATCGGGCCGGAGTTATCTGGGCAGCCGGTATTGGAGGTTTGAATACCTTTGAAAAAGAGGTAGGCGATTTTGTTCGTGGAGATGGAACACCCCGTTTCAATCCGTTTTTTATACCTAAGATGATTGCTGATATTGCTGCAGGAAACATTTCCATTAAATATGGACTGCGAGGACCAAATTTTGCAACAGTATCCGCTTGTGCCTCTTCAGCTAATTCCCTTGTTGATGCTATGAATTACATTCGCCTGGGATATGCTGATTTATTTGTAGCCGGTGGCTCAGAAGCTGCTATTACGGTTAGTGGTATTGGTGGTTTTAATGCCATGCATGCTATTTCTACTCGCAACGACGATCCCAAAACTGCTTCAAGGCCTTTTGATAAGGATAGGGATGGTTTTGTGCTTGGAGAGGGAGGAGCTTGTTTAATCTTTGAGGAGTATGAACATGCAAAAAAGCGTGGTGCTAAAATATATGCTGAAGTTGTTGGTTGTGGTTTAACAGCTGATGGTTATCATATGACCGCTCCTCATCCTGATGGATATGGAGCCATGAAAGCCATGGAGTTTGCCCTCAAGGATGCTAAGATCAGTAAAGATAAAATTGATCATATCAATACACACGGGACCTCAACTCCTGTAGGAGATATTTCAGAACCTAAAGCGATAGTTGGATTGTTTGGTGAGCATGCTTACAATATTTCAATCAATTCTACCAAGTCAATGACTGGTCATTTGCTGGGTGCAGCCGGTGCTGTTGAGGCAATTGCATCAGTTTTGGCTATTAAAAATAAGTTTGTACCTCCAACGATCAATCACTTTACGGATGATCCTGAAATTGATAACAAGCTTGATTTTACCTTTCACAAAGGTAAAGAAAGAGATATTGAGTATGCCCTGAGTAACACTTTTGGATTTGGAGGGCATAATGCAAGTATAATATTTAAAAAGTTCAGTGAGTAATTTGTTATTTTGAATTTAATTTCTCCTTTTACTGTATTTTTTTCGAGCGATAAAAAACTAGTCCAGTCTATTAAGAATATATTCGGATATTATCCGGGTAATATTTTTTTATACCAGCTGGCATTCCGTCATAAATCAGCTGCCAGAGAAGTAATCAATGGACTAAAAATGAGCAATGAACGCCTCGAATATTTGGGGGATGCCGTATTGAGTTCAATTGTTGCTGATTATCTTTTTAGAAAATTTCCGTACAAAGAGGAAGGTTTCCTTACCGAAATGAGGGCTAAAATTGTCAGCAGGTCCCAGCTTAATAAACTATCAAAAAAATTAGGACTTGATAACTTAATCAAATCTGAACTGTATTCCAATTACAGTAAATCCCTTTGTGGTGATGCTTTTGAAGCGTTTGTC
>Ga0164315_10005353_pt1 | contig 10037 bp, 9 predicted proteins | sample GuaBasSedimGuay6_FD_113737 | JGI IMG/M metagenome (GOLD analysis project Ga0164315, IMG submission 113737) | Subseafloor sediment microbial communities from Guaymas Basin, Gulf of California, Mexico - Guay6, Core 4569-2, 0-3 cm | ecosystem: Environmental > Aquatic > Marine > Hydrothermal vents >... | reverse complement strand
ATTTATGTTTGCTTACGGACAAGTGAATAATATGCCGGAGTTAAAAGATCGCTCATTAGAGTGGCTTGAAAAATTAAAAGCAGAAAAAAACCTGATAATCAGAAACTTTTCTAAAAACAGTATCATCCCCTCAAATGCCTTTCAATCTCAGGCTTTGATCCAACTTTATAAAGAGTATTGCATAAACAGACGGTGTTTAGAATGTAGGATTGGGCATAAGTTGATGAATATATGAAACTTAGTTTTTATAATTAACACTCGTAGGGATTTTGGGTTATAATCGTTGTCGAACTAATTATTACTAACTTTGCATTAACAGAAATCCCAGATCATAGATGGATATTAGAGGAGATAAGAATATATTGATAGCAGGTCTTTATTCACTGCTACTAATTGCATTTGGCACACTTGGCTATATGCTAATTGATGATTACTCCTTTATCAATGCTCTTTACATGACTGTTATTACTGTATCTACAGTAGGTTTTGGAGAAGTTCAAGAACTATCTGATGGAGGTAAATTGTTTACAGCAATATTGATCCTTGCTGGACTAGGAGTTTTAGCATACTTTATAACATCAGTTTCACAAAACCTTTTTCAAAATCAATTGGGTTTTTTTTATGGAGCATATAATAAAAGAAAGGGAAAAGCAAATATGGAAAATCATGTAGTAGTTGTGGGCTATGGACGTAATGGCGGACAGGTTGTAAACGAACTTCTTGGGATGAAAACCAAAACTATTATTGTTGACCGAAGTCATGAGATTGTAATTAACAACATGGGGAAACCGGTTAGGTTTATTGAAGGTGATGCAACTCAGGATGAAATTCTTCTCAAAGCAGATATTAAAACTGCCAAATCTCTGATTACCACACTTCCCAATGATGCTGACAACCTTTTTGTTGTATTAACAGCCAGGTCTTTAAACCCAGACTTAAAAATAATAAGCCGTGCTTCTAGCGAAAGCAGCGAAAAAAAACTTAGAATGGCTGGTGTTGACAGCGTAGTAATGCCGGAAAGGGTTGGTGGAGCACATATGGCAACATTAGTTGCTAAACCAGATGTTGTTGAGTTTCTTGAACATTTAACTATCCATAGTTATGATGACACCCAGTTAATGGAAATCATGTGTAAAAATGTTCCGGATGACCTTATGCACAAACCCATTAGAGAAATTGGTATCAGGAGAAAAACAGGAGCAAATATTATTGGTTTTAAAACAGTATCGGGCGAAGTGATAATTAATCCTTCACCCGACACTATGCTTATTCCTGATTCTAAGTTGTTTGTTCTAGGTACCATTGAGCAAATAGACCAAATGAAAGCCATACTCGAAGGCGATAAATCTTAAAAATTAACATCAAACGAACCCTCTGTTATACTTTTCGACGTTTGTGTCGTATTAAAACCCTCAAAACTAAATGAACCCTTTATTTTGGTTTCACTTAGTTCAGTAATAGTAATTGTGCCAGTGCCAATTATACCATTGGCAACATAGGTTTCGCTTGGATCAACTCCCTCTGTCCAACGACCTGAGTGCTGTGAACCAGAAGTAATTTCATAAGTTCCTGGACTATCAACACCAAATAGTGTTATTGCGGCTTGTTTACCTTGTGAATCACTACCGGTTACATTTATTACACCATTAGTATTAACTGCCTGCACAGCCAATGACGCATCCCATGAGGTTCCAGCATACTTTAAAGTCATTGATCCATCACCTATGGAAGGATCTCCTGTGTTCTCATCTTTTTTACAAGATGTAAATGCAATTGAAGAAATTAAAACAACTAACATTAAAAATTTTACTGCTTTCATATTTAAATATTTTTTTATAAAAAAACCACAGAGATAATCCTTCATAATTGTATAAACCTCAAAGCAAATTAATTTATTATTGCAAGGAAATATCTCTGTGATAGTTTCTTAGACCGTTTATTAATCTTGATTGAGATTGTGTTATACAATTACAAAGGCAAATGTAAATGAGAATAACAGGCTATGATATAGTGTTAAAATCGTAAATCACTACGACTTTCTACGGATATAAATACGGTAAAAGACAAATGTTTCTTTAAATGTTCACTTTGAAAAAGGGTTTAACGAATTAAAAACCTGGTTAACTAATAATATTATTTCTAATGGCATAACTAATAAGGCCCGCAATATTTTTCACTTCTAATTTCTTCATTAAATTAGTTCTATGAGTATCAACAGTACGATGACTAATAAATAACTTCTCTCCTATCTCCTTATTTGTAAGCCCATCAGCTATAAATTGTAATATTTCAACTTCCCTTTTTGTAAGTTCTATGCCACCTTCAATCTCAGTCTTATTATTTTTCGCCATTAGGCTATGGGTTACTCCCGATGAAAAATACTGTCCTCCACCAGCCACTTGCTTAATTGCATTTTCAAGTTCCTTTTTGCAGGCATCTTTTAATAAGTAACCATCAATACCCAGATCGATTAAATTTGTTATCATGCCCTGCTGGGAGTGCATCGACAAAATAATAACTTTAACTCCTTTATACTTTTCTTTAATTTCTTTACTGGCATCAAAACCATTCAAAACAGGCATATCAATATCCATTAAAACGATATCGACACTCAATATCTTTAAAATATCAACTGCTTCCCTTCCATTATTAGCCACACCAACAACTTCACAGCCATCCATTCCATTTACCAGAGATCTTAAACCATCCACAATTATTTGATGATCATCTGTTATAAGTATCTTAATATCTTTCATTTATAGGTATTCTAATTGTTACTTCCGTGCCATTATTAATGGATGATTCAAAATTCATAAACCCTTTAAGCGCCTCTACCCTACTTTCAATATTCATCAGGCCTATTCCTATACCAAGTTGCCCTTTGGTCTCAAATCCTTTACCATCATCAGCAACAATCATTATTAGGTTATTATTTCTTTTAAGTAATTGTACATTCATGGATTTTGCTTCCGAATGCTTAACTATATTTCCTGTAAGTTCCTGTAGGATACGGAACAAACCAAGCTCTTGATCGCTACTAACTCTTTCATTCATATTAAGTTGCTCGAAATTATACATTATTTCGGTATTTTTCAATCTTAATTCTAAAAACCCTTCCATGGCAGGAACAAGTCCAAACTGTTCCAACTCTTTTGGCATCATTTGATGTGATATATTTCTTAATTCATTTGATGCATCATCAAGCATTTGTATAATATTATCAGGGACTGACCCCATTCTATTAGATAGGTTCATCCAGTTAAGTTTAATGCCTGCAAGACTCTGCCCTATTCCGTCATGCAGTTCTCTTGCTATTTTCCTTCTTTCCTCCTCCTGGCTGCTAATAACAGCATTCATCATTTTTTCGTTGTGTAGAATAGTTGCTGAATCAATGAGTCGCTTCTGCTTTTGTTTTCTACGAAAGATTATAAAAATGGCTAATCCAGTAATAGATATTATTATAAATATCAATAACCATATTTCAGTTTTTTTCTGCTTTAATTGTACTTCATTTAGTTCTGTTATACTTTTTAGTATTTGTAGATCTTTATCCTTTCTTTCAACATCATATTTGATTTGAGCATCAATTATTTGTTGGTTTAATCGTGCACTATACACAGAATCTTTGGCAGAGGTAAAAAGATTTAAATACTTATAGGTGCTATCCTTTTCACCAATAAGACTAAACAGTTTTGAAAGATCCATATAACTCTGTACTTTCTCTTCATTTACATCAATTTCTTCTGCTATAACGCGTGCTTTGTTTAAATAATAATATGATTTATCGTAATCATCAAGATACATAAAAGATTCACCAATTTTAAGCATTGATGAGGCAATTGCTTTCTTATCTCCCATAATTTCACGCAAATCAAGTGACTCCATAAGATACACAAGTGCTTTATTGTATTGGGATTTTGAAATATATATAGAACCAAGATTACTTAGCATTACACTTGTGGCTTCCTTATCCTTAATTTCTCGAAAAATATTAAGTGCCTCTTCATAGTTTATAATCGCCTCATCAACTTTTCCAATGGCTTCAAATACATTAGCAATATTACCATAGGAAGCACCTACACCGTAATTATCATTTAGCGTCCTCCTGATTTGTAAGGCCTTTTCATGATACTCAAGAGATGTTTCCAGATTTCCAATATTAAGATTAATGATTGCAATATTATTCAAACAATACGATACCCAACGTTCGTTATTCATTGCCTCATATATTTTTAGAGCATTCATTTGGTTTCCAAGTGCCTTACTTAATCGACCTTGTTTTTGATATACTATTCCTATTTTATTATAAAGTGAAGCTATGCCAGATGAGTCGTTTAAATCATGTCTTATTTTCATACCTTTAGAAAAGAAATCGAGAGCAAAAGCATATCTGCCATGATCCAGATAAATAATACCCATATCATTATATGCTTGAGCGATACCCTTTTTATTGTCTATTTTCTGAGCAAGATTTAGTGCATTATTTCCATATCTAATGGCTGAATCTGAATTAATAAGCCTGTATTCCCAGCATAGATCACACATAATACTAATCTTTTCATAATCAGTTGCAGTTTGAAGTTTCAGTTTTAAACTATCAATAATTTGTGTATTTGGAAATACTGATAAGTTAAATAGAAGCAGGAAAAGTAATAGTAGTTTGCAAATTTTCATTTTAGTATATTAGATATAATTGTGAAATAGCAAAAATAGCAATGTTTTTTTAGTACTTATTTTTAGCATATTTGTCAATCAAAAAATCATAATATCAATCATTTTTTATGAGTCCTATTCTTGAAACAATTGACAATGCGATAGTCTGGTATAACGATTACATTGGAGGATACGCAATACTTATTTTATTGATACCCACTGGTATTTACTTTATGATAAGGCTTAAATTCTTAAGTATCACAAAGTTATGGCATTCCATTCAAATTGTTTCAGGCAAATATGATAAAGATGATGTTAAAGGCGACGTTAATAGTTTTAAAGCACTCACCACCGCATTATCTGCTACCGTTGGTACAGGAAATATTGTTGGGGTTTCTCTTGCCATTTATTGGGGTGGCCCGGGAGCAATTTTTTGGATGTGGGTGACAGGATTCTTAGGTATGATTTTGAAATATGCAGAAACTACTCTTTCTCATAAATACCGTAGTTTTAACAAAGACGGAACTGTTTCTGGCGGCCCCATGTACTCTATTCAAAAAGGAATAACAGAAGTTTATAATATGCCTGTTTTTGCTAAAATTCTGGCTGTTATTTTTGCCATTGCAACTATCTTAGCGTCACTTGGAACTGGAAATATGGCACAGGCAAATTCAATAGCACATGCTTTAAATTCTAATTATAACATTCCTGTTGTATATACTGGAATTGCAGTAACGGCCATGGTATTATTAATTATAGTAGGTGGAATACGAAGAATATCAGAAGTAACCTCAAAACTGGTTCCTTTTATGGCAGTTACCTATGTACTCGCAGCCTTTTTAGTTTTGGGCGCTAATTTCTCAGAAATTCCTGCAGCTTTTTCTTTAATTGTTAGCAGTGCATTTACCGGTTCTGCTGCAGCCGGTGGGTTTGTAGGGTCAACTTTTATTATGACCTTGGTTTGGGGTGTGCGAAGAGGATTGTTTTCCAATGAAGCCGGACAGGGATCTGCTCCAATTGCCCATGCTGCAGCCAAGACAAAATATCCTGCACGAGAAGGACTAGTAGCATCGCTTGAGCCACTTGTTGATACTTTAATCATTTGTACTCTTACAGCACTTATGATAGTTACCACAGGAGCCTGGCAATCAGGTGCCAAAGGTGTAGAAATGACAATAGTGGCGATGGACTCAGGCCTTTCTTCTCTTGGGATAAATGGTATAGGTAAACACCTTGTTGCAGCAGGCTTATTTATGTTTGCATTTAGCACTGTAATTAGTTGGTCTTATTACGGCACCAGAGCAGCAAACTATCTATTGGGCGAAAAAGCAATCATTCCTTATCGTTTTATGTATGCAGGTTTTGTTTTCCTTGGATCAATTTGGGGACTGGATTTGGTATGGCATTTTGTGGATATGGTAATTACCTTTATGACCATTCCAAACTTGATTGGATTACTACTTTTATCCGGCGTAATTATCAAAGAAACAAACGACTATTTTGATCACATGAAAGTATATAATCGAAACAACTGAGTTTTCTGATTTCCTGTTATTTTGTATTTTTGCCCTACCAAATCAATTTATATCATGAAGAAGTTGACAATTATTTTAGGGCTTATGCTCCTTAGCATTTATTCTTGTAAGGATCTGGACAAACTCACACAGTTTAATATGGATATCAAATCCACAATAACAATACCAGCCACTTTAGGCATAAATATTCCAATTGACCTATGGACACCTGATATACCTACTAACTCAGAATCTGAATTTGAATCGAAAAATACTGCTAAGAATCTAATTGAAGAGATAATCATGACAAAAATGAGCATGACTATAACTTCACCTGCCGATGCAAGTTTTGATTTTCTAAAAGAAATTGAGATTTATATTAGTGCTGACGGTATTGCTGAAAAAAGGGTGGCCTGGCTAGCAGATATACCGCAAACCGGATTAAAAACTATTGAGTTAGAGACTAGCAGTGAAGACCTTAAAGAGTATATAAAAGCGGATAAATACAAACTTAATACAAAAACAGTTACAAGACAATTAATATCTCAGGATACCGACGTTGAAATAAAAAATACATTTTTTGTAGATGCAAAGATACTTGGCATCTAATTTGTACGTTATTGAAAAAAATATAAATAATGAAGAAATATAGTTTAATTATTAGTCTTCTTGTTGTAGCCTTTGTTGTTACAATTAGTTCATGTAAAAAAAATGACGATCCTGTTCTGAACGAATCGGTAATCTTAATTGATAGTATAGTTCATCCTGACACAATTAACTTTGGTGAAAAACTAGAGATTAACTATTATGGTGTTATTGGTGATGGTTGTGATTATTTCTCACGGTTTGAGGAAATACCATTAGCCGAGGGTGAATTTGCAAATACATTTAAGATCAAAGTATGGAAATATAGAGAAGATGCTGCTAATTGCTCTGAACAGCTTAAATACCTTACTGATGCACAGATAGGTTTAACAGGTATGCTAGCTGGTGATTTTTTAATCAAGGTAGTCCAGCCCGATGGTTCTGAGTTAACAGGAGAAGTATTTATAAAAGAGTAAGCACGACTCGCAAATAATCCTTTCTTTTTAATACATTCTGCATGAACATAAGGAAATTTTTATCCTTTGTTTGATTTTCTTTGATATCTATTATTGATGAGTCATTAATATTGATTTTAGTATACTGTACTACAGACAATATTGTATCCAATAATCAAATCAATTTTTTAATTTGGGCACTTTAGTTAGGCTGTCTGCATTCTCAATTGTGAAAAATTGATCTATTGTCTGCTGGCACTAAATTACTACCTTTGCATTTCAAAAAATAAGACGTGGAAATACTTGATAAACTTGAAGTAATTAAAAACCGTTGGGAAGAACTGGCCGAACAAATGAGTGACCCTAATGTGCATTCTGATATGAAACGGTTTGTCAAAATCAACAAAGATTATAAAGATCTCGAACCCATAATGGAGGCTTATAAGGAATATAAGTTATTAGTCGAGAATATCAAAAATACCAAGGAAGTCCTTGAAAATGAAGAAGATCCTGAATTTAAGGAGATGGCAAAAGAAGAATTGGACGAACTTAACCCGATGGTTGAGAAAATGGAGGAGACTATCAGGGTTTTGATGATACCAAAAGATCCTGAGGATGACAAAAATGCCGTTATGGAAATTCGAGCCGGTACTGGAGGTGATGAGGCAAGTATTTTTGCAGGTGATCTATTTCGCATGTATCAGAAATACTGTGATAGCAAAAAATGGAAAATTGATATTGTTAATATTAACGATGGTACTGCTGGAGGATTTAAAGAAATCGTGTTTAATGTTAATGGGAATGGTGCCTATGGCTTATTAAAGTTTGAATCGGGAGTACATCGGGTACAAAGGGTTCCACAAACAGAAACACAGGGAAGAGTTCATACCTCAGCAGCCTCTATAGTTGTTTTACCTGAAGCAGATGAATTTGACATAGAATTAAATGAAAAGGATGTTAGAAAAGACACCTTCTGCTCTTCAGGTCCCGGTGGACAATCTGTTAACACTACTTATTCAGCCATAAGATTGACTCATATTCCTTCCGGGATTGTTGTTAGTTGTCAGGATGAGAAGTCTCAACTTAAGAATTATGCAAAAGCCATGAAGGTGTTGAGAACCAGACTTTATGAGCGTGAATACGCAAAGCATCTTGAAGAAATGTCTACTAAGCGCAAAACAATGGTTTCTACTGGTGACAGATCGGCAAAAATAAGAACCTATAACTGGCCACAGGGAAGAGTTACAGACCACCGTATTAATCTTACTCTTTACAATCTGCCAGCAATAATTGGAGGCGACGTTCAGGATATAATTGACAAACTTCAAATGGCAGAAAATGCCGAAAGACTGAAGGAAGAGTTTGAATAGAGATGGGCAGTATTGGTTGCTAGTTACTGGTTACTGGTTACTGGTTGATTTTTAGGTAAATAATAATTTGAAAATAATGAATAGAGAAGAACTATTTAAAATTATTAAGAAAAAGAAGTCATTTCTTTGCATTGGTCTTGACACAGACATTAATAAAATCCCACAACACCTCTTAAACCTTGACGATCCTATATTTGAGTTTAATAAACAAATAATTGATGCCACTCACCATCTGGCAATTGCTTATAAACCCAATATTGCTTTTTATGAAGTAATGGGAGCAAAAGGATGGGAGAGCCTTCAAAAAACAGTTGATCATATACGAAAAACAACCAATGAGGTATTAATAATTGCTGATGCAAAGCGTGGTGACATTGGTAATACTTCAGCAATGTACGCAAAAACATTTTTTGAAACCTTTGATTTTGATGCAGTTACACTTGCTCCATATATGGGACTCGATACTGTATCTCCTTTCCTTGAATATGAGGGAAAATGGTCAATTGTATTGGCATTAACTTCTAATAAAAGTGCTGCAGACTTTCAATACCTTACTGATAAAGTCAAAAATGAATCACTTTATGAAACTGTATTAAAAACAGGACAAAGTTGGGGTAATACAAATCAAATAATGTTTGTAGTGGGTGCCACAAAAGCAGAATCGCTTTTAGCAATAAGAAAACTTGCTCCTGATAATTTTTTATTAGTACCCGGTGTTGGAGCACAAGGTGGGAGTTTAAAAGAAGTTGCTAAATATGGTATGAACGATACATGTGGATTGTTGGTGAATTCCTCCAGGGGCATTATTTATGCTTCAAATGATAAGGACTTCGCTGAAGCGGCAAGAAAAGCATCATCTGATCTTCAGAAAGAAATGAGGATTCATTTAGAGAATGCAGGATTGCTTTAATTAGAAATTTCCACCTGCCAGTTTCCGGGCTCAAATATCTCAAACTCAAACGTAGCATCATGACGTGAACTATGTGTTGCATTCCACGATTGGTATTTAATTTTTACAATTACCGGAAATACAATAGTTTCTATTCCATGAGACCTACCAAGTTCAAAGTATGAGCCACTGGTTGAAATAAGAGTAAAATCTAATATATCCCTGTTTGTTTGTCCATTAAGCATAAGATCTATTAAAATTCTATCTCCATCTCCATCCCTTCTAAAACGATATCTTTTGACAAATTCCGTAAGAATGACTCTTGGCCGATCAAATATTTCTCCCTTATAAACATTAATTTCCCATAATCCGGATTGCACAGAATCACCTCCTTCCATATTAAAAGTATAAGTCCCTTCGCCATCTCTTTTTCCTTCTATCCATTCACCTTTATATGTTGCACCGGAAGCCCATGTATAAACTCCATAGCCATTAGGTAAGCCCTTCCTAAATCGACCTTCATAAGTATCAGTACCAATTGCTTTACCCTTGCCATGCGCCAGTCCTTTTT
>Ga0164315_10005352_pt1 | contig 10038 bp, 8 predicted proteins | sample GuaBasSedimGuay6_FD_113737 | JGI IMG/M metagenome (GOLD analysis project Ga0164315, IMG submission 113737) | Subseafloor sediment microbial communities from Guaymas Basin, Gulf of California, Mexico - Guay6, Core 4569-2, 0-3 cm | ecosystem: Environmental > Aquatic > Marine > Hydrothermal vents >... | reverse complement strand
CATGTCCGGAAAAACTATTGAAGTCCTCAATACCGACGCAGAGGGCCGCCTGGTGCTTTGCGATGCACTTACCTATAGCCAACGGTTCAACCCGATCGCATTGATCGATGTAGCTACACTGACCGGCGCCTGCGTGGTTGCTCTGGGTCACCACGCCTCTGCCATTTTGAGCAAGCATGATGATCTTGCCGAAGAACTGATCGAAGCGGGTCAGGAAGCGGTAGACCGGGGTTGGCGTCTGCCTCTTTGGGATGACTACCAGCCACAGATAAAATCTGCATTTGCCGATATGAAGAATGTCGGTGGTATGGCCGCCGGCAGTATCACCGCCGGTTGCTTCCTTTCACGCTTTGCCACCGACCAGCGATGGGCACATATTGATTGCGCAGGTTCAACCTGGATATGGGGCGGCGATAAAGGCTCAACAGGCAGACCGGTTGGCCTGCTCACCCAGTACCTGATCAATCAGGCAGGCTAGTGGAGTTTGTCCGGCGAAACCACAAACCCTGATTCTTGCCAGGTTGACTTCTTCCTGCTGGGTGAATCATCACCGGGGCCGGATAAATTTGCCTGCCGCCTGGCGCTGATGGCCTGGGAAAGAAAGCAGAGCATTTTTGTTATCACAAGCACACAAAGTGCCAGCGACCAACTGCTTGAACTGATGTGGCAGTACCCGGAAGGCCGGTTTCTGCCTCACGGGCAAGCAAAAGAACCGGATTCAGGCAAAGCACCAGTTAATATCGGCACACTTTCCAGCTTGAATCCAACCGATGTGGTGATTAACCTTTGCCCTGAGGTTGTACCTCAGCCGGAAAGGTTCAGCCGGGTATTGGAAATTGTTCCCTATGCTGAAAACGAGAAGCAGCCTTCCAGGGTGAAATATAAGGCCTACCTCAACAAGGGCTTTAAACCCAAGACACACAATATCGATACTGATGGACAAAAATACTGATGGATAAGAGTTATCAACCGGATGCAATTGAAGGGCGCTGGTATGAAATTTGGGAAGAGAACGGGTATTTCTCACCTGCTGACCAGGAAAATTCATACAGCATAGCGCTACCACCACCCAATGTGACCGGTAATCTCCACATGGGCCATGCATTTCAGGACACCATCATGGATGTTCTGACGCGCTTCCACCGCATGCAAGGTGAATCCACGTTATGGCAGACAGGGATGGATCATGCAGGTATTGCCACCCAGATGGTGGTTGAGCGGCAACTGGGTGAAGAAGGTGTTTCACGCCATGACCTCGGTCGTGACAAGTTTGTTGAAGCGGTATGGGACTGGAAGGCTGCTTCAGGCGGCCAAATTGCCAGGCAGATGCGCCGCCTGGGTGCATCGGTCGATTGGGAAAATGACCATTTCACCATGGATGAAGACCTGTCCCGTGCTGTGACGAAGGTTTTTGTTGAGCTTTACCACGAAGACCTGATCTACCGCGGCAAACGATTGGTGAACTGGGACCCTGTTTTGCACACCGCTCTATCCGACCTGGAGGTTATATCAGAGGAAGAAAACGGTCACCTGTGGCACATCCGTTATCCGAGGGTTGATGGCAAAGGTTACGTTGTGGTCGCAACCACCAGACCGGAAACAATGCTGGGGGATACTGCAGTTGCGGTTAATCCGGATGACCCGCGCTACACCGACCTGATCGGTCTTGAACTTGAATTACCATTGACGGGAAGAACAATCCCGGTGATTGCTGACAGCTATGTAGATGCCGAATTCGGTTCCGGTTGTGTGAAGATCACTCCCGCACATGATTTTAATGACTATGAGATGGGCAAGCGTCATAAGTTGCCTACGATTAATGTGCTCAATGATGACGCCAGCATCAATGACAGCGCCCCGGAAGCCTACCGCGGCCTGGACCGCTTTGTAGCACGCCAACAAATCGTCGCAGACCTGGAAGCGAACGGCTTGCTGGAAAAAACTGAACCCCACACCTTGATGATTCCACGCGGTGACCGCTCGGGCGCTATTGTCGAGCCTTACCGGACAGACCAGTGGTATGTAAAAATCGAACCACTGGCCAAACCAGCCATTGAGGCGGTTGAAAACGGCTCAATCCGGTTTGTTCCGGAAAACTGGAACAAGACTTACTTCGACTGGATGTACCGTATTGAAGACTGGTGCATTTCACGCCAACTGTGGTGGGGCCATCGTATTCCAGCCTGGTATGGACCCGATGGATCCATCTATGTTGGTTATGACGAGGCCGATGCCCGTAAACGTGGCGGCATCGGTGACGAGGTTGCTCTTGAACAGGATGAAGATGTACTCGATACCTGGTTTTCATCCGCATTATGGCCTTTCAGCACGCTGGGCTGGCCCGAAAAAACCCCACGCCTCGAAAAATTCTACCCCACCAATGTGCTGGTAACCGGATTCGATATCATATTCTTCTGGGTGGCACGGATGATTATGATAGGCCTCAAGTTCATGGGTGAAGTACCATTCCACGAGGTATACATCCACGGATTAATACGTGACTCCCACGGTCAAAAAATGTCCAAGTCCAAGGGTAATGTGCTTGACCCCATCGACCTGATCGACGGTATTGAACTGGAACCATTGGTTAAGAAGCGGATGACAGGTCTGATGCAACCCCATATGGCGCCCGCCATTGAAATAGCCACCCGCAAGGATTTCCCCGATGGTATCCAGGCATTTGGTTGTGATGCATTGCGCTTCACATTCGCCGCGCTGGCCACCAAGGGGCGCGACATCAGTTTTGACCTCGGCCGCATCGAAGGTAACCGGAATTTCTGCAACAAACTTTGGAACGCGGCCCGTTACGTATTGATGAGCACCTCCGACCACGAGATACAGGCTGTTGCCCCAGGCAACGCAGCCGACCGTTGGATCATATCCCGTTTGCACAATATGATTGCCGAGGTTCGTGTGCACATTGATGAGTATCGCCTGGATCTCGCATCCCAGCGCCTTTATGAATTTATCTGGAATGAGTATTGCGATTGGTACCTGGAACTGTCCAAACCTATCCTGCAGAAAGGTGATAGTGAACAACAGAATGCCACCCGATACACCTTGTTATATGTTCTTGAAAGCAGTTTACGCAGCCTGCATCCGATCATGCCTTTCATCACCGAAGATATATGGCAGCGCTTAAAAGAACCACTCCAAATCGAAGGTGAAAGCATCATGCTGCAGCCATATCCGGAAGCGGGTGAGATCGACCGACAAGCTGAAAATGACATCGGCTGGTTGCAGCAGGTATTACAGGGCGTACGAAATATACGTGCAGAACTGAATGTAGCACCTGGTAAAATCCTGGATATAGCATTTCAAGCCGGCACTGACTCTGACAGGCAACTGCAAGATCAGTTTTCAGCCATACTGCAGGGCGTCGGCAGAATCGGAGCCAGCCAGTGGTTGGATAAAGATGCCGATACCTCACAGTACTCTGTTGCACTTGTCGGGGACCTGAAAGTCCTGGTATCACTCAAAGGCCTGGTTGACCTGGAAGACGAGTTAGCCCGCCTCAGAAAATTACTGGAGCGTGAGCTGAAAGACATGAAACGCTCTGAGGGTAAACTGTCAAATAGCCGGTTTGTTGATAATGCACCAGCAGCGGTTGTGGAGCAGGAACACCAGCGCCTCGCTACGCACAAAACAAAAGTTGCAGGTTTCGAAGTTCAGATCAAAAAGCTCCAAACACTACGCGACTAAATCACGATTTGTTTCTTGAGGCCCACCCCCAGCTCCAGCAGAACGAACCGAATTACCACTTGGAAGGCTCGTATGAGCACTATCGTAGCCGAGGGGGTACAGTGTCTTGATTCAGGACCGTGAGCGGCAGGGACGCCGCGCCCGAGCGCACATGGATGTGTTTACAGCGAGTCCTGAAGTAAGACACTGTGCCCCCTCGGCGGGTTCGACAGACCAGAAACCCAAGTCCAGCCGTAGCTGAACAAGCCAGAATCAGTCAACTGGTGTAAGCGCCAGCCGCATAACAATAGCATCCTCGCGACCTTTGCCGGCCTGGTAATACGAACGCCTGCGACCTATGATTTTAAAACCCCTGTTTTGGTACAGGGTTGCGGCCCGTGGGTTACTGGCACGCACCTCGAGAAACATCGCCTCACTTTCGAATCTGGCCACATGATTGATCGCATATTCCAGAAGTAAACTGCCATAACCCCGGTGTTGCCAATCCGGATGTATGCAAAGATTCAATAAATGTGCTTCACCAGCCGCCCAGTTGAAAATGGTATAACCAGCCAGGTCTTTTCCTATTTGCAACCCAAAACAGTCATAACCGACACGAAAGCAGTCTACAAATATCCCCCGGGACCAGGGGTAGGGATAGGCCAGTTGTTCAATCTCATGAACCCGGTCCACATCGTCCTTACCAAGACGGTGGATCAGGGGATGCCCCATATCGGGGACTATAGTCAATTAGTAACCATGCCGGTGCGGCACATTGTTGCCCAAAGGACCTGCCTTGCCCTGGCCTGGCTTTGAATTTCCTTCATTGCCGGCAATAACACCAGGTTCGCCGACCCCAGGCTAGCTGGCGTTTCGTCGCCAAATAATTCATGAGCCAGATCGTTGCCAAATACTGCAACCGTCGTAAAAAGATTTTCTTCAACCGCATTGGTCAAACTGATCTGGTCATCACCGTTATCCGGCCACGCCCAGACGGGAACACTGCCAAGGGCCCGGCTGATGTCATTGGCCAGGCGACTTGCAGAGTGTGTATCAGCAGCACAGATGAGTAATACACCGCCGCCGCCCGGGCCCAGCCTCAATCCCGGCGCACTTTCCAGGGCGGGTACTGCAGGAGATATCGTTTCACGTAAACACCAGACCCCGATGTCCATGGCATCAAGATATGCCTGTTGCCTGTCGCTAATCATCGCTGTTTTCAGTTTTGTCTGATTCAGGTCCGGGCCCTGTCACCGGGCTCGTATCTTTTTGTTTTTGAGGGCGCTGTCCACGCCTGAGTTTCCAGTTACGCCGCCCTGCCACGGTGATAAGCAATCCGGACAACACGTAAGCACTGCCGAATATCATACCCATGATGGGCGGATCCAGTGCCAGCAATACGATTATCAGCACCGCTAATAACACCCAGGTAGCAGGCACCTTGTCACCACTTGGACCGGCTTTGAAACTGTAATAGCGCACGCGGGAAAACATCAGCATACCGAGGATAATAGTTTCAAAAAATATTAACCAGCGAACGCTATCGCCGGCAACTTTGTTATCAACAAAAAACCAGATAGTAAAAACCAAAGTTCCCGCCGCAGCCGGACTGGCCAAACCCTGGAAATAACGTTTATCAATCATACCCACCTGGGTATTGAAGCGGGCCAGGCGTAATGCGGCACAGGCTACGAACAGAAATGCCGCCAGCCAACCAAGCTTACCGGCCATAATGCTGATTTCACTGAGGCTGGAGAGTGACCAGTTAAAAGCCAGTAATGCTGGCGCCAGCCCGAAAGATATAAGATCAGCAAGGCTGTCGTATTGCTCACCGAAATCGCTTTGTGTATTGGTCAAACGCGCCACGCGTCCATCCAGACCATCCAGCAAACCGGCAACAATTATGGCAATCGCTGCAGGCTCAAAATTTCCATTGATACCTGTAATAATTGAATAAAAACCGGCAAACAGCGCCGCTGAAGTCAGCAGGTTTGGTAACAGGTATACACCTCGCCTACGAATTGATTTATCCGAAATCATCTGAAGTTCCACTCCATTATTTAATGCCGATAATAACACGCAATACGGCCTTATTTTTGTGGGGAAAGGTGTACTGTGATATAAACCAGAAAGAAACTCTTCGAAAAAGGACACGAAGATGCGTACCACAGTCATTTTGTTAACTATTTTCACAACGGCATTCACCTTTTCTGCAAACAGCGCCATTGCGAAAGATAAGGTCTATCGCTGGGTGGATGAAAACGGGGTCGTTCACTTTGAGAATCAGGCACCCAGCCAGACCGAAGCCGAACAGATATCCATCCCCTCTGACCACCGCAGTGACAACCAGACAGCTTCAGAAAGCCCCTATGAAGACAGTGCCCAGGAACCGGAATCACAAGTTTCATATGCCCAGCAACAGCGTGATGAACGTGCCAGGGAACGTAAAGAAGCTGCTGAAAAGGAACAACTGACCGCCGCAACCTGTGAACAAAGCCGTAAGGTCATCGCCCAACTGGAACCGGCGACCCGGGTGTTGGTGGAACAGGATGACGGTACCATCATCCGCATGGACGACAATGACCGCCTTGAAAGACTGCGTGAAGAAAAAAATAATATCGCCGAGAACTGTCAAAAGTAGTCCGGGAAAAGATCACCTCTTCTCCGGGATACCAGTGTAGTGTCACACTAGTGCAATATACGGGTTAGCAAGCTAGAATGTCGCCCTTCGATGGTATGAGCCTGTCGGGTTTGACATGCTCCCCACATAACAGACCAACCTTTAATAACGGATTCAAAATGAAAGTCAGTGCATTCCATTTATTTACAACCCGGGAAACCCCGGCAGAGGCTGAAATTGTCAGCCATCAACTCATGCTGCGCGCTGGCATGATCCGGAAGCTCACCTCTGGTATTTATACATGGACTCCACTAGGACTGCGTGTGCTGCGCAAAGTTGAAGCAATCGTTCGCGATGAACTCAACCAGGCTGGATACCAGGAGATGTTAATGCCGGCGGTCCAGCCTGCTGAATTGTGGCAGGAAACCGGTCGCTGGGAAAAATTTGGCGGCCAGTTATTAAAGATAAAAGATCGTGCCGGTCGCAACTATTGCTTCGGTCCAACACATGAAGAGGTCATGACGGATTTTGTTCGCAATGAAATTCGCAGTTACAAGCAATTGCCAATCACTTTCTACCAGATCCAAACCAAGTTTCGCGATGAAATCCGCCCACGCTTCGGAGTCATGCGTTCACGTGAGTTTCTGATGAAGGACGCCTACTCCTTTCACATTGATAACCAAAGCATGGATAAAACCTACTGGGAAATGTACGAGGTATATTCTCGTATTTTCACTCGTACAGGTTTGCGCTTTCGCTCAGTGGAAGCTGACACCGGCGCCATCGGTGGCAACAAGTCACATGAATTTCATGTTCTGGCAGATTCCGGTGAAGACCAGATCGCTTTCTCCGATCAGTCGGAATACGCATCCAACGTGGAAATGACACCCCTGGCAAAACCTGCCGGTGTCCCGGCTGCACCATCTGAGGAACTAAGAACCGTTGATACACCTGATGCCCACACCATTGACGAACTGGTCAATGCCTATGGTGTGCCCATTGAGAAAACAGTAAAAACGCTTATCGTGCAAGCATCCGAAGACAGTGAAGCCGATTTTGTTGCATTGCTGGTTCGCGGAGACCGTTCGCTTAATCAATTCAAGGCTGAAAAACTCGAACTGGTTGCCAGCCCCTTGATGTTCGCAAGCGAGACCGATATCCGCGCTGCCATAGGTGCCGGTCCAGGCTCGTTGGGTCCGGTAGGTCTTCCGCTGCCCATCATTGCTGATCACGAAATTGCGCTGATGTCAGATTTCACCGCCGGTGCCAACAGTGATGATAAACACCATTTTGGTATCAACTGGAACCGGGATCTTGATTTACCGACAACGGCCGATCTGCGAGAAGCAATTGAAGGTGATAAAAGCCCGGATGGCCAAGGCGTATTGCAAATGGCCCGCGGTATCGAAGTTGGACATATTTTCCAATTGGGTACGGCCTATTCCGAATCAATGAATGCCGTGGTTCTCGGTGAGGACGGAAAATCTCACGTCATGCCCATGGGCTGTTACGGAATTGGTGTCTCACGTATCGTTGCCGCCGCTATTGAACAAAACCACGATGACCGCGGAATTTGCTGGCCGGAACCAATCGCACCTTTCCAGCTTGCACTGTTACCAATGAACGCCAAAAAGTCCCATCGTGTACGTGAGGCTGCGGACAAACTGTACGCTGAACTGCTTGAAGCAGGTGTGGAGGTTCTCTATGACGACCGCAACCTGCGGCCGGGCGTGATGTTCAACGACATGGAACTGATAGGAATCCCGCACCGGGTTGTTATCGGAGAACGTGGCCTCGACAGCGGCGCCCTCGAATACCGTTATCGGAAGGATTCAGATAACTCCGAGATCCCGCTTGATGGCGCACTCGAGGCCATCCTGAAAAAACTTGCCGTTAACTAAATGTCCGCAGATTACGCAGATTACGCAGATTAGAAGAGCAAGAACAGAAAAGGAATAGGACTAAAGCGGGAGACGACATCAGGGTAAACTGCTCTACCCTCCTGGCCACCCCCAATAATTTACGCTCTTAATCTGTGTAATCTGCGTAATCTGCGGAGAACTGTTTTCTTCCATCAACAAAACCTGCCGCACAAAATCGCAAACCATAGCCACTCAAGACATCAGCCCTGTTATTCACCATTTTCCGGCATACTGCGTAGATGAATATCGGTTTGTGGGAAGGGAATTTCGATATTTTCCTGATTCAGGGTTTTGTAGATGTTTTTTAACAACTCATGCCGGATACGACCACGTAATTCGGGGTGGTCGATCCAGGCCAATAGTTCAAAATCAAGTGAGCTGTTACCAAAGGCCCTCATCCGCACCCTGGGTGCCGGGTTCTTGACGACCTCCGGATGGCTTTTGGCTGTTTTCTCCAATAGGTCGCATACCTCATCCACGTCACTGCCATAGGCCACACCGACGGGTACCCGGATGCGATGTTTCACCCAGGGACCACCGCTCTCATTGATGATTTTTGCGTTTGCAATAACACCATTTGGAACGGTTACTTCGACATCATCGCGTGTTAATAACCGGGTCGAACGCATACCCAGGTTGGTCACTTTTCCACGTTCGCCGGAATCAAGCACAATATAATCCCCGATTTTGTAGGGTGCATCTGCAATGATTGATATTCCGGAAAACAGGTTTGCCAGGGTATCGCGTGCTCCAAAGCCGACAGCAATACCAATAACACCGGCAGAAGCCAGCCAGGCCGTGGGATTAATACCCCAGATTAATAAAAAGATATAGGCACCAGCCCCGACCAGTAACATTTTGATGGTCATATCAAACACCGGAATGGTACGCTCCTGCACAATCTCAAACCGGTGGCTATTGCTTGCAACCAATTCCAACACAATACGCGCCGTGCGGAACCCTGCCCTTAGCCATGAGAACAGCAGGATAGTCGCCAATATTGACAGCATTGCCTCTTGCAAGCCGTTTGGGAAACGAAAAACAGAAACCACCATCATCAGCGCCAGTGTCACCGTTGTCAGCACCAGTGGGCGGGTCAGGTATTCAGCCAGGTGGTCGTCGGCATTGGTGCTGGTTTTGGAAGCCACTTTCATGATGCTGTGAGAAACCACCAGTTGAAGTAGTTTTCCAAAAACATAGGCGGATGCAATCAACAACAGGGTCAACAGACCGGGGTATGGAGCAAAAAAATCCCACGTTGGTTGTAACCAGTCTGGAATGTAGTGCGACATGTCCAGGTCTGGTTTGAATACAGTTTCTGGTACGGCCGTTTCTGCTACTTCAGTCGTTTGCATGGGTCCTGCCTGAGATTGGGGCTGAGCTCATCTTATCTGTCATGACAAAATGCTGCCAGTCCAGTGATTCAAACGGGACCTTCAAGTTCAGGCTGCATCACTCAAACCAGTGGTCTGATACCAACCGCAGAACGTAGTTGCTGTATGAATGGAGTCGCAATTTCCCGTGCCCGTTCGGCACCTTCGAGTAAGCAGGCTTCGATCCTGGCAGGGTTTGATATTAGTTCCTCGTAAGCCGACCTGGCGGTTATAAGCTCAGAATTAATTAATTCAAAACACTGCTGCTTGGCGGCACCCCAGGCAATACCATCGGCAAACGCCTGCTTCATTTCCTCTCGTTGCTCCGCGTTCGCAAAGGCTGAATAAATTGCAAATAGCGCCGAGTCTTCCGTCTGCTTGGGTTCACCCGGCTCAAGTGAGTTGGTGACAATCTTCATGATTGATTTGCGCAGTCTTTTTT
>Ga0164315_10005351_pt1 | contig 10040 bp, 13 predicted proteins | sample GuaBasSedimGuay6_FD_113737 | JGI IMG/M metagenome (GOLD analysis project Ga0164315, IMG submission 113737) | Subseafloor sediment microbial communities from Guaymas Basin, Gulf of California, Mexico - Guay6, Core 4569-2, 0-3 cm | ecosystem: Environmental > Aquatic > Marine > Hydrothermal vents... | reverse complement strand
TTATCAGCCACACTAGTTTTCTTGCCAAGACTAATTATGCAGTTTTCTACAAATGTTCAATGTTCATTGTTCACCGCCAATTGCCTCAGCCCTTCATAAACTACAATTGATACCGCATTTGCGAGATTTAAACTTCTGATCTTAGGGCTATACATCGGAATTTTGTAACAATTATCTTTATAAAAATCAGTAATTGATTTGGGTAAGCCAACCGATTCTTTCCCAAATATTATAAAATCGTTTTGATCAAATTTTAAATCCCATACTGTATTGCTTGCATGAGATGAGAAAAAATGAAGTCTTCCATTAGAGTTTTTAGCAATAAAATCTTCAAAATCAGCATAGTAAGTCACATCAAGATGTTGCCAATAATCTAGTCCGGCTCGTTTTAAGCGACTATCGGTTATCTCAAACCCCAAAGGTTTTATTAAATGAAGCTTCGATCCCGACGCTAAGCATAACCGACCAATATTTCCTGTATTTGTAGGAATTTCGGGATTTAACAAAACTACATTCAATGACATAGGCAGAATTATTTTGTTAGTTCGAATGCTTCTTCCATTTTAGTTCGAAGCGTTTCATTTTCAGGATCTTTATCAAATTCTATACGCGCTTGTACATATTCCGGATAATTATGATAGGTTTTTTCTAGCCAGAAATATTCAGGTAAAATGTAAAATACTACCCCAAATAGCGAGTAAATAATTATTCGTTTTATGGCTCCATAAGCAAGAACTTTGTTATCCCCTTTATTTAGAATATAAATTGCGAATAATGATATTGCAAAGCCGATGAGCAATATGGTGTTTCCTCCAGGCCAGGTTTTAAAATTAAATAGCATGCCCATTATTATTGAAACTATGGCATAACCAGGAAGCATCTTATTTAATTCAAATTTTTTGGGTAAACGTGTTTTTTTATTGTAATCGGATAAACTTAAATTTTCGATAATTGAACCAAAATCGAATAAGTAAATATTGGCAAGTAAGGCGATACCGACGATCAAAACCCATTTACCACCGGGTATTAACATAAAATCTAATAGAAACCCAATAATTACAACAGCAATTAAAAACTGTTCAGCTTTTTTCATACATCAATTTGTGATAAAAATCTATAAAGACAAATTCTGATCTTCTCTAAAGATTGATATTATTACTATTTGTCTTTTTTTTGATTCCCAGCTTTTCGTTTTCGTTTTGTTGGGTTTTGTTTGTTAATGAGTTTGGTAAACCCCCATATTACAAGAACAAAAGCTATTACAACAAATACTACCGTTTGAACATCCATGGATTATGATTTATTAATTTTCTCTTTAAAAATATTATAATTATGTGAATTGAGAACATTCAATGGCTAAAAATTTGAAAATCTTTAAATCGATAATATCGAAATAACCTCATTGAATTTCCTTTTAACCGTTATTAATTACTCCTTTCTGATGTTGGCAACACCTGGTATTCAAATGCGATCCGGTCGTCATAACCCATGGGGAATGCATGAAATTTACGTTCACTCCGAATTAAAACTGAGAAAGTTGAATTTTTAGAGACATGCCGTGGTTCGATAAATTGTGTTAGAACATTACCTTGAGACCATGAATTTCCATTTAAACTAAACATCAGATCTCCATCCTGGGGGTCGGTTGCGGTAACCACAAATTCGATGGCATCTCCAACATGAACTGTCATTCCGGTTCTTATCCTGGTTGGTTTTCCTAAAACCCAGGTATTTCCAAGGTTGTCTCTGATCGATTCGATTCGGGGGAATCCTTCCCGATCAAGTTCCTTATAACTTCTGAAAACAGAAATCTTATTTCTAATTTCACCGCTTATGCCCAGAATCAAGTGTTTCTGAAAAGTGAGTAATGGCCTGCGGTGTATATCTGGATTGCGATAACGATTAAGAATGGTTAGATAGGTCTCTATTAATTTATAATCGCCTAAAGCATCGATAAAATCACCTTCCCAATTAACCAATAAAATATGCTTTATATCTTCAAGATTGGCATAGTTGATCAAGTGTTCGTCGGAAGTGGTTGAATGATGACGTTCATTATCATTAAGTTTTCGTTGTTCCCATTCTGCTATTCTTTCAGGGCTAACTTCTACTTTATTTATCCAGTCTTCGCCGTACTCCTTTTCAAGCGTGTAGGCAATAAAATCACGAAGGCTATTCTCACAATCTTTAAGTGTTTGGTTAATATCCATCACGTAGTGTTAAGTACGAGCAAAATACAATATTTTCGATGCTGAAAAAACAATCCAATGAAAATCATAAGGAATGGTCTATTTTGGAAACGCGGATGGCTTCCTGTAATTGCCAGCATTGCAGTTGTTTGGGTTTCACTCATTCCCTTACCTTTTTTACCCGAAATTAAGTTTATTCCTGTGGATAAAGTTGGTCATTTATTGGCCTTTTTTATTTTGGCCTTGCTTTATTTATGGGCTTTTGATAGCAAGGAGGGCTTTTCTAAATCGGGGTTTAGCAAAAATTGGATTACTTTTATAATTACCGCAGTTATTGGGGCTATAATAGAATTATTGCAACATTATTTACCAATAAACCGATATGGTGATTGGTTTGATTTTTTTTTCGATATTGGCGGAATAATAATTGCAATAATCATTTATCCTATGTTTAAACAAAAAATATTAGTCCGATTCGGATTAATTTTCACCTTTTTTATTGCTATACAAACTAATGCACAAAATGCCTATCAGGATGCAGTAGCTTATCAGGAAAAATTATCGAAAGAATATGCTGATTCGGCTACGAGTCCATTAAAGGAAGAAGATCTTGCTAAATTTGAAAAACTCGATTTTTTTCCTGTGGATACAACATTTAGGGTTGAAGCCAGATTAATACAAGAAGAAAATCAGGATTTTTTTGAGATGCAAACCACAACTGACCGAAAACCCGAGTACAGGGTTTGGGCAACAGCAATTTTTAGTCTGCATGGCAAAGAATATCGTTTAAACGTTTATCAAAATAAAAAAGCCCTGGCCGATTCGGAATATTCAGATTACTTGTTTTTACCCTTTTTGGACTTAACAAACGGCGAATCAAGTTATGGTGGAGGACGTTATATCGATTTAAGGATTCCTGAGGATAATGCTGTAATTATTGACTTTAACAGGGCTTACAACCCTTATTGCGCATACAACCATCGTTATTCTTGCCCCATAGTTCCGAAAGAGAATTTTCTGGATTTAGAAGTGTTGGCCGGTGTGAAAAAATATAAATAACCCCATTTAGCATTTAAATAATTCGCCAATAATTGACTGATAATAATTGGCTATCTTTTTTCATAAACTACTTTTAGAATTAGATTTGACATGAAATCAGAATAGTTACCTAATACCTAGTATGATTACAATTAGTAACATTAAAGCAGAATTGAAAAAAGAATTGGCAGAAGCAAGTTCCGAAATGGAATCTAATATGATAACTGCTGAATACAATCTTAGAATAAAAAAATTAAAACTAGAGGGTGAAGAAGCCTACAAGCAGGCTTATGTTTTACCTTATGATGCCGAAGATGATTGTGGTTGTGGCAATTAGTGAAGATTTACTCCTCTAATTTCGTAACCAGCTTCTTATATTCCTGCTTAGTTATTGGGTCCTGATCTAAAAAGTAAAACTCGCCACCCCAGGTATGTACAACTTCTCTTAGTACCGTTGCTTTCCCCATCTTTACAATTGTGATCTGATATATCGTGGCACTACCTTCTTTTAGTGTTTCGCGGTATATACCATCATTTTCATAAACTTTCTCTTCTTTTTTATCAATGGTTTTTACTTCATTTGATATTACGACTTGTTTTTCGAGCTTTTCGGGTGTATTAATAACGACCGGATCTTCTGTTTGGGTTTCAATAATTTCAGGATTTTCGATCGGATTATCTTGATTTGAATCAATCGTTGAATTAACCACAACATCAGATTCTTTAGTTTCCAATCCTCTTGATTCGGTATTATCCGGAAGAATAACAACAGTTTCAGGTTTTGTTTCAACTGAAATCAATTCCTTAGCAACATTAATATCTTCTAACATCACCATAGGATAAACATTATTAGGCCTCCGATTATTAGCAGCCTCATATTTGGCAATTGCTTTATCGTATTCTTTGGATTGAAAATATGCCATTCCCTCATTCATCATTTGAAGATATTCAGGATCCTTTTTAGCTTCTTTTTGTTCTTTTTTCCCCAGTTTGATTTTTTGCTTTGCTGATAATTGAGAAAATTCCTGCTGGGCCTCTGTATTCAGAGGAAATATTAATACACTAAGTAATAATGTGATAAAAATTTTATAATTCATTTTAGTTATCTGATGAATTTATCATATGGTTCGCAATTGGGGGGAATATATTATAGATCACATCTTTGAGCCTGTCATCCCAATCCTGCTCATTAACAGCCCTTTTCATACATAACAACCAGGCATCTTTGCCTTTTGGGGTTATGACGTGGGGCAAATGTCGCTGCCGCATTTGAGGTGCTCCATAAGTATTGGTATAAAGCAATGGTCCTCCTAAAAACTGACTTAAAAACATAAGTTGTTTACGCTGAATAATATCACGGTCGGTATTATTAAAAAGCGGTAAAAGAATATCATTTGAAAAAACACAATCATAAAATTTATTCAAAAGCGATTCAAGCCCCTTTTCTCCAATCCTTTGATATAGCGTTTCAGTCATTCTCCGTTGTAATTATTTGCAAAATTATTCATTTTTATCGGCATTTTATGAAAATTAAAGTAATGATCTGCTAAGTTATAAACCTTTATTTTTATTAATTATTGGGTTCTGTAAACAATTTGATTTATTTTTATTCGTTCGAATGATATAAACCAAAAATCAATTGATATGAAATTGTTCAAAATTATCTCGTTGTTTGCAATTATTTTAATGGTCTCATGCAATCAAGAGGAGTTAGACGAAATAGCCAGACTCAACACCGAAAACGAAGAACTTAAGATTGAAGCTTCTGAGAAAGATTCTTTAATGATGTATATGCTGGATGTTTTTAATGAAATTGAGGAAAATCTTGCAGAAGTTACCGATCGGCAACAAGCAATTAATATCAGAACAGATAAAGGTGGAGAAAAATCCCGGAATTCACGAGATAGAATTCTTCAGGATATTTCGTATATAAATAGCTTAATGGATGAAAATGATCAGAAGATCAATGAATTTCAAAAGCAGCTAGATAAGGCCCGGGCAGCGCAACGATCAACTTCAAAAAAGCTTTCTTCAACTATCGCTCAAATGGAGAAAATGGAAGCAATTATGCTTAAGCTGAAACAACAGAATGAGCAAAAAGCGCTTGAAATTGAAGTACTCAAAGAAGAGCTTATTTCTATGAATTTTGAATTAGAAAAAGTTTCGATGGCTTATGCCAAAGAGTTACAAACCAGTGAAGAACAGCGAGAAGTAATAAACACCGCTTATTATACCATCGGAACCTATAAGCAATTAAAAAAGGAGCAGGTTTTAACCAGAAAGGGAAGCTTTATAGGAATGGGAGGAGCCAAAGCATTGGTTGAAGATTTTGAGAAGGATAACTTTATCGAAATTGATATTACAACAGTAAATGAAATACGTTTAGACGAGAAAAAAGTAACCCTGGCAACATTTCATCCGGCCGGCTCATATGAGTTTATAACTAACAATAAACGTGTTGAAAAACTGGTTATTCTTGATCCAGCTACTTTTTGGTCGGTATCTAAATTTTTAGTACTTGTTAAAAAATAATCAACTTAATTGGAGTTTGTCCATAATGTCCGTTTTCTTCGTTATGCTCGTCTTTAAAACAGTCATTTACAAAGGTAAACTCCTTGATTTTAAAGACTTCGCTAGCCTCGAACTCGAACATTCTGAACTAAACACCGACTTTATGGACGGACACTAAGGGCATTAATTTTCATTTTGATCTAATATCATAGGATATTGGATAATAATCTCATTATTAACCTTATAAATTTTTATTATTATGAAATTCATTAAAATATTATTTTTAATTATTGTCGTTTCATTTTCATCATGTGGAATAAATAGTTCTTCAACCGACGATTTAGCAACATTAGACAGTTTAAGTACGGTTCTTGCTGATAGGGAAATGGAAATTGAAAATCATTTACAGCTACTTGATAATATTGATGCAGCTCTGAAAGAAGCAAATCCATCTGAAAATATGGATGTTAAAGACCCTGAGAAAGTTAAAGCCATTGATCGTGAAATTTATGATAAGATCGGTTCGCTTAGGGATAAATTACAAGCGGATAACAGAGAGATAGCTCAGCTCAGAACAGATCTTGACAAAGCAAAAGAATCTGCCGACTACAGAAAGGATCTGATCAATAAAATTTCAGGTCGGATGGAAGAGCTTCAAAAAGAAAATGCTTTGCTTAAACAACAAATTTCGAAAGAAACGCAGGATATAAGCAATTTGACAGCTGAATTAGAGGCCCAGGGAATTCAAATAGGTCAATTGATGTCTTCTTTAGGAGAGTTGAATGAGGATATTGTCGAACTCAAAGCCGAATTGAATCTGGTTTATTACCTGGTTGGTACAAAAAAGGAATTAAAACAAGATTCGATAATTGTTAAAAAAGGTGTTGGCGGAGCCATTACCCTTAGCGAAAACTCGGATAATTCTAAATTTACTAAGCTGAATAAAACTTCTGATACAGTTATTAATTTAACCGGATTTAAAAAAGCGGAGCTTGTTCCGGCTCGACCCGAAGGTTCATATAAATTTGAAACAGACAACGATTTAATCGTTCAGTTAAATATTACAAATCCTGAAAAGTTTTGGGAAGCATCAAAATTTCTGGCAATTGTTGTGAAGTAAGAAACAAAATCTGTTCCTTATTACTTTTTAAAACGCTTTAGATAAAATTGGGTCACCTCGAGTAATTTCATGATTTTGGATTACTTGTAGTGACTCTTTTTTATATCCCCAATTTAAGTTTCAGAAAAAATACAGACAATACGATTAGTCCGATAATACCTAAAATCATCAATGTCCATCGTAGCCAACCTTTTGGATACAGACCCTCTTTGTGAAGTTTGTAAGCAACTAAAAAATTAAAGATGGAGATTAAAACAGCAGCTAAAAAGGAAACGATGGTCGCAAAATCGACCAATGCTTTTATATTGTCTGAAAAGAAGTAGAGAATAACGATTGCACCTGCACCTGAAATAAATAGAAGTACGTTTCCAATCAACTTTACTGATTGGTCCCTCGGCTTGCCAAGCAAAAACCGATACCCTTCGGACAATACCCTTGGATGGGCATCGAAACTGGTAAGCAAGGTGCTAACCATAGTTGCGAATGCTGCAAATGCAATAATAATATACGACCACGACCCAAATTGTGTGGTAAACAGATTGACCAACTGCCCCGCAAAATTCACAGGGTTTTTCGAAAAACTTGCACCAGAGCCAAACATTACAATTGAACCAAGAGTTAAAAATGAAACGGCTAAAACCATTGTACCCCAATAGCCGGTTTTGAAATCGAACATGGCATCTTTATAGGTTGGAGGGTTATCTTCAGCCATTGCCCAGCTTGCATGCCATGCGCTTAACTCCATGGGTGCCGGCATCCATCCGATAAGGGCTAATAAAAAAGCAAGATCAACAGCTTCACTAAAGTCCAATGGGTTACCCAGATAGAAATTAAATTCATGGGCCTCGGTAAGTGCCATTGCAACAGCAATAATGCAAAATATGGCCAGCATCAATACAACATATCTTGTAAACGCTTTTAAATACTTATAATGCCCAAAATAAATTACAATTACAGCAAAAAGCGACATGAGTACAATCCATGAATTTAAAGATATATTTATCGGAATTAGGAGGGAAGCTAAACCTGCGGTTACTAGGGTAATAGCACTTACAATTATTAAAAATGTAGAAAGCATTATCAGCATAAAGATCACCAATACTGCTGGGTGCAGATCGAGATAACCTTCAAGAAGATTTTTTCTTTTTTTTGAAGTGTAAATTGGACTAATCTCGAAAAATGGGTATTTAATAATGTTGGTTAAAACGATTATACCCAGTAAATAGAAACCATAAACCGCACCAGCTCTTGTTGATTGTACTAAATGAGAAACACCAATAGCAGCACCGGCATATAAAATGCCTGGTCCAAGTTTATTTAAAAAAGAACTCATTTGATACAGCTATATTAAGACAATCCGAAATACGAATCACTCTTAAAACAATAAAAACTATTGCCTGCTTTCGCCTTTCGAAGCAGCTTTATTGTATTTTACCTGTAAATTCATCCAGTATAAAAATCCAATAACACCAATACCGATAAATAGATAATTTGGTATATTACCTAAGGAAGGCAGTATAGTGAATGTAGCTTCTAAAATATCGCCGGTTTCGTAAACAAAATCTGTAAATGTCATTTTTATGAGTAATGATTTGGTTTCGGCAAATTAAATAATTATTGTTGAATGATGAAAAAAATAATGGATGTTAAATTTATTTTTATCTAACAGGGCATCAACAGTAATTGTAATCCCTATTTTATTATTGGTTTTTTGGTTTGGATCTTTTTTCCAGATTTTGCCCAATAATATTGAGCCAACTTACGCTTATTCAGCCATATACCAGGAGTTTCAAGTTCTTCCATTACTAAACAGAGTGTTGGGTTTTTTAACAGCTGTAATTTTAGTTTTTGTAATTAGCCGCATATTTAACGCAAATGATTTTTACAGTAAAGAAAATGCAATTCCTTCTTTAATGCTGATTATTATGATTGGAGCCTGGAACGGGTTTCATTTCTTCTCTCCGATTTATTTTTCGCTCATATTGTTGTTGATGGCCGTTAGCCGGATATTAAAAATATACCATCAAAAAAGTGTGATTCGTGAGTTGTTTGATGCCTCTTTCCTGATTGGTTTAGCCGCTTTATTTTATTATCCGATTATTTTATTTGGATTAAGCATATGGGGCTTTTTGACAATCTCACGTTCATTTAATTGGCGCGAATTTGTTGTTCCGCTTTTCGGTCTTTTGCTGCCTTTTTATTTCTTATGGGTAGCTTTTTTTTATTTTGATATTCAACCTGATTTTTTCAAAATCACTTCGGTTTCTGAATTAAATTCTATGTTGTTTCAAGTTGGTTTAACGCAACGATTGTATTTGGTAATTACTGTGATATTACTGGCGTTTTCTTTATTCTATTTATTTAGGGTGCTCGATAGAGCAAAAGTTCAGATGCAACTTGCCCGAAAATTTTTATTGATATTTTTCCTGAATGGAATTCTGATTTATTGGGTGAGCCTGTTTTATTATCCGATCAACGAAAGGGCCTTGTTCCTTATTGTGCCTATGGCTATGATCTTACCTTTTTTCTTTATCGAAAGCAAACCATTGGTTAAAAACCTGAGTATTTATTTTTGGTTATTGGCGGCATTATTATTTAATTACTTGTCGATGTATTAACCTTATTTCGATTAATCGAACTCAGGTTATTAAATTGTTGATTGAATGTGAATTTGTGCAGAGTTAGCTCTTTTCTGCAACGTGGATTTAGTTATTTTTGCAAGGTTATCTAATGAAAATTATAAACAAATGAAATTTGGAGTTATTACTTTTCCCGGTTCCAATTGCGATATGGATATGGTTTATGTACTCGAAACCAAACTGGGACAAGAGGTCGAGCAGTTATGGCATAAGGAGAAAGACTTAAAAGGGTGTGATTTTATTGTTGTACCGGGCGGTTTTTCTTATGGTGATTATTTACGTTCTGGTGCAATAGCAAGATTTTCTCCAATTATGGAGAAGGTACAAGAGCATGCTAAAAAAGGCGGATATGTACTTGGTGTATGTAATGGATTCCAGATTTTATGCGAAGCAGGATTATTACCCGGAGCTTTATTACATAATTCCTCTCACAAATTCGTATGTAAAAACACCCCTTTGAAACCAATTTCTAAAAAGGCGGCAATTACCAAAGAACTCAACAGCGATAAAACCTATACAATTCCAATTGCTCACGGAGAAGGA
>Ga0164315_10005350_pt1 | contig 10041 bp, 10 predicted proteins | sample GuaBasSedimGuay6_FD_113737 | JGI IMG/M metagenome (GOLD analysis project Ga0164315, IMG submission 113737) | Subseafloor sediment microbial communities from Guaymas Basin, Gulf of California, Mexico - Guay6, Core 4569-2, 0-3 cm | ecosystem: Environmental > Aquatic > Marine > Hydrothermal vents... | reverse complement strand
CGGGGGCATTGTCTACTACGTCAATTACCTCAAGTTCATGGAGCGAGCGCGCACCGAATTCATGCGCTCGTTGGGGTATGGCAAAGACTATATTTTCAACCACGACCTGATGTTTGTAGTGCGCGATGTGGCGGTGAAATACCTGCGTCCGGCCACACTGGACGATGAACTGGAGGCGACGGCCAGCGTCCGGCAGGTGCGCGGAGCGCTTATGATCCTGCACCAGAGTGTACGGCGCGGTGAAGAGATACTGGCGCAGGGAGATGTGACTATCGCCTGTATTGACCGGGCCGGACTAAAGCCGCGCCGCCTGCCGCCGGAAATGGTGGCCACCTTGCAGGCGGTGCAACAAAAACAAATGAAATCCTGAGGGGAAAAGCAGTTGCAAGAACAATTAAGCCTGTTAGACCTGGTGCTGGACGCCAGTTTTACCGTGCAGTTTGTGATGGCCATACTGATGTTGGCGTCCATGCTGTCCTGGTACATGATCGTCAATCGCTTTCTTTATTTCCGCAATGCCCAGGATGAGATGTATCAGTTCGAGGAGCGCTTCTGGTCCGGTGTCGACCTTGCGCAACTGTACCGGGAGGGCAATGAGAAGGCCGCTGATGGCCACGTCCTGCTGGGGATGGAGAGCATCTTTCGCGCCGGATTCAAAGAATTTTCGCGCCTGGCCCAGCAGTCGGAGATGGATGCTGATGCGGTGATCGAGGGCTCACGTCGCGCCATGCGGGTGGCGACCATGCGCGAGGAAGAGCGCCTGGAGCGTCATTTGGCATTCCTGGCATCGGTGGGCTCCACCAGCCCCTATATCGGCTTGTTCGGTACGGTGTGGGGTATCATGCATTCCTTTCGCGGTCTGGCCAATACCACTCAGGCGACCCTGGCCACCGTGGCGCCGGGTATTTCAGAGGCGCTGGTGGCGACCGCCATGGGGCTGTTCGCGGCGATCCCCGCGGTACTGGCGTACAACCGCTTTGCCTCCAGAGTCGATGTGCTCAGTAATCGCTATGACACATTCACGGACGAGTTCTCCAGTATTCTCTATCGCCAGGCTTTTGCCCTGCGTACGCGTGAGAAACAGGTAAACTAGATGGCCAGAAATCGCAACAAGCACCGGCCGATGGCCGAGATCAATGTAGTGCCCTACATTGATGTGATGCTGGTGCTACTGATCATCTTTATGGTGACCGCCCCCATGTTGATGCAGGGGGTGAAGGTTGATTTGCCGGAGGCCAACGCCGACCCGGTAGAAAACCAGGACAGCGAGCCGGTGATAGTGTCGGTCAACGCCGCCGGACAGTTGTTTCTCAACCTTGGGCAGGAGGATCAAGTGCTGTCTTTGCCTACTATCAAGGACCGGGTTGCGGCGGTTATTCGTCGCAGCCCCAAAAAGCCAGTGCTGGTGTGGGGTGACAGGGCGGTACCTTACGGCGAAGTGGTCAGCGTCATGGTGGCTCTGCAGGAGGCGGGCGCGCCCAGTGTGGGCCTGGTAACTGAAAACCCCCAGTGAATACCTCCATATATGCCAAGCCCGTCGCGCCGCGTATTGTATACCGACCTATCCTGGCGACCCTGGTGTTACATGGACTGATGCTCTACTTTCTCACTGTCAATTGGACGGATACCGGGGGGGAAGTCACCCGCGTGAAACCCGTGCCCCGGGTGATCAACGCCCGGTTGGTGGATGTCAGTGAATTCAAGCCCAAGCCCAAACCCAAACCGGCGGCAAAGCCCAAGGCAAAAGCGAAACCCAGGCCGGTGGCAAAAGCGAAACCCAAATCCAAACCCAAACCGGTGGCCAAGGTGAAGCCGGTGGCAAAACCCAAGACCGCCGTTAAGCCCAAACCGAAAGCTGAGCCGCGCATAAGCGAACAGGAACTGGCGGCAATCGCCAGGGCCGACCTGTCCCATGCGATGGCGCAAGAAGAGCAGGTGCAGGCGACTGCCACCGCCGATGAAATGGCCGCCAGTTTTGCCGCCCTGATCCAGCAGACCGTGGTAAATTACTGGAATCGTCCCCCCAGTGCCCGCAACGGCATGGAGGCCCTGCTGGCGATTCAATTGATTCCCACCGGCGAGGTGGTGAGCGTGACGGTGCTCAAAAGCAGTGGCAATACCGCTTTTGATCGCTCGGCTATTAACGCGGTGGAGAAGGCTGGCAGTTTCCCCGAACTGCAGAACCTTCCCTCCCGGGAATTCGAGAAAACTTTCAGGCGTTTTCGCCTGCTGTTCAGACCAGAGGACTTGCGTTACTGATGAAATGGCTTGTATATGTCGTATTGAATGTGGTGTTGGTGCTGAGCGCCCGCGCTGAACTGACCATCGAAATCACCCAGGGGGTGGATAACCCCACGGATATTGCCGTGGTGCCTTTCGCCTGGCAGGGTCCCGGATCGTCTCCCGAAGATATCGCTGCAGTGATAGACGGCGACCTGGCCCGCAGCGGCCAGTTTGCCCCGGTCGGTCGCGCCGACATGCTCGGCAGGCCCACCACCGGGGCGGAGGTGTTCTACCGGGACTGGCGCGCACTTGACACCGAGTATTTGCTGATCGGGCGCGTATCGGTGGCGGGCCAGATGCGTATTGAATACGAATTGTTTGATGTCTTGCGCCAGACCAGCGTTTACTCCGGTGTCGAGACCGGTCCGGTGAATGAAGCCCGTATGCTGGGCCATCGGGTGGCCGATGCGGTTTATGAGAAACTCACCGGTATTCGCGGCGCTTTTGCCACCCGATTGTTGTATGTCTCGGTTACCCGGGTCCGCGGGGGTAATGACTACTCACGCCTGACCCTGGCGGATTCCGACGGCGCCCGCCCCATCGTGCTGCTGGAATCCCGGGAGCCGGTGCTGGCCCCGGCCTGGTCGCCCGATGGCCAGGAGATCGCCTATGTCTCCTTTGAGACCAGCCGTCCGGCCATCTTTCGCCAGAATCTGGCCACGGGACAGCGCGAGCAACTGACCAATTTCAAGGGCCTCAACGGCGCTCCGTCCTGGTCGCCGGACGGCAATACCATGGCGATGGTGCTGTCCAAGGATGGCAACCCGGATATCTATCTGATGGACCTTGCCAGCAAGCGTCTCACGCGTATTACCCGCCACTACGCCATCGACACCGAGCCCGCCTGGATGCCCGACGGCAAATCCCTGTTGTTCACCTCGGATCGCGGTGGCAGGCCGCAGATTTACCGCTACAACCTCAGGAGCGCAACCACCGAGCGGGTTACTTTCGAGGGCACCTACAACGCCCGTGCCAGAGTCGCTCAGGATGGTCGCAATGTGGTGATAGTGCACCAGCGCGACGGTCGTTTCCACATCGCCTTGTTGGACCTGGTGACCAACCGGTTGCAAATACTCACTTCCACGGAATTGGATGAAAGTCCCAGTATCGCGCCTAATGGCTCTATGGTACTGTACGCTACCAAGTACGCGGATCGGGGTATCCTCGCTGCAGTGTCCGTGGACGGCGACGTAAAATTTCGGCTTCCCGCGCGCGAGGGCGATGTGCGGGAGCCAGCATGGTCACCTTATATGAGCCGCTGACCGCGGCGTATCTAACACGAATATATAACCAAGACTTGAAGGAAGGATTATGAAATATCTACCCATCGCTGGTAAGGCTATTACACTGCTGTTTACGGCTGCTCTGCTGGTAGCCTGCTCCGGCAGCGACACCAAAAAAGAAGACGAAGCCGCAGCTGCGGCCGCAGCGGCCAAAGCGGCCCGGCAAACCGCAGCTACCCAGGCCGCTGCCGAGCAGCAGCGCCTGCAGGACGCAGCCACTGCTGTCGGTAACGTGTTCTACTTTGAATTCGACAGTTCCGCCCTGACACAGCAAGCGATCGATACCCTGAATGCGCACATTGTGGCGTTACAAGGCAGTGCTACTCCCATACGCCTGGAAGGCCATACCGACGAGCGTGGCACGCGCGAGTACAACATGGCTCTCGGCGAGCGCCGGGGCAACTCCGTGCGTGACTATATGGTGGCCAATGGTATCGCCACTTCCCGCATCGAGGTTGTGAGCTATGGTGAGGAGCGCCCGGTGGCCTATGGTTCTGGTGAGTCTAACTGGTCCCAGAATCGGCGCGTCGAACTGAAGTAATCGGGAGTCTATGCAAAGCATCAACAAAGCGTTTGTGGTGTGCGGGCTGGTCATCTTGACCGGCCCGTTGTGCATCATGGCCCGGGCCCAGGATTACGTGGATGTGGAAGCCGAGCGTGCCGCAGCGGCCGCAAGCGGAATTTCCAGCACTCCCGAGCAACCGCAGGCTGACCCTTATGGCGCCCAGCCTGCGCGAGCTTATCCGGCAACCAGCTACGGCTTGAGCCGTGCTCCTGCTGGTTCGGCGGTGGCTGCTCCGGTGGCGGCGGCCCCTGTGGGTGGTCAGGCTTCGGGGCAGAACCTGGCCAATCTGTTCTACCAGATTCAGCAATTGCAGCAGGAGGTAATGCAGCTCAATGGCAAGGTTGAAGAGCAGGCTCACGAGTTGCGCAACCTGAAAGAACAGAGCTTGCAGCGCTATGTAGACCTGGATAAGCGGCTGAGTGGAGCAGGCGGTAGCGCGGCGTCAGTGAGTGCTGGTGCCAGCAGTGCAGGCGGCAGTTCCACAGTGGTAACCGCCCCTGTGGCGACCGGCGGCCAGCCACAGGTTGCTGAACAGCCCGGTGAGGGAGATGCCTATCGCGCAGCTTATGCACTGGTGCGTGACCAGAAGTTTGACCAGGCGGTGCAAAGGTTTGAACAGTTTTTGCAAGACTACCCTGGTGGCAAATATGCCCCCAATGCCCACTACTGGCTCGGGGAGTTATACCTGGTGATACAGCCACCGAACCTGGAGTCCTCGCGGCAGTCCTTTACGTTGCTGTTGAGCCAATACCCGCACAACAACAAGGCACCGGATGCCCTGTATAAGCTGGGCAAAGTACAGTTTATGAAGGGCAATCGAGAGCGGGCCAGGGAATACCTGGATCGGGTTATTAGCGAGTATGGCTCTACCAACAGCTCCGCCGTGAAATTGGCCAGGGATTTCATTGCCCAGAACTACTGAGCACAGGCTCGGTAGATCCTTTATGTCGGACACTTTTACTCACAGTCATGATGCCGCGGTCGAAACAGCGGGACAGGGCCTGCGCATCACCGAAATCTTCTACTCTCTGCAGGGGGAGGCGCGCACGGTGGGCCTGCCCACTGTTTTTGTCCGCCTCACCGGCTGCCCCCTGCGCTGCGTCTACTGTGATACCGAGTATGCGTTTAGTGGTGGCGAGTTGCTCAGTATTGAACAGATCGCCGCACAGGTGGCCAGTTACGCCCCACGCTATGTAACGGTGACCGGCGGTGAGCCCCTGGCCCAGAAGAATTGCCTGCCTCTGCTGGTGGCACTGTGTGACGCCGGCTACGAGGTCTCTCTGGAAACCGGCGGGGCCATGAGCCTGACGGGGGTGGACCCGCGGGTGGTGACGGTGTTGGATCTGAAAACCCCGGCCTCTGGTGAAGCACAGCGCAATGACTACAGCAATATCCCTCTGCTCACCGGGCGTGACCAGGTGAAGTTCGTCATTTGTGACCGCCAGGACTACCAATGGGCGCGTTTCAAGCTGGATGAATACCAGTTGGCAGGCAGGGTTGCCGATGTCCTGTTTTCCCCCAGCTTTGGGCAGGTGCAGGGTCGGGAACTGGCAGAGTGGATACTGCAAGACAACCTGCCTGTCAGAATGCAACTGCAGCTGCACAAACTGCTGTGGCATGATGAGCCGGGACACTGATGATGGCTGAGCAAAAACGCGCTGTTATTCTGGTATCCGGTGGGCTCGATTCCACCACAGTACTGGCGATGGCCCAGGCTCAGGGCTACGCCTGTTACACCCTTACTTTTGACTATGGTCAGCGCCACCGGGCCGAGTTGCGCGCTGCCGAGAGAGTCTCCGCCGCCCTTGGAGATGTTGAGCACAAAGTGGTTAAGCTCAATTTGGACAGTATCGGTGGCTCGGCTCTCACCGATACATCTATTGCCGTGCCGGAGCAAGAGACCGAAGGCATTCCGGTCACCTATGTGCCGGCCCGCAATACCATATTTCTGTCTATTGCCCTGGGGTGGGCCGAGGTGTTGGGTGCCAACGATATATTTATCGGTGTCAACGCTGTGGATTATTCCGGCTACCCGGATTGCCGCCCCGAGTACATCGCCGCTTTTGAGGTCATGGCCAACCTGGCTACCAGAGCCGGGGTGGAGGGACAAAAGCTCACCATTCGCACTCCCCTGATGGCGCAGGGCAAGGGGGATATCATTAGCACCGGCCTGGCACTGGGTGTGGACTATGCCCTCACGGTTTCTTGCTACCAGGCCACTGCAACGGGCCTGGCCTGCGGTGTGTGCGACAGCTGTCGACTGCGCCGACAGGGCTTTTTCGATGCGCGGGCAGCCGACTCCACCAGGTATGTTGAATAGTCTTACAGGGCCATGATTTTGCTCAAAAAATTCCTTGAATTTTTATCTGAAATCCGTACTATACCCAGCTCCTTCCGGGGCCGTTAGCTCAGTTGGTAGAGCAGTTGGCTTTTAACCAATTGGTCGCGCGTTCGAATCGCGCACGGCCCACCATATTCAAGGGGTTAGCGGTTATCAGCCACTAACCCCTTTTTTATTTCCGACATTTTTCCGACATTTTCGCTCTTTCTTGAGACCAGTGTCAGTGTCGGCGTTTGAGCTACGTTCCTATCCACGATTTTTTCGGTGGCGTCGAGCAGCTCCTTGAGCTCTGCCGCCGAGTAATGAGTCGTAATATCGCCGTTCGCATGACCTAACAGCAGCTTGCGGGTTTCCAGCGGTACGCCAGCCCCCCGTAGCCTGCGGCCAAAGCTGTGACGGAGATTATGGACCCCTCGCGTGATTCCTGTTTCCACCGGCAGGCCAGCTTTCTGCCATGCGGTCTTCCACCCGGAATTATGAAGCCTGGCGACCGGATTCCCGCGATATGTGAAGACATATTCGTCGTGAATTCCGCGCCGTGCCTCAATGACCCGCTCGGTGCTGGTTTTGGTGATGGTTTCCGGGAGCACAAAGGCCGAGGTCTCCAGTTCCGGTACATCTACTTCCCAATCCCACCGAAGCTGGCAGATTTCCTGATCCCGGCATCCGGTGTTAACGGCAAAGTGCGCCGCATCCGCCAGATGTTTGGGCAGAGCCCTAATCCGCGTACAGTGAAAAACTGGTAAGAAGGGCATTGTTCCCCGAATTTGACCCATTTTATTCGGTTGGTTCGGCTGCGGTGTTTGTCACCAAAGCTCCTGGAGAGCTTTCTTGTGGTTTGCGGCTACGAGGATGTAGCAAGGGGGTTAGCAGAGCAGAATAATGATCAATATCGGACATGGGATGGGCAAAATGTTGCCTGTTACTGTATCAATTTTGATACTAAGAATACTTTTTTGTCTGGAAATTCGCTCCGACAACTCAAACAGAGGCAGCTGTGGTTCTACGCTGAAGTCCAATTAGGACATAAACCCACTGCTCGTTCTTTGACTGAATTTTGGTCTATCAGCATTGCGACGGCAAGACGTGATATCGCTGTTTTGTCCCTCTAGCGGTCGATAAGCAACGAGTAGCTTGTACTGCGTCCTCCGCCTGGGTCTTTGCGTAATGCCCCGCGTTCAATCAAACCCAGAATATCCCGATAGGCGGTGTCCTGGGAGCACTTCGCAAGTTTTGCCCATTTTGATGTGGTGAGCTTGCCCTCAAATCCATCCATGAGCCTGTTGAGCACTTTGATCTGGCGTTCGTTAAGCGGTTCTTTGGCGAACTGCTCCCAGAAGCGCGCCTTATCCATGACGGCGGCGAGCGTATCCTGAGCGCCATCAATGGCCCGGCCCAGGCAGTTCAGAAACCAGACCTGCCACGCCGTAATATCGAGGTCGCCTTTTTGGGTATGTTCCAGCATGTCGTAATAGTCATTGCGTTCATGGCAGATTTGCGCCGACATGCTGTAAAAGCGCTGATTCGATCCTTCCGAGCGCGCGAGCGCCATATCGGCTATGGCACGGGCAATCCGTCCATTGCCATCATCAAACGGATGGATGGTGACAAACCACATATGGGCAAGCCCGGCGATCAGCAGGGCATCAAGATCACCCGGCGTTTCAAACCATTTCAGGAATCCGGCCATTTCACTGGGTAGCTGGTCAGCAGCGGGAGCCTCGTAATGAACCTTTTGCCTCCCAATAGGACCGGAGACAACCTGCATCGGACCGTTACTGTCATCGCGCCACTGGCCAACCAGGATTTTGTGCATACCGCTACGACCGGTGGGGAAGAGGGCATTGTGCCACCCGAACAGGCGATCCTCCGTAAGCGGATAGGCATGATTGCCAGTGGCTTCCAGCATCATTTCGACCACACCCTCAACATTACGGTCTGCCGGGATAAGGCCGCCAATATCCATACCAAGACGCCGGGCGATTGAGGATCTGACCTGATCACGTTCCAGCGCCTCCCCCTCGATTTCACTTGATTTAACGACATCCTCGGTCAGTGTTTGCAGGTGCGCTTCGTCCCGCAGCTCAAAGCCGAGTCCTTCCATTTTTCCGAGTAGTCGGCCCTGTTCGCGCGAAACCTGGGCAAGCAGGCGAGCGAGGGTGTCGTTATCCCAAGTGAGCGTCGGCCAGTCCTGTTTTTCCCAAATATACATTATAAACTCCGCAATATATGCGGATAATATGACCCGTATTCTCCGCAGAGTCAAGGATAAAGTCCGCATATTAAGCGGAGAATAGCTGCCCTAATCTCCGCACTAGCGCATTTTTGAGCCAAGCGGTCCGTTTGAATAATAGTTTAGATACCTGTAATGCCCGCCGCAGTGTTGGCGTCCCACCAATTGGCAGTGCGCTTACGCAAAACTCGTCTTAAACCTAACTGCTCTTCGCTTAATAAGTCGTGACAGTCCAGCTAGATACTTTATGAAAAGACGACGCCTAGAGCCGCGTAAATTTGCTTGCTACAATATTCGTCCTTTTTGAAACGGAATGAGTCTGTGTACGACACGTTGATGCAAGCCCTCGCCGAAGTCGATCGGCCAAGTGATTTTTGTACTTCGGGAGATTTACCACTGACGATGCCGGGTCTGGTTGTTGAGGGTCTCGGTACACTGCATTTGCCGCTGGGAGAGTCGTGTAAGTTGACTGCGCATCTATACAAATTGCTAGTGTACGAGACGGGAAGCTTTTTTCTGCCCCATCGAGATGGTGAGAAACTTGATCGTATGGTAGCGACTCTGGTGGTTGTTCTGCCGTCAGTGCACGAGGGGGGCGCGTTGATTGTCTCGCACGATGGACACCAACATGAGGTGACATTTTCCGGTGCAGCATCGGGATATGAATTGAGTTACGCCGCCTTTTATGCGGACTGCCAGCACGAAGTGAAACCTTTGGAAAGCGGCTATCGTCTTTGCCTCACATACAATGTAACGCTCGCTAAATCCCGTGGTAAAAAAGGGATCACCGCGCCATCGTATGAGTCGGTTGTCGGTAAAATTAGCGCCCTAATGACCTCTTGGCGCAACAATCCGGACTCACAAAAGCTGGCAATCCTGCTTGATCACCGGTACACCCGGGATGGGCTATCACTTGGCGCGCTCAAAGGGGTAGATCGATCACAAGCAGAGGTACTGTTCGAGGCAGACCTCCTGGTGATGATTGCGGCCGCCAAGGTAGGGACGCTTATTCGAAATGCCGAGTTACTGCGGTTGCTTTGCCGAACGCGTGACAAGAATGCGGAGCGCCTAGAGCTGTGTGCCCGGTTGTGCGAAGGCTATGTCGAAGCATTGGTGACCTTCGACAGTCAACAAGGTGACGACGACTGGAAAATTCAGCAGCTTGATCGAGCTGCGTTGCTCACATTATTGGTTGAAGCCATGCTGTCAATTGAGGCGCAATCACCCCTAACTCGCTTGATTGATCATGCCTTGAATCACCGCAATAGTTACAGGTTGAATGATGTTCATCTGGCGGTAATTTTCACCCTGGAGCCCAGGTTTGAAAAATTGGCTG
>Ga0164315_10005349_pt1 | contig 10041 bp, 9 predicted proteins | sample GuaBasSedimGuay6_FD_113737 | JGI IMG/M metagenome (GOLD analysis project Ga0164315, IMG submission 113737) | Subseafloor sediment microbial communities from Guaymas Basin, Gulf of California, Mexico - Guay6, Core 4569-2, 0-3 cm | ecosystem: Environmental > Aquatic > Marine > Hydrothermal vents >... | reverse complement strand
GTATGGATTACTCCAAAAGTTGCATTCACCAGGGAACAGGATCTGGCAGGAAGAAACTCTGCTCCGGCCATGCTCATTGAATGGGCTCCCGAACAGGTGCGAACAGGGAGAGCTCCTGCAGCATAAATTAGTTCTATTGGTACCTGTACACAACTGGTTGCAATATATTTCCTCTTTTCCTGATTCGACAACTGGCCCCTGGCAAATTGATGAGCCACTCCATAGAAATAGTCCATTCCGGACAAGTTGTCGGTAAATTCGGTTTGTAACTCATGAAGTACCTGATCTGATTCAATTACCAGTTGTTTCTTAGATGAGCTGGAAAGTCGCTCGTATCTTTTATTTTCTTTTTGGTTCATCTTCAATTATTGTACATGATGGATTTTTCATATCATTGTCCAGGTGCAGGTTCCGCTTAAAGAATCCCTCTTCAGTGGAAGTAAAGAGAGGCACTTTTACGAAGGAGACCTCCAGGCAGTCATTCTCAGGGCAGGCTTCGACACATTTAAAACACATCATACAATCGTCCTTCACCATGTACTTATGTTCAATATCATCTGCAATGGCTTTGATCCCAACATCACATACCCTGTAACAATTCCCGCACCTGGTGCAGTTGTCGCCCTTTTTATTTAACCTCAACGGTGAAATTGGTGAGAAAAGTGAGTGAAGTGCACTCATGGGACAGAAGAAACAAAAGAAACGCTTCTTAAAAAATGACCCAATAAAAAAGAGAGCTAAAACTATAATGCCCAGCGTGGACATGATCATTGTGGTTGTATTTGTAAAATCTATAAATAGCTGAGATGTATCACCAATGAACAGAGGTGTAACTACTCTGCCCGGACAGATCTGACAAAACGGAGCGCTTAGATCTTCAGAAAAGAGGGGAAGCCCCAGAAGTGAATTACTCATACCAAGAGGAATAATGATCAGCAGAAACAGGATAACGTACTTGATTGCTTTTAAGCGCTTGAAACTCAGGTTATCATACCTTGAGAAACTTACACCGGCCAGATTTCTTACTTTAGTGATCCAATCCTGAATGGTTCCAAGCGGACATATATATCCGCACCAGGCTTTATTGATCACAAGGAAAAATAATATAAAGGTCAGAAATCCAATTAAAAAAGCCTTGCCCCTGAAACCAAACAGGGATGCCCAGGTATTATGTAGCTGATGCTGGGCTGAAATAAGATAACAGGTGCCGGGACACTCCTGGTTATAGGGACAGGCAAATGTTGGAATACTTGTTCCTATGTGGATGGAAACATATCCTCCATAGATAAGCAGGAGAAATGCCAAAATTTGAAATATCAGCCGGAAGCGTGATATGTTTGAGTTATTGATGTATCTTTTTAATTTACGCACAGTAAGGAAATTTTAGGTTTAAAGTCTAACTGTTGGCTATTTTTATTTCTCTGTATATTTTCACCCTCCTCCTTCTATGATATGCAACCCCAACTACAATAAGAAGGGAGAAGAACAGGAAAATTCCCAGTGCCCAGCTCAATGAGGAATACATAACCTTCGAAGGATAATACCCATCAGACAGACTGGCTGTATAGTGAATAAAATGATATGGTTCTCCCTGGTAATTACCCACTTCTTTCGAGGTATGCTCTGCAATAACCAGGTAGTAGTAAATATTCCTGTTATTAATCTCCGCCCAGGGTGAAAAGTAGTCCTGAGTAATCTGGAGAACAGCTTCGCCATTCGTATCGCTCCGGACTGTTTTTTGCCATCCCTGGTGGGTGTGGAATGTGACTGTCGCTTTACTCAATGGTATTGAAGATTTGGATACCACATAACTAATTTTGTCACCGGATGAGACGAAAAAATGTAGGTTTTCAAGCCTGGTTCTGGTCCTGGTAATCTCTAACGGTATCTTCTCCGGATAGATTTGTGGCCTGATCTTTTGATCCACATCCTTATGTCCGTTTCTGCAGGAATGATTGAGTAATTCGGCTTTCGCTGATTGAATAAATAGCGTATCGCTACGGATCTCCTTGTGAATCAGATACAAATTGTAATATCCTTCGATCTGATTACTAAAGGAGATCTCCTTAAAAATTTGCGTACTGTCAACCAGGCAGGCCTGAAGGTCTCTGTGTGGCGTGTAGCAATAGAATTCTGCATCGGGAAATTCGGCGTTCAACAAGTAGGTTGAATTCAGAACAGAATTTCCCTTATTGACCCATTGAACGATTCTTACCCTACCTCTGCCTTCATTTATGGATGACAATTTGTGCATCCCACTGGCTGCAATCTCATTCTGTCGTTCTCCTGGTGGAAGATTAGACAACCACAAAACCTCCTCTCCCTGTGCCTGGATATTAGTAAGAAAAAATAAGATGTTCAGCAGTAGTAACAGACTCTTTTTCATGACGCCTCAGTTAAAAATTAATTCCAATGCTCACTGTGTAATTTCGGGGAAGGCCGGGATAGTAGGATTTAGTCCAGGAGGAGGTCCGGGTCCTGTAGTCATATGAAGAGCTGGCATAAGCCCAGGTCGCATAATTTTTGTTAAAAATATTATTGATGCGAAAGCCTACATTAATTTTCCTGAATTTATAGATCAACTTGGAATTGACAAGTGAATGCCCTTCATAAAGATTGACCTCCGCATTGTCCATATAGTATTCATCCATAAAAACATAGTCAACCGAGGCAATCAGTCCGAAGTTAAACCTGTACTGGATGCTTGAATTCAGCTGATTGGCCGGAGTTTTCCGCAGGGAATTGCCTTTGTAGTCAGAATCAGTCACAAATTCTGTATGCAGATAGGAGTAACTCAGATGTCCGCTCAGGTTGCGGGCAGGGTGGAACTTAATGGAGGTTTCGATCCCCAGATGACGGGTATCGCCCATATTGGCATATGTTGGAGGTTCCCCTGTAGCCACAATCTGATCCTCAAAATCCATTCTGAAAAGAGAGAGCTGGTAGCTGATGACAGAGGTAACATTTCCTCTTAACCCCAGTTCATAATTTACAAGATATTCAGGCTGCAGGTCGGGGTTCGGATGACCACTGTATGAGCTGCCAACATACAACTGGGAAATCTGGGGAGGATTAAATCCTTTGGAAATATTTCCAAAAATGGTTATGTTCTCATTGGGATGGAAGACCACTCCGACTTTTGGACTCACTGAATTAACACCGCCTTTATCAGAGGTATTTTCATCGCCCGTGTTAAAGTTATCCTGCCAATCGTATTGCACGTAGTCAAAACGGACTCCCAGTGTTAAAGTTAGTTTGGAAAGGAGCGCATATTCATCCTGAAAATATAGCCCGCCCAGGGTATAGGCACTCGTGCCATCATCAATCATCTCCCCGATTTCGCCGCTATCTTCATCCCGTGCATATAATTCCTCTGTTCCATATTCCCGGTCAGCACTTACTCCCAGGGAAATGGTATTTACTTTTGATAAAAGAGAGAAGCTTGATTTCCACCTGATTTCTCCTCCCAGGATATTGATATCTTCTTTCCCGAACTGTGAATCACGGTAATGCCCCTCATTGTGCCGCTTTCTGTAATATATACTGCTGAAAATATCCGATTTCTCTCCGATCTGTTTTCTGTGGTTCAGGTTCAGCCTGAACATATCCTTATCGCTCCCAGTAAATTTCATGGTTGCTTCCGTAGATCTCTCATAGAACATTGCACTGTCCAACGGACCTGCATATTCAGTGTAGGCGGTGATGTAATCGGCCGTAAAACCCAGTTTTCCAAACTTTTTGAAATCATTGGTTAACTTAATTCCAACGGTCTTGGAATCGTATTCCTGCCGATCCTGATAACCCCCCGAATAGATATAGTTAGACTTAATCAGATACTTGAAGCGCTCATTCCCTCCATTTAGATTCCCGGTCAGTTTTCTCATATCATAACTTCCGTAAGAGGCATTGAGACCCCCATGAATCCCTTGCTTGGCTTCTTTTTCAATAATGTTGATCACACCGGTTATTCCATTGGGGCCATAGAGTGATGAAACCGGTCCCTTGATAACCTCGACGCGTTCGGCATTTTCCATATCAACCCCTTCAAAGTCAACCCTGCCAGATGTTTCATTCAAAGGCACTCCATCTACCAGGACAAGTATTCCACGTGTTACATGGGTGTGTATGCCAATTCCCCTGAAACTGATAACATTCGACCCACCATTGAATCGATTTTCAGTAAATACCCCGGGAATGGTAGCCAGCGACTCCTCGATATTCCGCCCTTCGATCAGCTCCATTTCTCTTTGCCCGATCACATACACAGGGGATCCAATGTTTCTAATTGTCTTGGAGATTTTGGTGGCTGATACTGTGATCTCACTCAGCTTGTATTGCTCGGGGTGAAGTTGGATGGCCATATCTTGCTTTTTGCCAGCTTCAACCTTGTATTCGTTGAGCGTTTTGGCAACAAAACCAAGCATGCTCAGTTCGATTGTATAGGTCCCCGGAGGTACAGTGTTTATTTTAAAGTTCCCATTCTTATCTGTGATACTTCCAATGCTTAATTCAACTATTTTCACCTGCACAAATTCAATTCCCTGCGCACTGGATGCGTCTTTAATTACTCCCTGGATACTTCCGGTTGATTGGCCGGCAATATCACTAATTGTCAGGCTAAACAACAATATGACTAATGAAATATATATTGATATACGCTTCATGATAAAGAATTTGAAAATGATTCGATAGTGTGTAAAGCACCATCATGAAAGCTCCACGCCGCTATAGGCGATAGCCGGGATTTAGAGTCCGGCAGAGCCAAATCTTCGATTATAGGAAAAATGTCTGAACTCTGAGGCTAAGCAAATTCAGGGGGATGGAAATGACTGCTACTGATAAGAAATCTGTAGTTGTTAGAATAAATACAAAGATGATACTTTGTGGTTTCTTGCAAGGAGGTATTGTGTCTGGAAAGGACAATAAAAAAGATCTCATCTTCAAAAATCTGACCAGGGATACTTTTTTGTCTTTCCTCCTCCTGCCTGGTATTTTTTTTAATTTCCTTATTTAAATGGCATTGACCCTGACAGGTATTCACCTCCTTATCACGTTCAACACATAAGGTTTTTATAATATAGCTCTTGTTAAGTTCGAAATCAATATATGGAAACAGAGGTTTCAACCATATCGAAAGATATACCATCAAAAGAATGATTGATGTAATTCTTAGTCTCAATTTCGCATTCTTATTTTCATGTGATCTGTAAAGGCTTCCTTGCCCTGGCAGTTTCTGACCATTTTATCAGGGGAAGGTTGGCAGCCCTCGCCTCTTCCATGGATTTACATATTGAGTCGACAATTCCATCGTCAAACTTTTCAACCATAATGGATAATCCTTCACAGTCACTTACATGCGGCAATATGGATCTGACCGTATTGATACAATCGGTAATATCATCCTTTTCTTTGCTGGCTGCACCAATCATGGAGCTCAACTTTTTTGCCCGGGCAATTGCCAGGTCATGGTCCGTTAATAGCTTGTTAATGTATTGTTCGCCATATACCTGAATCAATGCCGGATACAAAGCCTCCTCTTCATACCTGAAATGGGGACCTGTAAGAACATCCAGTCTCTCCAGCAAGGCTCCTGATTTTTCAAAATCATGGGCGCCAAAGGAGGTTATCATATCAAATAAAAGATCCCTTATCTCTCTGTGTTCCTCTCTGAATTCTTTAAAAAATATTTCCTTTTTCATAGTGTTACTATTTAACTATATAAATTCTTCTCTTATTCCAGCGTCCTGAAATACTCCAGTATTTTCCTTGCTTCATCCTCCGTCAGGCTTTGATTGGCCATGGGTGCCAGGTACCTGGTAAGTAATTCTTTAGCAACCGGATCCTCCTGAACCATTTTTTCAGGATCCAGGATCATATTCATAATCCACTGGGGATTTCGACGACTTAATACTCCCTTGGGAGCGGGTCCGACATATTTCCTGGTGGGTTTATGACAGGAAGAGCATTTGAGCTTGAACAGGGCCTCGCCTTCGGTCACCCAGGCCTGGTTAATGGCACCCATTGATATACTTCCAGCCGGTCCTACCCCATTGGTTCTTTCAAAATCCTTGGCAATCCTTGCTTCAAAATCAGCATAAGGCTCGGAGAGAGCCGGGTTTGCTCCTGACAGCGTTCTGGCGCCCAGCTCCTGTCCCTGAAGTTTCACCTTCACGTATTCAATAATCTTCCACCGATTAAGTTCAGAAAGTGTAGCACCATAGGAACCCATCATTCCATAACCCACCGTTACCACATGAAATAGCTCCCCACGGGAGGCCTTCACCAATCGCTCCTGCGTCAGATCGCCTACCTTTACCGTTACTGGCAGCTTTTTACTGGTAACCAGGAAGCCATCACCCTTCCCCGATTCACCGTGACAGTTTACACAGAATGTGGTATATAACTTTTTCCCTTCGAATACACTTTTCATAACCATCTCTTCGCGGCTGAGTAGTGTTTGACCTGCAAACAGCCTGTTCTCCGGAAATACATTGTACCTGAAAGCCACCTGTCCCCTGGGCATTGTTCCATATACCGGCATCTGGTTGGTGAGGTTATCTCTGAATACCGGGTTCTCCGAATATGCATCATATGCCTGGGAATAGACCATGTCCGGCATAAAGTCATAACCTGGCATATTTCTGTGCCTGTCACACGACAGAAGCATCATACACGATAAAAGCGCCACCGTTATCTTATTTAGTACATTTCTCATAATGTTTCTATTTCTTAGGCGATGGTTAACAATCAGGATTCATAGTGCAAGCTCTCTTCCAGGAACGGATCATTCTTCACCAGGAGCGGTTTTGAAGCCAGGGCACGCAATACAACAAAAAGAAAGATTCCGGCATAGCAGACTGTAAGTCCAATTTCAAGGAGACCAATCCCTGCATGTTCACCTACCGCGCCAGGCATTATCATCTGGTAATAGTCGATCCAGTGTCCGATAAGTACAATACCTGCTACAGCGGCCAGCCAGTTCAGTTTCTTTTTCAGGTTTAACTTCATCAACCCGAAAAAAGGGACAACAAAATTCAAGATAAGACTGAGGAAAAATACCAACTTGAAATTCTCCTGTCTCGCTACGAAATAGGTAGTCTCTTCAGGAATATGCCCGTACCAGATCAGCAGGTATTGTGAAAACCACAGATAGGTCCAGAATATGCTGAAAGCAAACAGCAGCTTACCCAGATCATGAATATGATCCGCCCTGACAAACTCCAGGTATCCTGCTCCCTTCAGAAACCAGATGAGCAGGATTATAAAGGCCAGCGAGCAGACAAACATACCGATGAACACATACCACCCGAATATGGTGCTGTACCAGTGGGCGTCAATGGACATAATCCAGTCCCAGCTGCTTGCGGAGACCGTAAGGGCAAAAAATACCAGGAAGATCCCGGAAAATATTCGCCTCCTGTTGTGAAATTTGGCGTCGGCCGAATCCATCAGCGCATTGGTGTTTTTCCTCATTGCCCGGGTTAACAGGATCCAACCCGTAAAATAGAGAACCATTCGAATGAAAAAGAAGGGCATGTTCAACCATGCAGATTTTCCCTCCAGCACAGGATCATGAAGATCCGGCTGTGACCAGTGATAGAGATCATTCATGCCGAAGAAAACAAGCAACATCAGCAGAAAGGCTACAGGAAGAAAAGAGGTCAGCGCTTCGGGGATTCTCTGTAGTGCAGTATGCCAGCCCGACCAGGCTATCCGGTGTACAGCCAGGAAGAAGGCCCCTCCCAGTGCAATGCCCAGGAACAGCTGGTTATTAAGTAACACATTGGCCCAAATCCTTGAAGCGCCCGGCTTAAATATAACAATGGCTCCAATGGCCAGTAATAATCCGCCAATCGCAATTGCAAGCAGGATATTGCGGATCTTATTTGTGAATTTGAAATGCTCGTCCATATCTGAAAGATTTCTGTTTACACTATTTCAACATTTGAGACTCCTGAAAGCATCGATTGTAACGTCTCTCGCGTTGATTTCTCATTTTGCTCTGTTTCAACCAGGATTACAAATCTGTCATCGGTGATCCGGGGGTGTACAGGTTCGAATTTTTTTGAAGGCTTCAAGCCAGACCTGATCAGTAGAGCGGCTACAATACCAAGCGCAGTAAATAGCACTGTCAATTCGAATGTTACAGGTATAAATGAGGGAACCGACAAATAAGGTTTTCCTCCAAAAACCAGGGGGTAATCTACAGTAAAGACCCAGGCCTGGAAAAGAAATCCAAATAATCCGCCAAAGGCTCCGCATATCAAACCAGCTATTGGAATCCTTGTTCGTTTCATTCCCAGGGCTTTATCCAGACCATGCACATGAAAGGGGGTGAATACATCCATGATCTTCTGATTGCTCTCCCGGATTTTAGCCACAGCTTTAAGCATGGGCTCTTCGTCATCGAAAATAACGCTTACGTAATTTTTATCTTCCATGGTTTCAATCATTTTTTAGGATTTTTCTCTCCTGAACTCTTTAAAACAGATTTCACCTCTGCAATGGCGATGACCGGAAACACCCGGATAAATAGAAAGAAGGCCGTAAAGAATAAACCAAGCGTCCCAAGAAAGAGGCCAACTTCCACGATGGTCGGCTTGTACATGGCCCAGCTGGAAGTAAGGTAATCTCTGTGCAGAGAAGTCACCACAATCACAAACCGTTCAAACCACATTCCGATATTGATCACAATGGAGAGACAGAAGGTGAAAGTCAGGCTGGTTCTTAGCTTTTTGAACCAGAGAAGCTGGGGTGAAATTACGTTGGCAGTCATCATAATCCAATAGGCCCACCAGTATGGACCGGTAGCCCGGTTTACCAGGGCAAAGTGCTCATATTCAACACCTGAATACCATGAAATAAACATCTCGGTGATATAGGCCAGTCCAACTATGGAGCCAGTGGCAATAATGACCTTGTTCATGGATTCCACATGTCCGACCGTGATATAGTCCTCCAGGTGCAAAGCTTTTCGGGTAATGATCATCAGGGTAAGCACCATAGCAAATCCTGAGAAAATGGCCCCGGCCACAAAATAGGGGGGGAAGATGGTGGTGTGCCAGCCGGGAATGACCGATGTGGCAAAGTCCATACTCACAATACTGTGCACTGAAAGTACCAGCGGGGCAGCCAGAGCAGCCAGGATCATTGTTACAACCTCATGCCTGTGCCAGTGGCGGGCTGAGCCTTTCCAACCAAAACTCAATACGGTGTATATGGTCTTTTTGAATTTTGATTTAATGCGGTCGCGAACTGTTCCGATATCCGGAATGAGTCCCACGTACCAGAAAACAAGCGAAACAGTAAAATAGGTGGAAATAGCAAATACATCCCAGACCAGTGGGGAGTTAAAGTTCACCCAGAGTCCCCTGAAATTTGGATAGGGGAAGATAAAGAATCCAAGCAATGGACGTCCCATATGTATAATGGGGAAGAGCATGGCGCAAATCACCGCAAAGATGGTCATTGCTTCGGCCGACCGGTTGATACTGGTCCTCCATTTCTGGCGGAATAACAGCAGGATGGCCGAGATAAATGTACCGGCATGACCGATCCCAATCCACCACACAAAATTGGTGATCCCCCAGCCCCATCCGATAGTCCGGTTGAGACCCCATGTACCGATTCCATGCCAGATGGTCCAGAAAATCATAAAAGCACCTAACAACATGGCTGATCCGGATAAGGCAATACCCAGGTACCAAAATTTTCCTGGCTTGTTTGCCATGGGCCTGAGGATATCGTCCGTTACATCCCGGTAGGTCTTGTTCCCTTTTATTAATGGGATTCTGATTGGAGATTGAAGCATATTTCAGGTTTTTATTTTTTACTAAGCGTTTCTTATTTTGGTCAGATAATGCACCGAAGGTTTGGTGTAGATCTCCTCCAGGAGGTTGTAGCGCCTTCCGCTGCCGATCAGTTTACTGATCTCGCTGGATGGATCGTTCATATCACCAAACACAATGGAGTTGGCCGGACATGATTGGGAGCATGCGGTTTGCATCTCATCATCATTAAGTGCTCTGTTCTCGGCTTTGG
>Ga0164315_10005347_pt1 | contig 10044 bp, 8 predicted proteins | sample GuaBasSedimGuay6_FD_113737 | JGI IMG/M metagenome (GOLD analysis project Ga0164315, IMG submission 113737) | Subseafloor sediment microbial communities from Guaymas Basin, Gulf of California, Mexico - Guay6, Core 4569-2, 0-3 cm | ecosystem: Environmental > Aquatic > Marine > Hydrothermal vents >... | reverse complement strand
CCGTCGCGACGACCAGCGCCAGGGCGATCATCTTGCTGTTGAAGGTGTTCTGTTTCATGGTATTACTCCGGGGTCATGGTTGATGTTCGGGGCTGATATTCAGGGTTGACGTTCAGGGTTGACTGAGTTTGCGCACCGCGTCGACTGCGACACGGTGGGCGGATTGAAAACTGGATGGGTGCCGATCATTGTCGAAGCCTTCGCCGCTGTGCTTGCGCGCCAGCTGTGGCAACCAGCAGAACAACGACTGCAGCAGGAAGAAGCTCCACAGCGCGGCCGCCAGGCTACCGGTGTTGACCAGCGCCCAGGTCGCGGCGGCGAGGCCGGCCGATACCAGGCCGAAGTCGAGCAGCGCGCTAAACAGCGAACCGTGGAAGTAAAGCGAGCGTACCAGCCAGATGATGCCGGCCTGGATCAGTACCTGCTGTATCAGGTCAACGTCGAAAAACCAGCAGCCCAGGCTCGTCGCGGCCCAGCCGGCGATGACGACAACGCGTCCGATGCGGGCCTGGCTGCGCTTCAGCAGGTAGAGCAGGTAAACCAGCGTGGCCGCGTACATCAGCAGCTCGAAGAGGACGCCGTAGACCAGCAGGCCGCCCAGTAACAGGCTTGCCAGCGCGGCGCCCAGGCTGATGATGACGGCTAGTGTGACGCCGTCGAGGATTCCAGGGGCTTTCATGATTTCGCCCTCCGTTCCTTTTCGCGCAGCAGCGCGATTTCGATTTCCTCACTGCGAACCGCATCGCCCTGAATGGGTGACGCGCCAGGCAGGTCGTCATTGTTGCCGACCAGCAGTTCCAGCTTTTGCTTCATGCTGTCGAGTTGCTGGTCTTGCTCGTCGATTTGCCGCGCCAGGGCCTGGTGCTGCAGTTCGACGCGGGCGCTTTGCTCGCCGGCCGCCTGTAACTGTTTCTCGGCGCTGAGCTTGCGCCGCACCAGGTCGCGTGCGAGGTCGTCCTTTTTGGCGGCCAGGCAGATATCGAGTTCTTCGTCGAGCGCCGCTATGCGGGTCGTCATGCTGCTGACCGCCTTGGCGAGTTGCGCGGCTTCGTGTTGCAACAGGCGCTGGCCCTGCCGGTCCTGATCGAAGGCCAGCTGCATTTCGCGCACCGCCTGTTTGAGTTGTAGATCGGGTTCTTCGATGCGGTCGAGGACCGCGTGGAAATCGGCCTGAAAAAGGCGCGTGAGTCGTGTTATCAGTGCCATCTTGCTTGCTCCATCGTTGCTGAATGTTGGCTTAATTCTGGTGCAGCGATGCGCGATTAAACAGGCAGGCTTTGGTAAAACATGGCGTTCCGGATTTACAAAAAATTTACATAGCAAAGCGGTCGGGGTGCTAGGATTGCCTTATGTTTTACGAGACTCAAAATCCGTGACCCGCAAGGTTCGTCTGTTGATCGTCGAGGATGAAGCCGCGATTCGAAACGGGCTCGTGGACGTGTTTGTCTACCACGGTTACGAGGTCGAAACCGCCGAGCGCGGCGAGGTTGGTTTGCGCATGGCGCAGGGTGGCAACTTCGACCTGATCCTGCTCGACGTCATGCTTCCGGGAATCGACGGTTTCGAGATCTGTAACCGCATACGCCAGCAGGACCGCCAGCAGCCGGTCATCATGCTGACCGCGAAATCCAGCGATGAAGACATCGTGCAGGGATTGACCCTGGGCGCGGACGACTACGTCGCCAAACCTTTTTCGGTTACGCAACTGGTGTTGCGGGTGCAGGCGGTGCTGCGCCGCTCGGGAATCGACGAGGCCGCGGCGCGCGAAATTCACCTGCTCAATGGCGTCGTCATCGATAGCGAAAACCTGTGCGCGGGCGACGTCGCATTCACGCGCCGGGAAATGGATTTACTGCTCTACCTGCACAGGCAGGCGGATCGTCCGGTCGGGCGTGAAGAGTTGCTCGCCAGGGTCTGGGGCTACGCCAATCACATGGAAATCGAAACGCGCACGGTCGATATCCACATCGCCAAGTTACGCCGCAAGATAGAAAAAGATCCCGCCAACCCGCAGGCAATCGTCACCGTGCGCGGTGCTGGTTACCGGCTGATGCTGCAAGCACAATGACGCAGCGTCGCCTGACCCTGTTGCTGGTGCTGTTCTTCGTGGCGCTGGCGCTACCGACCTCGATTCTCGTCTACCAGGCCTACGGCCAGTTGAAATGGGAGGCGTTTTACCAGCATCAACAGCTTGCGCGTGAAGTGACGCTGCGTATCGATAGCGGTTTCCGCAACCTGATCGAGCGCGAGGAAAACCGGGCCATCAGCGATTACGAATTCCTCAATGTAACCGGTTCCGGGGCTTCGGCTTTTCTGCAGCGATCACCCCTGTCGCAGTTTCCGCTGGAATCCGATGTGCCGGGTTTGCTGGGTTATTTCCAGGTCGATGCCTCGGGTCGTCTGCGCACGCCGATCGTGCCCGAGGTCAGTGCCGGCGGTTATGGCATTTCATCGCCGGAACTGCGTCAGCGCGAACAGCAGGAAGGCCGCATTCGCGGCATTCTCGGTGAAAATCGGCTGGTCGGAAAGAACGACGCTGTGGCCGCGACCCTGCCGGTCGATGACGCTCGAGCGGATGACAGCCCGATGGAAATGGCCGATGCGCAGGTATCATCGGTCGCATCACCAGCCGCGGGCGAAGCTAGCTCGAGCTATGCGAGCGAGTCCGACAGCATGGCTTCGGGGAGCGTTGCCGAGGAAGTGGTCGAGGACGATCGTGACAGTTCGGCGCAGGCAGGCTTCGATAATTTGAGCAAACGTAAAACGAATGCGCCCTCGGCCAGCAGTGCGCCGGCCGAACAGGTCAAGGATCTGAAACTCGAAGACAGTTACCAGGTCGCCGCCGAAGCGGAACCCGAAGCAGCGCGCCTGTCCGCGAAGAAGCAGGTCGAGGCCAAGCGTTCGCGCAAGGAAAAGGTCAGCTTGCCGCAGGCGCTCGCGCCGCCGGAAATCAGCCTGCAAAAGAGCCTCGCCGAGGATGAGGAAGGTACCATGGCCGAGCCGCTCATGCAGCAGCAGGCGATTCGCATTGAAACCTTCGAGAGCGAAGTCGAGCCGATGGAGTTCGAACTGCTGGACAGCGGGCACTTCGTGCTCTTCCGGCGCGTCTGGCACCAGGGCGAGCGCTACGTACAGGGGATACTGATCGAGCAGTCGGAATTTATCGACGGTTTGATTGCGCCGGCGTTTCGCGAGTCGAGTCTGTCGTCCATGAGTAAACTGATCGTCGCCCACCGCGGCGCCATCCTGCAGAATTTTGCCGCCGACTACAGTCGACTTTACCGCCCCAGCACCGAACAGGTGGTCAGTGAATTGCTTTACCAGAGCCGCCTGATTGCGCCCTTCGGCGATATCGAACTGATCTATACGTTGGCGCGCCTGCCGGTTGGCGCCGGTGGCCAGGTTATCATCTGGTCGGCGCTGGTGCTCGCCGTGGTGCTCGTCGGTGGCTGCCTGATGTTGCTGCGACTGGGGCAGCGCCAGCTGGCGCTGGCGCGGCAACAGCAGGACTTCGTCTCCGCGGTCAGCCACGAATTGAAGACGCCGCTGACATCGATTCGCATGTATGGCGAAATGCTGCGCGAGGGCTGGGCCGACGAGGCCAAACGCAAGACCTACTATGATTTCATTTTTCACGAGGCCGAGCGGCTGACACGCCTGATCAACAACGTGTTGCAACTGGCGCGTCTGTCGCGTAACGAACAGGTCGCAAGCGTCAACGCGGTCACGGTCGCCGAAGCGCTTGCCGAGCTCAGGCCGAGGCTTGAGTCACAGCTCGAGCCATCCGGCTTCGAGCTGCGCATCGACGCTGAGCCGGAGGTCGACGCCACGCGCATCGCCATCGATATCGACTGGTTTATCCAGATTTTTATCAACCTGGTCGATAACGCGGTCAAGTTTTCCGCCAGTGCGACACAGCGCAGTATCGATATCCGCTACCGCAAGCTGCGCGATGGCCGTATCCAGTTCTCGGTGCTCGCCTTCGGTCCCGGTAACGATGCGGGGCAGATGAAAAAGATATTCACGCTGTTCTACCGCTCGGAAAATGAGCTCACCCGCGAAACCGTCGGCACCGGCATCGGTCTCGCACTGGTGCATCAACTCGCGAGCGCGATGAATGCCGAGGTCGATGTCGTAAATTGCGATCCGGGCGCCGAATTCCGCATTCTTTTCTCGACCAATTCCGCTGGTTGAATATAATCTCTGCAAATACGATTCACGTTGTGAATCGGCAACCTCGAACCAGGGAATATTTTATGTCACAGGACAAGGCTGAAACAGGCCATCTGCAGGAGCTGTTGTCGAGAGTCGGCGCCAGCCTCGATGACTTCCTGAAGTTTGAGCAGACCGATGCCCTGACTCGACGGGATACCTGGCGCCCGGCGCTGCAGCGGCCGCTTCCGCAACAGGGTGTCGGCATCGATGAGGTCACGCGTGAACTGGTGGAGCAGGTTATTCCCAATGGCACGTCGGTGGCCAAACCCGGTTTTACCGGCTTTATCATGACCGGTGCGACCAGTGCCTCCACAATCGCATCGACCGCGGCGGGTATCGCATCACCGCAACGTTACCAGCTGAGTGCCTTCAACCTGCTCGAAGAACTGTCACTGGAATGGCTCGCACAGATGTTTGGCCTGGGCGATATGAAAGGCGTTTACAGTAGTGGCGGTTCGGTCGCGAACCTGGTTGCGCTCGGCGCGGCGCGCCAATCCGCCTTCGAAAAGGCTGGCCGCGATCCCGCGCGTGACGGTGTTGACCGTGCGGTGAGTATTTATGCCAGTGAGGAATGTCATCACACCATCCAGCGCGCGGGTGGCGTGCTGGGGATCGGACGGCGTGCGATCAAGGCGGTCGCCTGCGATGCGCATGCGCGCATGCGCGTCGATGCGTTGCGAACCGCAATTGAAAATGACCTGGCGGCGGGCATCCTGCCGCTTGCGATCGTGGCCAATGCCGGAACCACCAATACCGGCGCAATCGACCCATTGCAGGCGATTGGCGAAATTGCCCGCGAATTCGATATCTGGTATCACGTTGATGGCGCCTACGGGCTACCCGGGGTTCTGGATGAGCGCCTGAGCGATCTTTACCGGGGCCTCGAAATGGTCGACTCGGTTATCGTCGATCCGCATAAATGGCTGGGTGCGGCGATTGGTGTCGGCGCCACCTTCGTGCGCGATCGCAGTTTACTGGGGCGTGCTTTTACCCAGGAACCGGCCGATTATCTCGAGGGAACGCTCGATGAAGACGTGCTTTCAGATTCACAGATCGTACACTCGATGGACAGTTTCGGTATTCCCTATTTTGACTACGGGGTCGAGCTGAGTTCGCCCTGTCGAGGTGTCGCCGTGTGGGCCCTGATTCGGGAAATTGGCGTCGACGGGATGCGCGAGCGAATAAAACGCCACAACGATATGGCGCGCGAACTCGCCGACATCAGTCGCCGCCACGCAAAGCTCGAGTTATTGCTGGAGCCCAGTTTGTCGATCTGTTGTTTTCGCTATGTATCGCCTGGAGTGGCCGATCTCGACCGACTCAACCAGCGGCTGTGCCGGCGGCTGATCAGGGAGAATGAATTCATGCCCAGCACTACACGTGTCGATGGAAAGGTCGCGCTACGCCCCTGTTTTATCGGTGCACGCACGGATCGTTCCCAGATCGATGGACTGGTGCAGGCCGTGCTGCGCATTGGTGCGGAACTTGCTGATGAAATGGGCCGATGAAATGGGCCGATGAAATGGGGTGACGCATACCGCCACTTGCGAGGGGAAATTGATCTGATACAGAATTATTGTATTCAAAATTATATTGCGTATCATATCTGTTCGCCCGTTACTTATGGGCCCGAGTTCAGTAACATGGATATTAAAATTAACCGAGGAGAATTATCGATGAAGCACTTAAGCAAAGTACTACCCGTGGTTCTGGCGCTGGGCGCGATGCTCATGCCGGGCCAGGCCGTGCACGCCAAGGAAATGCGTGTAGGATCCTGGTTGCCGCCCAAGCACACGATGAACAAGGACGTGTTACCGACCTGGGGCAAATGGATCGAGGAAGCGACCGAGGGCCGCGTCACGCTGAAAATCGAGTACCCGGGTGGACACCCCAAGGCAATGCTGGGTAATGTCCAGGATGGTGTGTTCGACGCCGCGTGGACTTTCCACGGCTATTTTCCGGGGCGCTTCAAACTGACCAAGATAGTCGAACTGCCTGGCCTGGGCGCCGGCGCCGAAGCCGCCTCCGCGGCGCACTGGCGTATCAACGAAAAGTATCTGAAACAGGCCGGCGAGCACAAGGGTATCGTACTCGGTGCATTGTTCACCCATGGGCCCGGGCATATCCACCTGCGCGAGCCGATCAAAAGCCTGAAGGAAATGGAGGGCAAGAAAATTCGTATCGGTGGTGGCGTGCAAACCGAAATTGCCAACCGCATGGGCGTGAAAGGCGTTGCTGCCCCCGGCTCCAAGGTTTATGAAATTCTGTCGCAGGGTGTGGCTGACGGCGTTTTCATGCCGATGGGTGAAAAACGCACGCTGCGCTTGAAAGAGGTTGCACCATTCACCATGAAGTTCCCGACCGGCATGTACCTCGGTAGCTTCGGTGTTTTTATCAACCCTGATTTCCTCGATTCGCTCAGCGAAAAAGACCGCAAGGCAATAATGTCGGTTTCCGGTGAAAAGCTCTCCGCGATGGCGGGGCGCTTCTGGGGTGAAGACGTCGTAATCGGCGAGGCCGACGCCAAGGCTTTCGGTAATACGATCATGGAAGCGCCGGCATCGGTATTGTCGGAATTCGATGCCCTGACCAAAGGTATGGACGATGAGTGGCTTGAGGCGGTTGAGGATCGCGGCATCGACGCGAAGAAAGCCTTGCAGGAGTTGCGCGAAATCGCCCGTTCCTACTAAGGCGGAACCAGGGCCTTGCCCCATTTGGCGGGAAAAATAGAGAAAGGACCAATCAAATGGTTGGTCCTTTTTTTACATGGTGTCGCAGCGGTGACCATGCTGGCATTGATGCTGGTTACCTGTGTCGATGTATTTGGCCGCTACCTGTTTAATAATCCGCTAACCGGCTCCACCGAGTTGACTGAAATTGCGGTTGGCATCGTCATCTTTTCGGTATTTCCGATCCTGGCCTCGCGTAACGACCACATCGTCGTCGATATTCTCGATCATTTCTTTTCGCCGCGGATCCACATGATTCGCACCATATTGATCAATGGAATGATCGCAATTGCGCTGATATTCCTGGGGAAACGCATTTTCGAGCTCGGGCAGCGCTCATTGAGTTTTGGAGAAGTCACCGAGTACCTGGCGATCCCGCTGGGCTGGATGATGTTTTTCATCGCGATCATGTGCTGGGCCGCCGCGCTGGCTGCGATCACGCTTGGCGTTTACCGCGCGATCGTCGAGTTTCGCGACCCACCGCCTCTGACCCCTCGCACTTAAGCTCAACCATGACCGTATCCATCGTTGGTTTCGCCTGCCTGCTACTGCTGATATTTGGGCGTGTCCCGATCGCGTTTGCGATGGGGCTTGTCGGCTTTTTCGGCTTTCTCTACCTGAATGACTATAACGTTGTCGCGGCGATATCGATGGCGTCACGCCGGGTCATCAATACGTCACAGGACTACAGCCTTTCGGTAATTCCACTGTTTATCCTGATGGGCAACCTGGTGACGCGCGCCGGGATGTCGCAGGAACTCTACAAGGCTTCCTATTCGTTTCTCGGGCACTTGCGCGGCGGCCTGTCGATGGCGACGGTGGTCGCCTGCGGTGGATTTTCCGCGATCTGCGGCTCGAGCCTGGCTACCGCCGCGACCATGGCCAGGGTTTCGATGCCGTCGATGCGCAAGTACGGTTACAGCGACTCGCTGGCCGCGGCCTCGATCGCAGCCGGCGGCACGCTCGGTATCCTGATTCCACCGAGCGTCATCCTCGTCATCTACGGCATCATGACCGAACAAAGCATCCGCGAGCTGTTTGCGGCCGGGTTCCTGCCGGGTTTGCTTGGTGTCGGACTGTATCTATGTGCGGTGTCGTGGACCGTGTGGCGTAAGCCCGAGTCCGGCCCGCGCGGCGAACGCGTGAGCGGGCGCGAACGCCTGCAGTCACTCAAGGGCGTGTGGGGCATCCTGTTGCTGTTCGCAATTGTCATGGGCGGTATTTACGGGGGTGTGTTTACCCCGACCGAGGCTGCCGGTATCGGCGCCGCCGGCGCCTTCGCGATTGCGCTGGCACGGCGCGCGCTGACGCTGAAGAGCTGCTTCGAGGTGCTCTACGAGACAGCGCATACGGCATCCAGCCTGTTCCTCGTCGTCATCGGTGCGCTGATTTTCTCCAATTTTGTCAACCGCGCCGGTCTACCCGATCAAATGCTGCAGCTGATAACCGGTTTCGACGTGCCACCGATGGTGGTGATCCTCATCATTCTGCTTATTTACATCGTCCTCGGTTGCGTCTTCGAAAGCCTGTCGATGTTGCTGTTGACAGTGCCGATCATTTACCCGCTGGTCGAAAGCCTCGGCTTCGACCTGGTCTGGTTTGGTATTGTCGTCGTCGTCGTCACCGAGATCAGCCTGATCACGCCGCCGGTGGGTCTCAACGTATTCGTCCTGAGCGGCGTGCTCAAGGATGTCAAGACCAGCACGATATTTCGTGGTGTCACCCCGTTCTGGTGCGCGGATATCATTCGCCTGGCGCTGATCACACTGATTCCGGCGATTTCACTGTACCTGCCTACTCTTTTCTACCGCTAGAAAAAATCCGCAAGGCGTAATAAATTTCGATAAAATGATACAGATCAAGTGATTTTTACTTGAAAATGTGTAACATATTTGATTGAAGAACTCAGAAGGCAACCAATGACAGCTCAAACCACATCACAGCCGCTGCATAGCGATAGCGGCCACGGGGAGTCTTGCAACGACGCCAGGCAGCCTGAAGCCATGCCCCTGATGGGAAACGAGGCGATAGCTCGTGGCGCATGGGAGGCGGGTGTCAAGGTGGCCGCGGCCTACCCGGGCACGCCCAGTACCGAAATCATGGAGTTTCTCGGCAAGTACCCGGCGCAGGATGTGCAGGCCGACTGGGCGACCAACGAAAAAGTGGCGCTCGATGTCGCCATCGGAGCATCTTTTGCCGGTGCGCGCGCGATGACTTCGATGAAACATGTCGGCCTCAACGTTGCCGCGGATGCGTTGATGTCGCTAACCTACATCGGCGTCAATGGCGGCCTGGTGTTGGTGGTCTGCGACGACCCGGGCATCCACAGCTCACAAAATGAACAGGACACCCGCATTTACGGCCAGCTTGCCATGGTGCCGATACTTGAACCTTCGGATGCGCAGGAAGCACTCGATTTCACCAAAATTGCATTCGACCTGAGCGAGCGTTTCGATACTCCGGTCATCGTCCGGGGAACCACGCGCCTGTCGCATACCCGCAGCCTGGTACGGACCGGGGAACGGGTCGAAAAAGCCTCGCTCGGATTCAACGAAAATCCGCAAAAGAATGTCATGATCCCGGGACATGCGCGCCTGCGCCACAGTGCACTGTTCCAACGCGAGCAACAGCTCAGGGAGTACCTCGAGGAATCTGACCTGATTCGCTGGGAGCACGGTAGCCAGTCAGTCGGTATCGTCACCCTGAGCACGGCCTATACCTATGTCAAGGAACTGATGCCGCAGGCGAACGTGCTCAAGCTCGGCGTTTCCTACCCATTGCCCGAGAACAGACTGCGTGAATTTTGTGCCGCGGTCGATCGCGTCATCGTGGTCGAGGAACTCGAGCCGATCGTCGAAAATGAAATGAAGTTGATGGGGCTGGAAGTCGAAGGCAAGTCGCTGTTCCCGCGCGAAGGCGAATTTTCGACCGATGTCATCCGCGTCGGTCTCGAAAAAGCGGGACTGCTGCAGGCGCCCAAAGCGCGGCCAGTGCTGGCGGTGCAGGCCATGCCGCGGCCGCCGCTGCTGTGCGCCGGTTGCCCGCATACCGGGGCTTACATGGCGTTGCGCGCGCTCAACGCGCGTGTCTCCGGCGATAT
>Ga0164315_10005346_pt1 | contig 10044 bp, 12 predicted proteins | sample GuaBasSedimGuay6_FD_113737 | JGI IMG/M metagenome (GOLD analysis project Ga0164315, IMG submission 113737) | Subseafloor sediment microbial communities from Guaymas Basin, Gulf of California, Mexico - Guay6, Core 4569-2, 0-3 cm | ecosystem: Environmental > Aquatic > Marine > Hydrothermal vents... | reverse complement strand
CCTCATGTACAGTAGTACACTCCGGTTTCAAGATTTTTTGCGCCTTGTATATAGGCAACTTTTAGCCCAAACACGGGGTTTTCGGTCAGGCACTATTTAGTTGTATAATTTATCACAATAATGTTTGTCAAAGTTTTTTTCTGACTTTGCATTAATTTAACAGATGACTCAAAATAAGCTATCCTATATGACAAAAGATTGTATCACAATCATACTTGCCCCTCTTCAGGGGGTTACTGATTTAACATTTCGAAATGTATTCTCAGATCATTTTTACGGCGTTAATGAGGCTGTGGCGCCGTTTATTTCAACCATGGCTCAAATGCGGTTAAAGCCCTCCAGAATAAAAGACGTTGATCCTGAAAATAATAAAAAATTGTTTGTTATCCCTCAAATCCTTGGGAATGATGCAAAAGATTTTATTTTTCTTGCAGATCACCTTTATGAAATGGGCCATAAAAAAATAAATTGGAACCTGGGTTGTCCCCATTCAAAAATAGCAAAAAAAAAGCGAGGGTCGGGGCTTTTAATGTATCCGGATAAGATTGATGCCTTTCTGGACATTGTGCTGTCCAAAATTTCAAATACACTTTCTATAAAATTAAGATTAGGCAGAAAATCAAAAGATGAAATTTTCAAACTTTTGCCTGTTTTTGATAAATATCCTCTGGATGAAATCATCCTTCACCCCAGAACCGGGATACAGATGTATGATGGGACATCGGATCCTGATGCCTTTGAAAAAGCACGATCACTCAGCCGGCACAAATTTACTTATAACGGAGATATAATAAATTTAAAGACCTTTCATACTATTCAAAAAAAAATCCCTGGAATTCAGCGGTTTATGTTGGGCCGGGGACTTCTTTCCAACCCATTCCTTGCAGAAGACATAAAAGGTATCCTCATAGATAAAAATATAAATGACCGATTAAGAAAATTTCATGATGACCTTTTTAGCAACTATCAAACTATATTCTCAGGACCCGCCCATTTAACAGGAAGAATGAAAGGATTCTGGAGATACCTTGGTCCTTCATTCAAAAACAGCAAAAAAAATATTAAAAAAATATTAAAAGCCGATTCAATAGCCAGGTATCAGGACATGGTTGAAGCTTTTTTTAAAGATAAACCTGAATTTATCAAATAAATAGGGATTTTTACTGAGATTATTTTCCCCATTTTATAAAAAAATGGAAATCAACACTTGCATATTTATAATTTTAATTTAATATATGAGCCGGATTTACATCTGTTTATTTTTTAATTTACCAATGTAACAAAGCGTTTAAAAATAAGCGTTTCACAAATATAATTTTGGAGAAATAAAAATGATTGAGCCAACAAAAAATATTCTTTTTGCATCTGATCTTTCTGCAAATATGAAACAGGTTTTTGAGTATGCTGCGTTTTTGGCCATCTGCCAGAACGCCAATATCATCGTCATCCATGTAATGGAAGAAAGTCCCCGTTCTAAAAAACGAATCCGAATGGCCTTTGGTGAACAATTATATAAAAACTTAAAATCTGAGCATATAAGCCAGGCAAGGAACATCCTGATAGGAAAAAACGTAGATGCCCTGAGAATCCGTCAAGCTATTGCCGGCTTTTTTGAAGAAACAGGGCATGAAAAAGAACCCTCTGAAAATAATTCTCTGATTTCAAAAATTCTGGTGGCTGAAGGTCGCTCTATTGCTGATGAAATAACATCCACGGTTAAAGAAGAAGACTGCAACTTGATCGTTATGGGCTGCAAACAGCAGGGGATGCTGGCAGAAGCCATGGGAAGCAATGTGGTGAGAAAGGTATTAAAACGATCCAGTGTTCCGATTTTTATCGTTCCAATTAAGGGAGAATAGGGTTCAGGTAGTCTATGGCTGCTGTCAATGACATTGTATTAATCTATTTTGAAGATATACCGGTTTCTTTTGCAAGGATTGAGAGTATCATTCCTGATGCGAGAAAAGACTGGTACCATATCAAATTGTTAATGCTGAATATCCCTTTGCAGGTAGTCACATGGATTTTAAAAGATGATTATATCAATGGCGATGAATTTCAAATGAACGGTCAGAAGATGAAACTGGAAAAAGTTGAAAGCCCTGGGGATGATCTGCCGAAAAAAAAATTACAGCGCACCCCTGATAAAAAAGTTGCAAAAGCTATGGGAGCTAAAAAAAAGACTCCTTCCAAAATCATTTCCTTTCCCGACCTAAAAAAGAAAAATGAATCAAATCCCGGATAAAATTTTATCTGCTTCTAGACGAACTGATATACCGGCCTTTTATATGGACTGGTTCATGGACCATATCGCCCTTGGTTTTTTCAAAGTAAAAAATCCTTTCACAAAAACCATTAAAAAAATTGATGTGTCCAATGAGTTGATTCACTCCATTGTATTCTGGTCAAAAAACTATGATGCCTTTATCAGAAAAAAAGCTGGAGAAAAACTTTTACACCTTAAATTCAATCTATATTTCAATTTTACAATAAACTCTGAATCTTCTTTGCTTGAGCCAAATATTCCCCCCTTAAAGCAAAGGCTTGAACAATTAAAGAACCTTGTCTGCCTGTTTGGGCCAGAGAAAATATCCTGGCGGTTTGACCCTATTTGTTTTTATAAAACCGGGCAAGACAGCCCAATAAAAAATAATCTTTCAGGCTTTCCCATCATTGCACAAGAAGTATCAAAACTTGGGATTCAAACATGTGTCACAAGCTTTTTTGACAATTACAGCAAAATCCAAAAAAGGCTGAATTTTTTATATAAAAAAAATCATCAGGCTGTTTTTTTTACAAATCCGCCCCTGGAAAAAAAGAAACAACTCATTCATCAAATGGAAAAATATCTGGATTCTGCCGGGATAAGACTTCATTTGTGCTGCGAAAAAAAATTGTTCTCAACGCTTAATGCAGATACACGGGTAATGGAAAATTCATGTATTAATGGAAACTTGTTAAAAAATCTTTTTGGAAGAAACCCTGAAATTAAAAAAGATTACGGCCAGCGCTCAAAACAAGGGTGTAAGTGCACTAAATCGATTGATATAGGATCATACGAAAACCATCCGTGTTTTCATAATTGTCTTTTTTGCTATGCAAACCCTCAAATTGATACCATCATAAAAAAATCGGAGCTCAATGGAAATTAGAAATTTAAAAATTTCCGGGAAAACATTTCTATCTCCCCTTGCAGGTGTAACCAACCTGCCATTCCGACTTCTTGTAAAAGAATGCGGATGTGCTGTTGTCTGTTCTGAAATGGTCAGTGCAAAGGGAATTTTTTATAATTCTGAAAAAACCCTTGCTCTTTTGGCCTCAAAAAAAGAAGAGCAGCCCTTGTCGGTTCAATTATTCGGATCTGATCCAGATGCCATGGCAAAAGGGGCAAAAATTATTCAGGATATGAATGTTGCCAGTATTATCGATATTAATTTTGGCTGTAGTGTAAAGAAAATTGTGAAGCAGGGTGCAGGAATTGCATTGATGAGAGAGCCTAAACTCAGTAAAATAATTTTAACCGCAGTCAGAAAAGCAATTGACCTGCCTTTGACCATAAAAATACGATCTGGCTGGAACCCTTCTGGTCAACAGGCGTTTGAAATTGCGCGTATCGCCCAGGATGCAGGAGTTGATGCCATTGCCATACACCCCAGGATTGCAACCCAGGGATTTAAAGGCCAGGCAAACTGGCATCTCATTAAAGACTTAAAACAGCAATTGACAATCCCTGTTATCGGCAATGGAGACATTAACAGTGTTGAAGATGCCCAAAATATGATAGCGCTTACCAGATGTGATGCAGTCATGGTGGGTCGTGCTGCCATGAAAAATCCCTTTATCCTTTCCCAGATCGATGATTTCCTTGAAACCGGATCTTATCAAACTCCTTCTCATTACGAAATATTCAGAACAATGGAAAAGTTGACTCAGATGTATGTGGCATATTTTGGTGAAAAGCCTGCCTGTCAAATGCTTCGAAGCAGGCTTTCATGGTTTGTAAAAGGCCTGCCAGGATGCTCTGCCTTCAGAAATAAACTATCCTGCATCCAGTCAAAAAATCATGCCCTTGACCTCATCAACGAGTTTGAAGCAACTCTTGCATAATTTTTTTTATTCTTTTTCATAAACAGCCGTTGCCAGTGAACTGACACCCCCCCTTGGGGTAAATTCTCCGGTGACCTCCATTCTAAAAGGCTTTAAAACCTGAACCAGGTCATCAAGGATCTTGTTGACCACATGTTCATAAAACATACCAACGTTTCTAAATTGCAATAAATAATATTTTAATGATTTTAACTCCACAATGGTTTCATCCGGTCTGTACTTTATTGTGATACAACCATTATCCGGAAGGCCTGTCATCGGGCATACCGATGTATATTCCGGTTGTCTGATAACAATATCAATACTTCGTTTTGATTTATACGCGTATGGTATGGGTTCTAAAAAATCTGTTTTTACAATACTTGGATCTTCAATTTTATATGAGATCTTATAATTTTTATTTTCGATCATGATGATTTTATCCTTAGTTTTTAAAAAAAATTATTAAATAATGAATTTTATCATAAAGGCCGTCTTGTTTCAAACGAATAAAAACAGTGAAAAAGCGCATCTGTATCGCCATTTGCCAAATCGTAGAAAAGTTCGTAAAAAAAGCTTGACAAGAGCCCGAGAAAAAAGGATAAGTAGACACTCGGAATATTATACTGACGATTAAAGAAAGTTTCGAAACTTTCTTTAAAAATTAATGCGTTAAAAAACTTTAAGCACTTTTGTCAAGTTTAATAATACCATTTTTGTTATCATTAAATTAAATTGTCCCAGGGAGGATATGAACTAAATGAACGATTTTTTACAAAGCCTTCGTAATGGTCAGGCTGAAAAACCACGCACGCCCAAAACACGCAAAAACTCTGATAATGCTTATCACTATACCAGCACACCAAGATTTCATTCTTCCGGCGGGTATCAGAATAATAGAAACCAGGGAATGAAAAGGACTCCCATACAAAATCAAGCTGGCAATCAGCTTCCAATAGATGAGATATCAACGACATCCATGCTGACAGATGCAATTGAGAACTTATCCGGTCATATTGAAAACTTGGCAAAAAATCAGGATTACCTGATCAATATCCAGGAAAGAATGGCAGAGATGATAGAGCGGCAGGCCATTGCAGTTGAAAGAATTGTAGATTATATGAATATTGCTCCTGAACAAAAAACAAAACCCAAGAAAGATAATACCTCGGAAAAAAGTTTTGAAAACCATTTTGTAACCTCTCAAACGCCTGAAATTGAATTAACTGAACCGGTTGAAATGATCAAACCGGTTAAAACGATTATTGAGACCACTGGACCTAAAAAACCTGTCCTTCGAAAAAGAAAAAAAATAATTGTGAAAAAGACTGAAGAAAAAATTTCAGATGACAAAAACCTTCTCAGTCGAGAGGCTGTCATGGATATCATTTACAGCATGAGGGCTAAAGGTGCCACATTTGACATGGTTGCAAACCGTTTGGTTGAGTTGGGTCAACCCACATTTTCCGGTCGTGGAGAATGGCATGCGCAGACTATTCACAGGCTCTGCAACAAAAAATAAATTGATTCTAATTTAAATAAAAACAGCGGATAAGAAAATTCTTCGCCGCTGTTTATTGTTTTATGGACGTCATATACTCTTCCCATTCCCAGGGAAGTAGCTGATTTTTTTTCGTGTTACATTCTTTGCAGCATGGCACAAGATTAAATTTTTCCGATTTTCCGCCAAGGGCTAAAGGGATGATATGATCCATGGTCAGTTCTTTTGGTAAAAAAAAATTTTTACAATACTGACAAATTCCTGAAGAGCGTTTCCGCTTCCACCATTGACTGGATCGCAATTTCCGTGCTTTGTCCCTTTCTTTTTTTAAAAAGGATTTCTCTGGGAGACTCAAAAACTGATCCATGGCTTAGTATCCAAACTCATCCAAAATTCTTGAATTGTCAACCCAGTGTTTTGTAACTTTTACAAACAATTTCAGCAGCACCTTTTGCCCGGTCATTTGCTCAATGTCTTTTCTTGCTTTTGTTCCGATTTGTGACAGCATGGCCCCTTTTTTCCCAATGATGATACCCTTTTGAGAATCCCTGATGACATGGATGCTGGCATGGATGACAATCAGCTTTTTTTCCACTTCAAATGAATCCACAGTCACTGCACTTGAATATGGGATCTCCATTCCTGTTAATCTGAATACTTTTTCCCTGATAATCTCTTTTACCATAAATTTTTCCGACACATCTGTAAATGTCTCTTCAGGGAACAACCTGGGACCTTTGGCCAATGATCTTTCAACTTCTTCAATGATGTTTTCTATCTGAATATTCTTTTTAGCTGAAACCGGTATAATGGCTTTAAACTCATGCAATTGTTGAAATTCTTTGACAAGGGTATAGACCTGTTCCTTTTTAACCAAATCTATCTTATTCAGCGCAAGAATAATTGGTTTAGGTATTTTTTTCATTTGCGATATGATCAGTTTCTCTGCTGAATAATTTCTGGATGAAACATCTACCATAAACAATACCACATCTACATCTTCCATGGCCAGCATGGCCTGCCCAACAATTCTTTTGTTTAACAGAGTGGTACTTTTATGTATCCCGGGCGTATCAACGAAAATTATCTGGGATGTGGGCCTGTTAACAATACCAAGAATTTTATCCCGAGTCGTCTGAGGTTTTTTAGATGTAATGGAAATTTTCTGACCCAGCACCTGGTTTAGCAAGGTGGATTTTCCTGCATTGGGAGCACCAATGATCCCGACAAATCCTGATCGAAAATTATTTTCATTTTCCTTATTCATTATACCCACCCATTAAACTCTCGATTTCCTCTAAAATAGTATCTCTCCCCGTTTTTGTCCTGGTTGAAAAAAGAATAACCTTGTTCTTTTCCCGGCTCATCTGGGAACAAATGGATAAAAGTCTTTTCTCCTGCTTTGTTTTTGATAATTTATCAGATTTTGTTAAAACCAATAAATAGGGTATCCCATGAACTTCCAGCCAGTCCATCAGTCCAAATTCTTCTTTTTCAGGGTCTCTTCGAATATCAATCAGTAAAACCAAACCCAAAAGACTTTTGCGGTTGGAAAGATACAGATTAACCATTGGCTGCCATTGGGACCTGATTTTTTTTGATACTTTAGCATAGCCATATCCTGGAAGATCCACAAAAGAAAGATTTTCATTGACCAGAAAAAAATTGATCAGCTGGGTACACCCCGGTTTTGAACTTGTCTTCACCAACTCTTTTCTCTGGATCAGTGTATTGATCAAAGAGGATTTTCCAACATTGGAACGGCCTGCAAATGCGATTTCCAGGAAATCATATTCAGGGTACTGGGATGGTTTAACAGCACTTTTAATAAACTCCACGCTTTTAATGATCATGACAGCTCTTTTAAATATCCTTCCATGCGGTCAAGACCGATTTTCAGATTCTCCATGGAATTTGCATAGGAAAACCGCAAATAGCCTTCGCCATTTTCTCCAAAATCAATCCCCGGAGTGACCCCGACATGGGCCTTTTCCAGAATATCAACAGCAAGGGAATATGAATTCGTTGAAATATGTTTTGCATTGGCAAACACATAAAATGCACCTGTTGGCTCAACTTTTATCCCAAAGCCCATCTGCTTTAACCTATCTATGACATAGATGCGACGTTTATTGTAAGTCTCTCTCATCATCTGAGTTTCTTTATAGGCATTTTTTAAGGCTGCAACACCGGCAAGCTGAACAACGGAATTTGCACATATAAAAAAATTCTGCTGGAGGATCTGCAAGGCCCTTATAAATTCAGGCGGTGCTATCAAATACCCAAGACGAAGACCTGTCATTGCAAAAAGTTTTGAAAACCCGTTCAATAAAAAGGCATTATCTGTAAATTCATAGATTGAATGCTCTTTGCCTTCATAGACAAGTCCATGATAAATTTCATCTGAAATCACATAAAGGTTATTGGCTTCTGCAATATCCACAATCTGCTGCAATCTTTCTTTCGGGATGACATTTCCAGTTGGATTGGAGGGGGAATTGATAAAAACAGCACGGGTTTTTGAGGTTATTTTCTCTTTTATTGCTTCAGGCGTATAAATAAATCCCTGGTCTTCAAAAACAGGAACTGTCACTGGCACGCCTTGAACATAATTGATGAAATTTGCATAACAGGCATAGTGGGGATCAGAAATAATGATCTCATCCCCGGGATTTACAAGGACGGAGAACAACAAAAGCATGGCCGGAGAAGTACCTGAGGTCACCAGAATCTGACCCGGATCGATGATGGTATTATAGGTAATTTTATGATACTCGCTGATGGCCTCCCTAAGACGGATATCGCCAAGACTGTGGGTATAGTGTGTCTTATTTTCCGCTAAAGCGTCAATGCTGACCTTATTGACACATGCTGGAACATTAAAATCAGGCTCTCCAATCTCCATATGGATAACATCAATACCTGTGCTTTCCATTTTATGGATTTTTTCCATGATCTCCATAACAATAAAAGGGGTTATCTGTTTACATCTATTGGCAGGTTTCATTTACAGCACCTTGTTTAAAGGATATTCAATAATGCCTTCTGCGCCGGCTTTTAAGAGCTGTGGTATCAAATCCCGAACCCGCCCGGTATCAACAATGGTTTCCACGGAATACCAGTCGGATTGATACAAGGATGCGATGGTGGGTGCATTAAGGCTTGGAAGAAGGGACACTACCTTTGCAATTTTATTTTCCGGCACATTCATTTTAATTCCCACAAGCTTATCAGCAAGCAACGCTGCCTGCAACAACAGGGAAATCTGTTCAATTTTTTCTCTTTTCACAGGATTTTCCCAGGCTGTCTTATTTGCAATCAACTGGGTATTGGTTTCCATTACTTCATGGATGACCCTTAAGTTATTCGCCCTGATGGTACTTTCGGTTTCCGTGATTTCCACAATGGCATCTGCAAGCCCTGAGACAATTTTGGCTTCTGTGGCACCCCAGGAAAATTTTACGTTTACATCTATATTCCGGTCTTTAAAAAAACGTTTTGTAAATTTTAAAAGCTCTGTGGAAATGGTTTTTCCTTTAAGGTCTTCAAGGGTTTTCATGGGAGAATCATTTGCAACGGCAACCACCCATCTTGCAGGGCGGGCACTGACCTTTGAATAAATCAAATCCGCCACCACATGGACATCGGATTCATGCTCGGCAATCCAGTCAAGTCCTGTCAGCCCAGCATCAATGATACCACTTTCAACGTTTATGGACATTTCCTGGGCACGGCACAGGGCACATTCAATCGTATCATCATTAATATCAGGAAAATAACTTCTTCCTTCTACATTGATTTTCCACCCGGATTTATTAAAAAGATTTATGGTTGCATTCTGAAGGCTTCCCTTTGGAATCCCTAATTTCAATGTTTTTCCCATTATTTATATACCTCTTTTGGGTCAAAAATTTTTGATTCTACAATTTTCAACTCATTTCCTTCGACTTTTGAAAAAAAACAGCTTTTATACCCTTTATGGCAAGCCGCACCCCCTACCTGATCCACCTTTAAAAGGACGCTGTCATTATCACAATCCACCCGGATTTCCCTCACATTCTGCAAATGACCTGAAGTTTCCCCTTTTTTCCATAAACCCTTCCTTGATCTGCTGTAGTATGTGGCTTTTCCACTCTTTATTGTTTCATCAAAGGCTTGTTCATTCATATAGGCAAGCATCAGGACTTCATTGGTTTTATAATCCTGTGCAATGGCGGGAATCAATCCATTGCCTTTTTTAAAATCAAGCTCAAAATCAAGTTTTACCATTACATCCAGTAACTCCCTTAAAAAATAATAATCAAAGTTCGATTAAATAACCGATATTGTTAAAAAAGTCAAATTTTATTGCTGATAATTACGACTGACGCATGAAATATTTTAAAAGGCTTTGCTGTCTCACACGCTCAATTTTTTGGACTTTTTTCAGCATTTCTTTCTCAATATTGTATCGGAAT
>Ga0164315_10005345_pt1 | contig 10045 bp, 9 predicted proteins | sample GuaBasSedimGuay6_FD_113737 | JGI IMG/M metagenome (GOLD analysis project Ga0164315, IMG submission 113737) | Subseafloor sediment microbial communities from Guaymas Basin, Gulf of California, Mexico - Guay6, Core 4569-2, 0-3 cm | ecosystem: Environmental > Aquatic > Marine > Hydrothermal vents >... | reverse complement strand
TAACCCCAGCCTGGAACAGCTCAAATTTTTAACCAAAACCTTTTCACACACTGTCTGGCTGAATCCGGTTTCAGAAACCATGTGGGGATACACCCATACCATTATGACGATCGCAAAACTTTTCCCCATGTATGAGTTATCCCTGGACGGTCTTGAAAAAGCAGTGGTTAAGCTTATGAGTTCTTAATTTTGAATTTTTAGTTCTAAATTCAAAACTCAAAACTCAAAACTCAAAATTATAAAGTGTTTTGGTATTATTAAATATAATTTGTGACAATTCATCTGGATCAGTATTTTTGATCTCGGCAAGTCTTATCAGGACTGATTTTACAAAGCAGGGTTCATTGCGCCGGATCTTATTTTTTTGAGGAGCCGGTGTAAGATACGGGGCATCTGTTTCAATTAATATCCGGTCTTCAGGAATAAGGGGTGCAATACTCCTTAAATACGCCCCCCGTTCTTTCAGGGTCAATATTCCTGTGATCCCAATATAGTAACCAAGATCAAGATACTTGAACATCTCTTCTCTGGTGCCGGAAAAGCAATGAACAACTCCTTTTCGGCTCTTTGGAGCCTCAGATTTTATTATGTCATAAAATCTTCCTTTTGAGTCGCGTTCATGAAAAATCAATGGCAGATCAAGCATACCGGCACTCTCAAGCTGGGTTGTAAAACAGTCTTCCTGGTCTTTAACAGATGAAAACATCCGGTTGTAATCAAGTCCGGTCTCTCCCCAGGCCTTAACACAGGGATTTTTTTTGGCAAGGCGGATCAACGTATCAATGTTTTTTTTGGAGCAATCTTTTGCATCATGGGGATGAATACCAACAGCTGTAATGATATTTTTATACTTGCCGGCAATTTTAATAGCGGTTAAACATGTGTTGATATCCACACCGGCAATCATGATGCCCTGAACATTCTCGTTTTCTGCCCGGTCAATCACATCGTCAAGATCTTTATCATATCTTTTGTCATCAATGTGAGAATGAGAATCAAATAATATCATTCTTTATCTTTTTACCTTATTTTAATCCTTTATGCTCAAATTTTAATAATATTTAAGCCTTCACTGAATGGAAGAAGCCGTTTTACGGTAACAGTGAAGGCTTAATGTAAGGAAAACTGTTTTGCAGCACTCCTTGACACGGGCAATTTATATCAGTAAATTCAGTCTCAGTCAATTAAGGACGATGCGACGTTAAGAGATTGTTAAAATATGGATGATAAGAATAATAAAAATTCAATTATACGGCTGTTTAATGTCAGTAAAAGATATGGAGGGAAGCTTGCCTTAAAGGATATAACCCTTGATATTGAGCAGGGGGAGTTTATTTTTATTTCAGGTCCTTCAGGAGCAGGAAAGTCTACTCTGCTTAGAATATTGTATCTTGCTGAAAATGTCTCTGAAGGGCAGATCCTGATTGACGGCATGAACCTTGCCAGGATTTCTTCTTCAAAACTTCCTCTTTTAAGGCGGCGGTTTGGGATGGTATTTCAGGATTTTAAATTGATTCCCAACCGAACGGTTTATGAAAACGTGGCTCTTGTTTTGGAAGCAGCCGGAGAAAAATCTTCTTATATCAGAAAAAAAGTCATGCAGGTGCTGAGAACCACCGGCATGGACAAAAAGTTTAAAGCCCTGCCACCAACACTTTCCGGAGGTGAGCAGCAGCGGGTTGCTGTGGCAAGGGCAGTTGTCGGGAACCCTTCCATTATTCTTGCAGACGAACCTACGGGCAGTCTGGATTCAAAATCAGCCCAGGCAGTCCTTGATTTTTTAATGGAATATCATAAAAAAGGGGCTACTGTATTGATTGCCAGCCACAATCTGCATCTTCTGGAAAGTACGGTTCGAGGAAAAAATATTGAAATCAGGGATGGTATGATAGAACGGACTGCAACTATGCTATAGGATTAAAGAAAGAAAATTATAATGACCCATTTTGTAAAAAAAGCCCTGGCAGATATTCGTTCAAACAGGTTTTTGAATTTGATTACGATTATAACGATTTCCCTTTCCATACTGGTTGTCAGTGTTTTTTTGCTTTTTTTTGAGAATGCCTCCAGGGTGATTGAATCATGGAATCAGGGTGGTCGGGCAATGATTTATCTTGCCAAAGACTTCAATCCGGATCATCTGCCCGAATTAAAAGCAAGGATCAATGCCATGGGTGAGATCGATGAGATGGTCTATATTTCAAAGACCCAGGCCCTTGATCAACTTAAAAAGAATATGTCGTCCCAAAGTACTTTTTTAAAGACCTTAAAAGAAAATCCTTTACCGGATGCCCTGGAAATCAGGATGAAGTCCTATAATAGTTTTGATGAAGTTCAACAATTTGCCCAAAGTATAAAAGCCATTGAAATCGTTGAAGATGTTGAATATGGGCAGGGGTGGCTGGGTCGGTTTTTAAAAATTTTTAATTTGTTTAAGATTACCGGATATGCCATGTGTAGCCTCTTTTTTTTGATTGCTTTGTTTATTACTGCAAATACCGTGAGGCTGGCGTTTTACTCCCGCAAACTTGAAGTTGAAATTATGCGCCTTGTGGGTGCGACTGAAACATTTATCAAAGCACCCTTTTATGTGGAAGGCCTTTTACAGGGATTTTTCGGTGGTGTTATGGGCCTGGCCATTCTTTTGGTCACATATTTGATTGTTGCGTCAGGAATTACACAAAATCTTGCTTCCTATCTTTATTTTGATATCAAGTTCTTATCGATTAAAATGATAATGTTAATTATTGTCGGATCTACATTTTTAGGTTGGTTTGGATGTTATCTATCTTTAAAACAAATATTAAAATAGTCTTTTTTATCGGGTGTATCACCCTTCTATTGTCAAGTGCCGGGTTTGCGGCGCAGGACAGGATTCTTTATAAAGGTATTGTCAGTTCATTCAAGTTGAATATACGCACAGCTCCCTCTCGCAATTCCGATGTTGTCAGTGTTGTTAAAAAAGGTGAAACACTTGATGTGCTTGAGAAGCAGGGTGAGATCGGCGGATGGCTGATGGTAAAATACAAGGGGGATAAAGGCTATATCAGAAATCGTCCTCAATATATTAAGCTGGTTCCTGTTCCCCTGAAAAAAGAGATAAAAAAACGGGTAAAAAAGGCAAAAAAGCTCCAGAAAGAAATAAAGAAAGAGCAAAAACAAAATATCCAGGTCAAGATTCAAACTCAAAAAGAAATGGTGGAAACATTTTCTCAAAGAGAGATTGAAATCATAGAAGGATTAAATGAAATTGATTATGCACTGAATAAGGCCCGTAGAAAAGTTATGGCATTGTCAACTGAAGTGATGCAGTTGGAAGACAAAATTGAAAAGCTTAACCGGGACAAAGAGGGATTGTCCAGAGAAATCGTTCAAAACCGTGAATATGCGGGAAAGAGATTGAGTGCTCTTTATAAAATGAACATGATTGGCAGGCTTGATGCCGCAGGGCAGCCAACTTCTGTATTTGATTTTTTTCTCCAGCAAAATGCAATGAAGCGAATCATCACATCTGATTTTTATATCCTTGAAAAGCAGAATCTGGATCTTGAAAAGTTTGAAATACTGGAACAGGAGCTGCAAAAACAGGTTCAGGCAAAAACAGCCCTTGAGGCAGAAGTCAATGACCAGATAAGGATTAACAGGAAAGAGACCCTGAAAAGGGAATTGATTTTGAATGAGATTCGTCAAAAAAAGAAATTATCCCTTGCAGCAGTTGAATCTTTAAAACAGGCAGCACTACAGCTGGATAACCGGATCAAAAGTATTCAGACGGATGAGGCATTGGTTTTTAGTGATTCAGCTTTTTCAAGTTACCAGGGGCGATTGAAGATTCCAGTCAGGGGTAAAGTAATTTCAAAATTCGGTCCCTCAAGGACCGGAGATTACAAATCCTTCACTTTTCAAAAAGGAATTGATATAAAGGTGGAAAAGGGTGAGCCTGTAAAATCCGTCTTTAAGGGAGAGGTCATATTTGCCCAATGGCTCAAAGGCTATGGGAATTTATTGATTATCAATCATGGAGACAATTATTATACGCTGTATGCCCATGTTGAAGAGATTTTTAAACAAAAAGGGGAACGTGTTGATACCGGTGAAGTTATTGCTACTGCAGGTGACACCGGATCAATAAAAGGGATGTGTCTGCATTTTGAGGTCAGACATCACGGCAAACCTGTAAATCCAATGAAGTGGTTAAGAAAAGGAGCGTAAAAATGAAACACAGATTTTATAATATATTCAAGTTCTGGTTTCCCTTAGGCGTTGCAGTCTGTGTATTTATATCTATTGCAGGGTTTAAAAGCACATTACTGGCCAATGATAATACCTACAAATCATTAAAGCTGTTTACAGATGTCCTGGAAGAATTGGAGAAAAACTATGTGGATGATGTGGACACGGATGAATTGATTCATAATGCCATTAAAGGCATGGTGGGAAATCTTGATCCGCATTCAAGTTTTATGCCTCCCGAGGCCTTTGATGAACTCCAGGATGATACAAAAGGAGAATTCTCCGGTATTGGTATTGTGATCACCATGAAAAATGCAATTTTAACAGTTGTTTCTCCTATTGAAGGGACGCCTGCATATAGAGCCGGCATTCAGGCCGGAGATATCATTATCAAAATTGATGATAAGTCAACAAAAGATATGGCCCTCTGGGAAGCGGTTAACATGATGCGGGGCCCCAGGTACAAAGAAGTCCTCATTACTGTTATCAGGAAAGGCGAACCAGGCGCTATTGAATTTGCACTCAAGCGGGATTTGATTCCCATGGAAAGTGTCAGAAGTACCATGCTGGAACCGGGATATGGATACCTTCGTATTACCAATTTTAGAATGAGCACCCTTGATGATATAAAAAAACATCTGGAAAAACTTGAATCGGAAAATAATGGATTAAAGGGTCTCGTCATGGACTTAAGGGACAATCCGGGGGGCCTTCTGGATCAGGCAGTTAAAATATCTGATCTTTTTCTTGATCAGGGTGATATTGTTTCCATTAAAGGAAGGCAGGAAAGAAATACACAGGTGTTTAAAGCACACCCAAATACTGAAGACCGAAAATATCCCATTGTCGTTTTGATCAACGGGGGCTCGGCTTCTGCTTCGGAGATCGTGGCGGGTGCTTTGCAGGATCATTCAAGGGGGTTGATCCTGGGAACAACGTCTTTTGGAAAAGGATCTGTACAGACAGTACATCCTTTAAAAGAAGGGTTTGGCATTAAATATACCATTGCAAGATATTATACGCCAAATGGTACATCCATACAGGCCAAGGGTATTGAGCCTGATATAGAAGTGGAATATGAGATTCTTGAAAAAAAAGAGAAAAAAGTATCTATATTTGACAGGATGATAAGAGAGAAAGATTTGAAAAACAGTTTAAAACCTGAAAAGATAAAGCAACCGGAAAAAATCAAAAAACAAAAACATCAGCGACTTCTTGATAGCGATCAGCTTCAACTTGATGCACAAGTTAAAAGAGCCCTTGATATTTTGGTAAGCTATGGAGTCTTCAGCAAACTAAATGGTAGTTAAAAAGAAAGTTAAAAAAAAACCAGTATCAAGAAGGCAGACAAACCGTCGGAAAAGCAAAAAGCCAGTTATCCTCAATGAATTTAAAAAAATTCTTGTGGGCATTGCCATCCTTGTTGCGGTGTGTCTGACCGTTGCAATGATTGCCGATCTTTTTTTTCAGCCCGGGCGTGTTGAAGAAAAAAGTGTGGTTCAAAAGCAGCCGGACAAACCAAAAATAGAGCCGATTCAGGAAGATATCAGTGAAGTAAAAACTAAAAAGGCAGTGGCAGGACTGAAAGAGAAATCAGATAAATCTATAAAATATGAGGTGTTTGAGGATATTGATCACACAACCATAGAAAAACCGATACCACCTGAAAAAGTGCATATGCCTCAAATTGCCATTATTATTGATGACATTGGGTATGATAAAAAAATAGCATCGGCATTATGTAATTTAAATCCGAATATTACTTTTTCCATATTACCCTTTGCACCATTTGGAAAAGTTATTTCTCAAAAACTGTATGCAAAGGGCTCTCAATTGATGCTTCATCTTCCCATGGAACCGGTTAAGTATCCGGATATTAACCCCGGGCCGGGTGCACTTTTATCCAGTATGTCTCCTGATGTTCTGATAGACCAGCTAAGAAAAAACATTAAAAATGTTTCCCATATTGTCGGGGTGAACAACCATATGGGATCAAAGCTGACCTCCCATTCAGACCAGATGAACCAGATTTTTACCATTTTGAAAAAAGAAAATTTATTCTTTATAGACTCAAGGACGGCACCAAAATCCCAGTGCAAGGCATCTGCAAGGCTGCTAAGACTCAAATTCGCCCAGAGAGATGTCTTTCTGGATAATTTTCAAGACACAGAGTATATCACCGGACAGTTTAAAGAACTGATTGATCTGGCAAATAAACATGGGTCAGCCATTGGTATCGGTCACCCCTATAAAGCTACCCTGGAAACGCTTTCAAAGGAATTACCCAAGCTGAAAAATAAGGTGGAAATTGTCCGCGCAAGTGTTCTGACAGCTATTCCCGGATAAGGATTGACTGTTTAGATATCAATCGGTTTCCAAACACCCTTATCACACCAGATTCTTGAAAATTCTGAACCTGGCGGGAGCAGTTTTTTTGAAAAATCTGAGGTGTCAATCTCAGAATCTGTATCAAACATGGGATCCCATGGTTCAATAATTACCGGGCCGTTTGAAGATGGAATAAGACGCGGGGCAATGGGATCTCCCCAGGGACGGGTTTGAATTTCATGTTTAAGCTCAGCCAGAGTATTGAATTTTAACAAATGAGTTAAGGTAACAACAGCGGGTGGACTTAAGGGAACTTTTGTTTCAAGATTTTGTTCAAGACCATCTTGCGGGGTAAGCCAGATTCCGTGTTTGGTTTCCATATTGTCTGGTACACAGGTTTGATCTTCAGGCATGATAACAATAAAGAACCGGGTATCAAATCTTTTTTTCATTAATTCTGGTGTAATCCAGTGGGACCATCTCCCAAGGCTTGAAAATGACAAGACCCAGTTTTCGTTCATTATTTTTGTTCTAAACCAGGATTTTGGAAGATTCCTGTTTAACCGGAATGTGCAGATATCATTAATATTTTTTTTTGTTTTATCCTTATCGGAGGTAATAAAAACACCCGCCTCTTCAAGGGTTTCCCTGATGGCGGCAACGCTGAATCCTATAGCATCTTCGGTTGAGAATGCATCCCCACCAAGATGCTTTTCAATTTGATTCAAGGGTATATCAATGTGGGGAGCCCAGGAGGTCAATCCAAAGTCTTCCGGATCTACAACACCTCCGGGAAAAACATATAATCCGCCCATGAACCCGGATTTTGTACTTCTTCTTAAAAGGAAGACTTCAAGTGCATTGTTCTTTTCTCTTACAAGAATTATCGTGGAAGCCTTCCTTAGTGGCGGGGGTGTAATTTTTTTATCAGTCATATCATTTCCTATTCATATTTAATTTTAAGCTTTGGAAAGTATATCCGTCAATATCATGGAGTGTCAATGGTTAAACCTGATTAAGCCTGATTAAACTGGGATTTTACGATGCTATATCTTGACTTAATGAATAAGGTTTCATACAAATATCTTGAAGAAGCTTATATAAAACCATTAAGAGTAAGAGAGGGGTAATGAAAAATATATTTAGAATTGTTCGGACACTCATATTGTTTTTTATTGTATTCATCGGTGTCGGATGTACATCGGTAAAATATTTTCATACGAGTACCCCGGTTTTAAAAACTATTGAAGATCCTTTTTTTACTGCCAGTATTGAGCTTATTAAAAATGACAGCAACTTTTTTTCTCTATTCAAGTTGACCATTGACAACAAAACAGATTCTGATCTTGAAATCGACTGGAACAAGACACGGTATTACCATAACAAAAAAAATCTGGGAGGGTTTGTTTTCGAAGGGATAGAGCCTTCAAGCGTTAAAAATGGTACAATTCCCAATGAAATCATAGCACCCAAAACTCAATTTTCAAGACAGATAGCGCCCTTTGCAAAGATTGCCATGGCCCAAAGAAAAGATTTCAGTGCGATTGACGGCAAATCAGGCCTTTATGCCGGTCTTTTGCCGGAGGGACAAAACAGTATTTATCTGGTAATGAACCATAAAGGGAAGACAATTAAGAAAGTTATATCTGTTGTGGTTAAAGAAGAAATAAGATAAATGTTCTATCGATATTCATTGATGCTTTTGCTGGTTTTTTATGTTGTATTTCCCAACATTTGCCAGGCACGATCCGAGGCAACCGTTAAATATTCCACCATCAGATCTGAAAATCCCAAGGGTGAGAAGGAATTTTTAATCCTGCCCTATGCATTCCCATCCGATTCCATGGGTACCACAGGAGGTGTCGGTGCCATGACCAAAGGGTATGGGCAGGAACAGCTTCTATTTGGAGCAACTATTTTTGGCAGTGAAGACGAAGCAGCGGGTATTATTGCAGGTATCTGGGATTATAAGCTGCCCTGGGTTGAGCGGTTTTATTTTTCTTTTATGGGTTCATTGGGGTATTATCCACGGCAGAGAGCCTATACAATGATTGGACGTACAGGCAGTGAAAGTGAAGCCGGAGGTAATGATTCTCATAAAGAAGATTATATTGAAGACTCGGGCCAGGACAACTGGTTTGAATATAAACTGGAATATGTCCTTCCCATTGGCAGCATGCGAAACAAAAGTATTGCCGAGTATCATTTGAAAGATGGCCTTTTGACATCAGGAGCAACCGGGGGTGATTTCTGGAATCCACTTGAAACAGGTATAACCGTGCTGATGATTAGACAGTTTAACCGATATCAAAGCTATGAAACTGATGACGAGGAACTGGAGGGTACTATTCATCCCATTGAATTCGGTATTCTTTACGATAATACAGATTATCCCACTAATCCTTCAAAGGGCAGTTCCCAGTATTTTGGTATTACCCATGATAACGGTTGGCTGGAATCAGAGGAGAAATGGACCTTTATTGAATTTGAAGCCAGTAAATATTTTGATCTCGGGGAAAGCAGCCTTGCCCGTCAGCGTATTTTATCTTTGAATTTCTGGACGGGTGATTCTCCGACATGGGAAATTACTACCAACAGCAGTGGGGAAAGCTTAGTTTCCAATAATCCACCTTTTCTTGAGGGTGCAAGGCTGGGCGGATTTTACAGGATGCGCGCCTATCCCAATAATCGGTTCAATGACAGGAGCGTTATTTATACTACGGCTGAATATCGCTACACCCCTAAATGGAATCCAATTGCAGATATCTCATGGCTGCATTTTTTGAAAATGGACTGGTTCCAGGTAGTGGGATTTATTGAGGGGGGCAGAGTCGCCAACGAGTATAGTTTTTCAAAACTTTTCTCAGACTGGAAAGTGGATATTGGAATAGGGCTCAGGGCTATGGTGGCCGGCGGTGTCCTCCGGTTTGACATAGCGACCTGTGACGAAACCACAACAGGCTGGGTCATGTTTGGTCATCCTTTTTAAAAATAATTTAATAATTCTTGGTAAATAATTTGATATTGACGAAGTCTTAATCGATATCGCAAATATTGTATCTAACGGAGTAAAAGCATAAATGAAACTGACAGATATTCAAAAACTGATCAACGCAGGATTATTATCACCCTCAAAAGCAATACTTGAAGATGAAGCAAAAAAAATATTTAAATTGTTTCATATCCCGGTGGTGGAAGAAAAAAAAGAAACAGATATGAACCGCATCCTGAATGCCTGTCAAAAAACAGGTTTTCCGGTGGTGTTAAAAGGCATTGGGGCAAATATTTTACATAAAACTGAATCAGGCCTTGTCCATGTTGGATTGAACAGTAAAAATCAGATCCTTGATGCCGTTAAAGAAATGAAAAATTCTACTGAGGATGATATTGAGGCTTTTCTTATACAACCTCTGGTATCAGGGAAAAGAGAGTTTGTTGCCGGCATGTTCAAAGATCCCCAGTTTGGCCCGGTCATTATGTTTGG
>Ga0164315_10005343_pt1 | contig 10047 bp, 9 predicted proteins | sample GuaBasSedimGuay6_FD_113737 | JGI IMG/M metagenome (GOLD analysis project Ga0164315, IMG submission 113737) | Subseafloor sediment microbial communities from Guaymas Basin, Gulf of California, Mexico - Guay6, Core 4569-2, 0-3 cm | ecosystem: Environmental > Aquatic > Marine > Hydrothermal vents >... | reverse complement strand
GTCCTAGCATCCTAGCGTCCTAGCATCCTAGCGTCCTAGCATCCTAGCGTCCTAGCATCCTAGCGTCCTAGCATCCTAGCGTCCTAGCATCCTAGCGTCCTAGCATCCTAGCGTCCTAGCGTCCTAGCATCCTAGCGTCCCAGCCTCCTAGCGTTCTAGCATCCTAGCGTCCTAGCATCCTAGCGTCCTGGCCTCCCAGCTTCATTTGCCGCGACGTGCCTTTTGCAATATTCAAACCGATGATATTTTCCACACTTCGCGATACGAGAAAGCACTGAGAATTGAAACTCAACGTCGCGGATTTGGAGGAATGATGCTGTATTCCAACGTTCAGATTCTAGGCCTGGCCCACATCGATGCGCCCGGAACACTTGCAAGTTCCGAGATTGAGCGCCGACTTGCGCCGGCCCTCAGTCGATTGGGGATCTCCAAGGGCATTCTCGAGAAACTTTCGGGCATTTCCTCAAGACGAACTTTCGATCTGGACTTCTCTCCAAGCGACGGGGCTGCGCAGGCCGCGGAAAAGGCATTGGCCGATACCGGAGTTGATCGATCGGAAATCGGCGTCGTGGTCAACACCTCGGTCTGCAGGGACTTTGTGGAACCTTCAACGGCCAGTATCGTGCATGGAAAGCTAGGGCTGAGCCCGGAATGCCTGAACTTCGATCTCGGCAACGCCTGCCTGGCATTCATCAACGGCATGGAGATGGTATCGACGATGATCGAGCGGGGGCAAATTGAGCGGGGCATCGTTGTCAACTGTGAAAACACCACCCTCGCCCTGACCGAGACGATCAAAAGGCTTCTGGATCCCCGCTCAACGTGGGAAACGTTCAAGGACAATTTCGCAACCCTGACCCTGGGCTGCGGCGCGGTCGCAATGGTTTTGGGCCGTTCTGAGGGCTGTCCGGATGAGCATAGATTCCTCGGTGGCGTCACAGTCGCTGCTACCCAATACAATCGTCTGTGTTATGCCCAGGTCGACAGCATGATCACCAACACCAAAAAGCTATTCCATCATGGTATGGAGGTCGGCCTCAAGACATGGGAGTTGGCCAAGGAGTCCCTGGGCTGGATCGTTGACGACCTCGACCACTTCGTCATCCACCAGGTCGGCAAGGCTCACACCGAGACGTTTGCAAAGACCATGGGCATCGATCTTCGAAAGATCTTTCGTCTCTATCCACTGCACGGGAACATCGGTCCAGCGGGGGTGCCGATCACCCTTTCAAAGATGATCGAAAGCGGTCGAGTCCAGTCCGGGGACCGCATCGCCCTGATGGGCATCGGCAGCGGCATCAACTGCACAATGGCCGAGGTTGTTTGGTAGAGAAGCTGTCAGCTGTCAGCTGTCAGCGGAGCCGCTTGCAAAATTCATGAAATAGCCACAAAGAGGCACAAAAAGGCACGAAGAGAAACTCATATGAAACAGGCGCTTGGCTTGCAATTCTCTATGAATGAATGAGTTACTCTTTTCTTGTTACCTTTTTGTGCATCTTCGTGCCTCTTTGTGGCTATTCTTCTTGTGGCGTTTCTTCTGTGTATTGTCAGTTCTTCACCGACTCACAGTCTTGAATCATCGCAGTTTCCGGTTTCCCGAGGATGCCCTGGATGGTCGCCCGGAGCCGCACGACTTCCAGGCCCTCGATAGTCGCGGAATGCCCCCTCGCCGCAAGTGCGTGTTTCCTGAAGGCCAGGCGCGTCAACAATCTTGAGATCACAATCCGCTCCTCACGAGAAGGCCACCAGTCACCCTTGACCCTACGGCGATAGAAGGGAATGATCTCGCCGACCCACGGCGGTACCGTACCCAGCACAACCTCCTCCGACAGTTGTTTGAGGAGAATCCTATGTTCAGCCCATAACATCATTGCGAACGACAGAATGAAGGTCAGGTACAGAGGTCCCAGGATCATTGTCGGAAAGACCCAGGCTGCCCCACCGGCGGGCATGTTGACCACGGCTAAGTTCCAGCCCCCATGAAGAGCCACCGCTACACCAACCCCCAATAACGCCCAACCGATGGTTCGCACCCAACCCCCGGAGGTCCGCCCGAAGCCCAGACCGGCACCAACTGCGGACGACGCAAGTGCGTGCACCCCAGCGGTAAAAACCGTGCGACCCAGAATTAACGACAGCGCGTCCCCCGGGGCCAGAGCCGGTGCCACCGAAAACCCATAGAGCAGGTTCTCAGTCATCGCAAAACCCAGTCCCACCGCTGTTCCATAGACCAACCCGTCCGTCGGATTATCGAAGTGTCGTGAGAATACGAGAACCAGGAGGATGCCCAATCCCTTGGCCGTTTCCTCGACCAGAGGTCTCCCGGCGTTCACAGCGAGCACAGAAGTACCACCATCTGCGATGAAGCCGACCAGGCTCACCAGCACAGGCGCAACCACCAGACCCCAGAGAAACACCGAGAGCACCACAGGCCATGGCTCACGGTCGTAGCGATCGATCCACCACACCACAATGACGACAGCCGCCAGGAGGGCCCCAGCTACCCCCAAGGACAGCACAAGGGCCGCTGGATCGATCTCGGTCATGTGTGGACCAGGTTCAGTCCCTCAAGGGGGTGCGTCAGAAAGAACATCCGGGCAGATTCTACATCCCGCCTGACCTGCGCCACCAACTGCAAGGTCGAATTAAAAATCTCTTCGTCTCTCAGACGCTTCAGAAAAAATAACCTGACCCGTTCATTGTAAACGTCTGCCGTGAAATCAAGGAGATGGCTCTCGATCGTAACACTGGAGTTCTCATACACAGTTGGGCGAACTCCGATGTTGGTCACGGAGGGGAAGACCCTCTGGAAGGACGGAATATGAACCGCCGTCAAGTAGACGCCCTCTGCAGGAATCTGTTCATTTTCGATTTCGATATTGAGGGTCGGGAAACCCAGCTTCCGCCCCAATTTCTTGCCCAGCAACACTTTGCCATCACCAAAGAAAGTCCGGCCCAACATCCGTGCCGCATCTTCAACCTTCCCGGCCGCCACGGCGCCACGAATCCGGGTCGATGAAACCAACGAACCACCATCTTCGACGGTTGGCCAGGCATGGGCAGTGAATCCGTACTTCTGCCCTTGAATCGCCAGAAGTTCGACGTCGCCTTCCCTGTTCTCACCAAATCGGAAATTAGCGCCAACAAAGACCTCTCGAGCATGGAACCGTTCGACCAACACCTTTTGAATAAAGGTCTGGGCACTCATTCTGGAAACGTAATGAGTGAACGGCACAACCGCCACCGAGTCCACTCCGGTATGACGTAGGAGTTCTAGACGCTGTTCAATGGTCGTCAGCAACCGGGGGGCCTCCGCCGGTCTCAAGAGGCTGATCGGATGCGGATTGAAGGTCAAAATCGTCGAGGGAACGTCGATCTCCCGGGCACGTGCAACCACGTGAGAAATCACCTTCTGGTGACCCACATGAACTCCATCGAAATTTCCGATTGAGACCACTCCCCCTTGGGATGGATCGTCTCCCCCTAGGGGATCGCGCAGCACTTCCATCGTCAACCCAACACCGGCAGTGCCATGGTCTCCGGCGCTCCATCAATCAGCCTGGTCATGGTCCCCACCAGGTCATACGGATGGGCCTCCGTGACCTCAACCTCCACCAGACTTCCTGCAGGCGCCGAGCCATCGTTGATCAGTAAACGGCCGTCGATCTCGGGAGCCTGGCGTGCCAACCGGGCCGACGTCAGCAGTTCCATCTCTTGCAGAGGCCCTTCGACCAGGGCCGGAAGACGCTGCCCCACCAATTTTCGGTTAATCTCCAGGGAAATCGGCTGTTGTCTTTCCATCAGCCGTTCCATTCTCTCACGCTTGATTTCTTCGGGAATCGGGTCACCCAGGTCGGCGCCAGGGTTTTCCTCCTGCCAGGAATAGGTGAAGACACCGAGGTGATCGAAGCAAATTTCTTGAACAAAATTCTCCAAGGCTGTGAACCCGGCCTCATCCTCTCCGGGAAATCCGACAATAAAGGTCGAACGGACAGCCAGATCGGGGACTCTCGTTCGTGCCGTATCTATCATCTTCCGGTAGGACGACCCACTTCCACCCCGTTTCATCGCATTGAGCACCCCTCGGTCAACATGCTGAAGGGGGATGTCCAAATAGGAAAGGAAACGATCCTCCGACGCCATCAGATCAAAAAGAGTCTCGTCCAGAGTCGCCGGATACGCGTAGAGGAATCGGACCCACGGAATCGAGGTCCCTTCGAGGATGCCCTCGACAAGATTTCGGAGTCCATATCTACCCAAGCCGAGATCTTCGCCGTATCGGGTGGTGTCCTGGGCGATCAGGATCAACTCCTTGACACCGGCTGCCTCGAGGCGGCGCGCGTCGGCAACCAGGTCCCCCATGCGCCGGGACCGATAACTGCCTCGCATCGCTGGGATATGGCAGAAGGTGCAAGGGTTATCACAGCCCTCGGCAACCTTGAGAAAGGCGTGCCCCTTGGTCGAGAGCACACGCGGTTGGTTGTGATCGTAGAGACGGACTGCACCATGCTGGTCAGGAAGTGAACCGTCACTCGCCCCTCGAACAGCATCAAGGATACCCTCGAGCTGATCAAGCCCGACAAACGAGTCAATTTCCGGAATCTCTCGCTGCATTTCCTTGGCGTAGACCTGCACCATGCACCCGGCGACGACAAGGCGTTTGACGTCACCGTTGCGTTTGGCCTCCGCCACTTCCAGTATCGCTTCCAGTGACTCTTTCTTGGCATCAGTGATGAACCCACAGGTATTAATGATGACCACATCTGCCTGGGTGGGATCTGAAGTCAATATGACACCGTCACGCTTGAGATGGCCGAGCATCACCTCACCATCCACCAGGTTCTTGGCGCACCCGAGGCCGATCATGCCAACCGATACGTCGGAGCTCTTGCCTTTTCTCTGATCTCGCGCCATCACTCCTCCAGGACGGGGGATTGTACCTTAGAACCGGCTCCGCCGGTTCGCTCTCAGCTCTCTGCTGTCAGCTTCTGAACCCAGGATACAGTCAACAGATGGGCTTGTGTGTTCGGTGAGATTCTCTGTTCGCCAAGAATCACTATTCCCACTACCTGTCCCGGACTTAAGCAAACGCCTGTTCTGGCTGATAGCTGATAGCTGAGCCTCTTGCAAAATTCGTTACGGCACGATGCGGGGCAGGAGCCCCGCGGTCCAGGACGCAGTCCCGCCAGTCCCTTCGGCTTCTCTCTTTGTGCCTCTTCGTGCCTCTTTGTGGCTATTTCATGATTTATGCAAGCGCCTGAGCTGACAGCGCACTTACCCTGAGTTATTTCGAAGATTCGAAATAACTCAGGGTAAGTGCCTCACAACCGCCTCAGCGGCCTTCAACGAGGCGCCGGGGCCTCCCAATCTGGAACGAACCTCCGCAAGCGCCTTCGGTTGGTCCCCACCTTCGTTGGCCAGTAACTCTCCAGCCAAGGCCGCCAAGGCATCAGGATTCCACCGATCCTGGAGAAGTTCAGGAACGGCCCGATCCTGGAGAATCAGATTGACCAGGGCGACATGGGGCACGTTGACCAGGACCTTTGCCAGCCACCAGGAAAAACGTTTGAGGCGGTATCCGACAATCATCGGAACATCCAACAGTGCACACTCCAACGTAGCCGTTCCCGATGCGGTCAAAGCGAGGGCCGAACTGCCCAAAGCCAGGCGTCGCCCTTCACCCCGAATTCTCCGAAGACGGGGATCCGCCTCGGCGTTTTCCAAGACCTCATCAACAGTGGCGCTGATGCCCGGGGCCTCGATCAACACAGCATCCTCAACAATCGTCTTCGGCATCTTCCGAAGAGCCCCCAACATGGCAGGCAGTAGACTGCGAACCTCCATCTCCCGCGAACCCGGCATCAACGCCAAACGCCTAGCATGACGTGCGGCGACGCCCTCCAGCAGACCCTCACGCTCGAAATCGTCCACCAAAGGGTGACCAACATACCGGGCTGGAACCTGATGCTCTTCATAAAATTTGGTCTCGAACGGAAGAATACAGAGCACCTCACGCGCCAGGCGTCGCACCTGCCTCACGCGGCCTTTCCGCCATGCCCAGAGCTGCGGCGAAACATAAAGAACAACCGGAACCCCGATCTTCTTCAATCTACGAGCGAGCCGAAGGTTGAAATCGGGAGAATCCACCAACACCGCGAGGTCCGGTCGCTGACGGTCTGCATACGCCACCAGCCGTTTCATCAGTTCCCGAATCCGGGGCAGTTCGCGAACAACTTCAACGAGTCCCATGTGGGCCAACTCTTCAGTCGATGCCAAACAATGAACACCGGCTTCACGAAGCCGTTCGCCACAGACCCCGGAGATCTCCAACTCCGGCCGGAGCTTTTTGAGGTCCGTCACGAGGTTTGCAGCATGAATGTCGCCCGAGACCTCACCGGCGACAATCAGAACCTGGTTTCTCAAGCCCTACCCCGCCCGTAAGCCCCGGCCACCTTGATTCCAGCAGCCAAAATCAGAACAACGAGGAACGCACCAAACGAATCGGCAACGACATCCAAGATCTCAAACCGTCTGTAGGGTACGAACAGCTGCAGGAGTTCCGTCGCCAATCCCAAAGCGGTAGCTCCACCCACAGCCAGCCAGGCGCCAGACCCAAAGCTCGAGACCAGCAGCAAACCACCGAACAACCCGTAGGCCAAAGCGTGGAGGACCCAATCCGAGACCCCGACTCCGGCCCCTTCAACCCGTGGTATGACCGCCAGCACGATCAGTATGGTTCCATATAGCACTGTGAGAACCCGGGCCTTTCCCACCAGCGATGGCGCCTCGCTCACGGAAAGGGGTACATCAACCAGCCGGCAAGAACACCGCCGACGACCATGATCAGAAAGGTCTTGAGAAACAGCAGGACCTGGTCCCGCCTCTCCGAACGCCACAGAAAAGCAAAGAAGACTGCAACGAGAAAGGCATGCCAGACCAGAAGGAAGAGATGATCCATCAGCTCTTGGCCCCGCGAGCGATGTCCGAAACGTCGAGAACCGCCAGAAGATTCATCAATCCAGCTGTGATCAGAAAGGTCTTCCCGTAGCCAAAGCCGGCGGCAACCGGGTCGCCCCCACCCTCAAGGCCCAACGGCAAATTCGACAACAGACCACCCAGACCGTTAACCCAGATCAATCGGATGATGTAGAGCACACCGTTGCCGGCACACGCCAGAGTCGAAAGCCATGAGAACGGGTTGTCAACGCTGGGCACACCCACCTCACCACTCAACAAAATACCGGTAAGAAAACCCGCCGCAATCACTCCAAAAAACACGCCGGCACGTATCCTCTTCCCGAGAATGAGATGCCCAAGCCCGGGCACCAACCACGCGGCGCCTAACAGGGCGAGCGGAGCTGGCGGGCTGCTTTCTTCGTGTTTCTTCTGCGTCTTCTTGGTCAAAATCAGGGCCCTTTCGACACCGGGAGCTACTGGAATCTTCGTCTATTGACCCGGTGAGAAGGTCGGGCTACTGCGTCAACAATGTTTCCCGGAGGTGCTTTCCCGGTTTGAAGTACGGAATTTTCTTCGGAGGAACCTGGACCTTGGCGCCGGTCTTTGGATTCCGGCCGACTCTCTCGCCACGTTGCCGAATTCGAAAGGACCCGAAGCCCCGAAGCTCAACCTTCTCTCCAGATTGCAATGCATTGGTGATGCTTTCCAGGATCACCTGCACGACCTGGTCGGCCTGTTTCCGGGGAATATCCGCTTGTTTTGCAACCTGTTCAACCAGGTCTGCCTTGGTCATCGTCATATCCAGGCCCCCTCCGTAGCGTTTCCAATATCAGTATAGCCTGTCGATTCGTGAACCACAGTCACTCACCGGACTTTTCTTTGACAGTCTCCTCGTCGTCGGCCTCGGACACTTCGTCCTCGGGTTCAGATGCGTCAGCTTCCGGTTCGGATGTTTCTGCTTCCTCGGCCTCGGGTGCAGCTTCGACCACGGGGGCTTCAACTTCTTCGGTGGCTTCCACTTCCGGCTCGGCTGGCTTGGCTTCCGGCTCGGCTGGCTTGGCTTCCGGCTCGGCTGCTTCCGCTTCCGGCTCGGTGGCTTCCGTTTCCGGCTCGGTGGCTTCCGCTTCCGGCTCGGCTGCTTCGGCTTCCGGCTCGGCTGCTTCGGCTTCCTCAGTCTCGGGCGCAACCTCGACCGCTGGCGCTTCCTCTTCCTCTTCCTCAACCACTTCTGCGTCCGCGGTTTCAACTGCCTCGGAAGTCTGCTCAGTTGCCTCAACAACCTCATCGGCTGCTGCCTCGACGCCTTCGGTCTCAGGAGCCTCCTCGTCCGTTGGGACGGCCTCAGGCTGTTCCATTCCGGCTGTCGCTTTTTCAATCTCGTCTTCAGCCAAGATGCCGCCGGCTCTCAACGCGGCCGCCATCGCAGTATCGTTGCCGGCTTCTGCGGTCTCCTCAAAGCCCGCATCGGCCTCATCCTGGGCGATGCTCTGCATCGAGAGACCGATCCTGGTCTCGTTCCAGTCAATCCGAAGGATTCGGCAGCGGACGGCCTGCCCGGCCGTGAAGACATCTTCGAGCGACTGTCCATCGGATCGATCCAACTCAGAGATGTGGCACAGGCCCTCGACACCCGGGGCCAGTTCGATAAAGACACCGAAGTCCGTGATGTTGGTAACTTTGCCGGGAACCTGATTGCCGACGCCGTGTGAATTTGCGTATTCCTCCCACTCATTGGGCAGGAGTTCTTTCATCGAGAGTGAAATTCTTTGGTTCGTCACATCAACGGCCGTTACAACGGCATTGACATCCTGACCCTTTTGCACTACCTCGGACGGGTGGTTGATTCGACGTGTCCACGACATATCTGAAATATGAACCAGACCATCAACACCGGGCACGATCTCCACGAACGCACCGAAGTCAGTCAAATTCCGAACGATACCCTTGACCCGGCTCCCAACGTGATAGGTGTCTGCCACGGTCTCCCAAGGATTCGCCTCGGTTGCCCTCAAAGAAAGAGACAGCCGGCGTTTTTCGGAATCAACCTCCGAGACCACCACGTCGACCTCTTGTCCGACCTCGATCACCGAACGCGGGTTCTTGATCTTCTTGGTCCACGACATTTCGCTGACATGGATCAGACCTTCAACGCCCTCTTCCAAAGCGACAAAGGCGCCGTAGTCGACAACGCTGACGACTTCGCCGGATATCCGTTTCCCGACCGGATATTTATCCGGGACCATGATCCACGGGTCTTCAAACCGCTGTTTGTACCCGAGGGAAACTCGCTCCTTCTCACGGTCGAAGCGAAGAATAACCACTTCGACCTCGTCACCGACCTTGAAGTACTCGTTCGGATGACCCACTCGGCCCCACGAAATGTCGGTTATGTGGAGAAGGCCATCTAAGCCGCCCAAATCGACAAACACACCGTAGTCCGTGATGTTCTTGATGGCGCCACTGACCAGCATGCCCTCTTCGAGCCCGGCCATCGTTTCGTCCTTGACCTTCGAAACCTCGACTTCAAGCAAGGCTTTCCTGGAAAGCACAACGTTGGACCGACGACGGTCAAACGAAATGATGCGCGCTTCGACTTCCTGGTCGATGTAATCCTCGAGCCGTCGGTTGGGCCGAATGTCGACCAGGGACCCCGGAAGAAAAGCCCGGATACCGATATCAACGGCCAATCCGCCCTTGACCCGCTCCAGAACCTTACCGGTCACTGTCTCTTCACTTTTGTACGCGTCCTCAAGGACCGTCCAGATCTTCAGGCGTGCGGCACGATCGCGCGAGAGATATACGCGACCTTCCATCGCATCAATCCTCTCGACGAATACCTCAAATTTGTCACCCACCTTGAGTGTCGGCTCCCCGGTAACCGGGTCGAGGATTTCCGATACCTGCACAGTGCCTTCGCACTTGAAGCCGATATCGACCATGACCTCGTCGTTGCTGATGGCAACAACCGTTCCGTTCACCACTTCGCCCTCTTTGAGGGATTGAACGGAGGTGTCCATCTCCATCAGTTGTTCCATCGACAGCTGCTCGGTGTCCTCCCCGCCGCCATTCGTTCCGTTGAGTTCCAGGTCC
>Ga0164315_10005342_pt1 | contig 10048 bp, 13 predicted proteins | sample GuaBasSedimGuay6_FD_113737 | JGI IMG/M metagenome (GOLD analysis project Ga0164315, IMG submission 113737) | Subseafloor sediment microbial communities from Guaymas Basin, Gulf of California, Mexico - Guay6, Core 4569-2, 0-3 cm | ecosystem: Environmental > Aquatic > Marine > Hydrothermal vents... | reverse complement strand
GATTTTAGGAAAATCTGAAAGGAGCTCATTTTGATCGGACATGGTTCACCTCACTATGGTAAAAAATAAATTATGGAACATCATTTCACTCCAATCCCAGCTCCTGCAAATTCGCCAGAATTCTTTTATCAAAAGAAAGAACCGTTAACTCCGGATAAAGCTTTTTATACTCCAGAGCCGTGGCAAGATGTATAGCATCAAGGCTTCGCACCGGCTCTATATGGAACCCCTCGGAAGACCTGTCGACAACAAACAGATCCATACTCATTCTGAACCATCCTTTCAGGTTCTCCATGAAAGCGTTCAGCATGAGCTGATACTGATCCGTTGTAATAAGCTTGTTCCTTTCAGCCCTCAGTAGAGCCCTGCAGGTTTCCACTCTCAGCAATTCGGATGTTACAATCAGATCAGCCTGATTCATTTTGTCAACAGCCTCTTCTGCTGCTGTTTCGTTAAACAACCAGGCAAGGAGAGCTGAAGTTTCCAGATATAGAACCTTCATTTCCCCTCTCCCCTTTCAAAAACAAGCAATTCTTCAACCGTACCCACCGGCACATGAATTGGCATCATTTTCAGCGGCTTCGGCGGCTCTGCAGGAAGAAAAATCTTATTTGAGTCGATCCACTCCTGTTTCAGAGCATCCCTCTCTATCTGCCCGTATTCCCTGCCGGGTGTTCTGATTTCAGCTACGACATTTCCATGATCTGTTATCATGATTACAGAACCTTTTTTGACTTCCCGCAGATAAAAACTCAACTCATTTTTAAGCTTTTTGATACCGACACTTTTGTACTGTTCCACATTCGTATTATAGCTACCAGTAGCTACTTTATCAAGTTTTTTCTCGATTATTGATGAAACTCTCCAGTATTTTTACCCGTAACTTACTACGAATTTCATCACATCGGTAACAATATCCATGTCCATTTCAAGAGCCCAGGCATTCACCTGTTCCTTCAGGAATTCCCAGTCGTCAATCTCCATCAAACTCTCCTCCGGCGCCCAGGTACCGCCTAAGAGTTCCAGTATCTCATCTGATTTGAGAACAGTATCGGTATCCAGGGGATTACCGAGATAAAAATCTGCCAATTCCTCGGCCATTCCCATTGGAACAGGAGCAAGACGTATCATCGTTTGACGAAGTTCCGCTGCAGTCGCCTCGGAATTATCCCAGCCGTTTTTTTTCTTCAATCGTTTGTAAGCGCGGGAGAGGTCACCATTCATAAAAGACATGATATAGTGAAGCTTGATTGGAGGGAAGCAAGATGAGCGATCAATATAAACGGCCCAGCTGGGACGAATACTTCATGGAAGTGTCCAACACAATCGCAAAACGGGCCACATGCGACCGTGGACGCAGCGGGTGCATTATCGTAAAAGACCGGCAGATACTGGCCTCCGGCTATGTAGGAGCTCCCCCGGGACTGCCCCACTGCGATGAAGCCGGACACTTGTTCAACACCGTAGTTCACACAAACGGTGAAAGCAAGGAGCACTGTGTCCGCACTGTTCACGCCGAACAGAACGCCATCTGCCAGGCCGCCAAACGGGGAGTCGCCCTTGATGGCTCCATCCTCTACTGCCGTATGACCCCCTGCCGAACATGCGCCATGCTCATAATCAGCTGCGGAATATCCCGGGTTCTCTGTGAACGTAAATATCACGCCGGCAGTGAATCTGAAGAGCTTTTCGCCCAGGCCGGTGTCTCACTTGAGTTTGTTCATGATGAAATTCAGCAGTACGAAAGCAAATAATCTTGAAGCCGTCCGCAAATGGGCTAAGAAACAGTACTCTCTCGGTGACAGTTCTATTCACGGACCGGAACATTGGGAAAAGGTTTTTGGAAATGGTGTTATGCTGGCCGGTAAAACGCCCGGTGCCGATGTACTTGTGGTAAAGCTGTTTTCCCTGCTCCACGATTGCCGCCGGGAAAATGACCACTACGATCCCGACCACGGAAGAAGAGCTGCAGGTGAGCTGCAACGAATAAATGGAAGCTTACTGCATCTCAGTGATAATCAGTTGGTACTTCTGGAACAGGCATGCTCCGGTCATGCAGACGGTTATACCAGCAGCAACCCGACGATCGGCTGCTGCTGGGATGCAGACCGGCTTGAGCTTCCCAGGGCTGGAATTAAACCCAGGGCACAATTTTTATCAACTGAAGCTGCCCGGAATCTTATATGAACCTCATTCTGTTTGAAGAAGAAGAATTAAATTCCGATCTACTTTACACAGATACCCGGGCAATCCACATCAGGGATATTCTTCATCTGAAAGAAGGTGATGATTTTGCCGCCGGTATTATCGGTGGCCTCAGGGGCCGTGCGAAACTGATGTCCCGAGGGGACTCTGGTTGGAAATTTGTTTTCACAGCTCTGGAGGAATCCCCTCCCCTTTTACCTCTCACTCTTATCCTGGGCTGCCCCCGGCCGCCGGTGGCCAAACGTCTTCTGAAAGACATGAGTACTCTGGGATTGAGAGAATTCAGGGTGTGTTCCACAGATTTAAACGAGAAATCCTACCTGGGAAGTAAACTCTGGCGTGAAGGTTTATGGCGGACGGCCCTGATTGACGGGGCTGTTCAGGGGGGAAGCACGCTGATTCCGGCTGTTCGTACCGGTTCCAGTCTGGAATGTGTTCTGGATGACCTCCCTCCGGGGGCAAAAAAGATTGCCTTGGACAACGATGAGGGAATCAGAAGGTTCGGCCTCTGGAACAGCGCTGCCGATTACAGCTCGGCAGTTCTGGCCATCGGCCCGGAACGCGGCTGGAGCCGTAGAGAACGGAATATTTTTGATTCTCTGGGGTTTTTCCGGCTTCACCTGGGAAAGAGAATACTCAGGACTGAAACGGCCTGCAGCGCCGGAGCTGCGCTGATTCTGGAGTCTATGGGCTATTTTTAGAACTTGAGTGAGCCGGGGGGCGCCAGAGAGGAACAAACTGTGATACATTATTTTTATGAATCATAATGTTGCTATTTTCTGGGATGTTGAGAACGTTAAACCATCCACTTCGAAAAACCTATTTATACAGGGCCTCTGGGATTATGCCGACGGTCTGGGCCGTGTTGTTACGGCTTATGCCTATGCGGACTGGAGTCTGAACCAATACAAACAGCTCGGCCCTTCGCTGGCATCGCTTCACTTCAAGATGGTCCATGTTCCCTACCGTGGCAGACGCCGGGACAAAAACAGTGCGGATATGCATTTGACTAACGACTGCCTGGACCTGCTCCGGTTTCAGGATCATATCGATACCTATGTCCTGCTCACCGGAGACAGTGATTTCGGCCCCCTGGTGATGAACCTGAGAAAGGCTGGAAAAGTAACACATATTGTCTGCGATATCAGGAATGCCAGTAACGACCTTCTTCGCCTGGCGGATAACTTTACCGATTACAGGGATTTATTTCCTTCGGATGATGATGATGCGTCGGATGATTCCTCGGACGACGGGAGCACTAAAAGCAATACCGCGTCCTACTCAAAAGATTACTGGTTTGAACGCCTGGCCGAGACAGCTTCAATACTCCGCAAGGAGAAGAAGGGGACTGATCCCGGGAATATGAAGATTACCATGAAAAAACTCAACCAGGGGTTTAACGAGAAGGAATTGGGCTTCAAAAGATGGGGTGATTTCATCGCCAGTGCATCCCGGGCGGGATTTATCAATATGGAGTCCGATGATAAACAATCAGAAATCATTCCAGGGCGTCAGTTCAGCCAGGAAGCAGGCTCACTGCAGATAGCACTGAAAACTCTTGTGGAAACCCTGAGTGAGATGGACGGTAATTCTTCAGCTGCAGGATTTCACCGCTACGGTGTTATCAATACAAAACTCCGGGACAAGGGTGTGAATACCAAAGCCCTGGGATTCAACCAGTTCAAAAAGTTTATCTCATCCGCCGAAGCCCGGGGGTTGGTTGAAACAAAGGTTGAGAAGCTGACTAGTTTTGTAAAGCGGCAGTAAAAAGATTACCCGGCAGCATAAACCAGAGCCGGAGAAAGTATGGGGATGCCTTCCTTACGGTCTTTCAACGAACGGCACCATGGGCCGGCAGGATCGGCAGGAACGAGCTCTTCAGGCCCCCAGGGTTCTTCGGAAATCAAGTCGTCCACCAGCAGTGCTGCCCGGCGGCTCCGATGATGGATTTCAAGAAAGTAAGGCATAACTGTACCCGGCGGCCTCAACCCCATGGGACCGACAAGGGGGATTACCCCCCCGCCGATACTGTAACCCTGCCCGGAAGCATTAATTCTGGATGGGTCCATCACCCCACGGCGGTGAACCGAGCCCGCCGGTATGGCCCAGGATTTTCCATCGGCGGAAAAAACAAGATATGGACGCCGCAGATGTTTCTCCGGCAGACTCCAACTGAGAGATAAACCCGCTCCCGGATTATTTTCCAGCTCCAGTTCACTGCCGAATTCCCGCTGGAGCATGTTCCTTGTCATTTCCAGTCCCATACCCCTTCCACCATCGTAGTCGGCCTCGTTGATGGTTGAAAATCCCGGAGTACAGAGAATATCAAGCAGACCGGGCCTGGGTTTTTCCGGAGTTGCCCGTAGCAGCCCCTCCCGTTCGGCCCGTTCCATCACGGCCTCTTCATCGATACCTTTGCCATCATCTTCAAAGAGAAACCGGTAAGAGCTTCCCGATGGTTCAACATGAAACCTCAGCACACCAGTCTCACTTTTCCCCGAGAGACGCCTGCTCTCAGGAGGTTCAATTCCATGACGTAGAGAGTTGCGAACTAACTGCCTGAGTATTTCTCCCAGGATTTCCTGTGTAGATACATCCAGACCGCCGGATAAAGCGGTCCACTCAAAACGGGCTTTCAAATCCCTCCGCTCAGCCAGACGTGTTACAGCCTCTCCGATTTCAATGAGCATAGGCTCCATTGGCTGGAATGCCAGAGATTCAAGAGATTTCTGAAGTTCAGCTGATAATGCCGCCTCAGGAGTACCGGGATTTCGTTCAAGACGCCAGGCCAATTCTTCAGCGATCTGCATGGTTTCGGTATAACAAGACCTATCAACAATCAGTGTGGCATCGCCCTGACGGGAGCTGTCGGCTCTTCCACTGAGAGGAATCTCAGCCCGGCTTAGTATGTCGTCATAATTCAACTGAACAAGGTTAACATCACTTACAAGATCGACATTGGCAGCTGCGAATATTTCCGACTCAGGTTTATCGGTAGTAAACCAGAATGACAGCTGAGAAAAATCAGCTTCAGTATCATCCATCGAAGGATGTGCTTTAACCAGGGTCATACCGGTTTCCAACCTGGAAGAAAGCAGATAGGCTCTTGGATAGGGAAGAGGTTCTGACGGGTCTATTCGGCAGCTGAGCCTGTAAAAATGCTCCCCCCGCTGCTGTGATTCATCTAATACACGCCGTTCCAGTCCGGAAAACTGCACTGCACGGCTTGAGGTCTTTATTAATTCAGCTGAAACAGGCCGATTTTTATATCTTTTAATCGTATTCTCAAGCTTCCCGGCAGCTTTAATCCAATCAATCTGATTTCCGTCAGGTGAAGAAAGTTTGTCCTCCAGTCGATGAGCATACTTTTCAAGATCTTCCCAACCGAGAAAGGAGGCTCCGGATTTGAGAGAATGGAGAGCCCTGGCATAATCCAGGTGATTATCGGAGCTTCTCAATATCCCTAGCAGTTCGTCTGTATCTCTTAGAAAAGATTCTGTGAATTCCAAAGCCATATCAGTTCTGAGGCCTCCCCTCGTGAAGGGATATGATAAGTTCAATTTCACCACGGCTCATATCCAGCCGGGTAGCTATGGTATCCGGACTATCTCCCTTTCTGTGAAGAAGAAGGGCTTTCTCACGGATCGACAATGTTTCAAAATCTATGGAAGGGGCTGGCAGATTATCATCCTCAACAGCGAGGGTAAGTGGTTTGGATCGTGCCAGAGAGGAATAAACCTGACTGACTGCTTCCTGTTTTTCATGTTCGCGTTTCAGAACACCAGCGGCTTTAGCCGCTTTATCAATCTGTTCATTGATAATACGTATTTTATTCTCAAGCAGGGCTATATTCCGTTCTGTGGTACCGTTAAGAGCTGTTATCATCTCACCGATTTCAGTTCTGAGTTTTTTAATAATTGTTTCGGTTTCCAGCCCACGCCTTACCCGTCGCCGCCAGAAAACAATAAACCCTGAACAGAAAGCAAGAGAAACAAAGAATGAAATTACAATGGAAAGAAGTATCATTTTCTGTTATCCGGATAAATCAACATGACGTCCGACATCGGGGTCTGTAACAATCTCAACATTGCTGCCGTCATCATCATCTTTCTCTTTGTCATTCCTCTTGTGTTTTCTATCTTCCGGAGTTTCTTCTTCTTCATTATCTTTTATTTTTTCAGTTTCTGTGTCTTCAGGTACTCCGGTTACCATACGGTCGTCAGCCATCTCTTTTGCAACTTGAGACTTGGCAGCCTGAGCCTGCTGTAGAGCAGCCTGCTCTTTTATAAGAGATTGTTCTTTTCCAACTTCTCCCATTTTGACAAAAAGAGTCTGCAAATCAATCGGTTTTATACCCATCTGTATTACCTCCGGATGAGGTCGTCATCAATATCCTGAAATTTCACGGTTCGAATATAATCATCATCCAGAATAAACGTAACCGGACTTTCAAAAGGATCTTTTACAACAAGCTCTACATCCCTAATTCTCAAAATTACCCCGGTAAGAACCTTTTTCGCAGCTGAAACTTTTCCATGTGTGAGCAGTGAATCGAGATACTCCTGTTTCTTTTGAATCTCGCTGGTGATAGAATCCATTTTTTTATGCAACTCATTATGCTGAACCCTCAGTTCCTCAAATAACTGTTCTTTTTCTTTTGAAAGACGTTTACGCTGCATACGAACCTGCCGTTTGAGTCCCTGAAGGTTTAAATCAACCTTATCACGCTCCTCTTCTACGGCAGTCAAAGTTTCATTGAGTTGTTCAATTTCTTCTTTTGCAGCAGGATCAAAACCAACTTCAATTAACGTTTCTGAACCTCCGGCAGAACCGAGGATTACGGCATTCACCTCTTCCGAGGCCCTCACATGTCCGCCGACTATCTTCGCCCGACGTCCTTTACACAGAACTTTCTTCTGAGATACCACATCAGAATTAACAATACCCGCACTGACAATAACAAACTCTCCTGCTATAGCCTGAGAATTCTGTATGAAGGACGACCAGATCGACTTCCCCGCTGTAATATTACCGAACTCGGTTCCTTCTCCGCCGTTGATACCCCGGGAAACAATGATATCTCCCCCGGCGTTAAGGTTGGCCTTTCCGACATAACCGGCCACTTCAATTTTTCCCTGAGCTGTAACCGAATAACCATCTTCCACATTTCCCTTGATTTCAACCGAACCGAGGGCATTGACGTTTCCTGTTCTACCATCAACATTCCCGGGAATAACAAGTATGGTTTCCACAGTAATTTTCCCGGCTTTAAGCATAACATGTCCATTGGCGGTTGCAACCACAGTTGCACCGTTATCAGTTATGGTAACGTTCTTTCCAAGACCGATTTCCATATCTTTTCCGTCCTGAGCCGGAATGTATCTGCCGTATACTGTACGGCCGTCTTTCCCGGGTTCAGGGGATACTTTCCGGGCCAGAGGTTGATTTTTGACAACATTCTGATATTTGTTGAGTTCTTTGAAATCTACGCTGCCGTCTTCACGTTCCTCAATATGGATTTTGTCAGGTTCGGTTTCAAAATTATAGATAACTTTGGCCGGAGCACCATGAACAGGGGGTATTCCTTCAGCAACATAATACGGAGTGTCATAGAGCGGAAAATCTTCAAACTCCTGTAAGGCAACGTCAAGTATACCGAAAACAATACTGTTATTAGCCAAAAAGCCCCGGACATCATCAACCGTCATATCAGCTCCGCCGGGGCCGGGTTCGGTAACTGTAATGGAAGCTTTCATACCCTCTTCAGTAACATCAAGAGAACATAAAGCGTCATTGGCAGGGTTGTAAGAGAAATCACCTACCTTTACCCACATTTCATCAGCCTGTTCAACAACAGCCGTTATAATCTCTGAATTCTGTTCGAGAACAGAACGGTCGTGAAGTTTACCTACAACGTCTTCAACGACAATCGGCAGTCCCTCACCGATGGCCGGGAATACTTTGGCCCATGCGCCATCAGAGGAAAGACGCACCGCCAGTCTGCCGTTTGAATCGGTAGCCATGGGGACATCATCCTGCTCGTAGGATTTAAGATCGAGTTCTTCTTCGAGACTTTGCTCCTCTCGTTTCATCTTATTCTGAACAGATTCGTAGGCAATTATTCGGCAGGGAGAACTGTTTATTCGAAGGATTCCAGCTTTGCCCTTGTCGAGAATCTCGTATTCAAGAACCCTCAACGGCAATCCGAGCTCTAAAGAAGCCTGTTCAAGTGCATCATCCAGATTTTTTCCGGATACCTGTACACTTTTCATCTGCTTTGTGTTTTCGATCTCGGCTTTCATCTTTTCACGGAAATCATCGAGACCGATCATGGCTAGAAAATACCTTTCTTCATATTAGTCAGCTTCACCCTCAACCGGCTGATAGCTTTGGTATGAAGCTGAGATATACGGGATTCGGTAACATCAAGAACTTTACCGATTTCTTTCAGTGTCAGGTCCTCGTAATAATAGAGAACCAGAACCTTTTTCTCTTTCTCCGGTAGTTCGTTTATGGCCTCTACAATTACACGTCTCATTTCACCTTTTTCGGCAATCGCATCGGGGCGGAGTGAATTGGGTGACTCAATGCTTTCCACAATTGAAATCTTGTCGTTGTCCTCTCCGGTATACCAGACATCGTTCAGGGAAAGCATGGAGGTACCGCTCACCTTGAGCATCATCTGATTGTACTGAGACAGACTCATACCCATTTCACCAGCAACTTCCTCATCTGTTGCACCGCGCCCCAGTTTAGCTTCCAGATGCTGAACGGTATCATCAATTTCACGGGTTTTCTGCCTCACCGATCTTGGAACCCAGTCTATGGTTCTCAATTCATCGAAAATAGCACCACGAATTCTCGTTACCGCATATGTTTTAAACTTTACATGTTTATCCGGATCGTACTTTTCAATCGCATCAAACAGACCAAAGATTCCGAATCCAACAAGGTCATCAAAATCTACGTTCTGCGGCATACCCACTGACACCTTTCCGGCCACATATTTAACCAGTGGTGCGTATTGCTTTACGATAGCATCGCGTATGGATTGCTCCCGGGTGCTGCGGTACTGATGCCAGAGCTCTTTCTCGGGGATTCCAGCAATTATCATTTCATCATTGGCCATCAGTTCTAACCCTTCTCATCTCTCGTTATAACAGTGTGTATAGCCTGCGCTAATTCTTCCGGATCATGATCCCCGCCTGCTTCACTCTTGCGGGAGGAAGCTCCAGTCCCGGCAATATCATCATCAATTTCCGAAAATGACCCTGAAAACCGGTCAAGATTGTCCATTTGAGCCTGATCTGCATCTTCAAGCTCTTCTATTTCACCATCACTTGCATCACCATCAGTTTCTCCACGGCTCTCTGACGGTGTATCCTTCGGTTCGCCATTCTCCGAATCGCCGCTCCCGGGCTGTTCTGCCGGCAACACAATATCAACACGGCTGCCTGGTGATACCAACTCGTCATCTTCATTCTTCCCGGCTGCTACCCCGCCGGTGATATTTTCCTGAGCTTCCAGAATCTCCGGAAAGAATCTGTTGAGCAGAAGATTCAGTCCAACGGCAAGAATCAGAAAAACAACTCCTCCGATCAATGCCCTGGTAATAAGAATACCGAGAGGGATTCCCCCTAAACCTCCGCTGAGCAGAGAAACCGCCATAGCTATAATGGCGACTGCAGCTACAAATTTCCAGTTAATGTTATCAATCACTGGTTTGCGGTTCCCAATATCAGAATAGGCGACCTCAAAATTACCGTCAACTGTCCAGACGGCCAAAGAGCCGTTTGAGGAATCGGGATACCCCACCTCCTTCTCTGTATTCTACTTTTTCAAG
>Ga0164315_10005341_pt1 | contig 10049 bp, 6 predicted proteins | sample GuaBasSedimGuay6_FD_113737 | JGI IMG/M metagenome (GOLD analysis project Ga0164315, IMG submission 113737) | Subseafloor sediment microbial communities from Guaymas Basin, Gulf of California, Mexico - Guay6, Core 4569-2, 0-3 cm | ecosystem: Environmental > Aquatic > Marine > Hydrothermal vents >... | reverse complement strand
TTGTAAAAGAAGCAATGAAAATTGTGGAAATAAGCTTAGGAGAGGAGCCGTGTGAGGTAAAAGTCTCAAGCACGGTTTTGAAGACGAGTCTCTTATGGCGACATGAGAGGCTTAGTTTAACAAACTCGACTCGCAATTTTTTTGTAAGCAGTTGATTTCAAAATAAATATTAAATTTTGGTGCTTAAAAACTAATTTTCTTAAAAATCAATGACTTGCATATCTAAACACTCAAAAATTGATTGACGCAAACATCAAAAACTTGAACATCGAAAAAGTCGCTAAAAAAGTCATTAAGTTCAAAAGAGTCTTGTTGATTACATTGGGGATAATATAACTATAATAAACATTATACCGATTTAATATTAAGTGATTGATTTTAGCGACATTTGTGTGAATGCTAATTTCAATTAAATCAATGGTTTACGTTAAATCGGTATAAACGAGTGTGACCTCCATTTGATGTAACCGTTTTCGGAAAAAAAACTCGTGAATTTGATTGATTAACCTTATGGCGCGTCATAATCACTTTCTTTAGTTGTTTTATTAATCTTTAACGCATTCATAACACGATGCCATGTAGTCAAATAAGAGCTATTTATTGGTATCTCATTGAGGCTCAAATCAAACAGGGCCCTAACGAATTCTCGAACTTCATTAAGTAAATGCCCTTATCATCATCATATTATTTATTTGACGCACACATCAAATCAAGGTCACACCCGTATAAACTCTAATTAATTGCGACCTGTACGATTAAAAATGGTTAAACGAAAGGTACGCCCGACTGATGATGGTTTTGTGCGTTTATTTAGCACCGTGCCAAAATCTGCCGTCCGTCGGATCGTTCATGATTTTACATCATCTATAAAACCTCTTATGTTTAACCGTACAGTGCGATTAATTGTTATACTTTTATACTTTTTTAAGCCTCAAAAAATTTTACCCTTAAAGACCGGCATTTTCTATAACCCTAGGCAGGACCTCGTCAAAGTTCAATGTAACTTCTTGATTTAACATAAGCAAATTCAATTGATTTTATCAAAGTCTATTGAAAAACAATAAGTTATAAATGAGTGTTGTTGTGCGAGCCAAATGTTACCAAAAAAGTTTTAGTAATCAATGCGTTAATTTCAACTTTGACGAGGCCCTGAACCCTAGGACTTACGCATTGACAACTAAATAAAAATATGTTATGCAATTTTTAGGTTTCATTGGTTTTATCTTTAATATCAGTCAGTTAATCAATAGATAGCCAATCCATGGTTCATTTGACTCAAAATAACTCAAAAAGTGGCTGGTTAAATGAAATTTGACAACTTATCAAGGTAGAAAAAAAAATTTACTATTGAGTAAAATTCCGTGGCGCATTTTTAGCGCTCCCCCTACCCTACCACGTTTGAAGCGACTGTCTGTTTACATCGATTTCGGGCTTTTAGGCTTCCTTATATCGCTCTTCGTTTTGTATAACCTATTTTTATCTTTATGACAATGCGTAAGTCCTAAACCCTTTATTTCGTCTATCTGTAGGCTTTTATGGCACACAAAACCCAAAAACTGGGGACGTTGTCATTCCAACTTTAGGATAAATCTCAAGGGCTTGATAGTGGCCAAAGGGCGTATTCCCATAAAAAAAAAGGGTCTGTCAATAATGCATCCTATATTTTGTAATGCGAATTAAGAGTTAAAATTTTTGCATAGTAAAAACAGTTGTGTAGAAAACGGCTCCACAAGTATCCACACCGAGTAATTTTTAACAGTTTGATTTTAAATGAGTTTATCAATCCTTAATTCGCATTTGTAGTTTAAGCAGTCAGTTTTCTATTTTGTTTATCAGCAATTAATAATTATAGAATAATTTATTGAATATATAGAAAATAATTTTATTGAATTTTTAAGGTTGAGTTTGGTAAAGTAGATAATACTTAGCGATGCATTTCCGTGACTCATCATCAAAATATTGATATACAGTGCCCCCGACGGCACCATGAGTTGACACTTCAACCAGCCTGCCTGCACGGCAATTCGACTTCATTATTCAACTCATTGAATTCATTTAATTTCCAAAATTTGCGGTTTATAAAATTTGCGGTTTATAAAAAAAACCGCATGCATAAGTTTCAATTATTGTAAATATATCTATTAAAATCAGGCAGTTATAAATATCACTTGATAAAATATATCAGTTAGCTATTTTTAATATTTTTATTTTAAATCAGTCATTTATACAATACCTACCCAAAACACTTACATAATATTTATTAGCCTAACTGATTGAAAATTAATGAAATAGAAATTAATGAAATCTAAAATTCTGGTTGTCAGAACGCTAAAAAGATAACTGTTTGATTTTATCAAATCAACCTATTATATGTGCTTTGTTTGGCGAAGGTATTGTTATAACAACAATATTTTTAATAATTTTTTCGCCTGGAATTTGCTTGAAATTGCTATACACATAAATAGTAATATTTATAAGTGATTTATTTATAAGTATTGTTATTTTTATGAAGGAAAAATGATAAAAATTGAAAATGAGATGGCGTTTTTACATTTACAAAATATCACTTACTAACTAATAACGTGAGTTCGACTTTAATATCAATAAGTTATAAAATGGACTATCATTTCAATAAGTTATCATATCATAAAATTGTTTATTTTTTAATGAGTTATAAAAACCTATTTTTTAGGTCAAACTGCTACGGCCTTTTTTCTTTCATTAGGGCCACAGAAACTTCATTCATCACAACCAATAATAAATTTCCGGTTTTAAAAAATAAAATCGCATGCCGCTATTATTACTAACCTATTGATTTAACTATCTATTTATAATTGCTTGAAAAATAAGTCGAACTCATAATAAATAAGTACATTAATTTAATTTATTCAGAAATATCTGCCCTTGCACACGCCAAGGCGCATTTCTGTTTTCCCGCTAGTTTTTGTAACTCATTGATTTTATTAAGGGTGTGTCAAAACCGCTTAAAAATAAAAATTATAAACAAAATTATAAACAAACATTTAGGCTCTGTTGACATTTGCTACTTTAATAAAGTATAAAACTTTATTTTGCCAATAGGATAATTTCATGTCTCATGCCAATCTGTCAGATGACCAGTGGGATAAAAGACTTGACTTCTTAAAATCGCCAGATGGCATTTTATAGTATGTAAGATTTGGCCAAAAACCGAGAGAGGTTTGCCAAACCTCTGAGATTTAGGCTCAACGGATTTTTTTGGAAAACTATAGAAGGGCGGTTGAGGAGTGCCGACAATTTGTAGATGCGGTATTGTGGTTGGCAATTGCGGTGCACAGTGGCGTTAAAGCAGGAAAATAGAGGGAATTGGAACAGTGTTTATAAACGTTTTTAGAAAAGGGGGATAAAGGTATTTTGGAAGCGATACACTGTCATTTTGCCCAAGGCCCTGACCTTCCAAGCATTCTGAACGACGGCACGATTGTTCGTGCTCATTCGTGTGCCGCAGGTACACCTCAAGGTATTTTGGAAGAACCGCAGGAACAGGCATTAGGGCGTTTCCAAGACGGTATTACTTTCGTAATCCCTGTTATGGTTGATGCACTCGGCAATCCGCTTGATTTTATTTTAACAGGAGGACAGGTGGCTAATGTGACTCAAGCCAACACCCTCAAAGAAGGCATCAAAGTCACGTATGCTTTGATGGAGAAAGCCTCTGATGCTGATAAGCTTATCGAACAATTGAAGCTTTAATGCATTATCAAACCACCGCCTAAGAAAAATCGCAAACCACCGCGTGAATACGTTGATACCTGTGTATAAAGAACGTTATCTTTAAGAGTGTTTTATTGGCAAACGAGAAGCCATGCAGCCGTGTCTTTTCGCGATTTGATAAATGGGCTAAAAATGACATGAATTTTGTGTGTTTTGCTGCGGCTCTTATATGGCTACGCTAAAATGTCAACAGAACCTAGGAATATGAGCGGGAAAATAGCAATGCACCCCACACACGTCAATAACTTTCCGCATGCGAATTAAGGGCTGAGAAACTAATTTAAAATCAAACGGTTAAAAATTATTCTGTGGAGATACTTGTGGAGTCGTTTTCTACACCACTGTTTTTATATTGGGTGCAAAAATTTCAATTCTTAATTCGCATATTAAGAGTTAATTCTCTTTTGATGACTTTTTTTTTAAAAGTTATTGGTTCGTTATAAAGCGAGTCATCTTGAAAAACCCAGGGCTCAAAATTCAGAACAAAGGGATTTATTTGATTTGTGAGGGGGCAGTCGGGTGACTGGCTGTTCCACCTACCTCAATGACAACTAAAATATTGTCGTCTTCTAGCTTTAATCAAAAGGTTTTGAAACCAATTGTCATGGTAGCGAAATTGGTTGAGTCGTTTAACCTGACTTGAACAAAAGTTAAATTTTTTAATGGTTATATGGATAGGCCGTGAGCAAAATTTTTTCTGTCCGCCCATGTTCAAATCGAAAGTTCTGCGGTTTCTAATTCAACTGCCATGAAAATATTGGCTACCAAAAAAAAATTGTTTATCACAGGAAAACATCTGAAAAAATATCGGAATACTTCTTTTTGGCTTGGTCTTTATTAATATTAATATAAATGTGCAAAAAACCAGCGCATTAATCAATACTAAGAAAATAATGTTTGGAAAGCTATTGGATGGCTAGCCACCCATCTGTTGTAACGATTTTATGTGCATAATCAGACCGCGGCATCTCGCTTGCGATCGGTTTGAATTGAAGACACCATAACCGGGTGTGACCTTCATTTGAAGTGTGCGTAAACTGGTCGGACATGATGTATTTAAAAAACATTTACCATTAAAAGTTTGATAATTCGTTTTTGCTCTTTGATGGGGTCAAAAATGAAATACCAATAAATGTGTAGTGGTCAAGATGATGTGGTTGAAGATAGTCGTCTAACTAATTCGTTAGGAGAAATACCTTCTATTCCTTGATGAGGACTTCAATTGTAATTCTGCCATAATATAGGCTAACAATTTTATTCGTTCTGTGTCATCTGTCCATGATTTATCTTTAAGCCACTCTTTAAATGTTCGTACAAATCGTTCAGCAAGGAAAGACGATTGTGGGCGGTTTTGATCAATTAGAACATGGACAAAATGTTCTTGTGTGACAATTGTTGAAAAACCTTGGCGGTAAGATGAATGCCACGGTCAGAGATAAGGAATTGTAGCTTTGGTGGTAGCAATTCTTGTAGAGCTTCAACTACCATTTCAGCAGTGACTTTTGAACCAACAGTAAATAGGGGCAAACAGAAGCATTTTTGATTCCAATTATCGACCATAACTAAAACGGCAATCCAAGTCGTCACAACGGGTAACTGTGATCTCTGTTCCCTAGTAGTTAGTCTTTGTTTTCGCCATTGTTGTTGTTCTTGTTGCTGTGAAACAATAGTTTTCCGTCGTTGTTGGCTTCGATAATCCATTGTTCCTTTTGAACTTGACGTTTTTTAAGGGAACATTTAGGCTGTTTTCCTTGAAGCGAAGGCTGTTTTTCTTTAGCAATTCTAATTATGGCTTAGGTTATTGATTTTGAAATAATAAAAAATTTATCTTTAAATCAGAAGCAATCTCAATTACAAATTAGCTCCCCCAATTAATGGCCATTTATCTCACTTTTATTGTGAAAATGGATCAAAAAATGAGCGAAATAGTTTTAACGACTCAAAATTCTAAATTCAAAAATTAGAATTGCTGGCTTTTAGGACTTACGCATTGTTAGAAAGAGAAAAATAGGTTATACAAAATTGAGGATGATGTCGGTCCGCCGAAAAGCCAGAAAAAATAGGAAAACAGATAGTCGCCTCAAACGCGGTGGGGAACGGTAAAAATGCGCCACTGTATTTGACTAAATAGTAATTTTTTCTATTATACATTGATAAATTATTTATTGTCAAATTTCCTGTGACCCGCACCTTTTTTAGTCATTTTGAGTCAAATTCGCCGCAAAGAAAGATATGGACCCGTGGCTTGGCTCTCTATTTCTTAACTGACTGATATTAAGATAAAACCAATGAAACCAAAATTTTTTAACCTATTTTTAGGTTAGTTGTCAATGCGTAAGTCTTAGCTTGGTTTTTAGTTGTTTCCAAGCAGCATCTTCTTGCAGACGTTGTTCACGAATAATCCGACGCTCGATTCTTCGCGGCTGTTTTTTTTTGAGTATTTTTTTGGTTTTAAGGCTGTCAGTTTCTTCGGTTATTAAGGGTTGAGATTCCTTTTTTTTAGCTGTCGATTCCGCCACAAATGCTTTCATGACATCTTCATAGTCTCGTTCGTTATCTTCAAAAACACGCCCAGGGAACGAAGGTTCAGTTTATTCATTGGTTTTTTCAACTACTCTACGCCCTGATGAACCACTGACAGCCTGCAATTTTTGCTCAACATCATGGCTATCTGGGACAAAACACAAGTCAATGTTTATAGTTCTCGCTGTGTTTTTCAGCTAACCGAACTTTAGCTTTGGAAAATGACTGACCATTTTTTTTGATTGAACACACTTGTGCCAAAGTCCGGCTCGAATAGTAGCAGCAAAACCGTGTTGGGACTGATTAGAGGAACCCATCCAGAACGAATGGCTAATTCATGAGCAATTCGGAGCGAACCCCAAGTTGGTTGCTGTTGATACAACTTAATAACCTGTTTGGCGATTGATGAGGGTGTCTTAGAATAATTTTTTGGTGCATGACTGTTAGTCTTTTCTAAAGGGGTATAACCACCTTCTAAAAAGCGTGGTTTCCAATAATAAAAAGTTCCTGTAGACACACGCGCTTAAAAAAAGCCTTAGTGACATTTCTAGGCTCGAACCAAGTCTCAAAATAGAACCGACGTTGTTGAGCTGTTGTCGGACGAAAATCTAAACGTTTGCGATCCGTTTTGTTGGCACAAGTTTTCGTTTTCATGGTCTTTGAATCAGTGATATTAGCGCAATATGTATGGTTCACAATGTTGATGCTGGTGTCTTGTGTGGATGAAATGTCCAGGCTAAACAAAAAACAGCTTCTTTAATTGTACCATAAATAAGTACTGAAGCACAAATAAACAGGTATTTTAATTTCGTCTCCCCTTTGAGTTTTGAGGGCTAGGAGAATTTAAAAAACCTGAAAATTAATGCTTCAGTACTTACACCTGCTTATGAACTTTCAAACTTTCAATATCATATTGACCACTACAAGACCACTACAAAAAAAGTGTAACGGTCAAATTGATGTTGAACATTATGCAGAGTAAGTATTCATAACTAAAGTATATCCACCTTTCTCTAAAAACTTATTGTTTTAAGAATAGTTATGTGAAATATTTTGACCGGTTTGAGGCTCTTGCAAAACGGTCAAAATTTTTTTTTATTTTATAGAATGTAAATAAAAAAAGTACCAACGTTCAGCACACCATTCTTATAACTCATTGAATTATAAGTAATTTTTATTTGAAAAGATATGCCGATAAATTTTATTTTATCTTTAATTATCAAAAACTTAAAAGGGGTGTGATGAATGTCGGATAGTAGGTAGGTTAGAATATTTGACAAGAAAAAACAACCGAAGATAGATAATATGAGACTGGTAGAAACCTTATCACAATACTGGTTATACAGAAAAAGAACGCTTGCACCGAAGCTTGTCTTACGAGTTGGGTGAATTTTTGGTTCAACAGCAGCAGCTTATTACGATCTTTACGATAGTGATATTAGAAGAACATATTCATTGCCGTTTTGGTCGCGATATGCCTCAAAAGAGCGTTTGTTGCCTTTGCTATCTACGATATGCCCAAAACACGAGTTGACTCAACCGTTTGGTTCGTTCACTCAACTCAGACGAATTTGTGGCTGGGGGAAAAGACCGACATTCTCAAAACTCGACTTTTTCCCGAGCATTTGCCGAGTTTGCACAAACATGCTTGCCACAGCGAGTACATTTCGCTATGATAAAAAAAACCTACTATCGATCATATCAAAGGTCATATTTCAAGGGATGCTTTGGCTATCGATGCTAAGCTGAAACCCATATCGATGCCTTCGATGTGGCACCAAAAGCCCCGCTTTGAAAGCCGGGTTGTTTTTTAATTGGGTTTGAGTTGTAAAGGAACCCACCGGTTTCCAACCGAAAAGATCAATGAGTCAGACCAAAATGTTGAATGACTTGCCCTTCGATGTGATGTTGGTACTTCGAGCACAGCAAAGGTCACATCGAGCCGAAGGTAGGTTATAAGTTACATATTGACACGGCGTTTGGTACCATGGACAGGTAGTGTGTGCTGACCGTAGCGAATACGCATGACAGTTTCGTTCTGATCCCATTAGCAGATGAGACCTTTAGAAGAGTGACGAAATCTCTATGATTTGATGGACTTCGCCTATGATGCTTCGGCTCTCAAAAACCAAAGCCTTGAACTCTTAAATGTACCCCTTATAGATATCAACTAATCTTCGTTATAAAGTTTTGATTGAGCCACTCAATGCTTCGATCCAACCGCCCCCGTTTAGTAATGAAGATATCCCTGAACAGGTGCGCTACCACTCACGATTAGCCTCTTAGCAATGTCAACAGCCTGTTAAAATATGATTTTGGAGGCCAGAACAAACGAGTGCGGGGTCTGATTTTTGTTGTCTGCCACCTCATGTTCTGCATTAAAGCCCGTTCAAAAGAGCAATCAATTAATACGATTATTAACGATGCTATATTTTATTAATAAAAACAGTAATTTTAAAAATTACCTCACTGAGTGTAGGAACAAGTACGCCCAAAATTCAGCTAAATCAGCTCCTTAAAGCTCAAAAAAAACCAATGATCTTTAATGTCTAATAATTAGAGTGGTTATTAAAACAATAATAGGGCTATTTTTACGCTTGTTAACATACTATTAGTGTATGTCTTCAAGGAAGACTTTAAAGAGTTTTGCAAGAGGCTCGTTTACTTGCCAGTTGTTTATTATATAACCGTTATTGCTCTAAAGGCTGGAAGGAACGTCAAACTGGTATAAAGCAACCCATCGCCCCACCAATGTGCCGCCATGGCGACATACATCAGAACGTGGCTATCTTTTAAGGCATCAGAACGTCAAAGATCAAACTTCAATGTTCGTATAATCAATAACTGGCATGTAAATACGCGAAAATATTTATGTTAAGTCTTTGATAAACAAGCTGAATGTTTCAAATAAAAATCAAAAAATAGATGATTCCTGCGAAAGCAGGAATGACGAGTGTTCAATATCTTGTTGACCACTACACTTTTCAAAAATTGGTTTCAAATCTATCTGCAAAATCCATGACCTACTCATTCACTGAGAAAAAACGCCTCCGCAAAGATTTTGGTAAACGTCCTAGCATCCTAGAAGTGCCTTATTTGCTTGCCATCCAAGTGGAATCTTACAAATCCTTTTTGCAAAAAGACACTGAGCCCAATCAGTATGCGGATGTGGGCCTACACGCGGCCTTTAAGTCCGTTTTTCCCATTGTCAGTTACTCCGGCAATGCTGCCCTTGAATATGTCAGCTATCAACTCGGTAAACCACCGTTTGATGTCAAAGAATGTCAATTGCGAGGAATGACTTATTGCGCTTCACTGAGAGTCAAAGTGCGCCTCGTTCTCTATGACAAGGATTCTAAAAATAAATTGGTCAAAGATATCAAAGAACAAGATGTCTATATGGGTGAAATCCCATTAATGACCAAAACCGGTACTTTTGTCATCAATGGCACTGAGCGCGTCATTGTTTCGCAACTACATCGCTCCCCTGGGGTATTTTTTGACCATGACAAAGGCAAAACACACACTTCCGGCAAGTTATTATTTGCGGCCAGAATCATTCCCTATCGTGGCTCTTGGCTAGACTTTGAATTTGACCATAAAGATGGCCTGTTTGTGCGGATTGATAGGCGACGTAAGCTACCCGCCACTATCCTACTGCGGGCTTTGGGATTCAGTGATGTACAAATGCTGGCACAGTTTTTTGAGACCCATCGGATTAAACAGGTGGATTCTGATTTCTTTCTGGCATTGAATTTGGAACACCTGCGTTC
>Ga0164315_10005340_pt1 | contig 10051 bp, 5 predicted proteins | sample GuaBasSedimGuay6_FD_113737 | JGI IMG/M metagenome (GOLD analysis project Ga0164315, IMG submission 113737) | Subseafloor sediment microbial communities from Guaymas Basin, Gulf of California, Mexico - Guay6, Core 4569-2, 0-3 cm | ecosystem: Environmental > Aquatic > Marine > Hydrothermal vents >... | reverse complement strand
CAAGGTGAAAAACCACCGGGCATCATGGCAATGGTGTAAATTATTGGTTTAAAAGTAGACCCAACCTGCCTTTTAGCAATCATTACATTATCAAATTTAAAATGACGATAATTAATATCCCCTACATAAGCCCTTACGTAACCTGTTTGTGGTTCCATTGACATTAAACCAGCATGCAAAAAATATTTATAATACCGTATTGAGTCCATGGGCGTCATTACCGTATCGATATCCCCTTTCCATGAAAAAACATGCATCCGGGTTGGCGTATTAAAGTTTTTAACTATTGTTGCAGAGTCTACCTTTGCTGCACGCAGAACACGATAACGCTCACTCCTGATCATAGCCAGGTACAATATCCTCTTAATCCATTTCTGTGTAACCTTCCAATGAAATGGAGCTTTCCTATGTCCCTTTTGTGTTTTGAAAAATAAAGGTTGCAGGTAACCACCCATGTGTTCCTTTACCGCTTGTTCAGCATAATGTTGCATCCTTGAGTTTATGGTAGTGTAGATTTTTAAACCATCACTATATAAATCATATTTCTTACCATTAGGTTTTTCATTTTTGTTGCACCATCCATACAGCATATTATTAGCCCAGCTTAAGGAGTCTTCCATAAATTTTTGACCCTGATAACTTGCGTAATTTTTACGTTCAGGCTTAGGGGCAGTCATTATTTTTCTCAAATATTCCCTAAAATAGGTGCCAAGTCCTCGTGAGTGTGATTGTACATTATATTGAGTTGTTAAGGGTAATACTTTCGTCGAGTCATAAACCTCCTTGCTTATAAAACCATATTTTTCCATTTGACCTAAAACAACATTCCGCCTTAACCTGGATCGCTCGGTGTTTCGGATTGGACTGTACCAGGAAGGTGCTTTTAATACCCCAACTAGTACTGCCGCTTCCTCAAGTTTTAAAGAATCCGGCGATTTGTTAAAAAAAGTGCGTGAAGCTGATTTAATTCCAAAAGCCTGGCTACCAAATTCAACCGTATTCAAATACATAGCAAGTATCTCTTCCTTTGTATAATTCCGTTCCAGTTTAACGGCAATAACCCATTCTTTTAATTTGGAAAGAACTGTTACACCCAATCTTATTAATTTCGATTTTCTATATGTGCCCCGGGGAAAAAGGTTTTTTGCCAATTGTTGTGTAATAGTACTACCTCCACCAGCCCCTGTCTGTCCCATTAAAACAGTTTTAAACAACACACGAAACAACCCCCTGGGATCAATACCTGAATGATCATAAAAACGAATATCTTCTGTTGCAACTAATGCATTTACCAAAACAGGAGGCAAGTTCTCAAACTTAACCACCGTCCTGTTCTCTCGATAATACTTACCCAAAAGTTTTTGGTCTGCCGATACAATTTCAGCAGCCAGGTTACTTTCAGGGTTTTCCAACTCTTCAAATGTTGGCATATATCTCCAATGCTCAGGATTTTTCTCACTGCTACTAGAGATTATGGTAAACAAAACAATTGTTAAGAAAATAGGGATAAAAACAACTATCCACCAAACCCTAACAGCCTTTTTTTGGTATTCAGGTGTCATTTCTGCCATAAATAATATTTTATACTGAGCTTGTCGAAGTGTAAACTTTAATTGCAAAGATAAAAATAAAATTTATACTAAAACTTTCATCTAAGGATTTTCAATATCCCCTCTAGTAAATTGAAAACCTTTAGCCATCAGTTTATACATAATTGAGCTTAAATATAAATCATTTAAGGTCAAATTTTTAAATTTATAAAAAATATTACCATAGATTATGTTAAGGAATTAATGGCTTATTAGCTTAATAATATAGCACTTACATGATGTTGTGAAAATTGTGTAATTTAAATATTTGTGAAATAATTTTGAACTTAATAGCCTAAATGCTTTATTTTGTGCAAATTTTCTGATTAATAATTAAAGATTAAAGTTAACAATTTTTGCAAAGACAATTTGTTTTAAACAATATTTTAACATGGAACCAAACTTAGTGATTGTAGAGTCCCCGGCAAAAGCCAAAACCATTGAAAAATTTTTAGGTAAAGATTTTCAGGTTAAATCAAGCAATGGCCATATAAGGGATTTGGCGAAGAAGGATTTTGGAATTGATATAGCAAACCAGTTTAAACCGGTTTATGTTATTAATCCTGAAAAAAAGAAGATCGTAACTGAATTAAAAAAACTGGCAAAGCAATCAAAAACAGTCTGGTTGGCATCGGATGAAGACCGTGAGGGAGAAGCCATTGCCTGGCACTTGTTTGATACTTTGGGTCTAAAAGAGTCAAATACCAAACGAATTGTATTTCATGAAATAACAAAAGATGCCATATTAAAAGCGATAGAAAACCCAAGGAAAATTGATTATGACCTGGTTGCTGCCCAACAAGCCAGACGTGTATTGGATCGCTTAGTAGGTTTTGAACTTTCACCTGTACTTTGGAGAAAAGTAAAGCCATCATTATCAGCAGGTAGAGTTCAATCAGTTGCCGTACGCTTAATTGTTGAGCGCGAACGTGAAATATTAGCCTTTAAACCGGAATCAGCATTTAGAATAACAGCACTTTTTGATATCCCGGGTGATGGAAAAAAAGCAGTTGAATTAAGTGCTGATCTGGAAAAAAGAATTAAATCAGAAAAAGCCGTTCAGGAATTTTTAAATAGCTGTAAATCATCAGAATACAAAATTACTGATATTGAACGAAAACCTTCAAAACGTTCACCAGCTGCCCCATTTACAACCTCAACATTACAACAGGAAGCAAGTAGAAAGCTGGGGTTTTCAGTGGCTCAAACCATGTCAATAGCGCAAAGGTTATATGAATCTGGAAAAATTACCTATATGCGTACAGATTCCGTAAATTTATCGAATACTGCTCTTCAATCGATTAAGAAACAAGTAATTAAAGAGTTTGGCGATAAATACCACAAACAAAGAGCCTATAAATCAAAAATAAAGGGTGCCCAGGAAGCACACGAGGCGATCAGGCCATCTTATATGGAGCAAGTAGACATTGATGGTTCATACCAGGAGAAGCGTTTATATGAATTAATCTGGAAAAGAACAATAGCATCACAGATGAGTGAAGCGCAAATTGAGAAAACAAATATTATTATTAAATGTTCTTCCTGTACTGAAAGGTTTATTGCTTCAGGTGAGCGAATAAAGTTTGATGGATTTTTGAAAGTTTATTTTGAATCAACTGATGACGAAAATGGAAGTGGAATTCCTAAAGGTAGCTTACCTGAATTATCTGTCGATTCAATATTGAATGTTCGACAAATTGATGCTACAGAAAAATTTTCAAAAAGTTTACCAAGATACACTGAAGCTAGTCTGGTTAAAAAACTTGAAGAATTAGGTATAGGTCGCCCTTCAACTTATGCCCCAACTATATCAACCATACAAAAAAGAGGCTATGTACATAAAGAAAACAGAGAAGGTAAAGAAAGAAAATATATACAGTATACACTGGTAAAAAATAAAATAGAAAAAATAGAAAACATAGAGTTTTTTGGAAAAGAAAAGGCCAAATTATTCCCCACAGACATAGGAATGATTGTAAATGATTTTTTGCTCAAAAATTTTGAAAACATTATGGATTATAACTTTACCGCTGATGTTGAGAAAAAGTTTGACGAAATTTCATTTGGAAAACTTGAATGGCCAAAAATGATTGATAAGTTCTATCATCCATTTCATGAAAAGGTTGAACAAACAATTGAAAAATCAGAAAGGGGAAGTGGAGAAAAAATTCTTGGAAAAGATCCTGAATCAGGTAAAGTAGTTTTAACAAGGATGGGGCGCTACGGAGCTATTGTACAACTTGGTGATACTCAGGAAGATGATAAGCCTGTATTTGCAAGTTTAAACCAAGATCAGTTAATTGAAACAATTACCCTGGAAGATGCATTATTTCTTTTAAAATCAAATAAAGATGGCCGCAACCTGGGTAATGATCCTGAATCTGGCAAGCCTGTATTTGTTAGGGTTGGTAGATATGGCCCAATGGTTCAGATTGGTACTTCTGACAATGATGAAAAACCAAAATATGCCAGTTTATTAACAGGAATGGATGTAAATTCCATTGACCTTGAACAGGCACTTGAGCTATTCAGGTTACCCAGGACAGTGGGTGAGTTTGAAAATAAAGTCGTGGTTATTGGTGTTGGAAGGTTTGGACCATATATAAGGCACGATTCAAAATTTGTATCATTAAAAAAGACTGATGACCCTTTAGCTGTAACCCTTGAAAGAACAATTGAACTAATAAACGATAAAAGAGAGGCAGATAAGAAAAAACTAATTAAAGAATTTGCTGAAGATAAAGACATTTTGGTTATTAAAGATAGGTGGGGTAAACCATGTATAAAGCATAAAACAACGTTTTACCGATTGGGTAAAAATATTGACCCTGAAAAACTGACTTTGGCAAAATGCAAAGAAATTATTGCTGCTGAAACAAAAACCACTAAAAAGAAAAAGACGAAAAAATAATTATCATTCATTTGTTAAGTGATATTAAACAATTTGCATTACATTTGTTATGATCTCATGCACTCTGTATATTTGCTATCCATATAAATAATACTTTGCATAGGCTGTAGATTCACAAGTTTTCTTTGATATTCATGGAGATGACAAAAAAAGTCCTGTCTCCTATCATAGGATAAAGTGAAAAGGCTCAGGTTTAAATATTCTGTGATACTAATTTTCCTTTATTTTGTACTTGTCCGCCTTTTGGCGGATTAAATATCAAGTAATTAGAAATTAGACCTTCGACTTCGCTCAGGGTTAATAACTGGTAATTAAAAATGAATATCGATTTTATTTAATTACTAATTACAAGTATACTAGTTACTTGCAAAAAATGTGCAGTGAGGATTGTTAAAATATCCCAGACAATCTAAACTAGAGCGAGTGAAAATGATAACTTTCTAAACTTATGTACATTTGATCTTTTTAAAACAACAAAAATAGATAACAACGCATGAATATTTCTGACTACTTTGACCCCGTTAAAATCGAAAAACTTAATATCCCACAGGAGGTTAAAGCCAATAAGTATGCTTTGTACCATATTGATAAGAACCTGGAAAATAATCACCTTAAAAACATAAAAAAATATAAGATTGCTATTTTTGGTGTTCCTGAAGAGCGAAACACTAAAAATAAAGGCACCTCCCAGGCACCAAATATTATCAGAGAAAAATTATATCATCTAAATCTACCTGAATCTGCCAAAATAATTGACCTGGGTAATTTGAAAGCCGGGAAAACCCTAAAAGATACATATGTTGCCATTGGCGATATCGTAGCTGAATTAATTTCACTGTCAATAATTCCAATAATTATTGGAGGAAGCCAGGATTTAACTTATGGAAATTTTCTGGCATATCATCAAATAAATAAACCCATTAATCTTGTTTCAATTGATCCTAAATTTGATATTGGATATTTAAAGGATGATTTTGAGTCATCAAGCTTCCTTGGCCAAATTATATTACAAAGTGGTGAAACCCTTTTCAATTACACAAACCTTGGTTACCAAGCGTATTATGTAAATAAAGAAGAAACGGATTTGATGAATAAGTTAAATTTTGATTCATACCGTTTAGGAAAAGTTAGAGCAAATCTTAAAGAATCAGAGCCTGTTTTACGAGATGCTGATATTTTAAGTATTGATATAAGTGCCGTTAAACAAGCTGAAGCTCCAGCATTTTACAATCCTTCAGCAAATGGTTTTTACGGGGAAGAATTATGTCAACTTTCACGCTATGCAGGTTTAAGCGACCGGTTATCATCTTTTGGTATTTATAATGTTAATCCCAAACTTGATGTAAACAACCAAACGGTAAACCTTTGTGCACAAGTTATTTGGTATTTTATTGATGGAGTAACACAAAGACAAAAAGATTATCCTGAAAGGAATTTAAAAAACTATACTAAATTTATTGTAAATTTTGATAACAAAGAGCAAAATATTGTTTTTTTCCATAACATTAAGAATGACCGATGGTGGATGGAAATTCCCAATCCAAAGAAACAATCATCCGCTAAAGTCATTGCCTGCTCTTATGAAGATTATAAATTAGCTTGCACACAAGAGTTGCCTGAAAGATGGATTAGGAATGTGCAAAAAATGAGGTAATATCGTTAAATTAAAAATAACGGTTTAATTTAGAAACATTTTTATAAAATTTTCGTATAAAAAAGTAAAACAATAAGATATCTTATATATTACTATTTAAAAAATAATGGCACATATATTGATACAATTTAGAAAAGTTTTTTCTTAAACATAGATGTTTGCTTTCATTAAAAAAAATTGTTTACTTTGCTAAGATTAACTAATATATATGGAATTTATATGAGGAAGCTAATACTACTATTTGTGCTATTGTATAGCCTAACAAATATAAGTGCTCAGCAAGATCCAATATTAAGCCATGTCTTTTTTGATAAAGTGAAAATAAACCCGGCATTTGCCGGTAGTGAAGGAGATATCTGTGTAGGTATAATAAATCGCCAACAATGGATGGGATTTGAGGGTGCCCCTAAAACAACTGCTTTAAATGCAAATGCACCGCTCAATCTTTTGGGAGTAAATAGTGGTGTTGGCATTTCGATCATGGATGATCGTTTGGGCTATGAAAAAAATTTCAGAGGAAGCCTTCAATATGCATATTTTCATAATTTGGGTTCAGGGACACTTCGGTTGGGTGTTGAAGGAGGCATCTATAATATTGCGTATGATGGAACCTGGATTACACCAGGACAACCTGCTGATACTGATCCGGCTATTCCCGCTGAAAAAGATAATAGCATGGTTTTTGATATGGCATTTGGAATGGCTTATACCGTAGGTGATTTGTTTGTTGGTTTATCTGCAACTCATCTTACACAACCAAATTTTAAATTTACAAGTACTGAACAGTCCCATTTAAAAAGACATTATTATTTAATGGCAGGTTATAATATTCAGCTTTCGGGTAGTAATCTAGATTTGAAACCTAATTTATTAATAAAATCAGATGCTGCTTCAGCACAAATAACAATTAATATGATCGCCCTATACAATAAAAAATTCTGGGGTGGCGTTTCTTATAGGACAACAGATGCAATTGACGTCATGGCAGGCATTGAGTTGTTCAACGGAATTAAAATCGGTTATTCATACGGTTTAAATTTCTCAAAGTTAATTAATACCAATGATGGAAGTCATGAGATTATGCTAGGTTATTGTTTCAACATTGGTTTTGATAAAGCACCTCAAAAGTATAGAAGTGTTAGATTTTTGTAATTAAACAGCATTGGCAATAAAATTAAGGTTTGATGATATGAAAAAATTGATTCTTTTTAGCTTGTTAGTATTAATGTTTGCAAGCTGCAAAAACAAAGGGCCGGTAGGTGAGTTAGTTGGAGTTCCTGACAGGAAAGAATTCTATGAACCAGATCCGTATGGTATGGCATTTATCCCAATGGGTTCATTTGTCATGGGTCCTAATGATCAGGATGTTCCATTTGCACTAACAGCACAATCAAAAACGGTATCTATTGACCCTTTCTGGATGGATATTACCGAAATTACAAATAACGAATACAGGCAATTTGTTTTTTGGGTACGTGATTCATTAACCAGAAGGATGTTAGTAAGAAATGATATCGAAGGTTATAAAGCAGAAATGAACGAAGAAGTTGTTTATGACGGATATGATCATGACGACCCGGAAACCTGTTACCTAAACTGGGAAACAGAAATTCAATGGAACAGTGAGGATGAAGAATATGTAGATGCAATTAAAGATATATTCCTTGCACAACATGAACGCTTTTATAGAAGAAAAGAAGTTGATTCCCGAAAACTAATTTATGAGTATTATTGGGTAGACTTAAAACAAGCAGCAAAAAAAACAAACCGCTATAACTTTAATGAAGACTATACCGGTGGTGAATATAATGGTGAAATTATCAATAGTAAAGGAGAAAAAGAAGAAATTAAAGATCGCTCCTCTTTTGTTATGTCAGCTAAAATTGATGTTTATCCTGACACTTTAGTCTGGATGGCAGATTACACATACTCTTATAATGAACCTTACGCAAAAAGTTATTTCTGGCACCCTGCTTTTGACAACTATCCTGTTGTTGGTGTAACCTGGAAACAGGCAAATGCTTTTTGTATCTGGCGTACTCAGTTGATGAGAAATTATATGTCTCAAAAAAGAAATGTTCCATTCCAGGACTACCGACTTCCTACCGAGGCTGAATGGGAATATGCTGCTCGTGGTGGCCTTATGCTTTCAATGTATCCATGGGGTGGACCATACTCAAGAAATAATACAGGCTGTTTTATTGCAAACTTTAAACCGCTAAGAGGTAACTATGGTAGTGATGGTTCAAACGAAACTATTGAAGTTGCTTTATTTTCACCAAATGAATGGGGATTGTATGATATGGCCGGTAATGTTGCTGAATGGACATCAAATGCATTTGATGAATCAGCTTATAGTTTTACACACGACCTTAATCCTGATTATGTTTATAATGCACTGGCCGATGACCCACCTGTCCTTAAAAGAAAAGTAATTCGTGGTGGTTCGTGGAAAGATATTGGTTACTATATGCAAGTAGCTACACGAACATATGAGTATCAGGACACTGCGAAATCTTATGTTGGTTTCCGATGTGTAAGATCGTTCATGGGACGTGATGGTGCTGACTGGGATTTTAGCAAATTTAATTAATCTCTGTATATTTTTAATATTCAATCTTTTTATATACATTTAGCTTCATAAATCAATTCAATTCAATTTAATTTATTAATTTAAACTATTAGATGATATGGGACTTGCTCAAATGACTCAATCGCATGCTTGGAAAAACTTTATGGCCAAGTTATATGGAATTGGTGCATCAATTGTAATTATTGGTGCGTTATTTAAAATTATGCACTGGCCTTATGCCGGACCAATGCTTATTGCCGGACTTGGTACAGAGGCATTAATTTTCTTCTTTTCTGCTTTTGAACCTTTACATGAAGAAATTGACTGGACACTTGTTTATCCTCAGTTAGCAGGACTTGATGATGATGACGAAATAGAAATTGCAAGTACACCAAAATCTTCTGGCGAGGCTTTAGCTTCATTTGATAAAATGCTGGAAAAAGCAGGTGGAGCTGACTTATTTGGTAAATTGGGTGACGGTATAACCAACCTAAATGAAAGGGTTAACGATCTGGCCAATATTTCAGATGCTGCATTAGCAACCAATGAATTTACAAATAATGTTAAAAATGCATCCGGTTCAGTTAACGAACTTTCTGATGCTTATAAAAGTTCTGCTTCAGAAGTAAACAGCTCGGTAAGTAATCTTTCCGAAGCTTACAAACAATCTGCAGAATCTTTAAATTATTCTATTGAGAATCTTTCTGATTCTTATGCCAAATCGGCACAACAAGTTACTGAAAAAGGAGGAACCTTTGTTTCAGCTTACGAGCGCTTAACTGACGCTATGGATATTGATTTTTCTGCACTAAAAGAAGGAAATGATAAATACAGTGGCCAGGTTGATACATTGAATAAAAACCTAACTGCTTTAAACGCTATATTTGAACTTCAGTTAAATGAGGCTGATCTTGACAAAATGATGGAAGACCTTAATGGCTCTGTTACAGAATCAAGAAAATATCATACCGAGATTAAAAAATTGGGTACCCGATTAGAATCATTAAATAACATTTACGGGAATATGCTTTCTGCTATGAATGTTAACCTTAATGACTAATTATTATCTAAATTTTTTATTTAAATTTAAATCTCAAGAATTATGGGACACGGAAAAGAAAGCCCACGGCAAAAAATGATAGGTATGATGTACCTAGTATTGACTGCTTTGCTTGCGCTGAACGTTTCTGCCGAAGTTCTGAATGCGTTTATCTTAGTTGATAACAGCTTAAGGACAAGTACCGCTAACTCAGAAAAGAAAAACAATTCTGTTTATACCGAGTTTAGCAAGGCGATGGAAGAAACCCCGGCCGCAACAAAAGAGT